>Ga0335084_10006847_pt1 | contig 11335 bp, 7 predicted proteins | sample Lox_Sample_44_FD_206721 | JGI IMG/M metagenome (GOLD analysis project Ga0335084, IMG submission 206721) | Soil microbial communities from Loxahatchee National Wildlife Refuge, Florida, United States - Lox_Sample_4.4 | ecosystem: Environmental > Terrestrial > Soil > Wetlands | place: USA: Florida...
CCGGGGTGACTGCCGCGCAGACCCGTGAGCCGCGGCGGGTAGTAGCCAGCGACGTCCTGCGCCGCGACCGGCAGCGGCGCCGCGTCGGCAGGGCCCGGCCAGAGCGCGGCGGCAAGCGTGCCGGCGCCACCCACCGCGACGCCCTGCACGAAATCGCGGCGCGTGATCGGCCGGTCCATGCCGAGCGCACGGTCGGTCGGCTGGCGAGCGTCATCGCGCGGCACGGAAATCCCTCGAGGTGGCTGGCTGGCGTCTTGGCGAGCCAGCGCGTCAGGCCGGAGCCGGCCCGCTGCGGCGGCCCCGAAATGGTGCAGACACGCTACCCGGCCGCGGCCGGCGCGTCAATGATCTGAGATCGCAGATTGCACTGCAGCAGGGTCGTTGCGCCGGAACAACGGCAAATCCGGCCGCAGATGGGCAAATTGCGTTCGGCGCGCGACAGCGCTATGTTGAGATCACACAGTCGCCGGCACCAGTGCACACCGGATCCGGCTCCACTCGGGGGAACATCATGGCAGGACGTTGGTTCGTTCAAGGGACGCGGCTAGGCAACGGGCGCCGCTCGGCACCGACGGTCGCAGCGCTCGCAGTGCTCGCGGGCGCACCCGGCACCGCCTGGACGCAGACCCCGCCGCCGAGCGAGCCCAGCTCGGCCCTGCAGGAGATCATCGTCACCTCGACGCGCCACGAGGAGAGCCTGAGCAAGGTACCGCTGAGCGTCACCGCCCTCACCCAGGAGAGCATCGACGTCCGCGGCATCAAGGACTTCCAGGACATCGCCCGCTTCACGCCCGGCGTCAAGATCGACAACACCGGCACCAACAACATCTCGATCCGCGGCATCGCCTCGACCGGCGGCGCCGGCACGACCGGCATCTACGTCGACGACACGCCGATCCAGATGCGCGCGCTGGCGTTCAATCCCGACGAGACGCTGCCGAAGTCCTTCGACATCGAGCGCGTCGAGGTGCTGCGCGGTCCGCAGGGCACGCTGTTCGGCGCCGGCTCCGAGGGCGGCACCGTCCGCTACATCACGGTGCAGCCGAGCCTGACGAGGACGAGCGTCTACAGCCGCAGCGAGATCGCGTTCACCGAGCACGGCGACCCGAGCTACGAGATCGGCGTCGCCGGCGGCGCGCCGGTCGTCGACGGCACGTTCGGCGTGCGCGGCTCGGTCTGGTACCGCAAGGACGGCGGCTGGATCGACCGCATTGACCCGGTCACGCTCGCGACCGTCGACAAGCGCGCGAACCACGACGAGACCGTGCTGGTCCGCCTCGCCGGCCTGTGGGCCGTCTCCGACCGCTGGACGATCACGCCGAGCATCTATTACCAGGACCGTAAGCGCAACGACGTGTCGAACTACTGGCCGCTGTACTCGGACCCCGGCAGCGGCCGCTTCGTGAGCGGCAACCCGACGCAGCGCTCGCAGCCCGACACCTTCTACCTGCCGGCGCTCAAGATCGAGGGCGACTTCGGCGCGGCGCGGCTGATCTCCAACACCTCCTACTACCACCGCAAGAACACGACCGGCTACGACGGCACGCTCTACAACCTCGGTTTCTACCAGACGCTGTTCCCGACCTTCCCGTCGCCGCTGTTCCTCGACGGCAGCGGCCTGCACCTGCCGGCGGGTGCGACCGACTATCGCGCCCCGGCATCGGTGGACAACGGCCAGCAGAACTTCACGCAGGAAATCCGCCTGCAGTCGAATGATCCGAACGCGCGCCTGACCTGGACCACCGGCGTCTTCTACGGCAACAATCGCCAGTCGTACCTCGAACAGATCATGGACCCGAAGTTGAATGCGTTCCTCGCGGCGGCCTACCCGCTCGGCGGCCTGACGCCGCCCGCCTCGGGCGACTACATCACCGACTTCTTCACCGTCGGCTACGACCCGCTGTACCCGCAGGACTCCTACTTCCTGAGGACCAGCGCCAAGGACGAGCAGCTGGCCTGGTTCGGCGAGGCGACCTACGGACTCACCGACGCGCTCAAGGCGACGGTCGGCCTGCGGTTCTCGAAGACCAAGTACTCGTTCGACACGCTGACGGGCGGGCCGCAGCTGTTCGACGTCACGACCGCCGGCCACGGCGACCAGCAGGAGAACGCCTTCACGCCGAAGGTCAGCCTCGCCTACCAGTTTGATCCGAACAACATGCTCTACGGCACCTACGCCAAGGGCTTTCGGCCGGGCGGCGCCAACAACCCGGTGCCGCAGGCGGCCTGCGCCGACGACTTCACGAACTTCGGCATCAGCTCGTCGCCGGCGACGTTCAACTCCGACACCGTCGACAGCTACGAGCTCGGCATGAAGAACAACGTGCACAACCGCGTGCGCGTCGCGACCAGCGTCTATTACATCAAGTGGCACGACATCCAGCAGACGGTCATCCCGCCCATCTGCCAGATCTCGTGGATCCAGAACCTCGGCGAGGCGACCGCCAAGGGCGCGGACATCCAGGCGGAGTTCGCACTGACCGACGCCTTTACCGCCGAGATCGCGGCCGGCTACACCGAGGCGCGCTACTCGCGCGACAGCTTCGTCGGTGCCTCGAGCGCCGTTCCGCCGGTCGCGGCGAACGGCAATGCGATCTCCGGCCAGGGCGGCCAGCCCGGCGCGCCGTTCACGGCAAGCGTCGGCCTCGAGTACAAATTCGCCGCGCTCAGCCACGATGCATTCGTGCGCGCCGACTACGAGTACCAGGGCAAGGCGAAGTGGCCGAGCCCGACGCAGGACCCGAACACCCTGCAGTACGACTCGGCGTTCTACACGCTCGGTTCGACCAACTTCGTCACGCTGCGCGGCGGCGTGTTCTTCGGCGCCTGGCAGATCGCCGCGTTCGTCGACAACCTGACCGATGCGCACACCGTCACGAACTACGACTGGACCATTGACGCGGGGACCGGCTACTGCGGGCTGCAGCGCATTTACCCGGTCCGCCGGCGCACATACGTACTTAACTACACCTACCCAATTTGCGACGCGGCCCCGGGCCACGCCGGGGCGGGCCCCGGGCGCCGCTCAGCGCGCAGACGGCGCCGCGCCGGCGCGGCGGTAGACGCGCTCGAAACGCGTCCGTTCGACGAGCCCGCAGTCGCCCGGCGCGTACTCGAGCGCCCAGTCGCCGGCGCTGCCGGTCAGCACGTCGCCGCCCGGCGCGCGCGCGACCCGGAACGGTTCGTGAATCTGCTTGGCGTAGATGACCACCGGCAGGTTCCGGTATGCGCCGGGGCGACCGGCGATCGTGCCGGGGCACGGCCGGTACTTGGCGTCGAAGCGGTCGCGCGACACGCACCAGCGGTCGCCCGTCGATCCGGTCAGCAGCGCGTCGCCCGCGGCGTAGTGGTTCATGCCGACGGCGCTCTGCAGCGCGCCGCCCGCCGTTGCGAACTCGACCGCGACGATCTCGTCCTTGAAGACGCGGACGGCGGCGGGATCAGCGGCGAGGTTCGGGCAGCCGAGGTCGAGCATCGCGGCGCTACATGATCCTGACGAGCAGGCCGAGCGGCACGTGGCGCATCAGGAAGGCGATCGGCGCCCATGGCCACGGCGGCACGAATGACTTCGGCCGCTCGCTCTCGATCGCCCGCACGAGCGCCCGGCAGCCGCTCGCGGCATCGACGAGGAACATGCGCTTGCGGGCGCCGGAGCTGATCTCGGTCGCGATGTAGCCGGGGTAGATCGCGCTGACCGCGATCGGCGTGCCCCACAGATCCGCGCGGATGCCCTCGGTCAGCGATGCGAGTCCCGCCTTCGTGGCCGCATACACGGTCTGGTAGCGCGGCATGCCGCGGATGGCGGCTACGGAGGCGATCGTGACCAGGTGACCGGCGTTGCGCGCCCGGAAGATCTCCAGCGCCGCTTCGCACTGCGCCAGCGCGGCGACGAAGTTCGTCTCGGCGGTGGCCCGGTTCGCGGCGAAATGCCCGGTGCCGACCGGCGCGCCCCGGCCGACCCCGGCATTGACGACGATCCGGTCCAGACCGCCGAGCTCGGCATCGAGCGCATGGAAGACCTCGAAGACCTGCTCGTGCATCGTCACGTCGAGCGCGCGGATTGCAACCCTGATTCCGGGAAACCGCGCGGTGATCTCCGCCCTGAGCGACTGCAAGAGCTCCACGCGCCGTGCGCAGAGCGCGAGGTTGCGGCCGCGGGCGGCGAATTCGAGTGCCATGCCGCGGCCCAGGCCGGCGCTCGCGCCGGAGATCAGGATATTGCTACGGATGACGGCTGTGCTCCTCTCGGGGACCGGCCCCGGCGCGGCAACGCGCGCGCCGGCCCCGGTGCACTCTACCGGCTCTCTCGACTCGCGGGGAGCGGGCGCTCTGGGCCGCACCCGCCGCTTCGCCCGGCATGCCGCTCCGAGCCAAAGCGAAAGAAATATACGGCAATTGTCCCCGGTCAGGCGCCCGCGCCCGGCGCAAAGCCGGCAGCCGCGGGTCCGCCCGCGGACCGCCGCGCCGGGCGCGGGCAGTCACGGCATTTTCTTTACAGATTTTTCACATGCGACAGCGTAGCGTCAGCGCCTGGTCCCTTCGGAGGTTGCCGCCGTGGACGCTGTCTATCTGCTGATTCTCGCTGCCCTGTACCTCGTGACCCACGGGCTCGTGTGGGCGCTCGACCGCCTGGGCGAGCCGTCATGAGCGGCATGTACTGGCTGACCGGCCTGCTCGCGCTGCTGCTGTTCGGCTACCTGCTGTATGCCCTTCTCAAGGCGGAGCGATTCTAATGATCCCCGACGCCATGTTTCAGCTGATGCTGCTCGTGTTCCTCGGCGTCGTCGTGCTGTGCGTCAAGCCGCTCGGCGGTTACATCGCCGACGTGATGGACGGCCCGCCGAACTTCGTCCGGCGCTTGGGCGGCCGGTTCGAGGCCGGCCTCTACCGCCTGTGCGGGGTCGATGCCCGCGAGGAGATGTCCTGGAAGCAGTACGCGATCGCGCTGCTGTTCTTTAACGTGCTCGGCGCGGTCATCGTCTATGCCTTGCAGCGCCTGCAGTTCTACCTGCCGCTGAACCCGCAGAAGTTCACGGCCGTCAGCCCGGACTCGTCGTTCAACACGGCCGTCAGTTTCGTCACCAATACGAACTGGCAGGGGTATTCCGGCGAGTCGACGATGGGGTACCTCGTGCAGATGGCCGGCCTCGCGGTGCAGAACTTCCTGTCCGCCGCGACCGGCATCGTCGTCGCGATCGCCCTGATCCGTGGCTTCGCCCGTCACACCGTCACGACCATCGGCAACTTCTGGGTCGACATCACGCGCTCGACGCTCTACGTGCTCCTGCCCCTGGCGGCCGCACTCGCGCTGATCCTGGTGAGCCAGGGCGTGATCCAGAACTTCGATGGCTACAAGGACGCGACGACCGTCGAGAAGATCACTTACCAGAACCCGAAGGCTGATGCCGATGGCAATCCGCTCAAGGACGCCGCCGGCAACCCGGTGACCGAGACGGCGACGACACAGACGCAGACGCTGCCGATGGGCCCGATCGCCTCGCAGGAGTCGATCAAGGAGCTCGGCACGAACGGCGGCGGCTTCCTGAACGCGAACTCGGCGCACCCGTATGAGAATCCGACGCCGCTGACGGACTTCCTGGAGCTGCTCGCGATCTTCGCCATCCCGTTCGCGCTCACCTACACGTTCGGCAAGATGGTCGGTGACACCCGGCAGGGCTGGGTGATCCTGGGAGCGATGCTGATCCTGTTCGTGTCGCTGGTGATGGTCGCGTACCACAGCGAGCAGCACGGCAATCCGCTCGTCGCCAAGCAGGGGATCGACCAGATCGCGAGCGCCACCCAGGCGGGCGGGAACATGGAGGGCAAGGAGACCCGCTTCGGCATCGCCGCCTCGGCGCTCTTTGCAGCCGTCACGACCGCGACCTCCTGCGGCGCCGTGAACTCGATGCACGACTCGATGACACCGCTCGGCGGCTTCGTGCCGCTGTTCCTGATCGAGCTGGGCGAGGTGGCGCCGGGTGGCGTGGGTACCGGCATGTACTCGATCTTGATGTTCGCCATCCTCGGCGTTTTCATCGCGGGGCTCATGATCGGGCGGACGCCGGAGTACATCGGCAAGAAGATCGAGGCGCTCGAGATGAAGCTCGCCTCGATCTTCATCCTGACGACCCCGTTCGTCGTGCTGATCGGCACGGCGGTCGCCGTCTCGACGATCGCCGGCAAGGCCGGGCCTCCGAATCCCGGCGCGCACGGCTTCAGCGAGATCCTCTACGCGTTCTCGTCCGCCGCCAACAACAACGGCAGCGCGTTCGGGGGCATCTCCGCCAACACGGTCTTCTACAACGTGTCAACCGGACTTGCGATGTTCATCGCGCGGTTCTGGCCGATCGTGGCCGCGCTCGCGATCGCCGGCTCGCTCGCCGGCAAGAAGCGCGTCCCGGTCACGGACGGCACGATGCCGACGCACGGGCCCCTGTTCATCGCCCTGCTCATCGGTTCGATCCTGCTGATCGGCGTCCTGACCTATGTCCCGGCGCTGGCGCTGGGACCGGTGGTTGAGCACTTCATGCTCGCCGCCGCCAAGTAAGCGAGAGACTCACATGGCACGGGTACAACTGTCCCTGTTCGATCGCAAGCTGCTCGTCCCGGCACTCATCGAGTCGGTGCGGAAGCTCGACCCGCGCGTGCAGTGGCGCAATCCGGTGATGTTCGTCGTCTACATCGGCACGATCGTCACCGCGATGCTCTACGGTCAGGCGCTGCGGGGCCACGGCGAGGCGCCGGCGGGTTTCATCCTCGCCATCACGATCTGGCTGCTGTTCACGGTGCTGTTCGCCAACTTCGCCGAGGCGCTCGCCGAGGGCCGCAGCCGTGCGCAGGCGGCATCGCTGCGCAGCATGCGCCAGACCGTGTTCGCCAAGAAGCTGCTCGATCCGACCGGCGCGCGCCGCGAGACGACCAAGGTCAAGGCCGAGGACCTGCGCAAGGGCGACGTCGTGCTGGTCGAGGCCCACGACCTGATCCCGGCCGACGGCGAGGTCGTCGAGGGCGCCGCGTCGGTCGACGAGAGCGCCATCACCGGCGAGTCGGCGCCCGTCATCCGCGAGTCGGGCGGCGACTTCACCTCGGTCACGGGCGGCACCAAGGTGCTGTCGGACTGGATCGTCGTGCGCGTGTCGGCCAATCCGGGCGAGACCTTCCTCGATCGCATGATCTCGATGGTCGAGTCGGCCAAGCGGCAGAAGACGCCCAACGAGATCGCGTTGACGATCCTGCTGGTCGCGCTGACGCTGGTATTCCTGGTCGTCATCGTGACGTTGCTGCCGTTCTCGCTCTTCAGCGTCGAGGTCAGCAAGGTCGGCAGCCCGGTGACGATCACGGCGCTCATCGCGCTGCTGGTCTGCCTCATCCCCACGACGATCGGCGGTCTGCTGTCGGCGATCGGCGTGGCCGGCATGAGTCGCATGATGCAGGCCAACGTGATCGCGACCTCCGGGCGCGCGGTCGAGGCTGCCGGCGACGTCGACGTGCTGCTGCTCGACAAGACCGGGACCATCACGCTCGGCAACCGGCAGGCGACGTCCTTCATTCCGGCTCCCGGGATCACGGAACAGGAGCTCGCCGACGGCGCCCAGCTCGCCTCGCTCGCCGATGAGACGCCGGAAGGCCGCAGCATCGTGGTGCTGGCCAAGCAGCGCTTCAACCTGCGCGAGCGTGACCTGCGCGCACTCGGCGCAACCTTCGTGCCGTTCTCGGCCCATACGCGCATGAGCGGCGTCAATATCGGCGACCGGCAGGTCCGCAAGGGCGCGCCGGACGCGATCACCAAGCACGTCGAGACGTTTGGCAAGCACTTCCCGCATCTCGTCGACGATGCGGTGCAGCGCGTGGCACGCCAGGGCGGCACGCCGCTGGTCGTTGCGGACGGCGCTCGTGTGCTCGGCGTCATCGAGCTCAAGGATATCGTCAAGGGCGGCATCAAGGAGCGGTTCGCCGATCTCCGACACATGGGCATCAAGACCATCATGATCACCGGCGACAACCGCCTTACCGCGGCCGCGATCGCTGCCGAGGCGGGGGTCGATGATTTCCTCGCCGAAGCGACGCCGGAGGCGAAGCTCAGGCTGATCCGCGAGCACCAGGCCGAGGGCCGCCTGGTCGCCATGACCGGCGATGGCACCAACGATGCGCCGGCGCTCGCCCAGTCGGACGTGGCGGTCGCCATGAACACCGGCACGCAGGCGGCCAAGGAAGCCGGCAACATGGTCGACCTCGACTCGAACCCCACCAAGCTCATCGAGATCGTCGAGACCGGCAAGCAGATGCTGATGACCCGCGGGGCGCTGACGACGTTCTCGATCGCCAATGACGTCGCCAAGTACTTCGCGATCATCCCGGCGGCCTTCGCGATGACCTACCCCGAGCTCGGCGCCCTCAACATCATGCATTTGGCGACGCCGAACTCGGCAATCCTCTCGGCGGTGATCTTCAACGCCCTGATCATCGTCATCCTGATCCCGCTCGCCATCAAGGGCGTCAAGTATCGACCGCTCGGGGCAGGCCCGCTGCTGCGGCGGAATCTGCTGATCTACGGCCTCGGCGGGATCCTCGTGCCGTTCCCCGGGATCAAGCTGATCGACATGCTGCTGGCTGCCGCCGGCTGGGCTTGAGGAGTGAGGACCATGTTTGCACGCACTGTTCGACCCGCGGTTATCCTGTTGCTTGCCATGACGGCGGGGGTCGGGATCGCCTATCCGCTCGTGATCACGGGAATCGCGAAAGTGGCGTTCCCGCGCCAGGCCGCCGGCAGCCTGATCTTCAAGGACGGCAAGCTCATCGGCTCGACGCTGATCGGCCAGAGCTTCTCGGATCCGAAGTATTTCTGGGGCCGGCCGTCGGCGACCACGCCCCAGCCGTACAACGGCGTTGCCTCGTCGGGCTCCAACCTCGGGCCCCTCAATCCGGCGTTGATCGACGCAGTGAAAGCCAATGCCAAGGCGCTGCACGACGCGGATCCGGACAACACACGCCCGATCCCGGTCGATCTCGTCACCGCCTCGGCGAGCGGTCTTGACCCGGAGATCAGCCCGGCCGGCGCGCGTTACCAGGCCGCGCGGGTCGCGCGTGCGCGCGGCATCGAGCCGGCGCAGGTCGAGGCCCTGATTGCAGCCCACGTGCAGGGTCGAACGCTCGGCTTCATCGGCGAGCCGCGGGTCAACGTCCTCCAGCTCAACCTGGCGCTCGACCAGCTGCACTGACGGGCGCCCGCCAAGGCCCCGGTATCGGGGCGAATCCAGTCCTGGTCGTCCGGCGCCGGCCTCGGTCGCGCGACGGACTGACCGTATTTGCTGAGGAAGTCCATATGAAGTGCTCAAGGTCTACTCTACTGGCTGTTCCGGCGCTGCTTTCGGCGTTCAGTCTGAGCGCACTCGCAGCGGATGAACCGGCGAAGCCGGCCGCGCCGTCGCTCAGCGACGTGCTCGCGGCCTCGAACATCACGGTATCCGGCTATCTCGACGTGTCGTATCAACACTTGGACGGCACGGGTCAGTTCGCGAACGGCAGCCCGGATCGCGTGTTCGATGCCCGCCAGGACAGCTTCTCGGTGCACCAGGCGGCCGTGACGATCGCCTACCAGCCCAAGGAGGGGTTCGGCGGCCTTGTGAACCTGATCGCCGGCCAGGACGCCGACGTGTTCGCGCCTTACGACATCAATCCGGGCGCGCATTCGAAATTCGATTACCCGCAGGCGTATGTTCAGTACGCGACCGGGCCGCTCACGGTGATCGCCGGCCGCTTTGTGACGCTGGCCGGCTTTGAAACGATCGACCCCCGGACGGACACCAACTTCTCGCGCTCCGTCCTCTACGGGTTCGCCATCCCCTTCGCGCACACCGGCGTTCGCGCGACGATCGTGACGAGCGACCAGCTCACCCTCAACGTCGGCATCGTAAACGGCTGGGACGATCTCAAGGATACGAACTCGGCCAAGACCCTCGAATTCGGCGCGACGCTGACGCCCGTCAAGGTCGTGAGCCTCACCGTCGACGGCTATGTCGGCAAGGAGCGCGTCGGCGGGCTGACCGAAGCGGGCCCCGAAGGACAGCGCAAGCTCGTGGACGTCATCGGCAGCTGGAATATCACCGACGCCTTGGCCCTCGTCCTGAACTACGACTGGGGGCGCCAGGACGGCGGCGCAGCTGACGGCGGCACGGCTCGCTGGGACGGCCTTGCCGGCTACCTCAACTACGCGTTCAACGACCACTGGCGGGCGTCGCTGCGCAGCGAATACCTGGACGATCAAGACGGCTATCGCACGGGCTTCGTCCAGAAGTGGAAGGAGACGACGCTGACCGTGGCGTGGATGCCGAGCAAGGCGGTCGAGCTGCGCCTCGAAGGCCGGGCCGACCGCTCCGATCACGCGGTGTTCGTCAAGGACAGCGCCTACTTTGCGACCGAAGGCGACCCGCGCTTCCTCGGCGACCAGCAGAGTTCGATAGCCGTGGAAGGGCTCTTCAAGTTCTAAGTGGCCGGACGTTGCGGTTGCCGCGACGCCGGCTGCGAGCAGACGGTCTACACTTGGACGCGCGCCGCGTCGCGCGTCAGGGAGACTCGCTTGCCATCGGTACCGCCCGCAACAGATGACCGCCCAAACCCGGACCAACTGCTGGCCCGGGTCCAGCGGGCGGCGGAGTCGGCGCGTCGCGGCAAGCTGCGAATATTCTTCGGCGCCGCCGCCGGCGTCGGCAAGACGCACGCGATGCTCGAGTCCGCCCGGGCCGCCCGGGCGGACGGTACCGACATCGTCGTCGGCTACGTGGAGCCCCACGGCCGTGTCGAGACCGAGCGTCTGCTGGAAGGTCTCGAGCGATTGCCGACGCTGCCGATCCGCTACCGCGGCATCGTCCGGCAGGAATTCGACCTCGACGCGGCGCTGAAGCGCCACCCGGTCGTGCTGGTCGTTGACGAGTTCGCGCACTCCAACCTCATCGAGGGCGAGCCCGCACCGCGCCACGAGAAGCGCTGGCAGGACATCGAGGAATTGCTGGCCGCGGGCATCAGCGTCTGGACGACCGTCAATGTTCAGCACCTGGAGAGTCTCAACGACGTCGTGGCGAGCATCACCGGTGTGCGCCAGCAGGAGACGATCCCCGATCGCGCCTTCGAGGCGGCCGACGAAGTCGAGCTGATCGATCTGCCGCCGGACGACCTGCTCGAGCGACTGCGCGCCGGCAAGGTGTACACGGAGGACCGGGTCGCGACAGCGACGCAGCGGTTCTTCCGCAAGGAGAACCTGACCGCGCTGCGCGAGATCGCGCTGCGCAAGACGGCCGATCGCGTCGACGCCGCGATGCGCGGCTTCCAGGCTCAGGAC
>Ga0335084_10006848_pt1 | contig 11335 bp, 4 predicted proteins | sample Lox_Sample_44_FD_206721 | JGI IMG/M metagenome (GOLD analysis project Ga0335084, IMG submission 206721) | Soil microbial communities from Loxahatchee National Wildlife Refuge, Florida, United States - Lox_Sample_4.4 | ecosystem: Environmental > Terrestrial > Soil > Wetlands | place: USA: Florida...
AGTATTCCTGCGCCTGCAGGAGCTGGCGGACGAGCGTCACCCCGTCGTCGCCGACGACGCGGACGAGCAGGATGGGCTGGTCGCCGGAAATGCCGTGCGGCCAGAGCCCCGCCTGACCGAGCTCGTTGGACGCGAGCGTATCGGGGCTCGCTCGAAGCGATCGATCCGCGAAAAGCACGCGCGAGGCCAGGCGCTCGAACAACAGGGCCTCTTCGTTCGAAATGCCCAGGTGGCGTAGGCCGCTGCGCGCGTGCGTAAATGCGAGGGCAAACGCTCGCGAGGCCGCGCTGGGGTCGTGGTACTTCTGGGCGAGTGCCTCGGCCGTCGCGCGATCCGGCGCCGCGCCCGTGGCAAAGCACAGCCGGACGGAGGCCCCCGGGGCGAGCCTGACCCGCTGGCGGAGGCTGAGGCTCGGATCCAGCACGACGCCCGTCGTGCCGGACAAGGCGCGCCCATCAAGTGCCTGGGGCTGGTCCGGGCCGTGGCCGCGGCCGAGGAAGCGCGCGCGGTCGGTCTCCCATTCGACCGGCCCTTGGGGCCGGCCTTCCAGGCTCACGACGTGGATCGCCCAGGCGCCAGGCGCGTTCGGATCGCGCGGGCGCCGGCGACAAAGGAGCGCGCTGCTCTGCGGCAGGTATTCCGTTTCCAGGAACAGCTTGCCGAAGGCCGGGTGAGCGAGGTCGTCGGCGGGCGAGGTGAGGACGACCTCCACGTAGCTCGTGACGTCGACTTCGCGGATCCGCGAGCTGTGGTTGGTGACGGTGACGCGTCGCACTTCGACGTCGTCTTCGGTGGACACGGTGATGTTCAGCTCCGTGGTCACCTCGTCGTCTCGGCGGCGAAACGTCGCCCGCTCGGGCAGAAACGTGACGATGTACTCGTCGGGCTCGTGGAGCGTCGGTTGGTAGGTCGCGGACCAGACCGACCCGCTCCGCACGTCGCGAAGATAGATGAACTGACTGCCCGGATCGCGCGTGGCGTCGTGGCGCGATCGTGTCACCGCGAGGCCGCGCCAGAAGCTGGCGCCGCCCCCGCCGTTCGTGACAGCCGTGACGTAGTTGCCGTTCGACAGAAACTGCGCGTGCGGAAAGACGGTGTGTGGCGACCGGAACCGCCGGACCGGCACGGCCGGCACGGGTGCCGGCGCGCGCATGTCGTCGAGCGGCCGGAGTCTGGTGGTCGGCGCCAGGCGCGGCACACGCTCCTGCAGCAAGAGCTCGGTGGCCCGGACTCGAGGGTCCGAGTGAAAGCGTTCGACCATCACGTCGTTGAGCAACGCATTCGCCAGGGCGACGAGCGTCATGCCCTCATGGTGTGCGAGGTACGTCCGGACGATCGTGCCTTCGAGGCGCGTGCGGTCGATCGTGGGGCCGTCGTGATCGGACGACTCGCGAGCCGTGTAATCGATCGCATCGAAGAAGCCGAATTCGCTGTCGAGACCCGCCGCGATCAGTCGCCGGAAGTTGGCGGCGCTCTGCACGGGATCGATCGAGGCCGCGAGCGCGGTCGCGTACGGAGCGACGACCAGCTCGTCGCCCAGCCCGCGTTTCAATCCGAGTCCCGGGATGCCGAACGCCTTGTACTGAAAGGTGTCGTGGCGATCGACGACGTTGTAGGCGGACTCGGAGATGCCCCACGGCACGCCGTGTGCCGCGGCGTAGTCCATCTGCCGGCGGACGGCCATTCGACACGACTCGTCGAGGAGCGTGTTCGGCGAGCTCCGCATGACGAGCAGCGGCATCAAGTACTCGAACATCGTCGCGCTCCACGAGATCAGGACCGGCGTGCCGCGAACGCTCGTCACCGATCGACCGAGGTGGAACCAGTGCTTCTCGGGCACATCGCCTTTGGCGATGGCGACGAAACTGGCGAGCCGCGCCTCGGAGGCCAGCAAATCGTAGAACGACACGTCGAACCGGCCGGGACCATCCGCGTCGGCGAGGCGGTAGCCGATGGTGAAGAGGTGCCGCTTGACGTCGTACAGGAGCCGGAAGTTCATACCGTCGAAAAAGGCGATCGCGCGGTCGGCCAGCGCGGCCAGGGCGTGGGCGTGATGCGCGGACGAGGTGACACCGGCCGCGGGCACGGCAAGCTGCCGCAGGCCGGCCGCCAGCGTCACCAATCCACCCGCGAGGTTGCCGCTGTCGACCGTGGACACGTACGCCGGCGGAAGGGGCGCCAGCGTCTGCGTGTCGTACCAATTCAGCAAGTGCCCTTCGAACCGCTCGAGTCCCTCCATCGTCGTGAGCGTGGCGTCGATCCGATCGACCAGCGCGCCGGTGTCGATGAAGCCGAAGTCGTGGGCGGCCAGCGTCGCCAGGAGGCTCATGCCGAGATTTGTCGGTGACGTTCGGTGCGCAATCCGGGTGTCAGGTACGACCTGCACGTTGTCGGGCGGGAGGGCATGGTCTTCGTTCCCCATGAACGTGTCGAAGAAGTGCCAGGTTCGCAGCGCCATGAGGCGCAGAAGCTCACGATCGCTTGCGGCCAGTGCCTTCCGGCGGCGAGGCACGGGCCGGCTCAGCATGAACGCAATCATCGGGGCGGCCGCCCAGAGCGTCACTATCGGAAGCGCCATGAGCAGCGCGGGCCTGGCGGCAAGTGCGAGCCACAGCGCGACCGCCACGGCCACGGCGGGACTCGCGAGCATGGCGGCGAAAAAAGCGCGCGCACGCGGAGGGCCGGCGCGCTCGGCGCTCGCGGCCGCCGTCTCCCATTCGAGCAGGCGGGTCCGCGTGACGATCAGGCGAAACAGCGTGATGCCGACCGCGTGCGCCATCTCCCACGCTTGACTGACGATGAAGGTCAGCTGGAGGAAGGCACGCGCCCCGGCCGTCTGAAGGTCCTCGGCGGCCGTGCGAAGGAACACGCTCCGGGAGACGCCGGGCGCCGGACCGGCGCCGAGTTCGATCACCCGCGAGTAGAGCGGAAAGGCCAGCGCGGCGAGGGCGATCGCGGTCCAGGCCGCCGGGCTGCCCGGGAGCGTCGTCCACCCCAGCAGCAGCAGCGCCAGCGTCGCCGGTGCCAGGAGGCTTCGGCGCAGGTTGTCGAGGATCTTCCAGCGCCCGATCAGCGGCAGCCGGTTGCGCGTGATTCCGGTGCGGGTCGGCACGACGGGAAGCAGCCACCAGAGGATCTGCCAGTCGCCGCGCACCCACCGATGCTGCCGCCGGGCGTGCGCGAGCACGTTCGAGGGATAGTCGTCCACGACCTCGACGTCGGTCACGAGCGCGGCGCGCGCGAACAGCCCCTCGAACAGGTCGTGCGACAGGAGCGCGTTCTCCGGCACGCGTCCGTCGAGCGCGGCCACGAACGCATCGACGTCGTAGAGTCCCTTGCCGGTGAAGCTGCCTTCACCGAATAGATCTTGGTACAGGTCGGAGACGGCCGTCGTGTAGGGATCGACGCCGGTGTGACCGGCGTACGTTCGAGCGAACAGTGAGCCCGCGGCGCTTGCCATCGTCACGCTTACGCGGGGTTGAAGGATGCCGTATCCCTCGACTACCCGACCGACGTTGGGGTCGAACCGCGGACGGTTCAACGGATGGGCAAGGATGCCGATGAGCTTCCGCGCGGCATCTCGCGGCAGGCGCGTGTCCGAGTCCAGGGTGAGGCAGTAGCGCACCGCGGGCAGGACATCAACCGAGCCGACCTCGACGGCGAAGCTCGTGTTCCTGGCGCCCCGCAGGCGGCGGTTGAACTCCTCGATCTTTCCGCGCTTGCGCTCCCAACCCATCCACACGCCCTCGCGGGGATTCCATTGCCGGGCCCGGTGGAACAGGAAGAACCGATCCGCGTGGTCAGGGCCAAAGCGCTCGTTGAGCGCCTCGATGCCGGTGCGCGCGGCCTCCAACAAGGCGGCGTCGTCGGGAAGGTCGCGCGTCGGCGCATCGCGGAAGTCGCTGAGAATGGCGAAGTGGATGCGTGGGTCGAGGTTGCCGAACGCCTGGACTTCGAGGTGCTCGAGCAGGGCCTTCACGCCCGGCACGCTGGTCAGCATGGTGGGGATGATGACCATCGTGCGCGCCTCCTCGGGCAGGGCGTCGAGAAACTCGAGGCGCGGCAGGCGCCGCGGCGGGATCAGGCTCGCGGCCACACGTTGCGTCAACAAAATGGCGACCTCGGTGGCCGGAATCAGCACGAGCGCGATGACGCCAATTGCCATGGCGCGCGAGCCACCGGCGTACCGAACGTAGAGATCGCACAAAGCCAGCAGGGCAATCGTGACCAGGCCGATGACGCCGAGATAGGCCGCGGTCGGGTGCGCAAACACGAGTCGCCACAGCCGTCGACCGAATGGCGGCCGATGGGCCACGTCCGATTCGAGGTCGGCGCGGCCGCGATCGATGAGGTGATAGCCGACATGAGCCATGCGATCGGCGGCGGACGTGCCGGCGGCGATCTGGCGCGCGCTCTCGACGGCGCGTAGCGCGACGCGGATCTGCGCATCGCCGTTCGGCGCGGCGATCTCCTCGATGGCCCGTCGCTGACGGTCGCGACTCAGAAAGTCCATGCGGCTGTATGCGCCGGCGGGGTCGCGCCTGAGCACCTGCTCGACGAGGCTGACGGCCTCGACATACTCGCGCCAGTCGAGGGTGGCGCAGAGGCGCAGACTGGTGATCACGTTGGCGACCGACACCTGCGCGGCGGCCTGGCGCTGGTGCTCGGCGCGAATGGTGTCTTCGGTCGTCGTCTGTTGCGACGACAAGTGCGCTTCAAGCGCGCTTCGCACGGGCGAGAGGCGCAGCCCGTATTCCCGCACGCGATGCAGCAACTGCACCACGTGGGCGGCTGGCAGACGTGGCGCCAGCGGCGGCACGGGCCAGCCCGGCGCGCGCCGCTCGATGTGTGACACGTAGAGATCGGCCGCGAGACGCGCCGCTCGCGCCCGCAGCATCTCTTCAGCGAGGCGTCTCAGGTTCTCGACGAGCGCGAGCTTGAGCATGTTCGGCCACGCCCACAGCTCGCCGATGGTGAGCGGCGTGACGCGCTGGTAGCTGTTCAGGAACTCCACCAGCTGCGGACCAGCCAGCCGGCTGTCACTGTGACGGATCAGCTCGATCGCCATCGCGTACACACGCGCCTGGCCCGCCTGTTCACGCAGCGCGAGGGCGGGCAGCTCGCGTGCGTAGCGAGGCGGCAGATTCTGGCGGACGTCCTGAATCTGGGCGGTCACAAGGTGGAAGTTATCGAGCAGCCATTCTTCGGCGGCCGTCACGGTCTGGCCGAGGTGGACGTCGTGGGCGATCTTGCGGTGGGCGCGGTTCAGGAACCGCGCGTTGTCGTTGAAGCGAGGCAACGGACTGCGGGCGTGACGACGCGGGTTCGGGTCAACCGTGAAGCTCGCCGCCAGTGCCTTCGCGCGCTCCTCGAGCGACTCGATGCTGAGCAGGTCGTCTCGGAGCGGTTTGTCGGGAAGCGGCGAGCGACGAGTCCAGGGCCACGCCACGTTCACATCTTAGGCAGAGCCGTCGCTGGCGCCTGTGCATTAGGGAACAGCGCGCCGCATACTCCCGGCCCTTGCGATCGCGGCGCGGCTGGCCCCAAAACGCGCGATACTCGGTGCGAGCGCGCAATGGCGATGAAGGGAAGTAGGTGGCTGGCGGGAATCTGCGTGGCCCTGGCCGCGCTCAGCCTCGGGGTGGGCCAGCGCGGGCAGCAACCGCCGCCGCCGTCGCAGCAGCCGGAAGACGCCGACCAGCTCGTCGCGAAGTGGAAGGACGCCCTCACGACCCACATCCCCGGCCAGCACGACGACGCCGTGCGCTGGCTTGGGGCGCTGTCGGTCGATCAGTGGAAATTGCTGAACACGGGCCTGAAGCAGTATTTTGGCGTGCTCGGCGCGGCCGGCCGGGCCGCGATGAATGGTGTCGTCGCGCGCGCGGCCGTCCTGCACATGGACACTGCCCGCTTCGGGCCGCTCGCGCCGGCGAGCAAGGTGAACTCCGGCGGATGGACGGGCCCGGCGCCATCGCTCGTCAGGACGCTCGACGGCGAGTCGCTCGGATCGATGGACGCGAACTGGAACTGGATCCTCGCGCGCCAGCTGATCGACCTGATGTATCCGTCGCCGAAGGGCGTGCCGTTCGTGGCGGCGTGGTATCACGCGGCCGCGGCCTGGATGCTCGAGCACGGGCTGTACGGCGAGGTGGACGCGCACCTCCAGCGCGCCGCCGCGGTCGCGCCTGACGACCCCCGGATTCTCTTCGATCGGGCGTGTCTGGCGGAGGCCCTGGCGCTGCCACGCAGCCAGTCCGTGATGGACGACCTGCGCGCGAAGCAGGCCGCGTCGAACCGGCGGGCCACGTTCATTCCGGGCCAGCCCGCGCCGATCGTCCCCGCCAACCCGTTTCCGCCTGCCGAACAGTGGATCGCGGCGGCCGAGCGAGGATTTCGACGCACGCTCGACATCGACGCGAGCGCCGTCGAGGCGCGGGTGCGGCTCGCGCGCCTGCTCACGCTCCAGAAGAAGTACGGTGAGGCCTCGGCCGAGCTGAAGAAAGCGCTGGCAGACGACGCGCTCACGCGCGATTTCATCCTCGCGTATTACGCGCACCTGTTTGCCGCCCGGGCGAGCCAGGGCCTCGGCCGGCTCGACGACGCGGCGGCGCAGCTCGCGCAGGCGCTCGCGCTCTTTCCGGACGCGCAGTCCGGCCTGATGGCCGAGAGTCAGCTCGCGCTGCTGCGATCGGATGCCGACGGCGCGCTGGCGCCGATCCGCAAGCTGGCCGTGGTGCCGAAGGACCCGCAGCGCCGGCAGGATCCCTGGTGGCTCTACGACACCGGTCCTGGCCGCCAGACGGAGCTCTACATGGCCGACATGCGGGCGAGGCTCGCGGCGGTGAAATGATGCGACGACCGCTGCTGACCATGGTCGTGGTCGCCGCCGCGCTTGTCCCGCGCGCGGCGCCGCGCGCCCAGGTGTTTTCCGCGAAGACCATCGGCGTGCGCGTGGACGCGCTCGTCACGGTCAACGGCGTGCCCGTCGCCGGCCTCAAAGCCGACGACTTCGAGCTGCGCGACAACGGCGTGGTCCAGACGGTCGACTCGCTCGACGCCGGCGACATGCCGCTCAACGTCGTGCTCGCCCTCGACGCCAGCGCGAGCACCGCGGGCAAGCGGCTGGCTGACCTCCGTACCGCGACGCGCACACTGCTCGACGATCTCAAGCCCGTCGATCGCGCCGCGCTGACGACGTTCAATCACGCGGTGGCGCCGCGGGTGCCGCTCACCGCGGACCTGGGCGCCATTCGATCCGAAGTCGATCGGCTCACGGCGTCTGGCGCGACGTCGCTCCTCGAAGGCATGTATGCCGCCGTGGTCGCGACCCTCGGCGAGCCCGGCCGCTCGCTCGTCATCGTCTGCACCGACGGGCGCGACACGGCGAGCTGGCTGCAGGCCGACGACGTCATCGAAGGCGCGAAGCACTCGAACGCGGTGATCTACGTCGTCGCTTCAGCCGGCGCGCGGACGTGGGCGCCGCTGAAGAGCCTCACGGACGTCACGGGCGGCCGGATGATCGAGATCGAGTCGAGCGCGCAGATCGGCGCCGAGTTCAAGAAGATTCTCGAGGATTTCCGCAGCCGCTACGTGCTGACGTTCACGCCAACCGGCGTGCCGCGCGGCGGGTATCATCGGCTCGACGTGCGCATCCGGCGCGGCGGCGGGCTGAAGGTGACGGCGCGCCCGGGGTATGTGGGGGAGAGCGCCGGGAAGTGAGAAGTTGGAAGCCAGGATCTGCGGCTCGCTAGCGTCCTCCGGCCGCGCAGGACTTTGCATCGGGCAGCATCGGCCGCAGGAACGTCGTGTTCAGTCCGCCGCGACCGCCGCCGAACCCGCCGCCGCCGAAACCCACGCCGAAACCCCGGCCGGCCCGGCCCGCGCCCGTATAGATGAAGGTGCTGGTCTCGTCGAGCGGCAACGCCGCGACGTTGCAGAGGAAGATGTCCTCGGTCCCGGCGCGATTCAGATACTGCTCGACGTTCGAGAGATAGAACGCGGAGACGACCGCCTTGTGCTCCTTGAGCCAGGCGCCGATCGCGCGAATGGCTTTCGACCCGCCGAAGTCGCCCACGACGGGCACGACGAGGTTGCGCGTTTCGAGATCCTTCATTGCGCGCCAGTTGTCCTCGGTCGCAAGGAACCCGCGGTTCACGCCGGTACCGTCGTCCAGTTCCTGGATGAGCTCGTAGCTGGCGTTGTTGCCGCCGCCCCCGAAGCCGCCGCGCGCGCCGCGCCCCGCCATGCTGTAGGTGAGGCCCGGTCCGCCGTCGTAGAACGCCGTCTTGTACACGTAGTCGATGCCGGGGAGGTCGTCCGCGTGCAGCGCGAAGCCGTGCGTCTTCGTGAGCCATGACGCGACCGCCGCGAGATTCGCCGTGTACAGCTCTGGACTCGGCGCGACGTCGTCGTACGCCGACATCAGCTGCGTCACCGTCGACGACGTCGTGAGCCCCGCCGGCCGTTTGCGCGAGAAGAGGCGCGCCAGGAAATCCGCGCGATCAGCGGACATCTCGAAGAGCGCCTTGTAGAGCAGCTGCTCGTGCAGATTGCCGCGGCGGACGTCGAAGATGATCGCGATCGCGGGCTTGAGCGCGATGATGTACGGGAAGTTCTGCTCGGGCCCGACGCCGAGGTAGACGCGGCCCGGCCTGGCGGTCCGGACGAGATCGGGAATCACGACCTGGTAGCCGCGCTCGTTCGACAGGAAGTTGTCGGACTGGAACGCGCCGTTGGGCTCGGACGCACGCTCGGTCAGCGTCCAGAATTCCTGGTCGGTCAGCGCCGGCGGCAGGTCGGTGGATCGGCCGCGGAGTGGAGCAGACGGGAGGCTGCCCACAAGCAGGACCGCGAGCGGCGCGACGAGCAGAGAAGAACGAACGCGCGTCATTGTGATCCTGGAAATACTACCAGCGCGGGCACGCCGGCCTGTCAATGTTCCGGGTTACAATGCCGCCACTTCCAATCGGTCGTGTGAGTCGAGGCAAGGAGCCCTTATGAACACGCGAATGGCTGTCACCGTCGCTCTGGCGTCCGCCGCCGTGCTAGGCGTCTCGGCACAGGAGCCCGGCGTCGCGGCAATGAACGCCAAGCTGCGCGCCGAAGAGACGAACAACTCCAAGCTCATGTGGATCATGCACGAGATCAGCGACGTGCACGGTCCCCGGCTGACGGGATCCCCCGGCCTGCGCGCCGCTCAGGACTGGGCGGTGGCCACGATGAAGTCGTGGGGACTCGTCAACGTCAAGCTCGAGCCCTGGAACTTCAACCATCAGGGCTGGCAGAACTACGAGCTCTCCGCCAACGTGCTTCAGCCGTTCCAGCAGCCGCTGAACGTGCGCGCGGTCTCATGGACGCCGGGAACCAAGGGGACGGTCGAGGGCCAGGTGCTCGTCGTGGTGCCGCCCGCGCCGCCGGGCGGCGGCGGGCGCGGCGGCGGGGGCGGCGGAGGCGGTCGATTTGGAGGCGGCGGGAACGGCCCCGACCTCGCGGCCATCGCCCAGGCCGGTACGTCGCCGGCCCCGATGCCGCCGCCGGCCGAACCGTCGACGAAGCCTGTCACGCAGGCCGACCTCGACGCGTACCTCGCGTCGATCAAGCCGAAGGTCAAGGGCGCGATCGTCTTCTACGGGCCGCACGTCGACGTCGCGGAGAACTTCGTGCCCGCGCCGCTCCGTCGGCCCGACGATCAGTGGGAGAACACGGGGCGCGGCGGGCGCGGCGGCGTTCCCGCGCGCGGCGGGCGCGGCGGCCCGGGCGGCCCCCAGAACACCGGGCTCACGGCGGGTGAGATCGCGACCCAGGTCAACAAGTTCCTCATCGACAACGGCGCGCTCGTGAAAGTGACCGACGCCGGCCGGCCGTACGGCATCATCGTCCAGCAGTCGACGGCCGGCTACAACGAGAACCCGGACAGTCCGAATCTGCCCACGCTCATCATGGGCAACGAGGACTACGGGCGCATCTACCGCACGGCCACGATCGACAAGGTGCCCGTCACGGTGCGCGTCAACATCCGCAATGAGTTCTACCCCGAGGGCAAGACGGTCTACAACGTGACGGGCGAGCTCGCCGGCACGGACAAGGCCGACGAGGTCGTCATGCTCGGCGGCCACTTCGACTCGTGGAATCCGGCGACGGGCGCGACCGACAACGGCGCCGGCTCGACCGACGCGCTCGAGGCCATTCGTCTGCTCAAGGCCGTCGGCGCGCACCCGCGCCGTACGATTCGCGTTGCGCTGTGGAGCGGCGAGGAGCAGGGCCTCTACGGCTCGATCGCGTACGTCGCGCAGCACTTCGGCAGCGCCGAGAATCCGAAGCCGGAGTACTTCAAGTTCAACGGCTATCTCAACATCGACGACGGCACGGGCAAGCCGCGGGCGGCGAGCGTCTTTGGTCCACCCGAAGCCGCGGCGATCGTGCAGGACGTGATGTCGAACTTCAAGGACTGGGGCTTCTTCCACGTCAACCCGACGCTCGGGCGTAACACGGGCGGCACCGACAGCACGTCGTTCAACAACGCCGGGCTCCCGGGCATCGGCTACAGCCAGGATCCGTTCGACTACAACAGCTACACCCATCACACGAGCTTCGACACGTATGAGCGGATCTACGAGCCCGACATGCGGGAGGCGGCCGTCGAAGAGGCGCTGACGGCGTATTCGCTCGCGATGGCCGATCAGATGCTGCCGCGCTGTTCCGCGGCGACGATGCCGCCGCCCCCGCCCGAGCCGGCCGCGCGAGGCGGCGGTGCGGGACGCGCCAACGTGCCGGTGACGCCGGTGCGGGAGTTCTACGGTCCGCCGCTGCCGGCGGGTCAGGCGCCGCCGACTCCGCCGACGACGTGCACGGCCGCGCCGCCGTCGGGCTCGGCGCCGGTCAAAGGCGGACGCTAGACGACGGCGCCGCGCTCGGCCCGGGTCTACTTGACGATCAGCACGTCCTGCGAGTTCGCGCCGGGTTTGAGCTCCGCCGGTCCATCGGGAAATCCGTTCGCCTGCAGGACGTAGGCGACGAGGTCCGCGCTCTCCTCGTCGCTCAGGAACGCCGAGCCGTCATTCGGCATCGTCGTGGCGATCGTCGTGAGCAGCTCGCCGAGCGTCCGGCCGTCCCACTTTGCGAGGAACTTCTCTCCGACGAGCGGCGGTCCGGCCTTCTTGCCCGGCGGGGGAGCTTTGCCGGGATCGTGGCAGTTGGCGCAAAGGGTGGCGTATTTCTTCTCGCCGCGCGTGGCCTGGTCCTTCGAATACACCTTGTCGCGGACGGTCTTCTGCGGCTCCGCGGTTGCCGTCCTTGCGGCGATGACCACCGCGAGGGCGGCGACGACGAGAAGGGG
>Ga0335084_10006849_pt1 | contig 11334 bp, 13 predicted proteins | sample Lox_Sample_44_FD_206721 | JGI IMG/M metagenome (GOLD analysis project Ga0335084, IMG submission 206721) | Soil microbial communities from Loxahatchee National Wildlife Refuge, Florida, United States - Lox_Sample_4.4 | ecosystem: Environmental > Terrestrial > Soil > Wetlands | place: USA...
GGGCGATGCTGGAGTCAGGCACGGAGCGGTTCCGGGTGCGAGACGATTATAGGAAGCGGCACCTTTGCGCGGCTCGCGCGGGAGTGCCGGATGCCGCCGCCGAACCCTTTGCCCGGCCGGCGGCTGGCGCACTTGCGCTATACTGCCCGGCTTCGTTCGGCCCGCATCGGGTCGGGCTGCAGATGCGAGGCGAAGATGTACGCGGTCATTCGAACCGGCGGCAAGCAGTACAAGGTTGCGGTCGGCGACAAGGTGAAGGTGGAGCAGATGGCCGCCGAGGTCGGGCAGGAGGTCGTGCTCGACCAGGTGCTCGCGGTCGGCAGCGGGGCCGACGTGAAGGTCGGCACGCCGCTCGTCGGCGGGGCCACCGTCAAGGCGACCGTGGTCTCGCACGGCCTGCACCCGAAGGTGCGCATCTTCAAGATGCGTCGCCGCAAGCACTACCAGCGCCATAGCGGGCATCGCCAGTCGTACACCGAACTGCAGATCGGCGCGGTGAACGCCTGAGGCGCGACAGGAACTCGACATGGCACAGAAAAAGGGCGGCGGCTCCACCCGCAATGGCCGCGATTCCCAACCCAAGATGCTGGGCGTGAAGGCATTCGGTGGGCAGATCGTGTCCGCGGGCTCGGTGATCGTGCGTCAGCGCGGCACCAAGTTCCATGCCGGTACCAACGTTGGAACCGGCAAGGACCACACACTGTTCGCGCTGGTCGACGGCCGGGTCGGCTTCGCGACCAAGGGCCCGTTGCGTCGCCAGACGGTGACCGTGGAGCCGGCTTAAGCTGCACGCGTGCCGAAGCGGCCATCAGAAGCCTCGGCACGCCGGGGCTTTTTCGTTTGACGAGCACATCCGCGTGCCATGAAGTTCATCGACGAAGCGGTCATCGACGTCGCCGCCGGCAACGGGGGGTCGGGCTGCGCAAGCTTTCGGCGCGAGAAGTTCGTGCCGCTGGGCGGCCCGGACGGCGGCGACGGCGGACGCGGCGGCAGTGTCGTCGCACTGGCCGACGCCAGCCTGAACACGCTGGTCGACTTCCGCTACGCGCGGCGGCACCAGGCCGCGGCGGGCGAGCCCGGTCGCGGCTCCGACCAGTTCGGCGCCGCCGGAGCCGACGTGGTGCTTCGCATGCCGGTCGGCACCATCGTCACCGATCTCGATGGCGGGCAGGTGGTTGCCGAACTCCTGCAGCCTGAACAGCGCGTCGTGCTGGCGCGCGGCGGCGACGGCGGCTTCGGCAACCTGCACTTCAAGAGCAGCATCAACCGGTCGCCGCGCAAGAAGACACCGGGCTGGCCGGGCGAGCAGCGCAAGTTGCGGCTCGAGCTCCGCCTGCTGGCCGATGTCGGCCTGCTGGGCATGCCCAACGCGGGCAAGTCGACGCTGATCGCTGCCATCTCCAATGCCCGGCCGAAGATCGCCGACTATCCATTCACCACCCTGCATCCTCATCTCGGTGTGGTGCGGCTGGGCCCGAGCCGCAGCTTCGTGGTGGCCGACATCCCGGGGCTGATCGAGGGCGCCGCCGAGGGGGCGGGCCTGGGTCACCACTTCCTGCGCCACCTGCAGCGCACGCGGCTGCTGTGGCACGTCGTCGACATGGCGCCGCTTGACGAAGCCACCGATCCGGTCGCCCAGGCGCGTGCGGTGCTGAGCGAACTGCGCAAGTACGACGAGGCGCTCTATCGCAAGCCGCGCTGGCTGGTGCTGAACAAGATCGACCTGGTCCCGGCCGACGAGCGCGCGGCGCGCATCGGCGAGATCACACGGCGCCTGCGCTGGAAGGGCCCGGTATTCGCCGCATCGGCGGTCGCCCGCGAAGGGCTGCAGCCGTTGCTCGACGCCACCTGGCACGAGCTGGCGCCTTCGCGCATCGAGCCCGACAAGGACGTGCGCTTTCGTCACGACACGCTCGAGGCGCCATGAACGACTCGTTGCGCACCGCTCGACGCATCGTCGTCAAGGTCGGCTCGAGCCTGGTCACCAACGAAGGGCGCGGCGTCGACCCCGATTCGATCGGCAACTGGTGCCGCCAGCTCGCCGTGTTGGCGCGCGAGGGGCGCGAGGTCGTGATGGTGTCCAGCGGCGCCATCGTCGAGGGGATGAAGCGCCTCGGCATGGCGGCGCGGCCGAGCCAGCTGCACGAGCTGCAGGCCGCCGCCGCGGTGGGCCAGATGGGGCTGGTGCAGATGTACGAGAGCAAGTTGTCCGAGCACGGCTTGCGCAGCGCGCAGGTGCTGCTGACCCACGCCGACCTCGCCGACCGCGAGCGCTACCTCAATGCGCGCTCGACGCTGCTGGCGCTGCTGGCGCTGAAGGCGGTTCCGGTGATCAATGAGAACGACACCGTCGTCACCGACGAGATCAAGGTCGGCGACAACGACACCCTGGGCGCTCTGGTCGCCAACCTGATCGAAGCCGATGCGCTGGTGATCCTCACCGACCAGGCCGGGCTCTATTCGAGCGATCCGCGCAGCGATCCCGGTGCGCAGTTGATGCGCGCAGCCGATGCCGGTGATCCGGAGCTGGAGCGCATGGCCGGCGGTGCTGCGTCGTCGCTCTCGCGCGGCGGCATGATCACCAAGGTGCTGGCCGCCAAGCGCGCGGCGCGCAGCGGCGCCGACACCGTCATCGCGTGGGGGCGCGAGCCCGACGTGCTGCTGCGCCTGGCGCGCGGCGAGGCGATCGGCACGTGGTTGCGCGCCCGCACCGCCAAGCTGGCGGCGCGCAAGCAGTGGATGGCCGATCACCTGCAGTTGCGCGGCGCCGTCGTCATCGACGCCGGCGCCAGCGCCAAGCTGCTGGGCGAAGGCAAGAGCCTGTTGCCGGTGGGCGTGGTGGCCGTCGACGGCGAATTCGCGCGCGGCGAGGTGATCGCGGTGCGCGGCCCCGATGGTGTGGAGATCGCGCGCGGACTGGCCAACTACGCGGCGGGCGAGACGCGCCTGATCGCGCGGCGACCCTCATCGCAGATCGAGGCCGTGCTCGGCTATTCGAACGGCCCGGAGTTGATCCACCGGGACAACATGGTGCGCAGCTAGGGGGCCTCGTCGGCCGGCGGCGCCCCGCCCGGCGTCGGCGGCAGCGACGACTCCGCCGGCGCAGCGGCGGGGTTGTCGCGCGGACGCCCGCGGATACCGGCGCGCAGATAGCGCGTGTGGTGCGCGGCCCGCGGCAGGAAGCGCGACAGCTCGGTGAGCGCGAGTTCGTATACCTCGCGCTTGAACTCGATCACCACGTCGAGCGGGACCCAGTAGTCGTTCCAGCGCCAGGCGTCGAACTCCGGATGGTCGCTGGCGCGCAGGTCGAGGTCGCTGTCGCGACCGACCAGCATCAGCAGATACCAGATCTGCTTCTGTCCGCGGTAGTGGCCCCGTGCGTCCCTGCGGATGTATTGATCAGGCACCTCGTAGCGCAGCCAGTCGCGCGTGCGCGCCAGGATGCGCACGTGCTCCGGCCTCAGCCCCACTTCCTCGTGCAGCTCGCGGTACATCGCCTGCTCGGGCGATTCGCCGTGCTTGATGCCGCCCTGGGGAAACTGCCACGAGTGGGTGCGCAACCGCTTGCCCCAGAAGACCTGGTTGCGCGAGTTGAGCAGGACGATGCCGACGTTGGGCCTGAAGCCCTCCCGGTCGAGCATAATCGAACCCCGATCCTTGAACTGGTTCGATTATTGCATCGGCGGCGCCGCAGGCATGAACCTCGCTTTCCCGCATGCGCGGGGACCCGCCGGCCTCATGCCATGAGAGCTTCTCGCTTCTTCGTCGCCACGCTCAAAGAGGCCCCCGCCGATGCCGAGATCGTCAGCCACCGGCTGATGATGCGCGCCGGCATGATCAAGCGCCTGAGCGCGGGCATCTACGCCTACATGCCGATGGGCTTGCGCGTGATCCGCAAGGTCGAGGCCATCATCCGCGAGGAGATGAACGCGGCCGGCGCCGTGGAGCTGCTGATGCCGGTGGTGCAGCCGGCCGAACTGTGGCAGGAGTCCGGGCGCTTCCAGGCCTACGGCCCCGAGCTGCTGCGCGTGAAGGACCGCCACGAGCGCGACTTCGTGATCCAACCCACCAGCGAAGAGGTCATCACCGACATCGCGCGCCAGGAGCTGCGCAGCTACCGTCAGCTGCCGCGCAATTTCTATCACATCCAGACCAAGTTCCGCGACGAGCGGCGGCCGCGCTTCGGCCTGATGCGCGGCCGCGAGTTCACGATGAAGGACGCCTACTCGTTCGACCGCGACCAGGCCTCCGCGCTGAAGAGTTACGACGTGATGTTCGCGGCCTACAAGCGCATCTTCGATCGCTTCGGCCTGCAGTACCGCGCGGTGGCCGCCGACACCGGCGCGATCGGCGGCGACGCGTCGCACGAGTTCCAGGTGATCGCCGACACCGGCGAGGACGCGCTCGTCTACTGCCCGACCAGCGACTACGCGGCCAACGTCGAGCTCGCCGAGTGCGTGCCGCTGCTGCCCGAGCGTGCGCCGGCGAGCGCGCCGCTGACGAAGACGCCGACCCCCGGCAAGAGCACCTGCGAAGACGTCGCGCGGCTGCTGTCGGTGCCGCTGGCCACGACGGTGAAGTCGCTCGTGCTGGCCACCGACGAGCGCGCCGACGACGGCTCGATCACGGGCACCACGATCTGGCTGCTGCTGGTGCGCGGCGATCATGCGCTCAACGAGGTGAAGGCCGGCAAGGTGCCCGGGCTCAAGGGCGGCTATCGCTTCGCGACGGTGGCCGAGATCGAGGATCGCTTCGGTTGCAAGCCGGGCTATCTGGGGCCGATCGGCACCCGCAAGCGGGTGTTGGTGGTGGCCGATCGCACGGTCGCCCGCATGAGCGACTTCATCTGCGGCGCCAACGAGGGCGACTTCCACTTCACCGGCGTCAACTGGGGCCGCGACCTGCCCGAGCCCGACCTGGTGGCCGACATCCGCAACGCGGTGGCCGGTGACCCCTCGCCCGACGGCCAGGGCGTGCTGGCGATCCAGCGCGGCATCGAGGTCGGCCACGTGTTCTACCTCGGCACCAAGTACAGCAAGTCGATGAACGCCACCTATCTCGACGAAGTGGGCAAGCCGCAGCTGCTGGAGATGGGCTGCTACGGCATCGGCGTCACGCGCATCCTCGGCGCGGCGATCGAGCAGGGCCACGATGAGCGCGGCATCGTCTGGCCCGACGCGATCGCGCCGTTTCGCGTGGTGCTGTGCCCGATCGGCTGGGACCGCAACGACGCGGTGCGCGACGCCGCACAGCGCCTGCACGACGAGCTTGAGGCGCTGGGCGTCGACGTCGTGCTCGACGACCGCGGCGAGCGCCCCGGCGCGATGTTCGCTGACTGGGAGCTGATCGGGGTGCCGCACCGCGTGGTGCTGTCCGAGCGCGGCCTGAAGGAAGGCCAGCTCGAGGTCCAGGGGCGCCGCGAATCGTCGGCGAGCAAGGTCGCCGTCGCCGACGCGCCGGGCGCGCTGCGCGAACGCCTGCGCGTCTGACGCGCGCAAGGGGCCGAAGACCGTGCGCAACGGCGGCGCCGCAATCACCCTCCGCGCCGTGCGATGCGGCGCGCTGCTCGCGCTGCTGGGGGTCGGCCGCGTGGCGCTGGCGGGCGCGCAGGTCGAGGAGCCGCTGGCCGACTCGGTGCGTTCCGCGTTGTCGGCAGCGGTGGCCGATTCGGCGCCACCGCGCGCCGGCTTCGAGTCGATCGACGAGCGGCTCGCGTACCTGCGCTGGCTCGGCATGATGAGCGAGCGCCTGAAGCGGCGCAAGTCGGAGCACGCGACGCGCGTCGAGTTTCTCGAGACGCTGTGGTACGAGAGCCGACGCGCCGGCCTCGAGCCCGAGCTGGTGCTGGGCCTGGTGCAGGTCGAGAGCGGCTTTCGCAAGTACGCGGTCAGCCGCGCCGGCGCCATCGGCTACATGCAGGTGATGCCGTTCTGGGCGCGCTTGATCGGCGACGGCGATCCGGCGCGCCTGTTCCACATGCAGGCCAACCTGCGCTTCGGCTGCGTGATCCTGCGCCACTACCTCGATCTCGAGCGCGGCGACCTGTTCCTCGCGCTCGGTCGCTACAACGGCAGCCGCGGGCGCTCCGAGTATCCAAGCGCGGTGTTCGCGGCGCGCCGCGACTGGCTGCCCGCTGACAGCAAGCACGCCAGCGCACAGCCGCTGCGCTGACGCCGCCTACACGCCCTGCCAGACCTTGGGCCGTGCGCCCTCGATGCCGAGCAGCGCCAGCGCGCGCTCGACGGTGTCGTCGACGATTTCGTCCACCGATCGCGGCCGGTGATAGAACGCCGGCAGCGGCGGAAACACGATCGCACCCATCTCGGTGACCGCGGTCATGTTGCGCAGGTGGGCCAGGTTCAGCGGCGTCTCGCGCACCATCAGCAGCAGCCGTCGCCGCTCCTTGAGCATGACGTCGGCGGCGCGCGTGAGCAGGTTGTCCGACAGGCCGTGGGCGATCGCCGCCAACGTCTTCATCGAGCACGGCGCCACCGCCATCGCTGCGGCGTCGAAGCTGCCGCTGGCGATGCAGGCGCCGATCTCGCCCGGCGCGTGGTTGTGGTCGGCCATCGCCTCGAGCGCGCGCCGATCGAGTGCGAGCTCGTGGTGCGCGTTCAGCACGCCGGCGGCCGTGACCACGAGGTGCGTCTGCACGCCGAGCGCGCGCGCGCGCTCCAGCAGGCGAACGCCGTAGACCGCTCCGCTGGCGCCGGTCAGGCCGACCACCAGGCGATCGGACATGCGCTCAGGCCGACAGCAACTGCTGCAGCTCGCCCGACTGGTACATCTCCATCATGATGTCGGAGCCGCCGACGAACTCGCCGTTCACGTAGAGCTGCGGAATCGTCGGCCAGTTGGCGTACTGCTTGATGCCCTGTCGCACGGCCTCGTCGTCGAGCACGTTGACCGTGGTCAGCTCGGTGACGCCGCAGGCATTGAGCACCTGCATCGCGCGTCCCGAAAAGCCGCACATCGGAAACTGCGCGGTCCCTTTCATGAACAGCACGACCCGGTTGGCCTTGACCAGGTCGTCGATTCGCTTCTGCACTTCGTCCATCGTGTGAATCCAACAGGCTCGGGGCGTCCTTTATACGGCAAAGCGCCGACCGGCCCCCGCGGCCGGTCGGCAAGGCCCTCAGGCCTCGCGCGTCAGTAGCGGTACGAGACGCCGAGCTGCAGCACGGGCGTCAGGCGCATGTCGCGCACCATGTCGTCCAGCGGCTGGTTGCCCAGCGTGCGCGCGGCCCAGAAGTTCTGTGCGGCGAGGCCGAGATCGGCGCTGAAGCCCCAGCCGCGGCGCAGACTGGAATCGCTGTAGCCGACTCCCAGGTACGGCCACGCGAGCGCGGCGTCCGCGCTGCCGTCGGGCGGGGTGGTCGAGCTGAACGGGCGCGACACCGCGCTGAAGCCGAACAGGCCCGGGGGGGTGGCCTGACCGGGCCCGAAGACGGCTCCGCGCGTGCCCGCCACGACGCCGCTGGTGACGCGAACGCCGCCTGCCTGGCCCAGGTAGGGGCGAGTCACGTAGTAGTCGCCGAACAGCGCCGCGGAGCGAGGCCGCAGCGACGCCCCTTCGAACGACGCGAGCGCGGGATTGAGCGGCTCGCTGGCCAGTTGCAGGCGCGCCTGCCACAGCGGCCAGCCGACGCGATCGCCGTCGATGCTCAGGCCCTGCCCGTTGCCGGCGTCAGCTGCAACGGCAGTGCCCAGCAGGGACCCGACCACGACGACGGCATTCAGGCGCATGGTGTCGACTTCCGATTCACCGCGAGAAGCAAAGCCAGCGTGGCCATGGTACGTCTGGCACGGCGACAAGTGAACATGCAAATGTGACCGTCGCAACCACACTTGAGGGGGACGCTGCGCGGGCGCCACAGGTCGCCCTGACAGCGACGGCGGCGGTGGGGTCAGTCGAGCTGCGCGCCGCTGCAGCGCGCCACCCCATTCAGGTCGTTACGCGCCTCGATGCTCGAAAAGCCGGCCTGCGACAGCAGGCGCTGCACGGCCTGGGCCTGATCCCAGCCATGTTCGAGCAACAGCCAGCCCGACAAGTGGGGACGGGCCCCTTCGATGATGCACCGCAGCGCATCCAGACCAGCGGCTCCGGCGACCAGCGCCTGCTGCGGCTCGTGGCGCAGCGCGGCCAGATGGGGATCGCCCACAGCGACGTAAGGCGGGTTGGCGACGGCCAGGTCGAAGCGCTCGCCCGGCACTGCGGACCACCAGTCCCCGCTGGCCAGGCGCAGCTTCGCCCCCAGCCTCTGCGCATTGGCGCGGGCGACCGCCAGCGCAGCCGCACTGGCGTCCGTGGCCGTGATGTCGATCCCCGGGCACGCCGCCGCGAGCGCGAGCGCGATCGCGCCGCTGCCGGTGCCCAGGTCGATCACCCGCGGCGCGGGCGAAGGCGGCAGCGCGCGCACGCACTCGATCGCCCATTGCACCAGGGTCTCGGTCTCGGGCCGCGGCACCAGCACGTCGGCGGTGACCCGCAGTTCGAGACCCATGAACTCGCGCCGCCCCGTCAGATACGCCACCGGCATGCCGTCGGCGCTGCGGCCGCAGTCGTGGCAGAACGCCTGCAGCAGCGGCGCCGCCACCGGCGCCTCCGGGTGTGCGATCAACCACTCGCGCCGTTGCTGCAGGCGGTGCGCCAGCAGCAGCGAGGCGTCGAGGCGGCTCAGCCCGAGATCGCGCGCCGTCGCCAGTGCCTGGGTGACGTTCATGCGCCGGTCTCGAGCGCCTCGAGTTGCTGCTGCGCGCGCGCCGCGGCCAGTGCCTGAACCACCTCGTCGAGATCGCCATCGAGGATGCCGGCCAGGCGGTACAGCGTCAGCCCGATGCGGTGGTCGGTCAGCCGCCCCTGCGGAAAGTTGTAGGTGCGGATGCGGTCGCTGCGGTCGCCGCTGCCGATCAGGTTGCGGCGCTCGGCGGCCTCCTTGTGCTGACGCTCTTCGCGCTCGCGGTCGCGCAGCCGCGCCAGCAGCACCGCCATCGCCTTGGCCTTGTTGCGGTGCTGCGAGCGGTCGTCCTGGCATTCGGCGACGATGCCGGTGGGCAGGTGCGTGATGCGGATCGCGCTGTCGGTCTTGTTGACGTGCTGGCCGCCGGCGCCGCTGGCTCGGAAGGTGTCGATGCGAAGCTCGGCCGGGTTCAGCGTCAGTTCGGCCTGCTCGTCCGGCTCGGGCAGCACGGCCACCGTGCAGGCGCTGGTGTGGATGCGCCCCTGCGTTTCGGTCGCGGGCACGCGCTGCACGCGGTGGCCCCCGGACTCGAACTTCATGCGTTCGTATACCCTGTCGCCCTCCAGCCGCACGACGATCTCCTTGTAGCCGCCGAGGTCCGAGGCGCTCTCGCTCATCACCTCGCTGCGCCAGCCCTGGCGCTCGGCGTAGCGCAGGTACATGCGAGCGAGGTCGGCCGCGAACAGCGCCGACTCCTCGCCGCCGGTACCGGCGCGGATCTCGAGGAACACGTTGCGATCGTCGTCGGGGTCCCGCGGCAGCAGCGCGGTTTGCAGCTGCGCCTGCAGGCGCGTGATGTCGCCCTGCGCGGCGGCCGCTTCGTCCCTGGCCAGCTCGGCCATCTCGGGGTCCGACAGCAGCTCGTGCGACTGCGCGAAGTCGCGCTCGCGCTGCTGCAGCGAGCGGTACAGCGCGACCACCGACGCCGCCTGCGCCTGTTCGCGTGCCACCGCGCGGTAGCGCGCGCGGTCGGCGCTCAGCTGCGGGTCGGCCAGCAGCGCGTCGAGCTCGTGCACGCGCAGCGCGAGGCGTTCGAGTTGTTGGCGCAGGGTGTCTTTCATCACGGGCTCTGGATGGGCCGCGGCGAGCCGCGCGAGCGAGGCGCCCGCGTGGCGCTCGCGTCGCTAGGCCTGTGAATCGTCGCCCGGGCTGCGCGCGCTGCCACGCAGGAACAGCCGCGACACCCACTGCGCGAGGCGCTCGCGCTGCTCGCCGTCGCTGGCGTTGAGTTCTGCCATCGTGCCGTGCAGCAGCTTCTGCGTCAGACCGCGCGACAGCGTGTCGAGCACACTGTCGATGTCGGCGCCCTTGGCCAGCAGGCGCCGCGCGCGGGCGATCTCGGCGCCGCGCCAGTCGTCGGCCTGCCGGTTCAGCGCCTGGATCAGCGGCACGCTGGCGCGCTGCTCGAGCCAGTGGCTGAAGCTCTGCACGCCGGCGTCGATGATCGCCTCGGCCTGCTGCACGGCAGCCTGCCGCTTCTCACCGGCGCTGCGCACCATCTCGGAAAGGTCGTCGACCGTGTAGAGGTAGACGTCGCGCAGCCGCGCCACCTCGGGCTCGATGTCGCGCGGCACCGCCAGGTCGACCATGAACATCGGCCGGTGGCGGCGCGCCTTCAGCGCGCGCTCGACCGCGCCGAGGCCGATGATCGGCAGCGTGCTCGCGGTGCACGAGACCACGATGTCGAACTCGTGCAGGCGCTGCGGCATGTCGGCCAATCGCATCGCCTCGGCGCCGAAGCGGCCGGCCAGCTTCTCGCCGCGCTCGAGCGTGCGGTTGGCCAGCGCCATCGCGCGCGGCTGGCGCGCCGCGAAGTGCGTGGCCGCCAGCTCGATCATCTCGCCAGCGCCGACGAACAGCACCCGCACGTCGCGCAGGTCCTCGAACAGTTGCCCGGCCAGGCGCACCGACGCGGCGGCCATGCTGATCGAGTGGGCGCCGATCTCGGTGGACGTCCGGACTTCCTTGGCCACCGAGAACGAGCGCTGGAACAGCTGGTGCAGCGTGGTGCCGAGCGTGCCGGCGGCGTCGGCCTCGCGCACGGCCTGCTTCATCTGGCCGAGGATCTGCGGCTCGCCGAGCACCATCGAATCGAGCCCGGATGCGACGCGAAACGCGTGGCGCGCGGCTTCGCGGCGCTCGCGCACGTAGGTGTGCGCCATCAGCTGCTCGCCGCCGACGCCGCCGTGGGCGGCCAGCCACTCGATCGCCGGGCGCACGAGCACGGCCGGGTCGGCGACCGCGGTCGCGACGTAGAGCTCGGTGCGGTTGCAGGTCGACAGCAGCGCGGCCTCGGGGGTGGCGCTGATCAGCGTCTCGCTCAGCGCGCGCAGTGCGCCGGGCACCTGCTCCGACGCGAAGGCAAAGCGCTCGCGCAGCTCGACCGGGGCCGTGCCGTGGTTGAGTCCCATCGCGATCACGCTCACCGGTCGATTGTAAGATTCGGTCCCCTTTGCGGGGGCCATGCCTGCGGCCGCCGCGCGTGCCAAGCTTTGCGCCATCTCAAGGACACTCGGTCGGGCCCTGATGGATGCAGTGCAACAGATGTGGCATGGCGTGAACCTGCTGCTGCTGCCATGCGGTCTGGCGGCGA
>Ga0335084_10006851_pt1 | contig 11333 bp, 10 predicted proteins | sample Lox_Sample_44_FD_206721 | JGI IMG/M metagenome (GOLD analysis project Ga0335084, IMG submission 206721) | Soil microbial communities from Loxahatchee National Wildlife Refuge, Florida, United States - Lox_Sample_4.4 | ecosystem: Environmental > Terrestrial > Soil > Wetlands | place: USA...
GAGACCGCCGTCACGACATTCAGCTGGTCTTCGTTTTCGACGCGGATCACCTTCCCCGTCGCTCCGAGAATCTTCTCGGTTCGGGCGAGATCTGCTGCGTCGACGTGGTGAGGCATCGGGTAGTAGCCGATGACTCCAGCACCGATCAGCGCTGGAGTGTTCGGCATCGCCCGAACGAGGCGGGTGTAGCCGCCTCGCGAGCGACCGATCGTGGACAGCTTTACCCCGGCCATGATGCTGATGACCAGATTGGCGTCCTTCTCGATCTCCAGCTGAGCAAGAGCCTCGTGCACTTGTTGAGGCTTGACGGCGAGAACGATGACGGTGTCGGCATCGATCAGCGTGGATGCATCCGCTCCGTCGGCGCACGCAAATTGCCGCGACAACGCGGTGCGAGTCTCCGCATTCGTCTCCACGATCCTGATCTGATCCGCACGGAAGCCCTGGGCGAGGAGGCCTCTGCTCATGGCTTGCGCCATGTTGCCGCCGCCGATGAAAGTGACGTTCACAGCGCCGCGACCCTCTGTCCGAAAAGCGCGGTCCCTATGCGAACCAGCGTCGCGCCTTCGGCGATCGCCGCCTCGAGGTCGGCCGACATTCCCATCGAAAGCGTGTCGAGGCCGAGGCCGCCGCGGTTCAGCTCGTCCTTGATCGCACGCAGCTGTGCGAAGCGCCGCCTCGCAAGCGCCATATCGTCGGTCGGTTCGGGAATGGCCATCAGCCCGCGCAGCTTGAGCCGCGGCAGGGCCGTGACGCTGCGCGCCAGCGCCGCCACACCATCGGGAGCCACGCCGCTCTTGCTTGCCTCACCCGAGACATTGACTTGAATGCACACCTGCAAAGGGGGCAACGCCGGGTCGCGGGCCTGCGACAGCCGCATGGCGATCTTTTCCCGCTCGATCGTGTGCACCCAGTCGAAGCGCTCGGCGATCGGGCGCGTTTTGTTGCCCTGGATCGGCCCGATGTAATGCCAGTGGAGCTTCAAGTCGGAGGTTGCGTGAATTTTTTCCGCTCCTTCCTGCACATAGTTCTCGCCGAAATCGCGCTGTCCGGCACGCGCCGCTTCGCGGACCGCATCGACGCCGAACGTCTTGCTCACCGCCACGAGTTGTACCGCGCTCGGATCGCGTCCGACAGTGCGACATGCGGCCGCAATGCGTGCCTTCACGGCTTGCAAGTTGGCGGCGATTGTGGACATAATGCGGCGCAAGAGGGAGGGATGTAAAAGGCGGTAAAAGCCCATCCCAATCATTTGCTTACGCCTCTCCTGTGGGCTCGACTTCAGGCTCGATCCGGGCCTCGTATTTTGACGAGGAATTATAGTGGATATCTCCGAGCTGCTCGCGTTCGTGGTCAAGAACAAGGCGTCCGACCTGCATCTCTCGTCGGGCCTGCCTCCGATGATCCGCGTGCACGGCGACATCAGGCGCATCAACCTGCCGCCGATGGAGCACAAGGACGTGCACGGAATGATCTACGACATCATGAACGACGGGCAGCGCAAGCACTACGAAGAGAATCTCGAGTGCGACTTCTCCTTTGCGATCCCAGGGCTCGCGCGCTTCCGCGTGAACGCGTTCGTGCAGAACCGTGGCGCCGCCGCCGTGATGCGGACGATCCCGTCGAAGATCCTGTCGCTCGAGGATCTCAAGGCTCCCAAGATTTTCACCGAGATCGCCGACCAGCCGCGCGGCATCGTGCTCGTCACCGGCCCGACCGGATCGGGAAAATCGACGACGCTCGCGGGCATGATCAATCACATCAACGAGAACGAATTCGGCCACATTCTCACCATCGAGGATCCGATCGAGTTCGTGCACGAATCGAAGAAATGCCTGATCAACCAGCGCGAGGTCGGGCCGCATACGCTGTCGTTCAACAACGCGCTGCGTTCGGCGCTGCGCGAAGACCCGGACATCATCCTCGTGGGCGAGATGCGCGACCTGGAGACGATCCGGCTTGCTCTCTCCGGCGCGGAGACCGGCCACTTGGTGTTCGGCACGCTGCACACCAGCTCCGCGGCGAAAACCATCGACCGGATCGTCGACGTCTTCCCGGCCGCTGAAAAGGAAATGATCCGCGCGATGATCTCGGAATCGCTGCGGGCGGTAATCTCGCAGACGCTATGCAAGACGAAGGACGGGTCGGGCCGCGTCGCGGCGCACGAGATCATGATCGGCACGCCGGCCATCCGCAACCTGATCCGGGAGAACAAGATCGCGCAGATGTATTCGGCGATCCAGACCGGGCAAGGTTTCGGGATGCAGACGCTCGACCAGAATCTGCAGGAGCTGGTCAAGCGCGGCACCATCGCCCCGGCCGAAGCCCGCGGCAAGGCCGCAAACAAAGACAATTTCCCCGGCTAGTCGATCCGGCGGGGCCAGTCGCAACAGGAGAAAGGGATGGAACGAGAACAGGCAACCAAGTTCATGTACGACCTGCTGAAGCTGATGCTCAGCAAGCGCGGGTCGGACTTGTTCATCACGGTGGGCTTCCCGCCGGCGATCAAGATCGACGGCAAGATGACGCCGGTCTCGAACCAGCCGCTGTCTGCGACGCACACCGCGGAGCTCGCGCGCTCCATCATGAACGACCGGCAGGCGGCGGACTTCGAGGCGAACAAGGAGTGTAACTTCGCCATCAACCCGGCCGGCATCGGGCGCTTTCGCGTCAACGCGTTCGTGCAGCAAGGCTGCATAGGCGTAGTGCTGCGCGTCATCACGACGACCATTCCCAAAATCGAGGACCTCGGCATCCCCACGGTGCTCAAGGACGTGATCATGACCAAGCGCGGCCTCGCCATCATGGTGGGCGGCACGGGCTCGGGCAAATCGACGACCCTCGCTGCGATGATCGGCTATCGCAACGAGAATTCCTACGGGCATATCATCACGATCGAGGACCCGGTCGAATTCACTCACCCGCACAGGAATTGCCTCATCACCCAGCGCGAAGTCGGCGTCGACACCCAGTCCTGGGAGCACGCGTTGCATAACACGTTGCGCCAGGCGCCCGACGTCATTCTGATCGGCGAGATACGCGCCAGGGAGACCATGGAGCACGCCATCGCGTTCGCGGAAACCGGCCACCTGTGCCTGGCCACGCTGCACGCGAACAGCGCCAATCAGGCGCTCGACCGGATCATCAACTTCTTTCCCGAGGAGCGCCGGGCGCAGCTGCTCATGGATCTCTCGCTCAACTTGAAGGCCCTGATCTCACAGCGGCTGATTCCGCTGAAGGAGGGCAAGGGGCGCTGCGCCGCGGTGGAAATCATGCTCAACTCGCCGTTGATCGCGGATTTGATCTTCAAAGGCGAAGTGCACGAGATCAAGGAGATCATGAAGAAATCTCGCGAGCTAGGCATGCAGACCTTCGACCAGGCGCTGTTCGACCTGTACGAGATCGGCAAGATCAGCTACGAGGACGCACTGCGCAACGCCGACAGCGTCAACGATCTGCGGCTTTCCATCAAACTGCATTCCAAGGAAGCCAAGAATCGCGATATCACGCAGGGCATCGATCACCTGAACATCGTCTAGCGGCGCTCTCTCGCGACCGCCGGTCAATCCGCGTTTTCGGCCAAGGTGTTCCCGTCGCATCCCGACGTATCGCAGCTGATCCAGCTCGCCATCGCCCCGGTGTTCCTGCTCACCGCAGTCGGCACCCTGCTGGGCGTGCTCTCCAATCGCCTGGGACGCGTGGTGGACCGGATGCGCGCCCTGGATGAGCGCATGCCGCAGGTACTCGTCGAGGAGCGGCGGGCCGTGGCGAAGAGCGAGCTGGTGGTGCTCGGCCGGCGCATGCGCCTGGTCTACGCGGCGATGGCGCTGGCGGTGTTCTGCGCGCTCTTCGTGGGACTTTCGATCGTCACCGCCTTCATCAACGCTTTCCTGCATGTCGACATGTGGCGGTCGGTCGGCGTGCTGTTCATCGCGTCCATGCTCTCCTTCATCTGCAGCTTGTGCGTGTTCCTGCGCGAGATTTTTCTCGCCGTCACCAGCCCGCACAGCCCGATGCGCTAGCGCGGCGCTTCGAGCGGCTCCTTGCCCGTCAGCCTCGAATCGCTAGCCCTGGCCGCCGCGGTCGTGGCTTGCGCGTATTTCATCTTCGGCCTGTCGGGGTTCGGGGCGGCGCTGGTGAGCGTGCCGGTGATCTCGCACCTTTGGCCGGTGCAGTTCGTTCTGCCTGTGCTCGCCCTGCTCGACCTGTCCGCCGGCCTGTTTCTCGGCGTGCGCCACAACCGTCAGACCGAGCGGTCCGAGCTGACGCGCATGATCCCGCTCGCAGTCCTCGGCGCGCTGCTGGGAGCGACGCTCCTCGTGAAGCTGCCGCGCGGAGCGGCCCTGGCCGGTGTCGGCGGCTTTGCGCTCCTCTACGGCATCTATGCCCTTCTGGAACGCGGTGCGCCGCGTAAGGTGAGCCGGAACTGGGCCTACGTGGCGGGCCTCGTAGGCGGGACGACCGGCGCGGCGTTCGGGATAGGGGGCCCGCCCTACGCGATCTATCTTTCCCGCCGCATCGAAGACAAGGACGTGCTGCGTGCGACCATCGCGACCATGGTGATCTTCAGCGTGGGCAGCCGGCTCTTGATGTTCGCGCTCGCCGGACTGGTGATGTGGAACGAGCTGCGGGTCGCCCTCGCCCTGCTGCCGTTCGCATTCGCCGGCCTCTGGGCCGGAAGCCGGGCCCATGTGAGCATATCGCGCGAGCGCCTGGGCCGCGTCATCAGCGCGATCCTGATCGCGACCGGCATTTCTCTGCTGGTGCGTGCCGCGTCCTGAAGGGCACATGCCTTGACGAGCGGGGCTATTGCCGGGGGCGCTTGCGCATGCTGCCGGCGACGATCCGATACTCGTAGAGCCGGCATTCGATCGGGCCGTTGTAGAGCGGAGTACGTCTGCTTGGGTGCAGGCGGATGAGCTTGGGCAGCTGTGGATCCCCGGAGAAGAGGAAGCAGCGCCAGCCCGCATAGTAGCGCTTCAGGGTATCGCCGAGCTTGGGGTAGAACTGCGCGAGCGATTCCTGTGCGTCGATGCGTTTGCCGTAGGGCGGATTCGTCACCAGAACACCGGTCTGGGCCGGAGCGCGGGTTTCGAGCACGTCGGCCTGCTTCAGCTCGATCCGATCGGCGAGACCCGCTGCCTCCAGATTGCGACGCGCCTTCGCGATCTCCTCACCGAAACGATCGCGACCGAAGATCGGCAGCTGTGCGGCCTCGCGCCGCCTGCTCAATGCATGATCGCGCACGTCTTTCCAGGTGGGCGCATCGTACGGCCGCAGGCGCTCGAACCCGAACCCGCGCGCGTGGCCGGGCGGGATCTCGAGCGCCATGAACGCCGCCTCGATCAACAAGGTTCCGCTTCCGCACATCGGATCGAGGAGCGGCTCTGCACGATCCCATTGCGTGAGCGCCACGATGCCCGCTGCGAGGTTCTCCTTGAGAGGGGCTTCCCCGCTGTCCTTGCGATATCCCCGCTTGTACAGCGGCTCGCCCGAGGTGTCGAGATAGAAGTGCGCCTCTCTTGCGTCGAGAAAGGCGTGAATGCGCACGTCTGGCGAGCGCGTGTCCACGTCGGGACGGGCGCCGCGTTCGGCGCGAAAGCGATCGCACACCGCATCCTTGATGCGAAGCGTCGCGAAATCGAGGCTCTTGAGCGGAGAGCGGCTCGCATTCACGTCCACGCGCAAGCTCTGTTTGCTCTCGAACCATTCGTGCCAGGGTAGGGCGTAGGCGGCCTCATAGACGTCCTGCTCGCTGCGATAGGATGCGACGCCCATGCGCAGCAGTACGCGCGTCGCGAAACGCGAGCCGAGGTTCGCCCGATAGCACAGCGAAAAGGGTCCGCGAAACGAAACCCCTCCCGGCACGGCGCCCACGGAGTCCGCACCCCATGCGCTCAGCTCGGCGGCGAGGAGAGACTCCAGGCCGCGCGGGCAGGTCGCGAACCACGCGAGCTCGTTCATTCTCGTGCGAAGCGCTCGCGAATCTTCACCGATCGTTCGAGGCCGTCCACCGATTCGAGGACTTTCAGGCGAAGATCGCGGTCCAGCCCTGGCTCGCGCAGGAAGCTCCGCACGCCCTTCAAGGCCGCGGCGTCGAGCTGTCCGCCGAGGAAGGCTGCGAGCCAGTCGTTGACGAAGAATATCTTGCGCGTGCGCTTCAACTCGGGCAATGCGCGCAGCGCCGGCTCGAGAAGCGGCGCTGTCAGCCCGGCATGCTCTACGGCGTTCAGCGGAGAGAGCGCCGCCTCGGTCCAGCTCTCCGGCAGCGCGGCGTCGTGCAACGCGCGATCGAAATACTCGCGCTTCGTGCCGGGATCGCGGCGCGCCGCCGCCGCCGCGTAGGCGTAACGCCTGCCGTCGTCGCTCGAATCCGCGGTCGCCTGGGCGGCCAGCAGAGACGGACCTTCGGGATCGCCCAGCGTCAGGAGCCGCGCGATGATGCGGAAGCGATCGCGCGAGGACAGCGGCACGCCGGGCACCTCCAGCCGGTTTGCCAGGAAGTCCTTCAACCGCTCGCGTCCGTTCTCCGACCAGGCGCAATCCATGAAAGCCCGCAGAAAGCTGATGCGCCGGCCCGGAGTATCGGCGCCGCGCAGATTCTCCAGCAGCATGTGCTCCAGCCGCGGCGCGATGCCGGCGCGCTGGTTTTCGGAAAGATAGCGCTCGAACGCCGTCGTGGCGCGCACGAGCAGAGTGGCGAGAGTGACGGGATCCGGCTCCTCCGGAGCCGCGCGCAGCGCGAAGCGCAGATAATCGAGCGGAGCGAGCTCGGCCTCGCGTACCGATTCCCACAGCGCGTCGAAAAGCAGGGCGCGCAGCAGCACATCGTCGACCGCCTGCGGCCGCTCGAGGACTGCCGCGCGGCTCCTTTCGTCGAGCAGGAACTGCCCGTAGCCGAAATCGCCCGCGTTGGGAAATGCGATGTCCGGAGCCGGAATGCCGATCATCTGCTCGAGGGGCACTTGCCGGCTTCGAAGAACGAAGTCGAAGCCGCGTGTGCCCGAAGCGCCGAGCGCCACGGCTCTGAGCTTCATCGGCCAGAGTCCCTTCTCGTGCAGCACGTCCTCCTGCGATGCCGCAGCTTCCCGTACCAGGCCCGCTGCATCGGCCTTCCAGGAAATTCGCACGCGCGGCATGCCGCGGCGCTTTACCCACGCTTCGGCCCAGGCGCCCAGCCGCTTGCCGGAGCTCTCTTCGAGCGAGCGGACGAGATCGGCCCAGTTCGCCGCACCCCAGGCGTATCGGGCGACGAAGTGCCGCACGGCGTCGCGGAACGCTTCCTCGCCCACATAGAATTCCGCCTGTTTCAGTATGCCGGGCGCCTTGCTGTATACGATATTGCCGTAAGCGGACTTCGCGCTCGCGAGGTTGGAAAGCGGCTGGCGGATCGGCGTCGTGCCTTGGGTCGCGTCGGTACGGTACGCGGCGACCTTAAGCGCATGGAACGCGCCCCAGGCGGGAAACTGCGGCAGCAAGGCGTCGGCGGCCTTCGCCGCCATGAAGTTCGCGAAGCCCTCTTTCAGCCACAGATCATCGAACCAGCGCATCGTCACGAGGTCCCCGAACCATTGATGCGTGGCTTCGTGAAACACGAGCTCGGCGCGGCGCAAGCGGTCGTTCTCGTTTGGCGCGGAAGGAAAAAGAACCGACTCCTCGCGCAGAAATGTCGCGCCGGCATGCTCCATGCCGCCATAGGCGAATTCCGGCACGAGGACCAGATCGTACTTGGCGAAAGGGAAGGGACGATCGAAATAGCGTGCCAGCCATTGCAGCGCATCCCGGTTCAAGCGCAGGAGCTCGGGCGCCTCCTCCCGCGCGCGCTGCAACCGGGACTTGCGTACGAAAAGACGCGTCGCATCGCCGGGCTCGCGCAGCTCGGAGAACGGACCCGCGGCGAACGCGAACAGGTACGTGCTGATCGGCGGCGTTTCATCGAATCGCCAGCGCTTGGCGCTCGTTCCGGAGTCGACCGCCTCCAGGGCGGCGGCATTACCGATCACGGTCCACGATCGCGGCGCGGTCAACTGCAGACGGAAGCGCGCTTTGAGGTCGGGCTGGTCGAAGCAAGGGAATGCCGTGCTCGCGTCGGCAGGAGCGAAGAGGGTGTAGACGTATTCCGAACCGTCTTCGCGATCGTGATAGCGCGTGACGGCGCTGCCGGACACGGACACGGGGGACGCAAAGCCCGCGCGTAGAAGATTTTTCCCGGGCCGAAGCAGGCGACGCTCAATCGTCACGTGCTCGCGGTCCGCCTTCACGTCGGGGGCGGGCGCCCCGTTCACGTGGAATCCGAAAAGCCGTGCTTGAGGACCGGGGCGCCAATCCAGCACGAGATCGGGTACGGTGCGCGGCAGGCTCACCTCGATTTCGATCGTTCCGCGCAGCTCCTGCCGGCTCTCGGCAAGCTCGATGTCCAGGACGTATCGGATATCGCGGTAGCGCGCAGAGCGCCATTTCGCGAGCTCGAGCGACACGCCTGGCTCGCGCGCCATCGGCGCGGCGGACTGCGACTCTCCGCTCACGCAGAAAAGGGCCAGCAGGAAAAACAAGCCCCAGGCTGGATGCCGGGCGGTGCTTCGGAAGGGCGAGCGCTGCAACCGCGCCCGCAGGGACACGTCAGTTCTTGGGGAGCTTGGGAATCGGCCACGCCGGGAGCGGCACGCCAGGCTTGCGCAGTACGCGCATCATGCGCAGCGCCATTTCGCGACCGCGATAGTACCCGGGAATATAGGCTGATTCGGTGAATCCGAGAGCCCGGTAAAAACTGCGCGCTGTGTAATTGCTGGCGCGCAGCTCCAGATGGATCGTGGCGATACCGGCTGCGAAGGCGGATTCGACGAGCCATTCGACCAGACGTCGGCCGATACCCAGACGCTGGTGCGATGGGCGTACCGCGAGCAGATTGAGATGCGCATGCTCCTCGCCGAAATACATGATCGCGAACGCCACGATCCGATCCCGATCGCAGGCGATGACCGTGAGCGTGTCCTTGTTGCGCAGCGACCGACTGACGCGGTCCGGGCCCCAGGACCAGCCGAGCCCCGTCTCGATGAGATCGCGCGACATGGTTGCGATTTTTTCGGCGTCATCGGGTCGGCCCGGTCGGATGGTGATATTTTTCGCTGTCATATCGGTTTTCGTTCTGCGCTCCCTGCGCACTCCCTCTGGCAAAAGCTTAGCATGAAGCATACCGTGTAGAACAAAATTCGTCATCTGTCGGCGGCCGCCGAAGGCCGGCAATAATGCCTCGACGCAGCAGTTCCGCAGGAGCGGGGACGCGCTGCCCGTCGATTCGAAGACACCGACGCCGGGAGCGCGACATTCGAGCGCGCCCGAAAATTGCTTCACTCCAGCGCCACGCGAGCGGGAAAGCCCGCGGCGTCGAGGGCGGCAATGATTTCATCGATATGCTCCCGGCCGCGCGTCTGGAGCACGAATTCCACTTCAACGGTCTGCAGTGGGAGATTGGCGAACGCCCGCTGATGATGCACTTCCTCGATGTTCGCGTTTGCCGCAGCGATGCAAGCGGTCGCGCGCGCTAGCGCGCCCGGCAGGTCCCGCACGCGGAGCCGAAGGCGCGCCAAGCGGCCGGCCTTCACCATGCCCCGCTGGATGAGTTCGGCGAGGAGCAGCGGCTCGATGTTTCCACCCGACAGCACAAGGCCGGTGCGCCGGCCCCGGAAGCGGTCCGGATGCCGGATCAGAGCGGCGAGCGGCGCGGCGCCCGCGCCCTCCACCACGGTCTTCTCGATCTCGAGCAGCATGACGATCGCCTGCTCGATGTCGTCTTCGCCGACGAGCAGGACGTCGTCGACCTTTTCCTTCGCGATCGACAGATTCTGCAGGCCCGGCTCCTTCACCGCGATGCCTTCGGCGATGCTGTCGGGCGCGAACACCGGCGCGATGCCCTTCAGCGCACAATGCATGGCCGGAAATGCTTCGGTCTCCACTCCGAAGATATGCAGATCGCTCCGGATGCCTTTTCCGGCCACCGCCATTCCGGCAAGCAATCCGCCGCCGCCGACCGGCACGACCAAGGCGTCGAGGGCGGGTTGCGACGCGAGCATTTCGAGAGCCACGGTGCCCTGCCCGCAGACGATTCGCGGATCGTCGTAGGGATGGATGAGCACGAGCCCGCGCTGGGCGGCAAGCTGCATGCCGGAGGATTTTGCTTCCTCGAAGCTGTCTCCGGACAGGAGCACCTCGGCCCCGAAACCGCGGGTGCGCTGGACTTTGACGTTGGGAGTGGAGCGCGGCATTACGATCGTCGCGGGTATGCCCAGCCGCTGGGCGTGATAGGCGACTCCTTGGGCGTGATTTCCGGCCGAGACCGCGAGGACGCCCGCGGAGCGCTCCGCCGCGGTCAGGGAGAGGAGCTTGTTCAGCGCCCCGCGCTCCTTGAAGGATGCCGTGAACTGGTGATTTTCGAACTTGAGCCAGACTTCGGCGCCGGTGATCTCCGACAGGGTGCGCGCCTGCAGACAAGGCGTATTGACGATGCTGCCGGCGATCGCGGCGGCGGCCGCGCGGATCGCTTCGAGCGTGACGCTCAAGGAGCGGCTCCCTAGACCGGCTTGACCACCGCCAGCGCCACGACGACCAGGAGCAGCACGGTCGGTACCTCGTTGAACCATCGGTACCAGACGTGGCTCCTGGTATTGCGATCGTGTTTGAAGTCCGAAAGGAGCTTGGCGCACCAGAGATGGTAGCCCACAAGCAGCAGCACCCCGACGAGCTTCGCGTACAGCCAGGACCCGGCGATGCCGAAGCCCAGCCACAGCCACAGACCGAAGACGATCGAGAGCACGCCACCGGGCGTCATGATGCCGTAGTAGAGCTTGCGCTCCATCACCTTGAAGCGCTCCTTGCCGATCGGATCCTCGGCCATGGCGTGGTACACGAACAGCCGCGGCAGGTAGAACAGGCCGGCGAACCACGTCACGACGAAGACGATGTGGAAGGTCTTGACCCAGAGCATCTGTCGAAGGATTCGCGCAGGAAGACGATGGCCGCAGCATAGAGGCCGCGCAGAGCGTAGGCAAGCGGCATCAATAGCGCCATGCGCCCTGGATGATGCTCTTGATCGAGTGCAGCCGGCGGTGGAAGAAGTGGTCCGCTCCCGGGACGACCACGACGGGCAGTTCCTGCGGCCTTGCCCATTCGAGCACGTCGGCGAGCGGCACGGTCTCGTCCTTGTCGCCGTGTATCACGATGGTGTCCGGCGGCACGGTCTCGGTGTTTGCGCGCCGCACCGCCGGGGCCACCAGCGCCATGCGCACAGGGTGGACGCGCTTGGCCACGCGCGTCTGCACGTAGGCGCCGAAGGAGAA
>Ga0335084_10006852_pt1 | contig 11333 bp, 8 predicted proteins | sample Lox_Sample_44_FD_206721 | JGI IMG/M metagenome (GOLD analysis project Ga0335084, IMG submission 206721) | Soil microbial communities from Loxahatchee National Wildlife Refuge, Florida, United States - Lox_Sample_4.4 | ecosystem: Environmental > Terrestrial > Soil > Wetlands | place: USA: Florida...
CCTGCTCGTAGCGCTCCCGGTACCAGTAGCGCGACAAGTCGGGCGTGTGGATCTCGTCGACCACGACGAGCTCGCCGCGCTCGTCGAGACCGATCTCGTACTTGGTGTCGACCAGGATCAGGCCGCGCGATGCGGCCCACCGCGAGCCCGCCGCGAAGAGTCGCGCGCAGAGCGCGGCGGCGGCGTCGTAGTGGGCCTCGCTGATGGCGCCGCGCGCGACGAGCTCGGCGCGCGACGCCGGCTCGTCGTGGCTGCCGTGCTCCGCCTTCGTGGTCGGCGTGAGCAGCGGCTCGGGCAGCCGCTCGTGCTTGCACAGGCCGTCGGGAAGGCGGTGGCCGCAGTAGGCGCGCTCGCCGCGCGCGTAGGCGGTCCAGATCGAGGTAGAGGTGACACCGGTCAGATACGCGCGCATCACGAACTCGACCGGAAGGATCCGACATTCCTTCACGATCGAGACCACCGGATCGGGCACCGAGAGCAGGTGATTGGGCGCGATCTCGCGCGTCGTCTCGAACCAGAAGGCCGCCACCTGGTTCAGGACCTGGCCCTTGAAGGGCAGCGTGCCCACCACCACGTCGAAGCAGCTCACCCGGTCGCTGACGACGATCGTGCGTCGCGCGCCCTCGACGTAGCTGTCGCGCACCTTGCCCTCGATGCGCCTGCCGAGCGCCGACAGGTCGGTGCGCTCGAGCGTGCGCCGGCATTGCTCACGCAGGAGCCCGAGATCGATGCCCATCCCCCATCCCTCCGCAAATGGCTCCCGGATCCTAACACCCAGATTGACCCTCCGGACGGCTCTTTGTAGACTCCGAGCGTCCCCGATCCAGCAGCGAGCCGGAGCCGATCCGACGCCGCGCCCTGCGCCGTGCCTCGTCGTGAGGTGGATGTGTTCGCCGTCATCCAGTTCCCGGGATCGAACGACGACCGCGACATGCGTTTCGCGCTGAAGAGCGCGCTCGGCGTCGAGGCGCAGCTGGTGTGGCACAAGGAGCGCGAGCTGCCGCCCGGGACGAACGGCGTTCTGCTCCCCGGCGGCTTCTCCTACGGCGATTACCTGCGCTGCGGCGCGATGGCCCGCTTCTCGCCGGTGATGGGGGCGGTGCGGCGCTTCGCCGAGACGGGCGGTCCCGTCCTCGGCACCTGCAACGGCTTCCAGGTGCTGTGCGAGGCGGGACTCCTGCCGGGGGCGCTGCTTCGGAACGGCGGGCTCGATTTCGTGTGCGACTGGGTGCACGTGCGCGTCGAGCAGGCGGCGGCGCCCTTCACCTCGCGCGCCCGCCCAGGCCAGCTGCTGCGCCTGCCGATCAAGCACGGCGACGGCCGCTACTTCGCCCCGCCCGAGGAACTGGCGCGCATCGAGCGCGCCGGCCAGGTGGTGCTGCGCTACTGCGCGCCGGATGGCTCGCCCGCCGGCGCGGCGAACCCGAACGGCTCGGCCGACGATGTCGCCGGCGTGCGCAGCGCGCGCGGCAACGTGATGGGCCTGATGCCGCATCCGGAGCACGCCGCCGATCCGCTCACCGGGGGAACCGACGGGCTCGTGATCCTCGGGTCGTTGGTCGACAAGGTGGCTGCGGCGCGATGAACCGTACGCTGCGAGAGCCGCACGTGGACGCCGAGCTCGCGCGCGAGCACGGACTCAGCGACGAAGAGTGGAAGCGCATCCTCGAGATCCTCGGCCGCACGCCGAGCTACGCGGAGCTCGGCATCTTCTCGGTGATGTGGTCGGAGCACTGCTCCTACAAGTCGAGCCGGACGCACTTGAAGACGCTGCCGACGACCGCCGAGCGCCAGCCCGCAGGATCGGTCGGGACGGTGCTCGTCGGACCCGGGGAGGGCGCGGGCGCGGTCGCGATCGGCGACGGGCTCGCGGTGATCTTCAAGATCGAGAGCCACAACCACCCCTCGTTCGTCGAGCCGACGCAGGGGGCGGCCACCGGCGTCGGCGGCATCCTGCGCGACGTCTTCAGCATGGGCGCACGGCCGATCGCTTCGCTCGACTCGATCCGCTTCGGCCCGCTCGACGATCCGAAGCACCAGATGCTGCTGCGCGGCGTGGTGCACGGGATCGGCGGCTACGGCAACGCGGTGGGGGTGCCCACCGTCGGCGGCGAGACGACCTTCCACGAGTGCTATCGGGGCAACATCCTGGTCAACGCCTTCAACCTCGGGCTGGTCGAGGCCGACCGCATCTTCCTGGGCCAGGCGACCGGCGTGGGCAACCCGGTGATCTACGTCGGCTCCAAGACCGGACGCGACGGCATCCACGGCGCCAGCCTGCTCGCCTCGGCCGAGTTCGGCGAGGAGACCGAGGCGAAGCGCCCGACCGTGCAGGTCGGCGATCCCTTCACCGAAAAGTGTCTGATCGAGGCGTGTCTCGAGGTGATGCGCGGCGACGCGCTGGTCGGCATCCAGGACATGGGCGCCGCCGGCCTCACCTGCTCGTCGTTCGAGATGGCGAGCCGCGCCGGCACCGGCATCGAGATGGACCTCGACCGCGTGCCGCAGCGGGCGGCCGGCATGACGCCCTACGAGCTGCTGCTCTCGGAGAGCCAGGAGCGCATGCTGCTCGTGGCCCGCGCCGGCGAGGAGCAGCGCGTCCTCGACGTCTTCGCGCGCTGGGACCTCGACGCCGTCGTGGTGGGTCGGGTGACCGGCGACGGGCGCATGCGCGTGCGCTGGCACGGGGCCACCGTCGTCGACATTCCGGTCGATCCGGTCGCGCAGAGCGCTCCCGTCTACGACCGCCCACGGCGCCCGCCTGCCGACCTCGGCGAGCGCCAGAAGCTCGACCTCGCCTCGGTCGAGCCGGAGTGCGATCCCCAGGGTGCCCTCGAGCAGCTGCTCGATTCGCCGAACCTCGGGGCCAAGCACTGGGTGTGGCGCCAATACGACTCGCTGGTGCTGGGCAACACGGTGCTCGGTCCCGGCGGCGATGCGGCGCTGGTGCGTGTGAGACGCGAGGACGACACCGCGACCGGGACGGCGCTCGCGCTGGCCGTCCACTGCAACCCGCGCTGGTGCTGGCTCGATCCCCACGCGGGGGCGATCGCCGCCGTGGCCGAGACCGCGCGCCGCGTGGCCTGTACCGGGGCGCGGCCGCTTGCGCTCACCAACTGCCTCAACTTCGGAAACCCCGAGAAGCCCGAGATCATGTGGGAGTTCGCCGAGGCGGTGCGTGGACTCGGCGAGGCGGCGGCGGCGCTCGGCACACCGGTCGTCTCTGGCAACGTGTCGTTCTACAACGAGACCGCCGGCCGGCCGATCCACCCGACCCCGACCGTCGCAATGGTCGGGCTGCTCGCGAACGTCGAGCGGCACGCCGTGTCGGGCTTCCCGGCGGCGGGCCTCGCCATCCTGCTCCTCGGCGACACGCGCGAGGAGCTCGGCGGGAGCCACTGGCTGTCGCTGCGGCGCGGGCGCGAAGCGGGGCTGCCCCCGAGCGTCGACCTCGCCCACGAGCGGCGCCTGCACGGGCTCCTCGTCGACGCGGTGGCGAGCGGTGTGCTGCGCTCCGCGCACGCCGTCTCCGACGGCGGCCTCGCCGTGGCGCTGGCGCGCTGCGGCTTCTCCGCGGGCATCGGCGCTCGCGTCGCACTCGCAGACCCGCTGCGGATCGAGGCGCTACTCTTCGGCGAGTCGACCGGACGGGTGGTCGTGACGAGCGGGGATCCGCAGCGCCTGCTCGCGCTCGCGCGCGCGGCTGGGGTCCCGGCGCGGCACATCGGCGAGACGGGCGGTGCGCGCCTGACGCTGGGCCGCGAGCACGGCGCCCCCTGGATCGACAGCGAGCTCTCGCGGCTCGCGGCGATCTGGTCGGCCGCGATCCCGCGGCGCCTGGAGGGCTCCTAGATGTGCGGAATCTTCGGCGTGCACGGCCATCCCGAAGCCGCGCACCTCACCTATCTCGGCCTCTACGCCTTGCAGCACCGCGGCCAGGAGAGCGCCGGGATCGTCGCCTCCAACGGCCGCGAGCAGCACGTGCACCGCGCCATGGGGCTCGTCGCCGACGTCTTCGGGGACAAGCTGCTGCGCCAGCTGCCCGGCCGGCACGCGATGGGCCACGTGCGCTACTCGACGACGGGCGGCAGCACGCTGCGCAATGCCCAGCCCTTCTGCGCCACGACGGACGGCGGGCCGGTCGCGATCGCGCACAACGGCAACCTCGTCAACGCCGGCGCGATCCGCCGCGAGCTCGAGGGCCGCGGCTCGATCCTCACCTCCACCTCGGACAGCGAGGTGATCGTGCACCTGCTGGCGCGCTCGCGCGAGCGCACCCCCGAGGACCGGCTCATCGACGCGCTCTCGCGCGTGAAGGGCGCCTACAGCCTGGCGATGCTGACCGACGATGCGCTGATCCTGGCGCGCGACCCGTTCGGCTTCCGCCCGCTCTCGCTCGGGAGGCTCGACAACGCATGGGTCGCCGCCAGCGAGACCTGCGCGCTCGATCTGATCGGCGCCGAGTACGAGCGCGACGTCGACCCCGGCGAGCTGGTGGTGATCCGCCGCGGCCGGCTCCGCACGCTGCGCCCGTGGCCGCGCGCCCCGCGCCAGGCCTTCTGCATCTTCGAGCACATCTACTTCGCCCGGCCGGACTCGACGATCGCGGGGCACAACGTCTACGCCTTCCGCAAGGAGCTCGGCCGGATCCTGGCGCGCGAGCACCCGGTGGCAGCCGACATGGTGGTCCCGGTGCTCGACTCCGGAAACGCCGCGGCGCTCGGCTACGCCGAGGAATCGGGCATCCCCTACGAGACGGCGCTGGTGCGCAACCAGTACGTCAAGCGCACCTTCATCGAGCCCTCCCAGTCGATCCGCGACTTTCGCGTGCGCATCAAGCACAATGCGAGCCGCACCATGCTGGCGGGCAAGCGCGTCGTGCTGGTCGAGGACTCGATCGTGCGCGGCACCACGCTGCTCAAGCTGGTCGACCTGATCCGCAATGCGGGCGCCTCCGAGGTGCACGTGCGGGTCTCGTCGCCCCCCAACATCGGTCCCTGCCACTACGGCATCGACACGCCGACCCGCGAGGAGCTGATCGCGCACCGCCACTCGGTCGCGGAGATCCGCGAGATCCTCGGCGCCGACACGCTCGGCTACCTGTCGCTCGAGGGTCTGCGCGGCGCGGCGCGCCAGCTCAAACACGGCATCTGCGACGCCTGCTTCTCGGACGCCTACCCGGTCCCGGTCGACGAGGATGCCGACGCGCCCCAGCTCTCGCTGTTCCGCCCCGCCGTCGAGGCCGACGACGAGGAATCGGGCCGCGGGCGCGCCTGAACGATGGCTGCGCAGCGCGAGCGGGGGTGTCTGGATCTGGCGGAGCTGCGCCGCGAGGTCGAGGCGGGGCGCATCGACACGATCGTGACGGCGCTGCCCGATCTCTACGGACGCCTGGTCGGCAAGCGCATCATGGCCGACTTCTTCCTCGCCGAGATCGCCGGCCACGGCATGCACGTCTGCGACTATCTGTTGGCCTGCGACATGGAGATGGACCCGACGCCGGGCTACGCCTTCACGAACTGGGAGAAGGGCTACGGGGATCTGCGCGCCACGCCCGATCTCGACACGCTGCGCGCCGCGGCCTGGCTCGACCGCTCGGCGTTCGTGCTCTGCGACGCGGTCGACGAAGCGAGCGGCGCGCCGATCGCGGTGGCGCCGCGCTCGATCCTGCGCCGGCAGATCGAGCGCGCGCGCAGGCTCGGCTTCCTGCCCAAGATGGGCAGCGAGCTCGAGCTCTACCTGTTCCGCGACACCTACGCGGACGCGCGCGCGCGGCGCTACACGGACCTGCATCCCGCGGGCGGCTACGTCGAGGACTACCACCTGCTCTCCGGCACCTTCGCCGAGCCGGTGATCGGCCGCATCCGGCGGCTGGTGGCGGCCTCCGGCATCCCCGTCGAGTTCTCGAAGGGCGAGTGGGCGCCGGGGCAGCACGAGATCAACCTGCGCTACGCGCCGGCGCTCGAGATGGCCGATCGACACGTGATCTACAAGCAGGCGGCCAAGGAGATCGCGGCGGCCCAGGAATGCGCGATCACCTTCATGGCGAAATGGGACGAGCGGCTCGCCGGGAGCAGCCTCCACATCCACACCAGCTTGTGGAGCGAGGCCGACGAGCCGAGCTTCGCGGCCGACCCCAAGCCGCTGCCGGGGACGGCGCTCCGCGGATCGGACAGCTTCCGTTGGTACCTGGGCGGGCTGCTCGCCCACGCCCGCGAGCTGGCATGGTTCTTCGCGCCCACGGTCAACTCCTACAAGCGCTACCGCGCTGGCACCTTCGCGCCCACCCGGATCGCGTGGAGCGTCGACAACCGCACGGCGGGCTTCCGGGTGGTCGGCAGCGGTCCCTCGCTGCGTGTGGAGTGCCGCATCCCGGGTGCCGACGCGAACCCGTACCTGGCCTATGCCGCGCTGCTGGCCGCCGGCCTCGACGGCATCGAGCGTCGCCTCGAGCCGGGTCCCGCATTCTCCGGCGATGCCTACCGCGCGGGGGGGCTGCCCTCGGTGCCGACCTCGCTCTCGGGCGCCATCGGCGAGCTCGAGCGCAGCGCTTTCGCGCGCAGCGCCTTCGGCGACGAGGTCATCGACCATCTGCTCCACTTCGCGCGCACCGAGCGCGACGCGTTCGAGGTCGTCGTCACCGACTTCGAGCGCGCGCGCTACTTCGAGCGCATCTAGACCGGCAGTGCGGCGACCGCTCATCGGCGTGACCATGTACCACCGCGACAAGAGCGGGCGGGCGCGCTTCCACGTGCCGGCCTCCTACGTCGACGCGGTTCGCGGTGCGGGAGGTCTTCCGCTGCTGCTGCCGCCGGGTGAAACGCGACCCGGAGAGCTGCTCGACGCGGTGGCGGGGCTCGTGCTGTGCGGCGGGGGGGACATCGATCCCGCCCACTTCGGCGGCGCCGCCGGCCACGAGGCCCAGTACGCAACCTGCGCGGAGCGCGACTCGTTCGAGCTCGATCTGATGGGCGAGGCGCTCGCTCGCGGGCTTCCGACCCTCGCCATCTGCCGCGGCATGCAGGTCCTGAACGTCGCGCTCGGCGGCGCCCTCCACGTGCATCTGCCGGACGTGGTGGGGCAGGCGGTCTCGCATCGGGTCTCCCGCGAGCGGCATACCTACCACCGGGTCAGGCTGGCCCCGGATTCCCACCTCGCGGCGCTCCTCGGCGGGGTTGAGGCCCGGGTGGCTTCCTGGCACCACCAGGCCGTCGACCGGCTCGGCGCGGGCCTGCGCGCCGTCGCCTGGGCGGAGGACGGCACCATCGAGGCCGTCGAGCTGCCCGGTCGCCCCGAGCTCGTCGCGGTGCAGTGGCATCCGGAGCTCCAGGTCGGCGAGAAGGACCCCCGCCAGCGGCGGCTCTTCGAGGACCTCGTCGAGCGGGCGCGGGGCACCCGGAGCCCGTCTTAGGCTCCGATCCGGGCGGGCCGATACGAGCTGTGGGGAGGCCCATGGCCGATTCGCCCGATGACGCCGCCGCCATGCCCGGTGCTGCGCGTTCGCTGCATCTCGTCTTCGAGAGCCCCGACGCCTTCCGCACCGAGTACGCGCGCAACCTCGTGAAGGGGGGCGCCTTCGTCCCCACGCGGGGCCAGTTCTCGCTGCGCGAGCTCGTGGACGTGCGGCTCGAGGCCCCCTTCGCCGGGGAGAAGCTGGCGCTGCGGGCCGAGGTCGTGCACTGCCTCACCCCCGACGCGGTTGCGCCTGGCGTGGCACCCGGCGTGGCCGTGCAGTTCCTCGATCCGACGCCGGAGCTGCGCGCGCGCCTCGAGGCGATCCTCGAGTACGCGCCGGACGACGCCGGGTCGATCGAGGCGCCGGGTGACGACGGAGCTGATCCGGGCGCGCTCGAGTTCGGCGACTCGGTCGACGTCGACCCCGACGCGGAGACCCGGGTCGCGGGCTTCGAGTCCACCGCCGTCGAGCGCGACGTCAACGAGCGCACGCACCGCACGCGCGAGGAGCGCGCGCCGGCGAGGGTGCCGGTGCGCGTCCAGGGCCCCACCGGCAAGGCGCTACAGGCGCGCACCCGCGATCTCTCGAAGACCGGCCTGCTCCTGTCCGTCGACGGCGAGGAGCTGCCGGTCGGCCGCGAGATCACGCTCGGTCTCATGCACCCGACCAGCGGCGATGTGATGGAGGTCTCGGGCAAGGTCGTCCGCCACCTGGCCGGCGAGGGCGTGGTGCCGGCGGTCGCGGTGGAGATCCAGGCGGGACCCAAGGCGGATGCCGTGGCGCGCTTCGTCGAAGAGGTGCGCAAGGTCGACGAGGAGCAGCGTCGCGGCGGGATCCGCGGCCCGCTCGAGGAGCTCGGTGCCGTCTCGCTGCTGCAGATGCTCGCGGCGCTCTCCAAGCGCGGCACGCTGACGGTGACCTGCGGTCTCGAAGAGGGCATGGTCGCCTTCGAGGAGGGCCTGCTGGTCGCGGCGCAGGTCGGCTCGGTCACGGGCGCGAAGGCGCTGGCGCGCATCTTCTCGTGGCGCGAGGGGCACTTCGAGTTCCGCGCCCACGTGGACCCGCTGCCGCGCCCCACGACACCCGAATCGATGGAGGCAGCGATCCTCGAGGCGCTGCGCAGGATCGACGAGAGCAATCGCATGTCCGGGCCGCAGCTCGCGCCGGGGGCGCGCTTCACCGTGCACCGCGAGAAGCTCGGAAAGCTCGATCGTCCGCTCGGCAAGACCGAGGAGGCCGTCCTCGAGCTGGCCGCCGCGGGATTCACGGTGCGCCGCATCCTCGACGTGATCCCGGAGAACGACGCCCAGATCCGCTCCTCCCTGCTCGCGCTCGTCGAGCGCGGCCTGATGAGTCCCGCCTAGCTGGCTATGCTCCGCGCCTTCGCCGGAGGGGCGGATGGACGCGGTCGGGCTGTGGATCGACGGGAGCGCCGCGCCGGCTGCGGCGGGAGGGACGGCCGACGTCCTCGAGCCGGCGACGGGTGAGCGGCTCGCGCGCGTCGCGCAGGCCGGCGTCGAGGACGCCGAGCGGGCTGCGATCGCCGCCGCGCGCGCCTTCCACGCGGGCCCCTGGCCGCGTGCCACCGCCGCGGAGCGCCAACGCGTGCTGCTCGCGTTGGCGGCGGCGATCCGTGCCGATGCGGACGAACTCGCCGTGCTCGAGGCGCGCGGCGCCGGCAAGCCGATCGCCGACGCGCGCTGGGAGGTCGCCACCGCCGCGCAGTGCTTCGAGTTCTTCGCGGGCGCCGCGACCGTGCACTCCGGGCGCGTCCCCCCCGTCGACGGGCGCGGCGTCTCGCTGGTGCTGCGCCAGCCGGTCGGTCCGTGCGCGCTCATCGTGCCCTGGAACTTCCCGCTCCTGATCGCGTCCTGGAAGCTCGCCCCCGCGCTGGCCGCCGGCAACAGCGTCGTGCTCAAGCCGGCGAGCGCGACCCCGCTGACGGCGCTGCGGCTCGGCGCGCTGGCGCAGCGGGCCGGGCTGCCGGACGGCGTCCTCAATGCGATCGCCGGCCCGGGCGCGAGCGTGGGCGCGGCGCTCGTGCGCCACCCGTCGATCCGCAAGATCTCGTTCACCGGCGACAGCGAGAACGGGGCCGAGATCCTGCGCCTCGCCGCCCCCGACATCAAGCGCGTCTCGCTCGAGCTCGGCGGGAAGTCGGCCAACATCGTGTTCGCCGATGCCGACCTCGACGCCTGCGTCGAGAAGTCGCTGCTCGCGGTGTTCGGCAACGCCGGCCAGGATTGCTGTGCGCGCAGCCGGCTGCTGGTCGAGGAGCGCGTGCACGGCGAGCTGGTCGAGCGCTTCGCCAAGGCCACGCGCGCGCTGCGCGTCGGAGATCCGCTCGATCCCGAGACGCAGGTCGGCTCGCTGATCTCGCGCGCACACCGCGAGCGGGTGCAGGGCTATCTCGAGGTCGGGCGCGCGGAGGGCGCACGCCTGGTCTGCGGCGGCGAGGCCCCGGCCAGCGGCCCGCTCGCGCGCGGCGCATACCTGATGCCCGCCGTCTTCGACGCGGTCGAGCCGGGCATGCGCATCGCCCGCGAGGAGATCTTCGGACCGGTGGTCTCGGTGCTCCCGTTCCGCGACGAGGAGCAGGCGATCGCGCTCGCCAACGCCTCGGAGTATGGGCTCTCCGGCTCGCTCTGGACGCGCGACGCGCGGCGCGCGCTGCGCGTCGCGCGCGCCCTCGAGACCGGCGTGATCTCGGTGAACGCGAGCCGCAGCGTCTATCTCGAGTCCCCGTTCGGCGGCTGGAAGCGCAGCGGCGTCGGCCGCGAGCTCGGCGTCGAGGCGCTCGACGCCTACACCGAGATGAAGTCGATCTACTTCGAGACGGAGGCGTGAGCTTGGCGAGGTTGGCGGGGAAGGTCGCGCTGATCACGGGCGCCGCGGGCGGGATCGGGCGCGAGGCCGCGAAGCTGTTCGCGGCCGAGGGCGCGCGTGTGGTGGTGGCCGATCTCGAGGCTGCGGCCGGCGCGGCGGCAGTCGCCGAGATCGAGCGGGCGGGCGGCGAGGCGGTCTTTGCGCGCTGCGACGTGTCGCGGGGCGCCGAGCTGCGCGCCGCCGTCGAGACGGCGGAGCGGCGCTATGGCGCCCTCCACGTGCTGTTCAACAACGCGGGCATCTTTCCCGCGCGCGACGGCTCGCCGGTCGATACGCCCGACGAAGTCTTCGACCAGGTCGTGGCGGTGAACCTGAAGGGCGTCTTCCTCGGCTGCAAGTACGGGATCCCGGCGCTGCTCCGCGCCGGCGGCGGCTCGATCATCAATACGGCGTCCTTCGTGGCGGTGGTGGGCGCCGCCACCTCGCAGGTCGCCTATACCGCGAGCAAGGGCGGCGTTCTGGCGATGACGCGCGAGATCGCCGTCGAGTACGCGCGCCAGGGGATCCGGGCCAACGCGCTGTGCCCCGGGCCCGTCAATACACCCCTGCTCGCCGATCTGCTGCGCGAGCCGGCGGCGCGCGCGCGGCGCTTCGTCCACATCCCGATGGGGCGCCTCGCCGAGGCGCCCGAGATCGCGCGCGCCGCGCTGTTCCTCGCCTCCGACGAGTCGAGCTACGTGAACGGCGCCACCTTCCTCGTCGACGGCGGCATCACCGCGGCCTACGTCACGCCGGAGTAGCTCGGCGCTCAGCTCCGCCCGGCGACGGGAGGCCCCGCGACCACCGTCTTGCGGATCAGCGTGTCGACGCGGAAGCGCCGGTCGTCGGTCTCGCGGTGATCGAGGTTGTAGTGGAGACCGCGGCTCTCCTTGCGCCAGACCGCGCACTCGACCACCAGCTGCGCGACCAGCGCGAGGTTGCGCAGCTCGATCAGGTCCGGGGTCACGCGGAAGTTCCAGTAGTATTCGTTGATCTCCTCCTGCAGCAGGTG
>Ga0335084_10006853_pt1 | contig 11332 bp, 6 predicted proteins | sample Lox_Sample_44_FD_206721 | JGI IMG/M metagenome (GOLD analysis project Ga0335084, IMG submission 206721) | Soil microbial communities from Loxahatchee National Wildlife Refuge, Florida, United States - Lox_Sample_4.4 | ecosystem: Environmental > Terrestrial > Soil > Wetlands | place: USA: Florida...
TCGCGCGCTCATGACTTCAGCCGCTCCCCCGCCGGATCGTAGTGCACGCTCGGCACGACCTGCACCGCGGTGTCGCCGTCGCGCAGCGGATCACGGGCCGTCAGCGCCGTGCCGTCGGCCGCGTGCGTGCGGGCGACGAGCGCAAGCCCGACCCACTCGCCGAGCGTCGGCGAGTAGACGCTCGAGGTGACGAAGCCGAGCGGCCGGCCCGGCGCCTCGGCCGCCGTCAGCTGCGCGCCGGCAAGGAACTTCGCGCGCCGGTCCGCCGCCCGCAGGCCGACGAGCCGCGGCCGGGAGGGCTCGCGGAACGCCTCCCGGTCCAGCAGCTCGCGTCCGACGCACGGGTTGCCGAGCCGCAGGAGCGCGTCCATGCCGAGATCCGACGGCGTCGTCTGGCCGTTCAGCTCGGCGCCGACGAGGTAGCCCTTCTCGACCCGCAGGATGTCGAGCGCCTCCAGGCCGTACGGCGCGAGCCCGGCAGCGAGCAGCGCCTCCCAGAGCGGGACCGCGATCGCCGGCCGGCAGTGCAGCTCGAAAGCCAGTTCCCCCGAGAAGCTGGCACGCAGCAGCGTCAGCTCGCGGCCGTCGAAACGGCCGCGCGCGAAATCCATGTGCGCCAGCCGGCCGAGCGCCTCGTGCCACTCGGCGCCGAGCACGGTGCGCAGCGTGTCGCGGCTGCGCGGCCCCGCGACCACGATCGCCGCCCAGGCCTCGGTCACGTCCGTCACCGTCACCGCACGACCGCTCCATTCCTCGTCGCGGTAGTGCTCGAAGTGCGACAGCATGTGCAACCCGTGACCCGAACTGGTCGTCGCGACGAACCGGTCCGTCGCGAGCCTGAGCACGATGCCGTCGTCGAGGACCATGCCATCCTCGCGCAGGTTCACCATGTACTTGCTGCGGCCGACCTTGATCGTGCTCGCTCTCGTCAGGTACAGCCGGTCGAGAAAGTCGGCGGCGTCCGGGCCCGCGACCTCGATCTTGCCGAGCGTCGAGCCGTCGGCGATGCCGCCGCTCGTGCGCACGCGCTGCGCCTCGGCGACGCCGGCCGCGAAGGCGTCGGCGCCGTTCGAGCGGTAGTAGCGCGGCCGCATCCACAGTCCCATCGGCTCGAGCACCGCGCCGTGTGCCGCGTGCCAGTCGTGCAGCGGCGTGCGCCGTGCGGGCCTGAGCGCCGCGCCGACACGTAGTCCCGCGAGCGAGCGCATCGTCACCGGATGGTACGGCGGCCGCAGCCGGCTCGTGCCCACGTCCTCGAGCGGCGCACCGCGGAACTCCGCCAGCACCGCGGCACCGAGCAGGCCCCCGAGGCGCCCCTGATCGCTGCCGAAGCCGAGCGCCGTATAGCGCTTCAGATGCTCGATGTCCGCGAAGCCCTCGGCGAGCGCGCTGCGCACGTCGGCAACGGTGACGTCGTTCTGGAAGTCGATGAACTGGCGCGCTTCGGCTGCGCGCGTCGCGGGCGAGCGCCAGTACGGCTTCAGTCGCGGCGCAGCGTCGCCGCTGCCGAGCGGTGCAGCGCCCGGACTCGCGCTCGCACCGGCGCAGCGCGCCGCCCGCGCGCCGGCCGCCTGGCCGTCGGCGAGGACGCTGCCGAGCTCGAGGACGCCGTTGGCGGCGCCGGCGTGCGCGCGCCAGCCCGGCTGCGCGTCGGCGACGAAGCTGCCGAGTTCCTTGGCAAAGCGGGGGATGCCGCCCTCCTGGAGCCCCGCGTGCATCGCCGGCGACCAGCCGCCGCTCACCAGCAGCGCGTCGCACGCGATCGTGCGGTCGCTCTCCGGCGCGGCGAGCGGCGCGACGCGCGCCGCCCGCACGTTGCGCCGGCCTTCCGCGGCGAGCACGGCGTGGCCGGCGAGGCATTCCGTACCGCCGCGCCGCAGGGCCTCGCGCTCGCGCGCGGCGCCGATGTCCGGGTCGGCGCGCACATCGACGATCGCGCGCACGCGCATGCCGCCGGCCGCCAGGCGGCCGGCGGCCACGTAGGCGCGATCGTGATTCGCGAACAGGAGGAGCTCGCTGCCGACGCGGACGCCGTAGCGGGCGAGGTAGCGCTCGGCCGCGCCCAGTAGCATGACGCCCGGCCGGTCGTTGTCCGCGAAGGCGATCGGCCGCTCGACGGCGCCCATCGCGATCACGAAGGCCCGCGGCCGGATCTTGTAGACGCCGTTGCGGCCAGGCAGGCCGCCAGGCTCGGCGTGAACGATGAGCTCACCACCCGAGCCACCGACCAGCGGCGCGCTCGTGAGCACGCGCGCGCCGCGCGAGGCGAGCTCGGCGAGCACCGCGCTCACCCAGTCGGCCGCCGGCCGGCCGTCGATCGCGCCGGCCTCGAACTCGAGCTCGCCGCCGCACACCGGCTCGCGCTCGCACAGCACGACCCGCGCGCCCGCGCGCGCGGCGGCGCGCGCGGCCGACAGCCCCGCCGCACCGGCGCCGGCGACCAGCACGTCGCAGGACAGGTGCTCGACGGACACCGGGCCGAGCGCGCAGCTGCCGGGCGCCTCGCCAAGACCGGCGAGCTCGCGGATCAGCGACTCATAGGCGTGCCACGACGGCCAGAGGAAGGTCTTGTAGTAGAAGCCGGCACCGAGCAGGCCGCTACCCGCCTGCAGCAGCGACGCGAGATCGTAGTCGAGCGTCGGCCAGCGGTTCTGGCTGCGCAGCACCAGACCGTCGCTGATCGCAAGCTGCGGCGCGAGCACGTTCGGGATCACCGCGGGGGCCGTCCCGACCGTGACCAGCGCATTCGGCTCCTCGGGTCCTGCGGTCAGCACGCCGCGCAGCCGGCGGTACTTGAGGCTGCGGCCCACCGCCCGGACTCCGGCGGCGAGCAGCGCCGAAGCGGCCGTATCGCCGAGCTGGCCGCGATACTCGCGGCCGTCGAAGCTGAAGCGCACCGGCTGGTTGCTGAGCCGCGTGCCGCGTCGCACCACGACGGCACTCATGGCGCACCTCCGCCACCGAGCAGACGGATTTCGAGCACGGCGCCGCTGGACGGATTGCGCCGCACATGCAGCCAGCCGCGGCACCCGCCGACGTGCTGCCAGTGCTCGACGCTGAGCTCGGTGCTGTCGACGCGCTCGTAGACGCGCGCGAAAGCGCCGGCGTCCGCTGCGGCCACGGTCTTGTGAAACTCGAACTCGCGCAGGTGGCGCGGGCCGCAGAACGGACAGACGAGGCGTGTCACAGGCGCACCGGAAAGGGGCCGCCGCCGCGTTCGTCAAGCAGGTGACCGGTCGCGAACCGCGACAGGCGGAACCCTTTGATGAGGTCGGGAGCGGTGCCGGTCGCGACGAAGCTCGCGCACGCGGCACCCGACGCCGGAATCGTCTTGAAGCCGCCGTAGCACCATCCGGCGTTGACGAATACGTTGTCGTAGCGCAGCCGATCGATGATCGGGCTGCCATCCATTGTCATGTCGTTGGTTCCCGCCCACTGGCGCAGGATCTTGACCCCCGCGATCTGCGGCAGCAGCTCGATCGCGCCCTCGACGACCTCCTCGAGACGGTCCCAGCGACCCTCGCGGGTGTAGGACGGGAAGCCGTCGAGGTGGCCTCCCATCACGAGGCCACCGCGGTCGGACTGGCAGATGTAGGTCTCGCCGTGACCGGGGAACACGTACACGATCACCGTGTGCAGCAGCGGCTTGATCGGCTCGGAGGCCATCGCCTGCAGCAGGTGCGTCTCGATCGGCAGTGGCACGCCGAGCATCGCGCCGATCATGCCCGTGTGCCCGGCCGTCGCGAACACGATCCGCTCGGCCGCGACGTAGCCGCGGGTCGTCTCGACCCCGGATGCGACACCGGCGGCGGTGCGCACACCGGTGACCTCGCAGTCCTCGATGATGTCGACGCCGAGCGCGCTCGCGGCCCGGGCGTAGCCCCAGGCGACGGCGTCGTGGCGCACGGTGCCGCCGCGGCGCTGCACGAGCGCGCCGATGATCGGGAAGCGCCGCTCGCGCCGCGGCGCGAGCTCCGGGCAGTAGCGCTCGAGGCCGGCGAGGTCGAGCAGCTCGGCGTCGATGCCGGCGAGGCGCATCGCGTTGCCGCGCCGCGCCATCCCCGACAGGTCGTCATCGGAGAGCGCGAGGTCGACGACGCCGCGCGGGCTGTACATCACGTTGTAGTTGATGTCCCGCGACAGCGTCTCCCAGCGGCGCAGCGAGTCCTCGTAGAAGTAGTGGTTCTCCGGCAGCAGGTAGTTGGAGCGCACGACCGTCGTGTTGCGCCCGACGTTGCCGTAGCCGACCAGCCGCTTCTCGAGCACCGCAACCCGCTCGACGCCGTGGTCGCGCGCAAGGTGGAACGCCGTCGCAAGGCCATGGCCGCCGGCGCCGACGACCACCACGTCGTAGGCGCCGCGGAGCTTGCGGCCGGTCCACAGCGGCCGCCAGTAGCCGTCGCCCGCGAGGCGTGCGCGCAGCAGCGACCAGGCGGAGTAGCGGGGCGTGGGGCCGTTCACCGGCGCGGCCCCGGCGCGGCGCCGACGACCTCGCCGGCGCGCTGCGCGTGGCGGAATCCGTGCAACGTCGTTCGCGGGCTCATCATGGCGGCACGCGAGCATACACCGCCGCCGAATGGCACGGTACGGCGCAATCCCGAGACACGCAGGCCGCTGCGTCGCGACTGCGCACGGCGGTGCGCGGCCCGGACGCGGCCGGTTCCGGAAGCTGCCGACGGCTCATCGCAGCGTCCAGGAGAAGCCGCTGCCGAACCGCAGCGATGCATTGACGGGGTAGGTACGCGGGTAGAAGCCGGCCGGCGTGCTGCGGCCGGCATCGATGGCCTCGAGCGCCGCTTGCAGCGCGCGCAGGTCCGCCGTCCCGAGCCGCGGCGCCGCGATCAGCAGGGGCTCATCCGGAAGGTGCGCGGTCAAGAGCTGCGTGGCCGGATCGAGTACGGCGAGCAGCCGCCCGGCCGTGCGCCGGTAGGCCGCCCGGCTTGCGCCGGGCAGGAATGCATACAGCAGGCCGGGATACATGAAGTCGCCGCAGAACAGCTGGCGTCGCTGTGCGTCGTAGAGCGACACCGAGGTCGGCGTGTGCCCCGGCGTGTCGATCACGGTGAGGTGGCGTCCGCCGAGATCGATTGTCGCCGCGGCCTGCCACCACTCGTCGACCCGAAAGCGCGGCGGCCGAAGCCCGTCGGCAAAGCCCAGGAACTCGTAGCGCCCGAGCTCGAGCATCCCGTCGCGGGCGCGGCGGCGCAGATCGCCGGCATCCAGCAGCGCCGTCCGCTCGAGACGCCCGAGCGCACCGACGTGATCGAAGTGCAGATGCGAAGGCACGACCGTCACCGGCAGCGCAGTCAGGGACCGAACGACCGGGACGATGTCGCGGTTGCCGGTCCCGCCGTCGACGAGCACGGCACGCTCGGTGCCGAGGATCAGGTAGCTGTAGTTGCCCTGATAGTAACGGGGCTCGCCAATCGCGAACGTGGCCGGGTCGATTTCCTCGACGACGAAGTAGTCGTCGAACCAGCGTCCGCGGACCGGTTGCAGCGGCCGCGGGCCGACCAGGTCCTCATGCCGGCGCAGCGCGTACTCCGCGTAGAGATACGGCGCGCTCCCTGCGGCGGCGAGTACCACCAAGGCCAGCGACAGCAGCGCAGTCACGACGCCGAATCGACTGAGACGGACCCGCATGCTCCCTCGGCTCGTATGTGGCGGCCGCGACCGCGGGTGGCGGCTGCCGGCGGCGCCCGGACGAAACGCCGGCGGCGGACGCCAGCCGCGAGCGCGGCGCGGGCTCGGCGGCGGATGCGCGCGAGTGTGCCCCAGCGGCACGCGCGCCGTCGAGCGCGACCGCCCGCGCCGAGTCCGCCGCAGCGTTCCGATGGCGCGCGGGTCCGGGAGCAGGACGCGCACGGCGCCGTCTCGGTCGCGGTCCGGTTATCGCATAATGCCGGCTCGCGGCAGCGGAGGGCGCGGCGTGAAGAGTCACTACCGGGTGGTCGTCATCGGCGGCGGCGTCGTCGGCGCCAGCGTCCTCTACCACCTCGCACGGCACGGCTGGTCGGACATCGCGCTGCTCGAGCGCGCCGAGCTCACTGCCGGCTCGACCTGGCACGCGGCGGCGGGCTTTCACGCCATCAACGACGACCCGAACATCGCGGCGCTGCAGAGCTACACGATCAAGCTCTACAAGCAGATCGAGGCCGAGAGCGGCCAGAGCGTGGGGATGCACATGCCGGGCGGCTACAGTCTGGCGACGACCCCGGCCCGCTGGGAGTGGCTGCGCTCCGAGTTCGCCGTCTACCAGACCCTCGGCATCGAGGCGCGGCTCGCCAGCCCGGACGAGATCGTCGCGGACTGCCCGATCGTCGACCCGACCGGACTGCTCGGCGGCCTGTTCGACCCTCACGAGGGCGCGGTCGATCCGCACGGCACCACGCACGCCTTCGCGATCGCGGCCAGAAGGCGCGGCGCGGACGTCGTCGTGCGCAACCGCGTGCTCGGCCTCACGGCGCTCGCGAACGGCCACTGGCGGCTCGAGACCGAGCTCGGCCCGGTGACCGCGGAACACGTCGTCAATGCCGCCGGCCTCTGGGCGCGCCGCGTCGGGCGCATGGCCGGCGTCGATCTGCCGCTCGTGCCGATGCAGCACCACTACCTCATCACCGAGGATCTGCCGCTGCTCGTTGCCCGCGCCGACGAGATGCCCTGCGTCACCGACCTCGAGGGCTTCACGTACCTGCAGCAGGAGCGCAAGGGCGTACTGCTCGGCGTCTACGAGCGCGACCCGCGGCACTGGAAGACCGAGGGCGCCGACTGGGACTACGGCATGGATCTGATCCCCGAGGACGTGGACCGCATCAGCCCGGAGCTGGCGATCGGCTTCGCGCGCTTCCCGTCGCTCGCCGAAGCGGGCATCCGCCGCTGGGTCAACGGTGCGTTCACCTTCACGCCCGACGGCAATCCGCTGGTCGGGCCGGTGCCGGGGCTGCGCAACTTCTGGGCGGCCTGCGGCTGCATGGGAGGCTTCTCGCAGGGCGGCGCCATCGGCCTCGTGCTCGCCAACTGGATCATCGAGGGCGACCCGGGCTCGGACATCTTCGGCATGGACGTCGCGCGCTACGGTGCCTTCGCGAGCAACGACCGGTACCTGCGCGACACGACCGCGCAGTTCTACGCACGCCGCTTCGTGATCGCCTACCCGAACGAGGAGCTGTGGGCAGGGCGGCCGCTGAAGATGACGCCGAGCTACGACGCGCAAAGGGCCGCCGGCGCCCGCTTCGGGGTCGTCTGGGGCATGGAGACGCCACAGTACTATGCGGCCGGCGAGCCGGATTTCTTCGAGCGACCCTCGCTCAGGCGCTCGAACGCCGATCGCTTCGTCGCCGCGGAGGTCGCAGCCACGCGGGCGGCGGCCGGCCTGCTCGACACCGGTGTCTACGGACGCTACGAAGTCAGCGGTCCCGGCGCCGAGCCCTGGCTCGACCGGCTGCTCGCGAACCGGCTGCCGCCGCCCGGTCGCCTGCGGCTCGCGCCGATGCTGAGCCCGGCCGGACGGCTCATGGGCGATCTCACCGTCACCCGTCTCGAGCCCGAGCGGTTCTGGCTGGTCGGGTCGTACTACCTGCAGGAGTGGCATCTGCGCTGGTTCCGCGACCACCTGCCGCCGTCGGGCGTGCGCATCGAGAATCTCTCCGAGAGCTGGCTCGGCTTCTCCCTGTCCGGGCCGCGGTCGCGGCAGATCCTTGCGCGCCTCACGCGCGAGGACGTGTCGGATGCCGCGCTGCCGCTGTTCGGCTGCCGGCGGCTCGACGTCGGCCTGACCCAGGCCGTCGTCGCGCGCCTGTCGCTGACCGGCGAGCTCGGCTACGAGATCAACGTGCCGGCGGCGCAGCAGCGCACGCTCTGGAACGCGCTGCTCGCGGCCGGCGCCGACCTCGGCCTCAGGCCGATTGGCGTGCGGGCGCAGGACAGCCTGCGGCTCGAGAAGGGCTATGGCGTGTGGTCGCTCGAATTCACGGCGTCGTGCACGCCGGCGATGTCGGGGCTCGACCGCTTCGTCGCCTTCGACAAGGGCACCTTCATCGGCCGCGAAGCGGCGCTGCGCGAGCGCGACGCGGGACCGGCGCAGCGGCTCGTGCTGCTCGCGATCGACGCCACGGACGCCGACGTCACGGGCTACGAGCCCGTTCGCCACGACGGCCGGCGCGTCGGCTACGTCACGTCCGGCAGCTATGGCCATCACGTCCGCCAGAGCCTCGCGCTCGCCTACCTCGACCGCGCCGTCGCCGAAGCGCCGGTGCCGCTCGCCGTCGATGTCGTCGGCGAAGCGCGCCGCGCGCGGATTCTGGCCGAGACGCCGTATGACCCGCAGGGGCTCAAGCTCCGCGGCTAGACAGTTGCCGGGTGGTCGCGGCGGGCGCGTCCGCACGGCGCGCTCGAGGGGGACCACGATGCCATTGCTGCGCCGCCCCGTGCGGATCCGCTGGTGGATCTTCATCTACCTGTTCGTGTTCGCGATGCTGTCCTACGTGCAGCGCGGCAGCATCGGCGTGGTCGCCGAGCGCATGGAGCCCGAGCTGCACTTCAGCCAGATGCAGATCGGCTGGATCATGTGGGCGTTCACCGTGATGTATGCGGTACTGCAGCTGCCGGCCGGCGTGTTCGGCCAGCGCTACGGCGCGCGCCTGACGTACTTCATCGTCGGCGCGGTCGGCTGCCTGACGATGGTCGCGACACCGCTCGCGCCCATGGTGCTGACGGGCACGGCACTGTTCGTCGCGCTGGTGTTCATCCAAGGCCTGTTCGGTGCATCGCAGGCTCCGTTGTTCCCGGTGTTCGCGGGCGTCTGCGAGGCATGGTTCCCCACCCGCCAGTGGGCGATGGCGAACGGCGTCAATTCGAGCGGCATGACCGTCGGTCAGGCGTTTACGCCGCTGCTGATCGTGCTGCTGACGGCAGGATTCGGCTGGCAGGGTGCGCTGCTGTGGCTGTCGCTGCCCGCTCTCGCGCTCACGCTGCTGTGGGCCTGGTACGCACGCAACACGCCGCGCGAGCACCGGTCGGTGACGCCCGCGGAGATTGCCGAGCTCGGCGAGGGCGCAGACGAGCCGCGCGCGCCGCTGACCTGGGCGCGTTTCCGGGCGGTGGCGACCGACCGTGACGTGCTGCTGCTGGCGTTCTCCTACGCCTCCATGAACTACCTGTTCTACCTGCTCACCAGCTGGTCCTTCCTGTACCTCGTGCAGGAACGCCACCTGAGCGCCCTGGACAGCGGCGTGCTGGCGATGGCGCCGCCGATCGGGGCTGCGGTCGGCTCGACGGTCGGCGGCTTCCTGACCGACTGGCTGATGGCGCGCTTCGGCGCGCGGCGGGGCTACGCGCTGGTACCGGTGGTGTTCCTGCCGCTCGCCGGTGCGCTGCTGCTCGCCGTGATCCACGTCTCGACCGCGATCGCGGCAGTCGCGGGGCTGACGCTGGCGTTCTTCGCGACCGAGATCACCGAGGGTCCGTACTGGGCTGCCACGATGCGTGCGGCACGCGCCGATACCATGGCGGCGGGCGGCGTGCTCAACACGGGCGGCAACATCGGCGGCGTCATCACCATCCCGATCGTCGCGTACCTCTCCGGACACCAGAACTGGAACGCGGCGTTCGCGACCGGCACCGCCTTCGCGCTGGTCGCCGCCGGCACCTGGCTGCTGATCGACCCCGACCGCGCGAAGGCAAGCTGCTCCAGCTGAGGCAAACCGCCTTGCCGCCGCCGCATCGCGCAATCGCTGCCCGGCCGGCCGCAGGCCGCAATGTCGTCGGGCGAGGGATGCCAGTGTAGTATTGCGCGCCTGTTCCCGGGACCCCCGACGAGGCCATGCGATCCTGGATCAAACCGCTGCCGGCGCGAGCGCCGCAACCGCGGCACGGTGTGCCTGAGTTGGCCGCGCCCGCCGTGCTCATCGCCTGCCTCTGCGCCGCGGCGACGCCGGCCGATGCGAGCGACACCGTGGCGCCGGCCGCCAGGCCGGCACTGCTGGGTGACGTGCAGGTCACCGCGACGCGCCTGCCCGAATCGACCGCCGACCTCCCCGCTTCGATGATGATCCTGCAAGGCGTCGACCTGCGCGAGCGCGGGGCGACGGACCTGCGCACGGCGCTCGCCGGCGTCGCCGGCCTCGACGCCCCCGCCGGCGGCGACAGCGGGCCGTCGGCCTCGGTGCCGTCGTTCTGGGGCCTGCACGAATTCGATGCCTTCCTGCTGGTCGTCGACGGCATTCCGTGGGGCGGCGCCTTCAACCCGGCGCTCGCGACGCTCGACCTCAACGACGTGGAGCGCATCGAGATCCTGAAGGGCGCGGCACCGGTCATGTACGGTGCGACCTCCTTCGTCGGTGTCATCCACGTGATCCGCTATCCCGCCGGCGAGAGCGCCAACGAGGTGCGCCTCGCGGCCCGCAGCCGCTCGAGCGGCGCGGTCGACGTGTCGACGGCGCTTCCCGCGCTCGGCGACTTTCGCCAGTCGCTCGTGCTCGGCGCCGATCGCAACCGCCTTACCGGTCGCGACCAGGGGACCGATCGCGCGCACCTGCTGTATCGCGGCGCGACGCCGCTCGCCGGCGGCGCGGCGACGCTCGACGCCGAGTACACCTCGCAGACGCAGCAGCCGACGAGCCCGGTCGTGCGCACCGAGACCGGGCTGACGACGCTGACGCCGCTCGATGCCAACTTCAATCCCGCCGACGCCACGATCGTCGAGCACCGCAGCCGGCTGACGCTCGGCTTCAGCCACGCGCTCGGCGTGGGCGAGTGGCGCACGACGTTGTCCTACACGCGCTCGACCGTGCATGACGTCCGCGGCTTCGTGCGTCCGGAGCTCGCGATTGGCGACGATGGCAGTAATGCTGACGGCTTCAACCAGGACCGCACGATCGACGACGGCTACCTCGACAGCTTCGTCGTCATGCCGCTCACGCCCGCCGTCGAGCTGACGACCGGAGTCGACTGGCTGTTCGGCCGCGGCGTTCAGCTGAGCCGCAATTTCGCCTACGTCGCGGCACTCGACGGCAGCGCGATTCCGCCGCCCTCCTCGTCGCGGCACATCGACGAGATCAACGGCCTCGACGACCGGCGCAGCTTCGGCGGGATCTACTCGCAGGCGCGCTGGACGGCGTCGGACCGGATCGCCGTGCTCGCCGGCCTGCGGCTCAACCGGACCGACGAGCGGCAGGTCGCGACGCACGCCGACACGGTCGACGCCGCCAACGACAGCTACGCGCTCGACACGCGCACCGTGACCCGTCTGAGCGGTGCAGCGGGCGTCACCGCGCTGCTGTGGGGCGGCGGGCCGGGGCGCGGCGCGGGCCGGCTGTTCGTGAACTACCGGAAC
>Ga0335084_10006854_pt1 | contig 11332 bp, 5 predicted proteins | sample Lox_Sample_44_FD_206721 | JGI IMG/M metagenome (GOLD analysis project Ga0335084, IMG submission 206721) | Soil microbial communities from Loxahatchee National Wildlife Refuge, Florida, United States - Lox_Sample_4.4 | ecosystem: Environmental > Terrestrial > Soil > Wetlands | place: USA: Florida...
CAAGGCCTGCAGCGTCAATTCACGGATGCGCTCCCGGATGTGTTCGCCGGAGGCAACCGATTCCTGCGCCGTCTGCCTCACATTGTCGTTCGAAAGCTGCTCTGCCATTGAAGACCTCCATCGAAAGTCACAGGGCGGGGCTGCCATTATGAGCCTCTCCCCAGCGGCCGAGTGGCTTGTCTTGCTTGCCGATGAAAGGATCGTGCGACTTGAACCGACCCAGGCAGGCGTGCAGTCTATGACTTCTGTGCAATATTCCGGCATGGATATTGCGGGGCAAGATGCAGACGCCTGGCTCGCAGTGCTGCTCAAGCCTCCTGGAGGGCAGCGCAAGTCCAGGGAAAGGCAGTAAAAAAGGCGCCTTAGCAGCGATGGCGTCCAACCGACATGCCCCGATCGAGGGCGGCGGATAACAAAAGCGGTGCATGGCGCGGTGGAAAAACTGCGCGCCGGACGGGTTTCGAGAAGGACGTCTCGGCCACCGTTTCGGGAGGATATTCTCGACTTTTAGGAGAGTATCCATGAAGAGCAAGGCGATCGGCGCATTGGCGCTACTTCTGACGGCTTCGATGCCAGCCCTGGCACTCGAGGGCGCAGACGTTTACTCCCAAGTTCGTTCCAGTCTGGTGCAGTTGGTCGGCGTCGGGGTCGAGGGCCGCTTCTACCTCGGATCCGGCGTTGCACTTCCCAACGGCAGCATCATCACCAATTGCCACGTCACGCAGCATGCCAAACGCGTCGAGCCGTTCTGGGGCAACTCCCCGGCCCGCGCCGAATCGCAGCGCGCGGACGTGCAACATGACTTGTGCCTGGTGCAGATGCCCGGACTTCAGGTTCGACCCACCGCGGTCGCCAGCTCGAAGGGTTTGCGTGTCGGCGATAAAGTATATGCAGTCGGCTTCAACGGCGGGCGTCGGCTGACCTACGAAGAGGGCGAAGTCGCCGAGCTCTACCCGTTGGACGGCGGTATGGTGATCCGCACGACCGCGGCGTTCAGCCAAGGCGCATCTGGCGGCGGTCTGTTCGACGACCAGGGCCGCTTGGTCGGCATCCTGACCTTCTTCCGCGTATCGGGCGAGACCGCTTACTTCGCCGTGCCAGTCGAGTGGATCCAGGGGGTCGAGGGCGCCACTAGTGCGGCAGTTCAGCCGATGGAAGGCACGCCTTTCTGGGCCGCCAGCCTCGAGCAGCAGCCTCAGTTCCTACAGGCCGGCGCGCTGGAGGCCGATGGCCGGTGGGGCGAGCTGGTACAGCTTGCGCGTGGATGGACGGAGTCCGATCCGCAGGACAGCAACGCCTGGGCCATGCTGGCGAAGGCATCGGCCAAGATGGGCGATCAGGCCACCTTCGAGGTCGCGTCCAAGCGTGCTGCTGAAAAGAGCCGCGTAACGCCGTAAGCATTGCTCAGACACGGCGGGTCGTGAGCGCACGGCCCGCCGTTTTCATTTTTGTTTGTTTGCGAGCGCGCCCCACATCACGCGGCTGCACGCCGATCGGCGGGCGCGCGCAATTGCGCCAGCAGCATCTCTTGTCTCGCCCGGGCCGCCGCCAGATTGCGCAACTTGACGTGGCCGAAGCCGCGGATCTCCTCGGGAATCCCGGCCAGCTGCACGGCCAGCGCATGGCTGGCCGGTGACAGACGCTCCACGATCTCATCGATGAGCCGTTCGTAGTCGCGGATCAACTGCCGCTCGATGCGGCGCTCCTGCGTGTGACCGAAGAGGTCGAGCGCGGTGCCGCGCAAACCACGCAGTCTGGCGAGCAGCTTGAATGCGCCAAACATCCAGGGCCCGTACTCACGCTTGCGCAGCTCGCCCGTCACCGGGTCACGCTTGGCGAGCAAGGGCGGCGCGAGATGGAAGCGCAGCTGGTAGTCACCCTCGAACTGCGCCGCGATGCGCTGGGCAAATCCAGTCTGGGTGTACAGCCGCGCCACCTCGTATTCGTCCTTGTAGGCCATCAGCTTGAAGTAAGACCGCGCCACCGTGTCGGTAAGCCCGCTCGCACCCTTGCTGCGCTGCGCCTCCGCCTGGCGCACCCGCTCCACCAGCACGCGATAACGCTCGCCGTAGGCGGCGTTCTGATAGTCGACCAGGAATTCCACGCGGCGCTGGATCACCTCATCGAGCGAGTGCGACAGGCGCCTGGTTGTGTCCGGCGGCAGCTTGGGTGCAACCAGGCGTTCCACCGCACCTTGATCCACCGCCGCCCGCCGTCCCCACAGGAATGCCGCTTGATTCACCTTCACCGCGGCGCCGTTCAGCTCGATCGCCTTGGCGATCGCTTCTGCCGAAATCGGCACGAGACCGCGTTGGTAAGCGAAGCCCAGCATGAACATGTTGGTAGCGATGCTGTCGCCCATGAGCGCGCTGGCCACGCGGGTGGCATCGACGAACTCCGCCTGAGCCTCACCCACGCCGTTGACAATGGTTCGCTTGAGCGAGGACCCGGGAAAGCTGAAGTCGGCGTTGCGCGTGAAATCGCCGGTCATCTGCTGATGTGTATTGACCAGCATGCGTGTGAGCCCCGGCCGGGTCGTGTCCATGGTTTTTTGACTGGCCGACACCACCAGATCGCACCCGAGCACCAGCCGCGCGCCACCCGCGCCGAGCCGCACCGTCTTGATGTCATCGGGATGGGCTGCGATCTGCAGATGGCTCCACACCGCCCCGCCCTTCTGCGCCAGCCCGGCCATGTCGAGGCCGCCGAAGCCCTTGCCCTCGAGATGGGCCGCCATGCCCACGATCGCGCCGATCGTGACCACACCGGTCCCGCCTACGCCGGTGACCAAGATGCCATAAGGCCGATCCAAAGCGGGCAGGTCCGGTTCCGCCACCGCGGGAAACAGCGTGTCGGTCTGCTCGCCGACGGCCGCGGTCTTTGCTTTGCGCAATCCGCCGCCATGCACCGTGACGAAGCTCGGGCAAAACCCCTTCACGCACGAATAGTCCTTGTTGCACGAGGATTGATCGATGGTCCGCTTGCGCCCGAACTCGGTTTCCAGCGGCAGCACCGATACGCAGTTGGATTTGACGCCGCAATCGCCGCAGCCTTCGCATACCAGGTCGTTGATCACTACGCGCTTGGCTGGATCCGGATACAGATTGCGCTTGCGACGGCGGCGCTTTTCCGCGGCGCAGGTCTGATCATAGACGATCACCGTGCAGCCCTCGATCTCGCGCATCTCGCGCTGCACGGCGTCGTAGTCGTCGCGGTGATGGATCTGGACGCCGGCTGGAAAGCCGGCTTGAGCGCCATACTTGCCCGGCTCGTCGGTCACCACCGCCACCTTTCTGGCGCCCTCGGCGAGAACCTGTGCCGCAATCTGCGGCACGGTCAAATTGCCGTCGACGTGCTGCCCGCCGGTCATCGCCACTGCGTCGTTGTACAGGATCTTGTAGGTGACGTTGACGCCGGCGGCCACCGCCGCACGCAGTGCCAGCAGCCCGGAGTGAAAGTAGGTGCCGTCGCCGATGTTTTGAAACACGTGCTTGGTGCGAACGAAAGGCGCCTCGCCGACCCAGCTCGCACCCTCACCGCCCATCTGCGTATAGCCCGCGGTGTTGCGATCCATCCATTGCGCCATGAAGTGACAGCCGATGCCGGACAGAGCGCGGCTGCCCTCCACTACGCGCGTGCCGGTGTTGTGCGGACACCCTGAGCAGAAATACGGAGTGCGGTCCATCGCCGGCTTTTCCGGCGTACGCGCCTTGAGCCGCTCCTGCTCGCTCACGCGCGCTGCGAGCTCGACATCGTCGACCAGCTCGAGAACGCGACGCCCGATCGCTATTGCGATGTGATTAGGATCGAGTGCGCCGTTGCTTTGAAGCAGCTGCGCGCCGTGCTCGTCGCGTTTGCCGATCACCGATGGCATGCCCGGACGCCCGTAGCAGATGTCCTTCAGCTGCGGCTCGATCAGGCCGCGTTTTTCTTCTACCACAATGATCTTGGTCAGCCCTCGCGCGAAGCGCAGCACGCCTTCCGGCTCCAAGGGCCAGGTCATGCCGACTTTGTAGATGCGCAGCCCCAGCCGTTGCATCTCCGCATCGTCGATACCCAGATACTGCAGTGCCTGCCGCACATCCATGTATGACTTGCCGCAAGTCACGATACCAAGCCGTGCCTGTGAGCTATCCGCCACGATACGGTCGAGCTGGTTGGCGCGCGCGAATGCCCGCACGGCATCGATCTTGTGGTTGTGCAGCCGCGCTTCCTGATCGAGAAACACGTCGGGCCAGCGGATGTTCAGGCCGCCCGCCGGCGGCGAATAATCCTGCGGAATCTGCACCTGCACGCGCTGTGGACTCACCTCCACCGAGGCCGAAGCGTCGATGGTGTCTTTCATGCATTTGAGACCCACCCAGCAGCCCGAGAAGCGCGACAGCGCCCAGCCGTAGATGCCATAGTCGAGCAGCTCCTGCACGCCGGCCGGGTTGAGGATCGGGATCATCGCGTCGACCATGGCAAACTCGCTCTGGTGCGCGGTGGTGGACGATTCGCAGGTGTGATCGTCTCCCATCAGGACCAGCACACCGCCTTTCGGATGCGTACCGGCCAGGTTGCCGTGACGAAACGCATCGCCGCTGCGATCCACGCCAGGGCCTTTGCCGTACCAGATCGCAAACACGCCGTCATATTTGTTCTCGCCGTGAAAATGCGCCTGCTGGGTGCCCCAGATCGCGGTCGCCGCCAGATCTTCGTTCACACCGGGCTGGAACACCACCTGATGCTCCTGGAGGATTTTGCCTGCGGCCCACAGCTGCTGGTCGTAGCCGCCGAGCGGGCTGCCGCGATAGCCCGAGATGTACGCTGCGGTGTTGTACCCGGCGGCTTTGTCGCGCAGATGCTGCATCAGCGGGAGCCGCACCAGCGCTTGCGTGCCGGTGAGGAAGATACGGCCGGTCTCGAGGCGGTACTTATCGTCGAGGGCAACTTTGGGCAGCGTCATGTGAGGAGCAGGGCGGCGATCAGGTCGCCGGCGTAGAGATTAATTTCGGGGAAGGCATGCGCGATCCATACTGCCACAAAACAGTGTGCGCATAAACCACTGGGACGCAAGGGAATTGGTAGCGCGGGGCGTGCCGAGGACGGCGTGCCCCGCGCTCAAAACGGAATATAGTCGTCGAGATCGTCGAAAGCGCCGGATTTCTTCTGGGCCGGCTTGTCGGAAGCCGCCGGTGCGGTAGCCGGCTCCGGCTCACGCGCCGTGTTGTCGAAACCGGCAGAACCGCTGCGGCCCCCCAGCATCTGCATGCGATCGCCGCGAATCTCCGTGGTGTAGCGCTCGTTGCCGTCCTTGTCCGTCCACTTGCGCGTCTGCAGCCGACCCTCGACGTAGATCGAGCTGCCCTTGCGCAGATACTCGCCGCAGATCTCGGCCTGGCGGCCGAAAAAGGCGATCCGATGCCACTCGGTCTGCTCCTGCGCTTCGCCGTTCTTGTCCTTCCATTTCTCCGTGGTGGCCAGATTCAGCGTCGCCACAGCGTCGCCGCTCGGCAGGTAGCGAACTTCCGGGTCGCGCCCGAGGTTGCCGATCAGGATCACTTTGTTCACCGATGCCATGTCACGTCTCCCCTGCTATCAAGTCCAGCACACGTTGCTCGTCGAAGCGCGCACTGTCCACTTTCAGATACGCCACACCTTCGGCCGCCATCACCATCGCCTCGCGCACGCCCGGCAAACCGGCCAGCCGGCGCGACAGGCCGTCCGCCCGTGCGGCATCCATACGAGGCACATTATAAGTGCGTGTGCCGCCCCGTCCCGGCCCCTGCATACCGACCGCGGCCACCAGCCACGCGAGACTCAGCGCAGCGCAAAAACCGCACACCCAGCCCGCCCCAAAGTGCTGCGAGATCAAGCCGCCGGCGCTCGCGCCGACGAAGGTGCCGAGAAACTGCACGCTGCTGTAGATGCCCAAGGCTGGACCCTTGGCCTCGACCGGCGCCGCACGCGAGATCAAAGCCGGCAGACTGGCCTCCAGGAAATTGAACCCGGTGAAAAATACCAGCAGCGAGCCGGCGATGCCGAGCCACGTAGTACTGTATGCTAATCCAGCTTGGGCGGCCAGCAAAGCCGTTATTGCCGCCAGCACCATGTGCTTCTGGCGCCCGGCGCGCTCGGCGAGGAGGATCGGCGGCGCGATCAGCACGGCGGAGCCCAGCATGACGGTCAGGTACAGCTTCCACTGCGCGCCGGAATCCATGCCTGCTGCGCGCAGCTCGAACGGGACCACTACGAACAGTGCCATCAGCACCGCGTGCAGCACGAAAATACCCAGGTTGAGGCGTGCGAGCTCACCGTGGGCGAGCAGGCCGAGCATCCCGCGTACGCTGCCCTCGCTCGCCTCACCCACCACGCGCGCAGCATCTGGAACGATCCAGCGCACCACCGCCATGGCAAGCAGCGCCAGCACCCCGGTCAGGGCGAAAATGCCCGGCACGCCGATGGCGCGGCTCAGCACCGGGCCGCCGATCATGGACAGCGAGAATGTTGCGCCGATGGTGAGACCAATGATCGCCATCGCTTTGGTGCGGTTTTCTTCGCGCGTGAGATCGGCCACCAGGGCCAGCACCGCCGCCGATACCGCGCCAGCGCCCTGGATAACACGGCCCACGATCACCATGTAGATGCTTTGCGCTAGCGCCGCCGCGAAGCTGCCTGCAGCAAAGATCGCTAGGCCCAGATAGATCGTGCGCTTGCGTCCCCAGCGGTCGGACAGGTGGCCGAACGGGATCTGCAGCAGCGCCTGGGTCAGGCCGTACGCACCCAGCGCGAGGCCGATCAGAGTGTGATCGCTGCCGCCGGGCAGCCGCTCAGCGTAGAGCGCGAACACCGGCAGAATGATGAACATGCCCAGCATGCGCAGGCCGAAGATGCCGGCCAGAGCGAAGCTGGCGCGCAGCTCAGCGGCGCTCATCGAGCCTGATGGATGCATGTCGCGGAGGGCTTGCAGGCGGGTTGGGAAACGCAATCACTGTGCAGTATATTAACAGGTTGGCCTGCGGCTTTTCGGGCGTGCACTTGCTGATCTTGATCGAGGACATACTCACGTGGAGCACATCTGTGTGCGCGGTGCGCGCACACACAATCTGAAGAGCATCGATCTCGACTTGCCCCGTGAGCGGCTGACCGTCATCACTGGTTTGTCGGGCTCGGGCAAGTCGTCGCTGGCCTTCGACACGTTGTATGCCGAGGGGCAGCGCCGCTACGTCGAGTCGCTGTCGGCTTACGCGCGCCAGTTCCTCGAGCTCATGGAAAAGCCCGATGTCGACTCGATCGAGGGCCTGTCGCCGGCCATCTCCATCGAGCAGAAGGCCGGCAGCCACAATCCACGCTCGACCGTAGGCACGGTCACCGAGATTCACGACTACCTGCGTCTGCTGTTCGCGCGCGCCGGCGATCCCTACTGCCCGGATCACAACATCAAGCTGCAGGCGCAGAGCGTGTCGCAGATGGTCGATCACGTGCTGGCGCTGCCGGAGGATACGCGACTGATGATCCTCTCGCCGTTGATCGTCGGGCGCAGAGGCGAGCAGCACGACCTGGTGGAAGATCTGCGCGCGCAAGGCTTCGTGCGCCTGCGCATCGACGGCGAAGTGCACGACATCGACCAGCTGCCCAAACTCGCGAAGAACAAGAAGCATACCATCGACGTGGTGGTCGATCGCATCAAGGTACGTGCCGACGTGAAGCAGCGTCTGGCCGAATCGTTCGAGACGGCGCTGCGCCATTCGGACGGCCGGGCGCTCGCCATCGAGATCGACAGCGGGCACAGTCACGTGTTCTCCGCGCGCTTCGCGTGTCCGCTGTGCAGCTACGCGCTACCCGAGCTCGAGCCGCGCCTGTTTTCGTTCAACAATCCGATGGGCGCGTGCCCACGCTGCGATGGATTGGGTTCGGTAAGCTTCTTCGATCCTGAGCGGGTGGTGGCGTTTCCATCGCTGTCGCTCGCCTCGGGTGCAGTCAAAGGCTGGGACCGGCGCAATCAATTCTTTTTCCAGATGCTGCAGGGGCTGTCCGCCCACTACGGCTTCGATCTGGACATGCCCTTCGAGCAGCTGCCCGAAAGCGTGCGCAAGGTGGTGCTGTATGGCTCCGGCCGCGACAAGATTCGCTTCACGTACAGCGCAGAACGCGGTCGCAGCCACACCCGCAGCCACGCGTTCGAGGGCATCGTGCCCAACCTCGAGCGGCGTTACAAGGAAACCGAGTCGGCAGTGGTGCGCGAGGAGCTCGCGCAATATCTGAACACCGCGCCATGCCCCGAATGCGGGGGCAGCCGGTTGCGGCGCGAAGCACGCCACGTGTTCGTCGGTGACCAGACCATCTTCGGCGTGAGCCGCATGCCGCTGCGCGCCGTGCTCGAATTCTTCGACGCGCTCGAGCTCACCGGTGCGAAACGCGCCATCGCCGAGAAGATCGTCGGCGAGATCCGCAACCGCCTGCGCTTCCTCACCAACGTCGGCCTCGACTATCTTGCGCTCGATCGCTCGGCTGAAACCCTCTCTGGCGGCGAGGCGCAGCGTATCCGGCTTGCCAGCCAGATCGGCTCCGGTTTGACCGGCGTCATGTACGTGCTGGACGAGCCTTCGATCGGTCTGCATCAGCGCGACAATCATCGTCTGCTCGCCACGCTGACCACGCTGCGCGATATCGGCAACACGGTGATCGTGGTCGAGCACGATCAGGACGCGATCGAAGCCGCGGACTTCGTGGTGGACATGGGTCCCGGCGCCGGCATCCACGGCGGGCAGGTGGTGGCGAGCGGAACGCCCGAGGACGTAGCGCGCAACCCGGCTTCGCTCACCGGTCAGTATCTATCCGGCAAGCGCACGATCCCGATGCCGCTGCTGCGCACGCCGCCCGATCCCAACCGACAGCTCAGGCTCTCCGGCGCAAGCGGCAACAACCTCAAGCACATCACGCTGGAGGTGCCGCTCGGTCTGTTCGTGTGCGTCACCGGGGTATCCGGTTCGGGCAAGTCCACGTTGATCAACGACACGCTCTATCAGGCGGTGGCGCACCAGTTGTACGGCAGCACCGTGCAACCCGCGCCGTTTGACGAGATCCAGGGGCTGGAGCAGATCGACAAGGTGGTGAGCGTGGATCAGAGCCCGATCGGGCGCACGCCACGCTCCAATCCGGCGACCTATACGGGTCTCTTCACTCCGATCCGCGATCTGTTCGCCGGGGTGCCGCTCGCACGCGAGCGCGGCTATGGTCCAGGGCGATTCTCATTCAACGTCAAGGGCGGGCGCTGCGAAGCGTGCCAGGGCGATGGTGTGCTCAAGGTAGAGATGCACTTTCTGCCCGACATCTACGTGCCGTGCGACGTCTGCCACGGGCGCCGCTACAACCGCGAGACGCTGGAGATCCAGTACAAGGGCCGCAACATCCACGAGGTGTTGGAGATGACCGTGGAGCAGGCCCATCAGTTCTTCAACGCGGTGCCGGCCATCGAGCGCAAGCTGCAGACGCTGCTCGACGTCGGCTTAGGTTACATCAAGCTCGGTCAGTCGGCGACCACGCTATCGGGCGGCGAGGCGCAGCGCGTGAAGCTTGCGCTGGAGCTGTCCAAGCGCGACACCGGAAGCACCCTGTACATTCTCGATGAACCCACCACCGGGTTGCATTTTCGGGACATCGAGCTGCTGCTCGGCGTGTTGCACCGGTTGCGTGACCATGGCAACACCGTGGTGGTCATCGAGCACAATCTGGACGTGATCAAGACCGCCGATTGGCTGATCGACCTGGGACCCGAAGGCGGCGACGCAGGCGGGCTGATCATCGCTTGCGGCACCCCGGAGCAACTCGCCGAGCAGCCGACCAGCTTCACCGGGCAATATCTGAAAACCGCCCTCGGCAGGGCCGAGCGCAACGCGCTCAAGGCCGCAGTCGTCGCCTAAAGACGCGGTCGTTAGTCCATGCCTCGGAAGCCCGAGATCGGGCCATCCACGGCCCCTACACGCCTCAATTATTGCCTCCAGCTGCCGATAAACCGGTGTCAAGAATGGGATTTCCCTCAATGGCACCACCCGCACGGCGCACGCCGCTGTCCTTGCCACGTACGCCGCGCGCCGCATTCGACGGCACGCGCAACTTCTCAGCGCGAGTATCCGGGCTTTGCCGGCCCGGAGTTCACAATGCACGTGCATGTGCGTCTGGCCCGAGCAGGGAGCAAGCTTGAACACTTCGGCCAACACCAAGCCCGTGGCTCTCATTGTCGATGACGACACGATGATGCGTCTGCTCATCCGGCAGACTCTAGAACGCGCCGGCTTCGCCTGCCACGAGGCCCTGGACGGTCGCGCCGCATTGGAGCAGTTTGCCGCGCTGCAGCCCGACATTGTGCTGATGGATGTCATGATGCCGGAGATCGACGGGTACGAGGCCTGCGCCCGCTTGCGTCAGCGTCCCGACGGGGGCCTGGTGCCGGTGCTGATGCTTACCGGCCTGGACGATCTGGAGTCGATCAATCGTGCCTACGAGGTGGGTGCCACCGACTTCATCAGCAAGCCGATCAGCTGGGGCGTGCTCGGCCACCGCGCGCGCTACATCTTGCGCGCCAGCCAGGCGTTTCGCGATCTCGCCAAGCATCAGGTCGGCCTCGAGAACGCTCAGCGCATCGCCCATCTCGGCAGCTGGGAATGGGATCTTGTGCGCAACGAAATCCACTGGTCGAGCGAAACCTATCGCATTCTCGGACTCGAGCCCGGCGCCGCTATCGTGGGCTTCGAGCCGTTCGTGGAAAGAGTGCATCCCGACGACCGCGCGCACGTGCAGCAAGCCTTTCAAGACTTGCTTATGACCGGGAAGTTCTCGGGCGAGGGCGCCCGCATCCTCCGCCCGGACGGATCGCTGCGGCATATTCAGTTGCAGGGCGTCGCTGGCTTTGACGCCGACGGCACGTTGCAGCATGTGAACGGCACGATCCAGGATGTGAGCGAGATCAAGAGTGCAGAGGAGCGCATCCGGCACCTAGCTTATTACGACGGCATTACCGGCCTGCCAAATCGGCAGTATTTCATCGAGCGCCTGCAGCACGCGCTGACGCAGGCGCGCCGCCACGACCGCCAGCTCGGTGTGCTATCCCTGGACCTGGATCAGTTCAAGCGCATCAACGATACACTGGGACATAGCGCAGGCAACGAGCTGCTGATCTCGGTGGCGCGACGTCTTGGCGAAGTGGTCCGCAAAGAGGACACGCTATCGCACAGCGAGAGCGACGGCGCCGATGCGATCGCTCGCCTGGATGGCGACGAGTTCAGCCTGCTGATCTGCGAGCTCACGCACTACCATGATGCCGCGCGCGTGGCGCGCCGCCTGCTCGAGG
>Ga0335084_10006855_pt1 | contig 11331 bp, 11 predicted proteins | sample Lox_Sample_44_FD_206721 | JGI IMG/M metagenome (GOLD analysis project Ga0335084, IMG submission 206721) | Soil microbial communities from Loxahatchee National Wildlife Refuge, Florida, United States - Lox_Sample_4.4 | ecosystem: Environmental > Terrestrial > Soil > Wetlands | place: USA...
CGGAGAGCGCCGCAAGTGCCTCGATGCTGACATACGGTTGAGCTGCCAAAAGCCCGGGGTCAGGGCATGCCGTCCGGTCGAACATCCAGGCCGGCACTTCAAGCCCCCGATCCGCTTGCGACGCTTCCAGCGTGCAGCGGAAGACAACAAAACCATCCTTGTCGATGGCACCATGAATGCAAACTCGACGACCAAACCAAGGATGATGCCGATAAAGGACCTCGCGAAGAACGGTCCTGTGGGCGTTCTCAAACCTCGTTGTACAACAAGGTCCGAACACATCAATCATTGGATAAAGATGCGCCGGTCTCGCGCCCGGTTCAGCGGACCGGGAGCATCAAATCGTTCCCCATCCTAGGCGGACTCCATCACCGCTACGCCCGGGTTTAAGTTTTCGGTACACACAACCCTCGGGACGCCGGGCACCAGGCTGCGGTCGAGCGCGCCGTGGAGCGCCGCAACGACGAGGCCGCCTCCGCCACCGGCGCCTTTCGTCGTCTCATCGAGATGGCCGAGCTCCTGGACCTGTTTTTGGTCCAGCTATGGCGCATGCCCGCTCGTCCAGCCCCGCTCAACTTGGCTTCTTAAAGGACGGCCAATTACTGGTCGTTCCTGGGGTTTCATTGTAGTCTTTGGGATGTCGGCTCATCATCGAGCGTAGCTGCGAAGACGGATGAGCTGCGAGAACAGAAAGGCGAAGGGCAGTGATGCGTTTCTCTCACGTTGAGGCGTTTCGGGCTGTGATGCTTTCGGGATCTACGACCGCTGCGGCTCAGATTCTCCATACCTCTCAACCCAATATAAGCCGATCAATCGCTCAGCTCGAAAAAATGAGCGGCCTCCGGCTGTTTGAGCGTGTACCGGGCAAACTCGTTCCAACGAATGATGGCCTTTCCTTCTTTAAGGAAGTCCAGCGTAGCTTTGCCGGCCTACGGCAGCTCGACGAGGCGGCGAAGAGAATACGCAGGTTCAGCGGGGGCTCCTTGACGGTAGCAGCCATCCAGATATTGGCCCTCGGTTTACTTCCCCGAGCAATCAAGAGCTTCGCCCAACATTATCCCGAGGTGAGCATATCGATCCATACCGGTCATTCGTCTGCAGTATCACAATGGGTAGACGATCAAACCTGTGATGTCGGAATTGTGTCGCAACTCAACGAAGCCTTCGGGCTGGAGAACGAAGTATTTTATGAGATTGACGCGGTCTGTGTCATGCCGAAGGACCACCATCTAGCGGCGAAGGCTTACATAGGTCCAACCGATTTGGCCGATGAACCTTATATCTCGCTCCCGCGGAACGAATATGGATTTTCCGCCGTCGACGCGATCTTCGAAAATGCGGGTATCAACCGCATCATAAACCTTGAAACGTCGTACAGCTCAATTACGTGTTCCCTCGTCGCCCAAGGACTTGGTATAGCGATCGTGAACCCGCTGGCTACACTTGACTACCGCCATATGAACATAGTCACTCGGCCGTTTCTTCCTTCGATAATGCATTCTGGCCATTTGATTTATCGCAAAGGGCACTCCGAGGATCGGCTGATTTCAAGCTTCGTGAGCACGCTTAAAGCAGCAATGCTCGATGACCGCGGTGTTCTCGCTAAATCATTATAGCATTCCGGTCCAGGAACGTGCGGGTCGCTCCGGCGTCCCGTTTACACTCTTGCCGCCAGGTAACGCGAATGATTGGCGTCGTTGGACGGCACGACAACGCTTAACCATTAAACGCATTTGGCATCAGCTTAATTTTCTGCGGCTCGGGGCCGTTAGAATTCAAAAATGACATAGCCACCGCCTCGGCGATTCTGTATTAGTGCTCAAAAAATGTAATATTGGCCCATAAAAGCGGCGTTTCGAAATTCACCCCTATATCTTAGGCGCATAGCCCCCCTGCCTATTTCTATTTGCTCCGCTTTCTTCCGATCCGTACATCTATGACGGTCGGGCCAGGAGCCAGTGAGTAAACGCACTTACAAACAGATTACCCAGTACATCGGGGGAGTGAATATGAAGTACGTGCGCACGCTCTTCTTGCTCGGGACGACAGCGATCAATTCGTCCGCGTTTGCGCGAGACACTCTATATTTTGCCGGATATTCCGGTGGCTTCCAGAAGATGGTCCAGAAGGAAATCATTCCGGACTTTGAAGCCAAGAACGATGTGAATATCGTCTACGTGGCGGGCAACTCAAGCGAATTGATCGCAAAATTGCAGGCGCAGAAAGGCAATCAGGAAATCAATATTGCGTTGGTTGACGATGGGCCAATGCATCAGGCGGTTCAGTTCGGCTTGTGCGACAAGGTTGCTGATGCTGCAGGCTACAATGATATTTATGACGTGGCGAAACCGTCTACCTTCGGCGGCTACGCTGTTGGCGTCGGTCTGGTAGCAACTGGAATAACTTATAACAAGGACGTTTTCGCAAAGAATGGCTGGGCAGCTCCGACTTCATGGAACGATTTGACCGATCCGAAGTTCGCGCAGCGCGTGGCCTCAAATCCGATTTCGGGCACGTTCGGCCTTAATAGCCTGGTGATGTTCGCCCGGATGAATCGCGGCGGCGAAAAAAACATTGAGCCGGGCTTTAAGGCCATCCGCACCAAGCTTGCGCCTAATGTTCTGACCTGGACGTCTTCGAATGCGCAGTTGGCACAGTTGTTCCAGAACGGCGACATCGATATAGCCGTTTGGGGAAGTAATCGCTCGGTGGCGCTGAAGAAAACGGGCTTCCCGGTCGAGTTCGCCTATCCGAAAGAGGGCGCCCCGGCGATAGTAGCGGCCGCTTGTGCCATTGCTGGCAACAAGCTGCCTGAAAAATCTCAGGCTTTCCTTCAGTATTTGGCATCACCAGAAGTCCAGGCAAAGCTCGCGACGGAAGGCTTCGGACCGACTAACCGAAAAGCCAAGCTTGACGACACATTGGCGCAAGAAGTGCCGTATGGCGAAGAGGCGCTCTCGAAACTGATCAACGTGGACTGGGAGACCATCAACCAGAACCGCGCTGAGTGGACCAAACGGTGGACTCGTACTGTCGAATAAAGAAGCGCGCTATGCCCGCTTCGATCGCACGAACTCTACTGAAAATGAGTATTGTCCTATGAGCAAATTGTCTATTCACGGACTTTCAAAAACCTATTCCGACGGCTTTCAAGCGGTCCGCAAGGTGGATCTGGAGGTCCAAGCGGGAGAATTCCTATCACTTCTCGGCTCATCCGGTTGCGGTAAGACTACGACGCTGCAGATGGTCGCTGGATTCATACCCCCGACAACAGGCGCCGTGGTCCTGGACGGTCGGGACATCACCCATGCCGCGCCTGAGAAGCGCGACATGGGCGTTGTCTTCCAAAGTTATGCCTTGTTTCCCCACATGACAGTTGCGCAAAATGTTCGTTTTGGTCTTGAGATGCGCAAGATGAAGCGCCCTCAAGTGGACGATCGCATGGCAGAATCCCTTTCGATGGTTCGTCTTTCCGGCTTGGAGAACCGATATCCGAGTGAGTTGTCAGGCGGTCAACGTCAACGTGTCGCGATTGCGCGAGTGTTGGCTATAAGGCCCCGCGTTCTTCTACTGGACGAGCCAATGTCTAACCTCGACGCCAAGTTGCGCGGCGAGATGCATGTCGAGCTTCGTGCACTACAACGCCGGCTAGGGATTACAACGGTCCTAGTGACCCACGATCAAGCCGAAGCCATGATGATGAGCGACAGAATCGCGGTTATGGCAAATGGTGGCATTGCCGAACTCGGCACTCCCCAGAATATTTACGATCATCCGACCTCCGAATTTGCTTTGAAGTTCCTGGGCCAGGCGAATGTCATCACCGGTGAGATCGCCTCGATGCAAGATGAGATTGCTGCCGTTCGGATCGGTTCCGCTTCTGTCACGGCAAAAGTAGCTGGCGGTCAAATCGGTCGGCAGACAAAGCTCTTCGTTCGCCCCGAACGGCTTCGGCTCACTCCCGCCGACAATTGCAACGTCAAAGGCACGGTCCTTACGCGCCTCTTTCTCGGGGGGCTATGGTTCTACGAGATCGAGACCGAACTGGGGAAGCTCCGATCGACCGCCGCGAACTTCGGTACGGCACAACCCAACGAAGGCGAGGCCGTCGGGATCAGCTGGAGCGACGGGGATTTGCAATTTGTAGCTTCGGAGGTCGGCAATGGCTGAGAAAGTCACGCGAGGTAACGGTTCGCAATGGCTTTTGTCGTTGCCGGCGCTCGCAATGTTCTTAGGTCTACTCATCGTTCCGCTGGCGCTCACTGCAATACTGTCATTCAATGTATTTGATGCAGTGCGCGGGTCTCAATCCAATTTTACGTTCGGCAATTACATCGACGTCCTGTCGGACGGGTATTATTACGAACTATTTCTGCGCACCGCTGGGATGTCTCTTGGCGTCACGGTCATCTGCGTTGTTCTTGGCCTTCCGGAAACGCTTTTTCTTTCACGGATGCGTTCGGTTTGGCAGGGAACGTTCTTCGTAGTCATCCTAGGTCCATTGCTCATCTCTGTTGTAGTTCGGACCCTCGGCTGGTCGATCCTTCTTGGCCGTGATGGAGTCATCAACAACGTATTAATTTCCCTAAAGCTCGCACAGCGGCCAGTGCAGCTCATGTTTACCATGACGGGCGTCGTTATCGTGCTGACGCACGTCATGCTGCCGTTCATGATCATTGCTATCTGGAGCACCTTGCAAAAGGTCGACGCCCAAGTTGCTCACGCTGCAAGATCACTTGGCGCGGGGCCCTGGACGACTTTTCGTCGCGTCATCCTTCCCCAACTTCTTCCCGGCATCCTTTCCGGCTCCATCATTGTATTTACGCTTTCCGCGTCTGCTTTCGCAACGCCGGCTTTGATTGGCGGTAGGCGGGTGAAGCTCGTGACGACTGCGATCTATGACGAGTTCTTGAGCTCGCTCAATTGGCCGCTTGGCGCAGCAATCGCCGTCCTTTTGCTGCTGGGAATTGCTTTCGTGGTGGTTGGAAGCAATCGGTTAATTGAAAGAAGATTTAAGCAGGTGTTCGCATGAGCACTCGAAGCATAGGGGAGAACGGGCCTGCCGCTCTTCTATTCCATACGCTGTTTACGGCATTTATCGTTGCGCCCCTCATCGTAACTATTTTGGTGTCATTTTCCGACAAGGGCTACATTTCTATGCCGTTTGAGGGCGCATCCTTAAGGTGGTACCGCGCCATCTTGGATGCTCCGGACATAATTGGCGCGTTTTGGTTGTCGGTCTGGTTGGGTCTAGGATCGGCAACATTGGCCATCGCAGTTGCCATTCCTGCCGCAATTGCAATCGCGCGTTACCGTTTCAGCGGCCGCGACGCATTGATGGCATTGCTACTGTCGCCACTGATGGTTCCACATGTGGTGCTGGGCGTTGCATTTCTCCGCTTCTTTTCCATGTTGTCTTGGACGGGGTCATCCATCGCACTTCTGTTGGTTCATGCCTTGATTGTCGTTCCATACGCGCTTCGGCTAACACTAGGTGCGTTGATCGGGCTTGAGCGTGATGCGGAGCTTGCAGCAAGATCACTTGGCGCATCGCGCTGGACATCGTTCCGTCGAATCCTGTTGGCGCTAATCATGCCAGGCGTGGTTGGCGGTTGGAGTCTCGCATTCATCCAAAGTTTTGACGAAGTGACGATGACGATCTTCGTTGCCACTCCAGGCACGACCACGCTTCCAGTGGCTCTCTATCATCGCGTTTCGATGCTTACAGATCCGGTCACGACGTCAGTATCAACGATCATGATCGTTGGAACCATGGGCTTGATGTTTGTCCTCGATCGCATTGTAGGGCTCGACAACGTCTTGATCGGAAAAAAGTAGGCGGGCTACGTCCCGGTTTTCCTCGCCTAGCTGCGGGAGGACGACAGAGCTGTGTCAATTTCACAGAATAGGCGGCCCGTGAAGGGGAGCATTCGATGAGTGAAGATCAATTAACTGTTGTGGGGGGTGGGCTCGTCGGTGCGGCGATCGCCTACGGTGCAGCGAGGCGCGGCGTGCGTGTGCGCATCCTCGACCAGGGCGATGTGGCGTTCCGCGCGTCCCGCGGAAATTTCGGACTGGTGTGGTTGTCCAGCAAGGGCGGCGGCATGCCGCGATATGCCCGATGGACCCGGGACGCGGTTAGGCTTTGGCCCGAGCTGCACCAAGAGCTGTTGGACTTAACGGACGTCGATTCTGGTCTTCAGCAAACTGGTGGATTCTGGTTGGGTTTCAGCGAACAGGAACTGCAAAAGCGCGCTAATCTGTTGGCGAAAATTGATCGGGAGGTTGGGGATATACCGTTCCAGATGATGGAGCCTTCCGAACTGAAGCAATATCTCCCGGGGATAGGTCCCGCGGTTGTAGGGGGAAGTTTTGGGCCACACGATGGGCACGTCAACCCGCTGATGTTGCTGCGGGCGCTCCACGCTGGGCTTCGGGAGAAGGGCGCAGACGTCGTTACGGGTGCCGATATTGTTGAACTTAGACATGATGGCGATAGCAGAGAATTCACGATCAAGGCGCGCGACGGACAAAGTTGGAAGAGTGATCGGCTTGTACTAGCCGCGGGCCTGGGCATCGCCGACCTGGCCGGTCATGTCGGACTATATGCGCCAATAACAACTACCCGTGGTCAGGTGCTGATCACCGAACGTCTCAAGCCGTTTCTCGACTATCCGACAAACAAGGTACGTCAGACACACGAAGGCTCTGTGCAGATCGGGTCGACAACAGAGGATGTCGGGTTCGACGACGGTACCACGGTTGACAAGATCGAATGGCTTGCTCGTCGAGCGGTCGCGACCTTTCCCACACTGGGAAGAGCCCGGTTAGTAAGGGCTTGGGGAGCTTTGCGTCCGCTCACTCCGGACAGCTATCCGATTTACCAAGGTTCCGCATCCTGCCCTGGCGCATATGTAGCCATTTGTCATAGCGGGGTCACCCTAGCGGCGGCGCATGCCTTCGTGATCGGTCCATGGATGGGTGGGCTCACAGAAGCGCCTCCCGACTTTGACGCGTTCCGAAGCGATCGCTTCCTGGACCCCAATGCGAGCTTTTCTCATGACCACTAAACCGCTCTTCTTGATTCCAAGATTGCCGAACGCGCCTACGGTTACGATCACGTTCGAGGGTCAACTGATGACGGTGCCAGAAGGCATCAACGTTGCCGCTGCATTGCTTGCAGGAGGAGCGCGTGACTTTCGGTCAAGCATTGTAGGGCAGGTCTCTCGGGCGCCTTACTGCATGATGGGAGTTTGCTTCGAGTGCTTGGTCGAGATTGATGGAATTCCTGCGAGACAGAGCTGCCTGATACCGGTTCGGGACGGAATGCAGATAAAGCGTCAGCTTGGTGCTCCGGAGCTGAAAGTCACTAATATTGGAGAGGGACATGAGTGACGTCACAGCAGACCTTGTCGTAATTGGCTCAGGTCCTACCGGAATGGCGGCGGCCTGTGAGGCGCGAGCACTCGGTCTTTCCGTCGTTTTGCTGGATGAGCAAACGACGATTGGTGGGCAGATATATCGCCGGATTGAATCAGCACCCAGCGAAATTGTTCACGTGCTGGGGAAGGATTATGCGGCAGGACAGCATCTTGCTTCAGAGTTTTGCGCAAGCGGAACCCGATATATTGGCGGGGCGGTTGTCTGGAACGTGAGCACAACGGGCGTCGTCAACTATGTCGCGAATGGCGGTGCCGACGAAGTCGTTGGCAAGTTCGTTCTGCTTGCCAGCGGCGCTATGGAGCGGCCCTTCCCAATCGTGGGTTGGACCTTACCCGGCGTCATGGGCGCCGGCGCGGGTCAGATAATGTTGAAAGGCTCTGGCGGGCTTCCGACCGATCCTGTCGTCCTGGCCGGCGGCGGACCGTTGCTGTACCTGCTGGCTTGGCAATATCTGCGCGCGGGCGTGAGAATCGAGGCGCTGGTCGACACGACCCCCCGATCAGCTTACTTTCGAGCCGCACGCCACATGATCGGCGCACTTAAAGGTTGGCGCGATCTTCTCAAGGGCGTGAAGCTCATTGCAGCGGTGCGGCACCACGGTGTTCGGGTCTATTCGAGGGCACGCGAACTTTCGATCGTAGGCGAAACGCGCGCCGAAGGTCTTAAATTCCAACACCGGGGCAAACAGGTTCAAGTACGGGCATCGCTGATACTCCTCCATCAGGGTGTCGTTCCCAACACACAGCTTAGTTGGTCGACGGGGTCAGAGCATCGCTGGGATTCGGACCAGCTTTGTTGGCAACCCATTACGGATGAGGCGGGGCGTTTGGGAGACACGGTTCTATATGTAGCCGGCGACAGTCGAAGAATTGTTGGTGCCAATGCGTCGGCAGTTCAGGGCCGGTTGGCCGCCTTGGCCATTGGTAAACAACTTGGGGTGAGTAACGACACTACCCGCCGCTCTGCGGTACTCGAGGGCGAGCTTGAGAGATACACGCACATCCGGCCTTTTCTAGACGCGCTGTACCGACCATGCGACGAGAACCGCGTCCCGCCAGATCAGGTGCTTGTCTGCCGATGCGAAGAGGTTACGGCCGAGCAATTGCGCAAATATGTCGGGTTGGGTTGCCGGGGCCCAAATCAAACCAAAGCGTTCGGTCGCTGTGGGATGGGTCCGTGTCAAGGTCGTCTTTGTGGCCTGACGGTAACAGAAGTGATCGCCGAAGCTCGCGGCGTTGGGCCGTCGGAGGTGGGGTATTTTCGCATCCGGCCTCCTATCAAGCCCTTATTGCTCGGCGACTTTGCGGAGTAACACCGATTTCAAATCAAATCTCAACTACGAACGAAAGGCAAGCCAATGAGTAATATCATGCGTATCGAAACTGACCCGCGTCGCAGCCGTGTCGTGGTCTACAATGGAATCGTTTTTGTTGGCGGCATGACCGCCGATGATCGTAGTCAGGATATCAGAGGTCAGACGAAGCAAACGCTAGCGAAGATCGAAGAGTTTTTGGCGCAAGCGGGTACCGAGAAGAGTCGCATTCTTACAGCACAGATCTGGATCAAGGATCTTGCTCGGGATTTTGAGGGCATGAATGAAGTCTGGAATGCGTGGACAGCTCCCAATGCAGCTCCGACAAGAGCAACCGCCCAATGCGAGATGGGGGCACCAGATGTCTTGGTCGAGGTCATCGTAACGGCAGCCGTGGCCGAATAGGCATTTCGCAAATCATGTTTCTGTCCGTATTTGACGTCTTCAAAATCGGTATCGGCCCATCTAGTTCTCACACGATGGGTCCGATGTCGGCAGCAAACCGCTTCCTTAACCTGATTCTTTCCGACAACTGGTCTCGTCCGCCTGGCGCCAGCGTTGCGGCCTTGAAGGTTAGTTTGCACGGGTCGTTGGCGTTCACCGGCTTAGGGCACGGAACGGGCAGAGCGGTCATCCTCGGCCTTGCCGGCGAGGAGCCTCATAGCATCGATCCGGATCGGATGGATGACATCATTGACTCGATCGAGCGGAGCGGACGTGTCGCTCCGCCCGGGCACCCGACATACGAATTCCACGTCGAGACAGATCTCATCTTTGAAAAGAAGCTGCCTCTTCCCGGTCATGCAAACGGCATGAGCTTTTACGCCCTCGACCGCCATGGACGGCTTCTTCTGAAGCGCATCTATTATTCAATCGGCGGTGGTTTCGTAGTGACAGATACTGAACTGGAGGCAATACATAGGTCCAAGAATGTGTCCTCCGATGCCGGCGTACCCTATCCCTTCTCATCGGCCAAGCAGATGCTGGCCATGGCGCGTGCTTCCGGCCTGACGATCGCCCAGATGAAGCGGGCGAACGAAGAAGCGAATATGAGTGCCGTCGAACTCGATGCCGGCCTCGATCGGATCTGGGATGTGATGACGCGTTGTATCGACCGCGGCCTCAAGGTCGACGGGATCATGCCAGGTGGGCTAAAGGTGAAGCGGCGAGCTCGCACGATCTACGATAAGCTGAACGAGGAATCGCGTAACAACCACCTTAATCCGCTTTTGGCGAACGACTGGCTGAGCGTTTACGCCATGGCGGTCAACGAGGAGAATGCCGGCGGGGGGCGTGTCGTCACCGCACCGACGAACGGTGCTGCGGGCGTCGTACCCGCAACCATTCGCTACTACCTGCATTTCCACGAAGACACGACGCGGGAGGACATTCGCACCTTCCTGCTTACTGCTGCAGCTGTCGGCGGGATTATCAAGCACAATGCCTCGATTTCGGGGGCCGTAGTCGGTTGCCAGGGTGAGGTTGGCTCAGCTTCCGCAATGGCGGCTGCCGGCCTCGCGGCGGTTATGGGTGGCTCTCCGGAGCAGATCGAGAATGCGGCCGAGATCGCGCTCGAACACCATCTCGGCATGACCTGCGATCCGGTCGCCGGCCTCGTGCAGGTACCCTGCATCGAACGTAACGCTCTCGGCGCCGTCAAGGCGGTCACTGCTGCCTCGCTTGCCATCAAGGGTGACGGTACGCATTTCGTGCCGCTCGACGCGTGTATCGAGACGATGCGCCAGACCGGCAACGACATGAGTGAGAAATACAAGGAGACTTCCACCGGAGGACTCGCTGTCAATATCGTTGAGTGTTGAAGTCGCCGCTAAAACAACCGAGCAAATTGCTGTCCAGGACAAACCGGGCCATGCATCTGGCCTAAGAGCGCATTAGTTGATAGGAATGGTTAATTGAAACAGTGCGCCCGCTGATTGGTCTTCGCTAACCCACAGTCGCCCTCCGTGTTCCTCGATAATGGTTCGACTGATGGACAGTCCCATGCCCATACCGCCGGGCTTGGTTGTGTAGAACGGCTCAAACAGGTGGGCCAATTTCTCTACGTCGATCCCGGGCCCTGAATCCCGCACCACAACGTGCACTCCTTCCGATCGATTGTAGCCGCTGCTGATATGAAGGTCTCGCGTGCCTTCATCGACCGTGCTCATCGCCTGGATTGCGTTCATGATTAGATTGATCATCACTTGTTGTAGCTGGACCCTGTCTCCGTTAATTGGCGGTAGATCGTCCGCGAGCTGCATCTCGGGTTTGATGCCGTGTTTTCTTGCTTCGGCGCGGGTGAGGGCAACCACCTCAAGAATCGCTTCGTTGATATCGAGCGCCTCCTTGCTGGGCGAGCCCTTCCTTACAAGGTCATGAATCCGGCTTATCACGTCAGCGGCTCGACTAGCATCCTTGACGACTGTGTGTACCGAAAACCCTATCCGTTTTGATGCAGCAATGGAATCACCTAAGCTGGCGGAATGATAGGGCTGCTCCTTTTCGTTGTGGCCGTCCTGGTCTCGCGATTCAAGTCGAAGTTGCGGCTTGAGGCTGAGAACGCGGTGCTTCGACAT
>Ga0335084_10006857_pt1 | contig 11330 bp, 13 predicted proteins | sample Lox_Sample_44_FD_206721 | JGI IMG/M metagenome (GOLD analysis project Ga0335084, IMG submission 206721) | Soil microbial communities from Loxahatchee National Wildlife Refuge, Florida, United States - Lox_Sample_4.4 | ecosystem: Environmental > Terrestrial > Soil > Wetlands | place: USA...
ATCGAGGAGGCGGGGACCGTTCAGGAAGGGCTTGCTGCTACCGAGATGGGTTTCGATGCCGCGAAGAGCGGAGAGAAGCTGGTCTGAGGAAAGATCGGTGGTGGCGGCGAGTACGGCGTTGAGGAACCATGGCTGGTCGAGAAAGCCGACCGGCTCGGTTTCGTAAAGGCTCGAGAGTTTTGTGACGGCAACGCTGGAGTGTTCGAGAAGCTGAATGGCGCGGCGGAGGTTGGCTTCACGGTCGCCGAGGTTGGATCCAAGGGCGATGTAAACGGTGGGCATAGGTACATTTTCGCGCAGATGAAGGCCGAAGCGATATTGCAAATCGCGTGACGGCGCGACGGGTGACATCGCTCGTCGGAGCGTTCCTCAGGATGGTGTATTTCCAGCTAGCGGATGCGAGCACGGCGACGGAGAAGCGCCAGCATGGAACTGCCTTCCGGGAGTTTGAGGGCCGCGGCGGCGGCAAAGAAGAGAAGGCCGTAGACGGCGAGAACCGGAATGGCGATGAGGATGGGACCGTGGACACCCTGGAAGAAAGAATGGGATCCGAGAAGGTAATCGGCTCCGCGGGCAATGCCGCCGGCCAGCAGCGCAGCAATCCAAACTTGAATCAAGAATGAAAACGGAAGGCCGACATGGCCGATGCGGCGGCGAAGGCCGCGCTGAAGAAGAGTGAACTCCACCCAGGAAGCGATGCCGGCAGAAATGGTGAGGCCGGCGACGCCCCAGCGCTGCTCGAGGCCGAGGAGGGGGGGGAGGGGGAGGGCGGCGAAATAGCCAAGCGCGCCGGTGAGAATGACGCGGAGGACGGCGAAGCGGAGAGGAGTGCGCGTATCGCGAAGAGCGTAGTAACCAGAAGAATAGAGACGGCCGAGGGTGGAGGCGAGAAGTCCGACAGTGGAGCCGTCGAGAATGCCCCAAACATAGATGACGTCGGTGTGGAGGAAACGGCCGGACTGGTAGATGGCGGCGACGATGACGTCGCCGAGAGCGAGAAAGCCGACGACGGAGGGAATGACGAGAAAGGCGATCTGGCGAAGGCCGCTGTTGAGGCGGGTGCGGAGAACTTGCGCGACTTCGTCGGCGGCACCGAGGGCGCCGCTCATGACCGGAAGTTCGGCGGCGGAGACGGACATACCGAAAAGGCTGACGGGGAGAGTGTAGAGAGTTTGCGCGTAAGCGAGCGCGGCGACGGCGCCGGTGGGGAGCCAGCTGGCGAGGAAAGCGTCGACGTAAGCGCTGATCTGAACGACGCCGCGACCGATGAAGACAGGAACGAAATTCTTGAGGACGGTGCGCACATTTTCGGATTGGTGAGCGAGGGCGAGTTTGAGGCCACCGAGAAGTTTGAGGACGGTGGGAAGCTGGACGAGGACCTGGAGGGCGCTGCCGACGACCGAGGCCCAGGCGGTGATGACGACGAGGGAGTTCTGGGTTCGGCCGGCGCCGAAGGCGATCATGCCAGCGATCATGGCGAGGTTCCAGAGAACGGGCGCGGTGTACGAGAGGAAGAACTTGCGGTGGCTGTTCAGGACGCCGAGGCACCAGGCGGAGGCGACGAGGAGTCCTGCGCCCGGGAAGAGGATGCGAACGAGAAGGACGGTGAGTTCGCGCTTTTCGCCGTGGAAGCCGGGAGCGATGGCGTCGATGAGCCATGGCGCGGCGAGCACACCGAGCAGGACCAGGAGCGAGGTAGAAAGTGCGAGGAGAGCGGCAACAGCACCCGCGGTTTTGCGGGCTTCTTCCTTGTCGTCACGGGCGAGGAGATTGGCATAGACAGGGATAAAGGACGCGGAGAGGACACCTTCGCCGAAAAGGTTCTGCAGGAAATTGGGGATGCGGAAGGCGGCTTTGAAGACGTCGGCAGCGTCGGAATTGCCGAAGTAGTGGGCGAAAACGCGGTCGCGAATGAGTCCGGCAACGCGGGAGAGAAAGATGCCGGCGGCGATGAGGAGTGCGAAACGGCGGGAGCTGGGAGGCTGCGCGGGGTTGGTGGTGGAGGTGGCGGTCACGAAAATGTCCGAAGGAGCGGTAAGTTCGAAGATACAGCATCGGGGCTAAGGGGCAGCAGAGGTTTGCGCGGGCCAGTTCTTGAGGAGCACGAGGGCAAGCAAAACACTCGCTCATTCAACCGGGAAGCAGTCGAGGTCGTTGGAGAAGTGGAGGGGGCCGGAGTAGCGTTTGCGGATTTCGGATTCGGTCTCGGCTTCCTTGCCCAGAGTGCGCAGCATGCGATGAGACAGGACCAGTTGTTTGACGCGGGCGTCGGCAGCAATCTGGCCGATGACGGAGGGAGGCATGTGCAGGCGGCGTTCGAGGCCGGCGGCGCCCTGCAGAACGGCGTTGTGGGCAATCAGGAGATCGGCGTCGGCGGCGAGTTGCGGTAGACCGCCCTCGCCATTGGTGTCGCCACTGAAGACGATGGATTTTCCATTGAGTTCGATACGCCAAGCCAGGGCGGGAACGGCGCCATGGACGACACGGGCGGAAGAGACGTTCAGGCCGGAGGCATGAAAGGCGACAGCGGGCGCGGAGGTGCCGCGAATGTTGTGCGGCTGGAGTTTGTAGGAGCTCTGTTCGCCCGCGACGAGAAGCTCGCTCAGGTAGCGGTAAGCGCCGCGCTCGCCAAAGAAATCGGCGACGAATTCGGTGGTGGAGGGCATGAAGTCATTGGCCGCGGGGCCGTAGACGGGCAGAGGGCGGTCGCGATCCTCGAACCACGAAGATTTGATGAGCGCGGAGAAATCGGCGGTGTGGTCGACGTGGAAGTGGGTAAAGAGAATGACGTCGAGCTGGGCCATGCGCGCGCCACTTTCGCCGAAACGCAGGGCACTGCCACCACCGGCATCGACAAGAACACGAGGACGACCATCTTGCCAGACGAGATAGCTGCTGGAGGCGCGCTTGTCCTGCAGCTCAGGCCCGCCGGAACCGAGGATTTGAACAGCGACACCGTGCTGGCCACAGGTCTGAGCAGCGGCAACCGGGAGAAACGGCAGTGCGGGGATGGCGAGAAGGAGACGGACAAAACGGAAGAGAGAAAGCCGGTACATTGTCGGACCTCGCACAGGCCAGCCAGTAGAGCACAAAATCAACGCGGCGTCTTGGCGCGAGGCGGGCGGATCAGATCGGGTGAACAAGGGATGGGCCCGGCCGGTGGGCATGCTAGAATGCCGCGGTTTGTTTTGACGGAGGGGACGTTCGAAAAATGAGCGAACAAGCGGAAAGAGCAGGCATCAGCCCGGAGAAGATCATGCAAGTAGGCCTGGGATTCTGGGCTTCAAAGACGCTGCTGAGCGCGGTGGAGATGGAAGTGTTCACGGAGCTGGCGAAGGGGCCCGAGGATCTGACGACCCTGCAGGGACGGCTGGGTATTCATCCGCGGGCAGGGGCTGACTTTTTCGACGCGCTGGTGGCGCTGGGATTTCTGCAGCGGACCAACGGGAAGTATGCAAACACGGCGGCGACGGATCAGTTCCTGGACAAACACAAGCCGAGTTACGTGGGCGGGATTCTGGAGATGGCGAATTTGCGGCTGTACGAGCACTGGAGCCACCTGACGACGGCGCTGCGCACGGGGAAGCAGCAGAATGAAGCGAAGGATGGGAGCGCAGCAACGTTTGAGGCGCTCTATGCCGATCCGGCGCGCCTGAAGAACTTTCTGGGCGCGATGACGGGAATCAGCCGGGCGTCGAACCAGGCGATTGCGAAAAAGATTCCGTGGAAACAGTACCGGACGTATGCAGACGTGGGGACGGCGCAGGGCGACCTGGCAGTGCAGATTGCGCTGGCCAATCCGCACTTAAGCGGATTCGGATATGACCTGGCGGAGGTGGGACCAATCTTCGAAGAGTACGTAGCGCATCACGGGCTGAAGGAAAGGCTACGGTTTCACGCCGGAAATTTCTTCGAAGAACCGCTGCCGAAAGTGGATGTCATCACCATGGGGCACATCCTGCACGACTGGGACCTGGGAGAGAAGAAAATGCTGCTCAGGAAGGCACATGCGGCGCTGCCGGACGGCGGCGCAGTGGTGATCTACGAGGCGCTGATCGATGACGACCGCTCGCAGAACGCGTTCGGACTGCTGATGAGCTTGAACATGCTGATCGAGACGCCGGGTGGATTCGATTACTCGGGGCGGGACTGCACGGGATGGATGAAAGAAGCGGGATTCCGGGAGACGCGGGTGGAACATCTGGCGGGACCGGACGCGATGGTGGTAGGGATCAAGTAAGCCGGCAAATGACGAAGCCGTTCAGGCCGCCGACACGCCAACTGGCGGCCTCGAAAGCAAAGAAACTCCGGCCAGAGTGAACCAGAGGGCCTGGCTGATCCAGACGACGGCCATGCCATGCACATTCAGGCGCAGGTGGCCAACGACAATGCCGAGAATGATCAGCGCAGAAACGACGCACCCGTAGGCGGAGAGGGCGCGGCCGAGTCCGCCGTTCCGCAAAGCGGAAACCGACCAAAGGATGACGGCGAGAGAAGCCGCGACGGAGTAGATCCGAGCGAACGCCTGATTGATCTGAAAGATGGCGTCGATGGCGATCCTCCATTGGAGTTCGTTGTTAGGAGCGTCGTGAGACATGTGCATTAGAATGGCGGGGACGATGAAGCCGCTCACCGCGGCGGCGATGAATATGGCGACACACGCGAAAGCGAAAACGACGACAGCAGCGAACGAGAGGCGGTCGCGAGCAGCGATCGATTGTGCGAGGCCGCATGCCCCGAGAAAGAGAATGATGACGCTGGCGATGGCGAGGGAGTGCGCGACCCCGGATACCAGAGAGAGATGAGCGATCTGGCCGGCTGTCAGCGGGCCGGCACCCGTGGGATGGATGGCCATGGTGAGAATGCCGCCGACGGAGCCCACGATGAGAGCGATTCCCGATTTGCGATTGTCGGTCATGGCGACACTCTAGACCAAAACGAACCGAGCATGGCAGCGTTATTTGGCGGCGAGAGGCGCCGCAGCGCAATCGAGAATCGAAGTGCAAAGGTGAGTTGAGGGGCATGCCTGGCGTGCCGAAATTGCGCAGAAGCGTGTAGGATGCGGAGAGAGGTTCCGTTCAATCAGTATCAGAGGGATAGAAAAAATGACGCGACGCGGATTGTGGTTGGGGATGGCGGGGCTGGTGTTGCTTGCGGCAGCGCCGGGACGGGCGCAACTGGTGGAGAATTACGAGCCGGCAAAGGCAAATTGTTGCCTGGCGTCGCAGGCGAAATCGCTGGCGGAGCAACTGCAGGATTGGAACCAGCTCGGACGGTATTACGCGGCGAACGCGGAGTTAAAGGAGCAGCCGGCGCAAGTAAAGCGGGTGGTGTTCATGGGAGACTCCATCACGGATGGATGGAGGCTGGGCGAATCATTTCCCGGAAAGCCGTATGTGAACCGCGGGATCAGCGGCCAGGTGACGGCGCAGATGCTGGTGCGGATGTTCCCGGACGTGATCGATTTGAAACCGGCGGCGGTGATCATACTGGCGGGAACAAACGACATCGCGCAGAACAACGGGCCCCAGACGATCATGATGGTGGAGGAGAATCTGATGGCGATGACGGAGCTGGCGCAGAAGCACGGGATCCAGGTGATCCTGTGTTCGGTGTTGCCGATCAGCGACTACGCGCCAATGCCGGTGGGATGGGGAAATCCTCCACAAACAGCCGAAGAACCGCGGCGGAAGTTGATCCAAAGCACGCACCGGCCCCCGTCGCAGATTGTGCAATTGAATGAATGGATGAAGAAGTATGCGGCAAGCGTGGGCGCGACGTACGCGGACTATTTTTCGGCGGTGGCCGATGAGAAAGGGATGTTGAAGGAAGGCTACTCGGAAGATGGGCTGCACCCGAACGGGAAGGGATACGCGCTGATGGCGCCGGTGGCGGAGACGGCGATAGGAAAAGTGGTGAAGTAAAGACGGAAGAACCCGGAAGAGAAGACAAACCGAATCAGGTTAAAAGCGCACAGTCAGCGGCTAATGGTTGAGGGTTGGCGATCAAAGGCCGGCGCAGAGTTCGATGGGCTGGCCGAGTTCGTCGACGGGTTTGGAAGCGTGCGTGAACTGGCGTTCCCAGGAGTGGCGGAGTTGTTCGCGACGCGCAAGAACGTGGCGCTGGGCATCGTCGAAATTCTTGTAAACGCGCGTGCCCTTAATCTTGTTGCAGGGGCGGCAGCAGGCGACCAGGTTGGAAGTATCCTTTTTCCCTTTGTGAGCCCGGGGGAGAACAAAGTCAACAGACAGGACAAGGGCGTTTTCGAAGCTGGCTTTTCCGTCCAAGCCGCAATAGCGGCAACGAAAATGGTCGCGTTCGAGGATTTTCCTGGCTTCGGCCCGAGTGACCGGTTCGTCCACAATGGACAGAGTGACGAGGTTGAAAGGCACGGCACACCTCCGGTGTCTGGATAGCACGAGGAGGCACGGGCCGCTGTGCCGGTGGTCATGCAGATGGGGGTTGTGGCGCACAAACTCTGCGATCGTGAGCGGGCACTTTCGTTGACAGGGTGAAGGGGAGCGGCAATACTTTGAGGCGATGATTGGGCTGCTGCGCGGAAGACTGCTGGATAAAAGACCGAATCAAGTGATCCTCGATGTGGGCGGCGTGGGGTATCTCGTGGCCGTGCCGCTGTCGACGTTTGCGGCGCTGGGTGAACTGCACGCCGAAGTGACGCTGCTGATCCATACACACGTGCGGGAAGATGCGCTGGCGCTGTACGGATTCCTGTCGGCGCGAGAGAAGCACTTGTTTGAGCTGCTGCTGGGAGCTTCAGGAGTGGGGCCGACGCTAGCATTGAAGATCCTGTCGGGAATGAACGTGGAGGAACTGGTGCCGGCAATCCGCACAGGAGACCTGGCGCGACTGACCAAGATTCCGGGGGTTGGACGCAAGACCGCAGAGCGGATGGTGGTGGAATTGAAGGACAAGCTGGAAGCTGTGGCGGCGGAGGCGGAAAAACCGGCGGCGGCTTCCCCGGCGGGAATTGAAGCGGACGTGCGGTCGGCGCTCATTAATCTGGGCTACGACGAACGAACGGCGGAAGCAGCAGTAAAGGAAGCGAAGGGTCAGGCGGGCACGGCGAGTTTTGAGAAATTGTTGCGGGCGTCGTTGAGCGCGTTGAGCGCGCCGCAGAAGAGGTAAGGCACGGAAGGCGTCCGCATAGGGCGCGGAACAGAGTGGAGCCGTCAGGCATGGGTGCACCGGATAACTGTTATCCTTGAGGCGAGATGGCGGAATTCAGCCAGAAGAAAGCGATGGCGAGGCGGGGCGGAGACGACGGCGAGCCGCGAGGACGGATTGTGTCGGGCGCGGCCTGGGACGAAGACGCGCGCCTGGACGCGAGCGTACGGCCGAAGACGCTGGCGGAGTACATCGGACAAAAGCGGGTGAAAGAAAACATCGCGATCGCGCTGGAAGCGGCACGGAACCGCGAAGAGGCGCTGGACCACGTGTTGCTGTACGGCCCGCCAGGGCTGGGAAAAACGACGCTGGCGCAGATCATCGCAAATGAACTGGATGTGCCGATCAAAACGAGCGCGGGGCCGCTGCTGGAGCGCAAAGGCGACTTGACGGCGATCCTGACCTCACTGGAAAAACGCGAAGTGTTTTTCCTGGACGAGATTCACCGGCTGCAACCCGCGGTAGAAGAGGTGCTGTACCCGGCGATGGAAGATTTTCGGGTGGACCTGGTGATCGGACAAGGGCCGGGAGCAAGGATCCATCCATTCCACCTGAACCATTTCACACTGGTAGGGGCAACAACCCGCGCGGGGCTGATCACAGCACCTTTGCGGTCGCGCTTCGGAATCGTGCATCGCCTGGATTTTTATGAGCCGGAGGATCTGCTGATCATCCTGCACCGGTCGGCAAAGATCCTGAACATACAAATGGATGGCGCGGGGGCGGAAGAGATCGCGCGGAGGTGCCGCGGAACACCGCGCATTGCGAACCGTTTGCTGAGGCGGGCGCGGGATTTTGCGCAGGTGCGCGCGGACGGCCGGATCACGCGGGAAGTAGCCGAAGAAGCGCTGCACATGCTGGGCGTAGACAAACACGGATTGGACGAAGTGGACCGGAACTTGATGATCGCGCTGCTGGACAAGTATGCCGGAGGACCGGTAGGTTTAGGGACACTGGCGGCGTCGCTGAGCGAAGAAGAAGACGCGATCGAGGAGATGTACGAGCCGTACCTGATGCAGATCGGGATGCTCGACCGCACTCCCCGCGGGCGGGTAGCAACACAACGGGCATACGAATATTTCGGCCGGGAATTGCCGAAGAGGCAGCCGCGGCTTTTCTGACGCGAGGCAGCTGTGACTTCCCTGACTAAAGGAAGAAAGTTTCAGATGTGGGAATACCATGTCAGCCATGGATCGCTGCTGTTCCGAAGCCCGGAAGGGGTAGGCGAGCGCGGGACGGTGGACATCATCTGCACGGGAGTGCAGTACGTGGCGGCACCGCGGCATGTGGGAGAGATCGAAGTAGCGGGGGCAACGGCGGAAGAAATCGCGCAGGTGGAGAAGATTCTGGGAAAGAAGATTCAACTGCCGGAACAAGTGTACGTGCTCAAGAACGAGCGGGGACGATTTCCGCTAGTGGCGGTGAGCCTGAGCATCCAGGAACACCGCGGCAGCCTGTTCAAGAGCCCGCTCTGCTAGTTGTGCTTGAGGTAGTCGCCGGGGTGGTTGGTGAGTGAGTTGTAAAGGGTCTCGATGAATTTGTCGGAGTCGATGAATTCGCCGGACCATTTCTTCCAGGGCTCGAGAATTTTTTCCTGTTTCATTTGCTCGACGGTCTTGTGTTCATTGATGGCTTTCTGCACGGCCGCCGAGGTTTCCTTCAACATCTGAACAAAGGCACGAACGTCGTCGAGGTTGGAAAGGTCGCCGTGACCGGGAATGACCTTGACGTCCTTGGGAAGTTCGCTGCTGACCTTCTCCATGGCAGCCGCCATGCCCTGCACGCTGCCTCCGCTGGCGACATCGATGAACGGGAAACCGTAGCGAACGAAGTCGTCACCCATGTGGACGACGTTGTTCTTGGGGAAGAAAATGACGGCATCGCCATCGGTGTGGCCCGCGGGAAAATGGAGCGCGCGGATGTCTTCGCCGTTGAGATGGACGGTGACGTCGTGCTCGAAGGTGATGATAGGAAGAGTGGCTTTGTCGGCCGGCTTCACTTCCATCTTGAGGGAACCACCGTTGCCAGCCGTGCCGCCGGATTCGAGCCGTTTGCGGACGTTATCCTGAGCGATAACGGTGGAGCCGGTATTAGCGAAGGGCGCGTTTCCGCCGGTATGGTCGCCATGGAAGTGAGTATTGATGACGAAGCGCACGGGCTTGTCGGTAATGCCAAGATTCTTGAGGGCAGCCTGAATCTTTTCGGCGAGCGGGGCGTACTGATCGTCGACGATCACGATACCGTCTTCGCCGACGGAAGCGGCGATGTTACCGCCGGCACCTTGGAGCATGTAGATATTGCCGGAAACCTTGGTGACCTTGATTTCGACTTTGGAGAAGTCCTGGCCCTGAGCAGGCGTGGAACGAGGAAAGAGCGCCGCTGCGGCAAGCAGGCACATCGAAAGCAGAGAAAATCTGACGCACATGGTTCCTCCCGACGGTGACGGAGATTCTAGCATTGTTGCGGGTCAGAATCGTGACGTGCAAATAAATCAGCGGGCAAAACGCCCCATCAATTCGGCCTGTTCGAGGATATGCGACTGCATGGCGCGCTCGACTTCCTTTTTCGTGGCGCCGGCCTTCAGGCCCAGATGGGTGTCCAACGCATAGAGTTTGAAGAAATAACGATGAGGCTTGCCAGGGGGCGGGCAGGGGCCACCGTAGCCGACTCTTCCGAAGTCGTTGCGGCCCTGAAGAGCGCCTTCGCGTGGCTCTTCGGATTTGGGGAAATTCTGCGGAAGCGAACGCGCGCCGGGAGGGATGTTGTAGAGAACCCAGTGGACCCAGGTGCCTGCCGGCGCATCGGGGTCGTCAGCAATCAAAGCAAAGGATTTCGTTTCGGCGGGAGGATCGCTCCAGTGGAGCGCGGGAGACATGTCCGCGCCGACACAGGTGAACTGCTGGGGAATGGCGGCGCCAGCGGTGAAATCACTGCTTTTCAACTGGAATGACATTGGAGCACCTCCGTTCGATAAAAAGATTGTTCCGAGGGCGAGAGAAGTGCCGAAGCCTAGCAACATACTGCGAGACGAAGGCCGCGAGGACATGGAGGATTCCCTAGACCAGAGTGTAGTGCGGGGAAGCAGCGAGTCAAGAAGCGGAGGCAGCGCGCGAGCGGAGAAAATCGGCGACGGCGGAATGATTGCGTTCCGCGGCCAGGGCGACGGCGGTCTTGCCCTCATTGCTCACGGCTCTGGGATCCGCGCCACAAGCGAGGAGCAGTTTCAAGATTTCGAGATGGCCATTGGCGGCCGCGGTGAGGAAGGGCGTATAGCCCGGGCCATAGCGGTAATTGGGATCAAGGCCGCGCTCGAGAAGAAATTTGACGACGTCGGTGTGGCCGGCGGCAACCGCGGCGGTGAGGGCATTGTAACCGGAGCCGTTGGTGGCAGCGGCGTGGACGTCGGCACCTTTGTCGGCAAGATATCGCGCGGTGTCCAGATGGCCAAAGAAACAAGCGAGAGCGAAAACCGGGAAGCCATCGGCGGAAAAAGAACTGGCGGTGGAGGGATCGGCCTCCACAAAGTAACGGACGCGTTGGAGGTTGCCAGCCGCAGAAGCCTCCGCGAGATCCATCTGGAAGCCCCGCGAAAGGAGGAGATCGCGAACGTCGCGCCGGCCGAAATAAATGGACATTAAGAAAGCGGAAGCGCCGGATTCGTTGCGGGCGGAAAGGAGGGAGGGATCGGCGTCCAGAAGGGAGGCGAGCTGGGAGAGATCGCCGGAGCGGACAGAGTCGAAAAAGAGGTGAGCGTCGGACATGGGAGGGGCGGGGAGAGGGTAGCACAGGGCCGGTGTTCGTTTGTCACAACAAACCGTGATTCGAGTCACTTCGGGAAGGGAGGGGGGAGGCGCATCCTAGATGCAATTGATAATCACTTGCAACTAGGAGTTGCCCAATGAAAACCATCACTTCCCTGCTCGCGCTACTCGCGCTACTCGGCACGTATCCCTCGACGCGTTGCGCGGCGCAGGAATCGCAGGCGCCGGCGACGGCTGAAGAAAAAGTCTCCGGCCCTATCCAGGACAACAGCTTCCTGATCGAAGAGGCGTACAACCAGGAGGACGGAGTGGTGCAGCACATCAGCTATTTCCAGAGAATGACGAACACGAAGAGCTGGGTGTACACACAAACAGACGAGTGGC
>Ga0335084_10006858_pt1 | contig 11329 bp, 10 predicted proteins | sample Lox_Sample_44_FD_206721 | JGI IMG/M metagenome (GOLD analysis project Ga0335084, IMG submission 206721) | Soil microbial communities from Loxahatchee National Wildlife Refuge, Florida, United States - Lox_Sample_4.4 | ecosystem: Environmental > Terrestrial > Soil > Wetlands | place: USA...
TGCCGCCATTTTGGTTCGCCTGCGAATCGACATGGAGGACCGCGGCGGCAATGTCGAACTCTTGTTGCCCTATGCGACCATCGAGCCGATCCGCAGCGTGCTGCTGCAGATGTTCATGGGCGAGAAATTCGGCCGCGATCCGGTCTGGGAAGGGCATTTTGCCACCCAGATCGCGCAGGCCGAGATCTCGGTCGACGCCGTGCTCTATGAAGCCGACATTCCGCTGAAGCAGCTGATGCGGCTGAAGGTCGGCGACACCCTGCCGCTCGACCTGCGCTCGGACGCGCTGGTGTCGGTGCGCTGCGGCGACGTGACCCTGACGGAGGGGCGGATGGGCCGCGTCGGCGACCGCGTCGCGATCCGCGTCACCAAACCATTACGCAAACCGCACACCACGCTCGCGATGTTCGAACGCGCGGACGAGCAGAACAAGTTGCTGGAGGCCCAATGAGCCACACGATCGGTATGACCATCGAAGCACTGGTGGCGGTCCTGCTGCTCGTCACGATCGGTTACTGCATGCTGCTGAACAAGCGGCTGACGCGGCTGAAGGCCGACGAGCATTCGCTGAAAGCCGTCATCGCCGAACTGATCACCGCGACCGAGATCGCCGAGCGCGCGATCGGCGGGCTGAAGCTCGCGGTGCGCGACGTCAACGAGAACCTCGGGGCCCAGCTCGACCAGGCGAGCCAGATGTCCGATCATCTGAAGAAGCAGCTCGCCGAAAGCGACTACGTGGTCCGCCGCCTGTCCAAGATCGCGATCGCGGCGCGGCCGCAGTCTGCGGCGGCGGCGACGCCGGCGGCCGAACCTGACGTCGAGCCGGCTCACGTCTCGCCCGCCAAGGCGATTGCAGCGGCGGCGCAGGCGTTCTCGGAGCGCAAGCGGGCAGGCGGCCTCGCGGCATGAAAGCGCTGCGCGACATCCGCGTGATCCCGGTTGTCGTGGTCGCGATTGGCGGCCTTGCGGTCCTGAAGATCGCCGGTCTCGTGCTCGATGGCGGCTATGTGTTCGACTATCGCGCGCATGCCGCGCAAAAATCCTGGGCGCAGGACAACCTGAATTTCCCCGGCGGCAGGAAAGAGGAAGACATCACGGGCTCGGTGCACGGTGCGCCGAAGGAGGAGAAGAAGGACGAGGCACCAAAGCCCGACGCGCCCGAGACCAAGGCCGAAGCCGACGCGCCGCCGCCGGTCTCGGCCTCCGAGCGCGCCATTCTCGAACGGTTGCAGGCGCGGCGTCAGGAGCTCGACGCTCGCGCGCGCGAGATCGACATTCGCGAGAGCCTCTTGAAGGCCGCCGAAAAGCGCATCGAGGAGAAGAGCGCGGACATGAAGGCCACGGAGGCCCGGATCACCGCCGCGAGCGGCCAGAAGGACGAGGCCGAGAGCGCGCGGATGAAGAACATCGTCACGATGTATGAGGCGATGAAGCCGAAGGATGCGGCAAAGGTGTTTGATCGGCTGGAAATGGCCGTGCTGATCGAGATCGCGGTGCAGATCAAGCCGCAAAAAATGTCCGACATCATGGGGCTGATGCAGCCGGAAGCCGCCGAGCGGCTGACGGTCGAAATGGCGCGCCGGGCAGGTGCGGACAAATCCGCTGCCGCGGTGCCCGATCTGCCCAAGATCGAAGGCAAGGTCACCCCGACAAAGCCGAACTAGACGCGGTGACCCTGCCGGCGCAGTCGCCTCATGATCGACACGTTTTCGCCGCAATGATCTCCCGGCGTGACGTCATGGCGGCGGGGAGGGTGATCGCATGAACGACTTGATATTGCCTTACATCATTTCGCTCGGGCTCATCGGCACGGGCGTGATCTGGATCGTCGGCAGCATGAACTCACCGAGCGCGGCGATCTGGATCACGATCGGCTGCCTGACGCTTGCCGTCGGCGCGATGAGTCTTTTGGGCGAATTTCGCAACAGAATCCATTAGTTTTGCTGCGCAATCGGCGAACAGGGGCGGCACAGCCCGCTTGAACAAGTCATCACGTCTTCATCGCGGAATGTTGATCCGTCGGTTCGCGGCTGTCGCTCCGCTCGATCCGGAGCGAGCGCGGTTCCCGAACGTGTCTTATCTGCCGCAGTGTGGACGAATTCGAGAGATGTTGCTCGCGCAGCAATTGTAGCGCAACGTCCGGTAGGTTAGCTCTCCCTGTTGAATCCTGGGAAGTTCCGATTCGGCCGATCTTTGAGGAGAAGAACCGTGGTGAAGATTCTGATCGTGACAGGTGCAACGCTCGCCTTCGTGACTGCAGCCGCCGCTGCCGACCTTCCGCATCCGCAGCCGGTCTATCAGGCCGCTCAGGTCGGCAAGATGCCGATTGGTAAGAGCCCGATCGGCAAGGCCCCCATCGGGAAGTCGCCCGTCGGCAAAGGGCCGGTGGTAACGCGGGCCTACTGATCGGCGATTGGCTTGCGACTCGGCTGTCTGGTCGAGAGGCGACGAGAAGGGACAATTTGTGGCGAATGGATCGATGAGAAAGCGACTGAGCGTGCTTGCGAGCGTGTGTGCGCTCGCGCTTTCGCTGTCATGCGAAATGCGACCTGCTTCCGCCGTCGAGGCTGATGCCGGTCGCGGTTCGCAACGCGCCGTTGTCCAGAAGCGGGACGTCCAGAAACGCACCGCTGACGCGAATGCGCTGGCTTCGAGCGAGGCGCCATCGGCTCGCTCGATCAGGTCGGCGAGGGGGCCGTACTACGTCGATTTCAGAGCCCGGACAGCGGCCAGCTGGGGCCACGCTTTCGTCTGGTATGGGAAGACGAGCGAGCGACAGGTCGAGGTCGCAGGACTGACGCCTGCGGGCGACACGCTGGAATATATGCTCGGCTACCTCGCCTTCGTCCCCTCCGAGACCGGAGCAAGCTACGGCGACCTTGACCCGCAATATCTGACCGCGAACTATCGCGTCTACCTGAACGAGGCCGACGCGAGGCGGGTGTTCGCCTACATCAAGAAGCTGCAGGCGAGCTCGCCGGTCTGGAACGCCGAAACGGCCAATTGCACCGGCTTCATCGGCAACATCGCCGAGTACATGGGATTGAAGACACCCTCCCGCTGGACGCGCCCCGAAGAGTACGTCAACAAGCTGAAAGAGATGAATGGCGGACGGCGGATGGTTCAGCTGACGTCTGAGCAATAGCTGGCCTTCGCTAGCCAAGGACGACTTAAGGGTTCGAATCAGAGCAGGCTCCGCACGCGTTGATAGGCGCTTGCGGGGACGCGGGTCGTTTCATCTTGCCCAGGGAAAAGCAAGCGCGCCATGCATGACAAGAGCAGGCCGCGATAATCTGTGGATCGCACGTTGATATCGCGCTTTCGAACGCGGGCGCGCGAACGCTTTCCGGATTTTGCCACGAATCAACCATCTAGATGGGAGTTGGCGGGGGCGTGCGAGCGTCTGGTCGGCTGATAATAGTATCTTAGGTGAACGATCACCGCAGAAGTACAACGTAAACCATTTTGGCTGGCGGCGATTTATCGAACCTCTGGACGCGCATTTTTCCAACCAAGGGAGTTGTCATGCGAAGTACAGCCGTGAAAGCGTTCGACCGCAACGAGGTCAATCTTGGTATCGCCGACCAGCTCGAAAAGGATATTGCAACCTTGGCGCGTCTTCCGGCGCTTCCAGCCGATGAGGTCCGCAACTATGCGCCGCCGGCGAACCGCATGGTGCCGCTACCCGACTATGTCACGCACCGCGACGGTGTCAGTGAGATCGGCAAACTCTCGGCCGAAGCCGTGATACGCGAATACGAGGCCGCCGCGAGGGAAATCGAGGCCATGGGCCAGGAAACCGCCAGGCGCTGCGAGGCGATCACGGCGGGCGTGGCCGGCATGCTCGAGGACGTCAAGGCCACCGCCGCTCACTTCCGCAAGGAGGCCAAGCGCATCTTCGACGATATCGAGTCCTGCTCGATCCTCACCGAGGAGGTGCGGACCACCTGCGATGCCCTGAAGAAGAAGATCGTCGAGTAGCCGCAGTCTGCAGGCGACGCGCCATGCGGGGCATCGCGCGTCGCCGGATGAAATGGCGTTAACAAGTCCTTAATGCACCGGTCCTACTGTCGGAGGGAAGCGACCTACGAAGACATGCTGGAATGGCGAGAACGGCTGCCGCGAAAATTGGCCCGCTCCTCCGCGCCTTCGCGCGGAGTTTTGGCGGCTGGCTGCGTGCGCTCAGCCTCGTCTCGCTGCTGGCCCTGGGCGCGGCCGCGGCAGCGCAAGGTGACCCGGTCAGGGCCGAGCCGGTCAAGGGCGAGGCGACCTTTTCGGCCTCCGGCGGTTACGCCCGGCTGGTGCTGAAATTCGCCGACGATGTCACGACCGACGTCGTCAGCGCCGGCCAGATCCTGGTGATCCGCTTCAACCGCCCGGTCGATGTTCCGGTCGAGGCCCTGGGCGACGCGGTGCCCAGCTACGTGTCGTCGGCCCGCCGCGATCCCGACGGCACTGCGATCCGGCTGTCGCTGGTACGCAAGGTGCGCATCAGCACCATGGCGGCCGGCGAACGGGTGTTCGTCGACATGCTGCCCGACGGCTGGAGCGGTCCGCCGCCGAGCCTGCCGACCGAGGTCGTGCGCGAACTCGCCGAGCGGGCGCGCGCCGCCGAACGCGCACTGCGCCTGCAAAAGGCCGCGGCCGAGGCGCAAAAACTTCCGCCGATCCGGGTCCGCGCGCTGGTGCAGCCGACCTTCGTCCGCTTCGTGTTCGAGATGCCGGATGGCGTCGGGGCGTCGTCGGTGCTGAACGACCAAAAACTCATCGTGCAGTTCTCGGGCATGCTCACCTTCGACCTCGCCGATGCCAAGGTCGCCGCTCCCCCGAACGTCGCCTCGATCGAGCAGAAGATCGAGGCCACCACGACCTCGGTCGAGATCGCGCTGATCGGCGACGTCAATGTGCACGCCTTCCGCGACGAGAAGAACTACATCGTCGACGTCGCATTCCAGCAGCCGGACAAGAAGGAGACACCGCCTCCCGTGGCCGACGTGTCGCACGGCGCAAAACCCGCCGGCGCGAACGGGTCGGGGGAGAAGGACACGGTGCTGCATCAGGAAATCACGCCGCCGACCTCCGAGACGATCGCACAACAGATGAAGATGAGCCCTCAGGACGCGCCGAAAGGGGCTGCGGCGTCCGATGCCAAGGCCGAGACAGCGCAGGAGCACGCGCCGATCAAACCCGAAGCCAAGGCTGAGGTAAAGGCTGAGGTAAAGGCCGAGGCGAAGGCTGAAGCCAAACCCGAGGCAAAGCCGGACGCCAAGTCCGAGATGCACGCGGAAGCAACGTCCGACGCGAAGCCCGAAGTAAAGGCTGAAGAGGCTGCGAAGCCAACGCCCGAAGCGCCCAAGGCCGAAGCTGCACCGGCCACGCTGCTGCCGAGGAGGCCGCCCGCCGAAAAAGCTCCCGAGGCCGCCGAGGCGGCGAAGAAACCGGCCGAGGCCGCGGCGAACGCGTCCGCCACCGCCCCCGCGGGCAAGGTCGACGTGGTCAGGGACAGCGATGGCCTGCGCCTGACATTCTCGTTCGCCTCGCCGACGGCTGCGGCATCGTTCCGCCGCGGCGACACGATCTGGCTGGTGCTCGATGCGGCGCGGCCGCTCGACCTCGAGCCGATCCGCACCAAGGCCGGCGCCATCATCGGCGACGTCAGCCTGTTGCCGCTCGACAAGGGCCAGGCATTGCGGATCCATCTCAATCGCCCGCTGATGCCCTCGCTCGTCTCGGACGAGCGCGCCAGCGGCGCGCAGTGGACGCTGATCCTTGCCGACAAGGTACAGAACGCGCCGCAGCCGCTCGCGCTGGTTCGGAACATCACCGATCCCGCGCATGCCAATGTCGCGGTGTCGCTGTCCGCTCCCGGCCAGTTGCACCGGCTGGTCGATCCCGACGCCGGCGACACGCTGATGGTGGTGACGGCGCCGCCGCCGACCCGCGGCTTCATCAAGCGGCAGGATTTCGTCGACTTCACGGTGCTGGAATCCGTGCATGGCGTCGCGATCCGCCCGAACTCGGACGACGTCGCCGTCGAGCTTGGGCCGGACAAGATCATCGTCGGCCGGCCCGGTGGGCTGACGCTGTCGTCGGTCGGCACGGCCAGCGAGCGGGCGCCGACCGCGGTGCGGCCGCTGTTCGACATCGACGACTGGCACAAGAACCAGGAAGAGGGGCTGGTGCCGCGGCTCGATGCGCTGATCGCGCAGGCGGCGAATGCCACGCCCGACCAGCGCTCGCAGGCCAGGCTCGAACTCGCCCGCTTCTACATGGCGCGCGGGATGTATCAGGAGGCGCGCGGCGTCACCAATCTCATCATCTCCGACGGCGATCCGCGGACCGATCAGTCCGTCGTGCTGATGATCCACGCGATCGCGAGCATTTTGATGGGGCGGCCCGACCAGGGCATGAAGGACCTCGCAAGTCCCGCGATCGGCAACAATTACGACTCGCAATTGTGGAAGGGGCTGGCTTATGCCCGGCAAGGCCGATGGCCCGAGGCGCGCGAGAAATTCAAGAATGTCGAGTTCGCGATCGCCTCGCTGCCGCTCGAGCTGCAGCGTCTCGTCACGATGGATGCGATGCGCGCCTCGCTCGAGGTGAAGGATTTTGGCGGGGCCTCGAAGCGGCGTTCCGAGCTCGACGTGGTGGGGGTGCCGCCGGACCTGAAGCCGTCGTTCGCGGTGCTGCGCGGCCGCCTTTCCGAAGCGCTCGGCCAGGACATGGACGCGCTCGACGACTACACCTTTGCGATCAAGTCGCCGAACCGGGAGGCGGCCGCGGAAGCCAAGCAGCTCGAGGTCGCGCTGAAACAGCGCCGCAACGAGATCAACCAGACCGACGCGTTGCACGAGCTTGAGACGCTGTCGGTGATCTGGCGCGGCGATGCGATCGAGCTCAGGACATTGCAGATGCTCGCGCAGATCTACAGCGAGACCTCGCATTATTTCGAGGCGCTGGCCGCGGCGCGGCAGGCGAGCAAGCTCGCGCCGAATTCCGAGATCTCGCGGCAGGCCCAGGATGCGGCCTCCGACCTGTTCTCCGATATCTTCCTCAGCGCCAAGGGCGACGAGCTGCCGCCGATCGAGGCGCTCAGCCTGTTCTATGAGTATCGCGAGCTGACGCCGATCGGGCGGCGCGGCGACGAGATGATCCGCCGCCTCGCCGACCGCCTCGTCGCGGTCGATCTTTTGGACCAGGCGGCCGAGCTGTTGCAGTACCAGGTCGACAAGCGCCTGGAGGGCGCGGCGCGGGCCCAGGTCGCCGCCAAGCTTGCGATGGTCTATCTGACCAATCGCAAGCCCGACCGTGCCATCCAGGCGCTGCGCTCGACCCGGATCGCCGATCTCAATGGCGAACTGCGCCAGCAGCGGCTGCTGCTGGAGGCGCGGGCGCTGAGCGACGTCGGGCGCCATGACCTGGCGCTCGACATCGTCTCCAACATCGGAGGCCGCGAGGCGATCCGGCTGCGCTCGGACATCTACTGGGCGGCGCGCCGCTGGCGCGAGGCGTCGGAGCAGATCGAACTGTACTACGGCGACCGTTTTCGCGATTTCAAGCCGCTCAACGCCGCCGAGCGCAGCGACGTCCTCCGCGCGGTGGTCGGCTATGCGCTGGCCGAGGACGCCATCGGCCTGGCGCGATTCCGCGAAAAATATGCGCCGCTGATGACCGGCGAAGCCGACAAGATCGCCTTCGACGTCGCCAGCAAGCCGTCCACGGGCTCCAGCGCCGAATTTGCGCAGATCGCGAAGATGGCCGCGAGTGTCGACACGCTCGACGGCTTCCTGCGCGAGATGAAGGCCCGCTTCCCGGACACGGCGACCAAGCCCCAGGCAGACAGCGCGAACAACGAACAAACCGCGGCGACGCTGCCCGAGATCGCCGGCCTGCGGCGCGTCGGCGCGACCCGGTAAGTTCCGCCGTCCCGCCGGGCCCTGCGGATACCGTAAAATTACGGAGCGCGAAATTAGCCGCGGCTTCAACTTTCGCTTGCCATGCTTGCAAACGACGAGGTCGGGACGCGGTGCTGGCATTTGAGCCCCGTGCTTCACGACCTCGCCGGAAGACATAGTCCAGCGTTGTTTTAGACGATCAGATACCGCGCCGAGAGGGCTCGGATCCGCTGGTCGCGACAGGCGACCAGCGAATGGCCTGGCCGAAAGCCAGGGATCTCGGAGGTCAGGCGGGTCGATCGGGATGCAAAACCCTTTTTGGGGCATGCGCGCCGATGACAACAGAAGCCGATCTGCCGTTCGAACGGATCCAGAGCTATCTTAAGCGCATCTCGCTGCAGGCGCGCAAGAACCTGCTTGCCGAGATCGAGCGGATGCAGCTGTACGGCGAGACGATGCCCGGCGCCGACGTCCTGCTCGCACTGCTGCACGCCGAGTTTCGCGGCAGCGGCGAGACCCATGATCGGCTCGGCAATCCGTCACGGCACTTCTTTCAGCCGATCGAGGCGCTGTTCGTCAATCGTCCGGCGGAGCGGACCTGTCCGGCGCAGATTTCACGCGGCTCGCTGTCGCCGATCTGGGAATGGATCAGCAACGGCCTGCTGCCGACCATGGCCCGCGACTACTGCGACACGATGAAGGATGCGCTGGTCATGGGCGACGCGCCGAAGGCGCGTGCCATCGTCCGCGATTTCCAGTTCAAGGTGCTCAAATCCTTCGAGGGCGTTTCTGACACCGATGAAGGGATCAGGCGTGCGCGGCACGGCCTCGCGCAATATACCACCTCCAGGGCCGCCTTCGATGACCTGACCAAGGTCATGGCCGCGTTGCGGGTTCGCGATGCACTGGACCGGCTGAGCCGGTCCTTGCCGCCCCGGATCGACGACCTCCACGGCAAGGTGCTCGCCAATGTCAGGGGATTATTGGATGCCTTCGCCGCCGAGCAGGGCAGCGAGGCCGTGCCGTTCGCCCTGGCATTCGTTGCAAGGCACCTGAACAAGAGGTGGCAACTGATCCGTCTCGCGACCTCGACGGCGGACGGGAGCGGCGCCGCCGCGATTGCGACGTCGCGCTTTGCGATGAGCGTCACCATCGTGCTGGACTATCTCGATGACGTCAGGATCGCCTTGAAGCAGGCGCTGAGAAGCGATCGCATTCAGGTCGCCAGGGAAAATCTCGTCGACATCTACGAGATCGAAACCGCGCTCCGGGACGAGATCGGCCACATCGAGACCTCCGACTGGGGGCGGAAGCTCGACGGCCTGATCGCCCAGGTCGCGGCCGACCTGGACGCCGAGTTCCACCGGCTTCCCGAGGGGACCCACCACGTTCTGGAATCCGTGCATCGCCACGGCCATGGCGCGCTCGCATCGCTGGTGCGCAAGGGTCGGGATGCGCTGCGGGGGCTCGTGTCGCAATAGCGGCCCGTGTCGCGTCCACAGGCAGCCCTGCGGCGCGTCGGCGCTGGCAGGTGAAGTCCTCCATGCTCTCGACAAGGACGCACCAAAGCGGCAACTTGACCGGGCTCAAGGCATTTTCAAAGCGATCGCGCATGACCTTGAGGACAGCCGGAGGAAAACCGTCCCATGAGCAAGCCCGCCAAGACCGCAGCCGAACTCATCGCGATGGCGAAGGCCGAGCTGAAGGTCCACGCCGACTGTCCGGACGGGATGGTGATCTCGCTGATCCGCGACGGGGACTCCTGGGAATTCCGTGCCAGCGCCGATCAGGCGACCGTTGCAAAACCGGGTTATCCCGAATGCGTGGCCATGCTGGTGCAGATCGGCGACCATCTCGCCAAGCAGTATGACGCAGCGGAATGAGCGAGCCGGCGGCGAGAGTGCCCCGCGCCGTGATCGTGCGACCCCCGGATGATACCGGACATGTCCAGTGTGCGAGGAAGGTGTCCGCGCGCCCGTAGCCGCACGGCCGCAATGCTGCGGCGCGCGAAATTAGCCATGGCTTCAACTTTCGCCAGCACTGTTTGCGGAACCGGCGGGGTTACGGACCCGGCGCATTGCCAAGCCTGACAGCAAAGACCTCGCCGGCAATAGTGAACGCTTTTTTTTAAGACGCAGGTGCCCGCTAGCAGGGCTCGGATCCGGTGGTCGCAATCGGCGACCAGCCAGTAGCATGGCCGAAAGCCGGAACCAAAGGGAGTGAGGCGGGTCGATTGGGTTGCAAGACCTATTGAGGCATTACGCCGATGACGGAAGCTGAGCTGCCATCCGACCGGGTCAAAAAGTACCTGCAGAACATCTCGCCGCAGGCGCGCAAGAACCTGCTCGCCGAGATCGAACGGATGCAGATGTATGGCGAGACCATGCCGGGCGGCGATGTGCTGCTCGAACAGCTGCGCGCCGAGTTTCGCGGCAGCGGCGAGACCCATGATCGCCTCGGCAATCCCTCACGGCATTTCTTCCAGCCGATCGAGGCGCTGTTCGTCAACCGTCCGGCGGAGCGAACCAATCCGGGGCAGATCTCGCGCGGCTCCCTGTCGCCGATCTGGGAGTGGATCGCCAATGACCTGCTGCGGACCATGACCCGCGACTACGGCGACAAGGTGAGGGACGCGCTGATCAAGGGCGATGCGCCGAGGGCGCGCACCATTGCCCGTGATTTCCAGTCAAAAGTGCTCAAATCGCTCGAAGGCACGCTCGACAGCGACGATGGGGTGAGGCGTGCGCGGAGCGCGCTTGCCCAATACACCGCGTCCGAGGCCGCCGTCGCGGACCTCCGGAAAGTCATGGCCGCGCTGCGTGTGCGCGATGCGCTGGAGAAACTGGACCAGGCGCTGCCACTCAAGATCGACGAACTCCATGGCAAGGTGCTCGCCAACATCGGGGGATTTTTGGACGCATTCGCCGCCGAGCAGGGCAGCGCGGCGCTGCCTTTCGCGCTTGCGCTCGTCGCCAGGCATCTGAAGCGGCGGTGGCAACTGGTTCGACTTGCGACCTCGACCGCGCAGGGAAGGGGTGCGGCCGCGGTCGCCGCGTCGCGCTTTGCAATCAGCATCGTCATCGTGCTGGATCACCTCGACGACGTCAGGCTGGGTCTGAAGCAAGCCTTGAAGCGCGACCGCCTTCAGCTCGCCAAGGACAATCTCGCCGACATCTACGAGATCGAAACCGCGCTCAGGGACGAAATCGGCCAGCTCGAGACATCGGACTGGGGGCGGACGCTCGACGGCCTGATGGCCCAGGTCGCCGCCGACCTGGACGCCGAGTTCCACAGGCTGCCCGAGGGCACCCAGCACGTGCTCGGATCGCTGCACCGCCATGGCGCGCAGGGCGGCCTCATGGTGCTGATGCGCAAGGGCCGCGACGCGCTGCGCAGCCTTGTGACGCGTTAGCATCTCCCCGCCATTCGCAATG
>Ga0335084_10006859_pt1 | contig 11327 bp, 10 predicted proteins | sample Lox_Sample_44_FD_206721 | JGI IMG/M metagenome (GOLD analysis project Ga0335084, IMG submission 206721) | Soil microbial communities from Loxahatchee National Wildlife Refuge, Florida, United States - Lox_Sample_4.4 | ecosystem: Environmental > Terrestrial > Soil > Wetlands | place: USA...
AGGGTTGCCGTGCCCTCGGCGAGCCGGCTAGCGACCGCTACCGCATCGCTCTCGCGGTCGCTGGCGTGCGCGGTTGCCTGGATCACCAGCAACTCCGCTCGCGACCTCGCCGCCGCATCCACGGCGATGATGCCATCGGGCGCCGGGAAGCGCTCCGCGCCCGCAACCTGCAGCAGGCGGCGCACCTGCTCCGCACTCTGCTGCGCACGCGAACCCACCACGACCAGTATGCGTCCACGCACGCTCGGCAACCGCGCGCTCGGCGCAGAATCGGCAAAGCAGACGCGGCCCACCGCTTGCGCGATACCGGCTGAGCCGACCAGCAGCACGCGCTGCAGATCAGGTTGCAGATTGCGCACGATCTGCTCGAGATCCGCATCGCGCTCAGCATCGAATACCAGGATCTGCCGCTCGCCGGGGCTCAGCAGTTGCGGGGGCTGGCTCGCACGCAAGAGCTGCACCGCAGCGCCCTGGGCGGCGCGGGTGAATAGCAGATGCAGCGGCTGCAGCGGCGGCGGCGACAGCGCGTCGCGTGCGAAATTGGTGTCGGGCAGCGGGACGCCTTCGACATGAACAACGCCGCCACTGACCGTACGTTTCTGACCTGGGAACGCCGGTGCAACCACCGCGATCGAGCGTCGCGTCGCTTCCATCATCGCGAGCGTCTCCGCCACCACGTTGCCGCGCAGTGTGGAATCGATTTTTTTGATCAGGATCGGCGCGTGCTCGTCGAGCAGCTCCGATGCGATGCGGTGCATGCAGCGCGCGGCATCGGCGGGGCTCAAGTGCCGAGACTCGGCATTGATCGAGATGACAGTGCCATTCTCGAGATCGCGAGCCGAGCATCCCTCCCGGCTCGCCACTGCAAGCGTCAGGAGCCCGCGGTCGGCGAGCGGCCCGGCCACGTCCATGGCGCCGGTAAGATCGTCGGCAACGATGACTACGCGTGCAGTCACCGGCGAATGCTGATCACGGGCAACGGCCGCTTCGGCCGATACGCGTCCATAATGCGGGTCAGGCCGCCACCCTGGCCGGCATACGATCGGCCATGAGGCGCGCGTAGGCGACCGCGGCGCGCATGTTGATCGGGCTCGCCTTTCCCTGCCAGGCGATGTCGAATGCAGTGCCGTGATCTACCGAGGTGCGGCGGATAGGCAGGCCCAGCGTCACGTTCACGGTTTCGTCGAACGCGATCAGTTTGGTCGGAATGTGGCCCTGATCGTGGTATTGCGCCACCACCAGATCGAATTCGCCCTTCAATGCGCGATAGAACACGGTGTCGCCTGAGATCGGACCTTTCACGTTGATGCTTTCGCGCTGCGCTTGCTCAACCGCGGGGACGATATGATCGATCTCCTCAGTGCCGAAGATGCCGCCTTCGCCGCAGTGGGGGTTCAGGCCCGCGACCGCAATGCGCGGGTTGGCGAACCCCAGTGCCTTGAAGTGCGCGTTGCCGGCGCGGATCGTAGCGAGAACGCGATCGGTGGTTCCGCGCTGCGTCGCGCCTCGCAAGCTCACATGCGTGGTCACGTGGATCGCGGACAATTTATCCGAGGCGAGCAGCATGAACGATGAAGCGGCGCCCGTGAGATGAGCCAGCAGCTCGGTGTGGCCGTCGAAATGATGACCGGCGGCGTGCATCGCACCCTTGTTGAGCGGCGCGGTCACGATCACAGCGATCTGGCCCGAAGTCGCGAGGTCGACCGCTTTGACGATGTACTGATAAGCAGCCTCGCCTCCGGCAGCGCTGATCTGGCCATCGCGGATCTCGTGTTGACCCTTGCTGGGCACGTGCACCACCGGAACCATGCCGCCGCGCGCATCAAGTGAATCGGTGAAAGTGAGCCCGGTGCCCACCAGCTTGTCGGCGCGCTTGAGCAGTTCGAGATTCCCGATCACGGCGCTCACCGAGCGCAGCTCCGGGGACATTTCCTGCAACGCCTTGACGATAATCTCAGGCCCGACGCCGGAGGGATCGCCCATAGTGATGCCGATGGTGGGATGGGGGGAAGACATGGAACGCCTCGAGCGGTGGATTGAGAGGGAATTATAGCGGGCGGCAGGGTGCAGTGTTTCGTTGATGAGTCATGAGGTGAAAAGGTGAAGAGGTGAAGAGGTGAAGAAGTGAACCGGCGAGGCTAGGCGTACCTCCCGAGATCGCCTCCTGTTCACCTTTTCACTTCTTCACTTCTTCACTCGTCAACCATCCCCCATCTCCACCGCGCCGAGCTCACCGCGTACTGCGGCTGCGTTCGCCAGCTTGCTGCCACAGGCTTCGATCAGTCTGGCGGCTTCCTCGGTCTGCTGCAGATTGGATTTGTCGCATCCGAACGGGGTATCCTCCAGACCCACGCGCACGTGTCCACCTTCGGCCACTGCACGTGGGATCAGCGGCTGAATGTCGACTCCCAGCCCCGCGACCATCCAACGCGCACCGGGCGCCACGCGATCGAGCAGATGTAAATAAGCGGTGAGACCGAAATCGTCGGGCGGAAAGCCGAATGTGTAATCGCTCGAAAACATGAATCGATAAATCGGCGCAGGACAGCTGCAGCGCCAGTACAAGGTCGCACCCAACCTCAGGAACCCGGGTTCATAGATCGCGTAGCTCGGATGGAAACGGTAACGCGCTGCCAATCCGAGCGCATGACGCACCTCCAGTTCGGTGTTGACATAGACGAAGCCGGGCTTGTCCTCACGCAGATCGTCGTATAGCGCGAAGTTGGTGGAGCCGGGATCGACCGCGGCCCACTCCAGCAAACCGCGCTTGGCCAGCGCCTCCATGGTCGCGAACCGTTGAGCGGGTACAGCGCCCGCGGGGAAGTCCCCTAGGCCCGGCGTCGGGATGGTGGGATAGACGATGACGTCCGCACGGCTGCGGATCCCTTCGATGATGCGGGCATAGACATCGGGATCTTCCTTGGGCTTGCCGGTTTGCTCGTCGTACGCGTGCACATGAATCACGGCAGCGCCCGCCTGCGCGCACGCGACCGCATCGTCCACGATCTCCTTGATGGCGACCGGAATGCGTGGCTGCCGAGCACGTCCCCAGGGGCCGTTCAGCGCGACTTCCAGCCACGTCGTCGGTTCTGGCATCGGTGTCATCGCATGCCTGTCCGACTAAACGATGGTAACAGCGAGGCTGCCCAGCCCCTCGATCTTCCCGAGCAGCTTGTCGCCTTTCACTACCGGCCCCACGCCGGCGGGTGTGCCGGTAAAAATCAAATCGCCCGGCTGCAGTCGATAGTAGTCCGAGAGGAACGAAATAGTGTCGGCGACGTTCCAGATGAGATCGGTGAGGTCGCCCTGCTGTTTCAACTCACCGTTGACCGCGAGCGTGATCGCGCCCGAGGAGTGGTGGCCATGGCTCACCACAGGATAGATGGCGCTGATCGGCGCAGACTGATCGAACGCTTTGCCGAAGTCCCAGGGTCTGCCCAGGTCGCGCGCCTGGAACTGTAGATCGCGACGCGTCATGTCCAGGCCGACGGCATAACCGAACACGTGCTCGAGCGCACTGGCGGACGGAATCTTGAAGCCGCCGCGGTGCAGGGCCACAACCAGCTCTATCTCGTGGTGCAGGTTCGACGTGCCAGGCGGGTATTGCATCTGCCCACCTTCGGGCACGACCGCATCGGCCGGCTTCAGGAAGAAGAACGGCGGCTCCTTCTCCGGGTCTTTGCCCATCTCGCGTGCGTGCGCCGCGTAGTTGCGTCCCACACAGTAGATGCGATGGACCGGAAAGCGCAGTTTATGCCCAAGCACCGGGATCGACGGCTGCGCGGGCGCTTCGATGATGAACGGTTCTGACATGATTACCTACCTTTGCGATGAGACAAGAAATGCTCGCGCAGCACGCACAGCGGCCAGCGCCCGGATTCGAAGAGGCGGTATTTTCGCACGTGAACCATGTGTCGGGCGGGATCGAAACGGGGATGATCAAGCGTGCGTATGCGCAGATCCAGCGATCTCTTCAAGATACCAGCGCTTCCCGCCATAGCGACAACGCGCGCTGAATCGGCCGGTCCGAGAAGCTGAACAGCACGCATTCTCCATCTGCCTGAAAACGGTGCGCCCGCCAGGAAGGCACCACGAAAGTGTCCTTGGCGCGGAATTCGAGCGTCTGATCTTCGACCACGGCTCTGCCGTTGCCTTCGATGCAGTGGAACACGCTGCCGTCGGTGCAGCGGTAACCCTGCCCGGCGAAACCGGCCGGCAGAAGCTGGACAAAGGCAGCGATCGAGGGCATCGGGAAGCCGCCTGTGGCGGGATTGATGAACTGCATCTTGAAGCCGTGCGCGGCATGCGCCGGGCCGGCGCGGCGCAGATGCTCGAGCGTCTCGCGCGTGCGTGCGTACGGATACGCGAACACCGGCGAAGAAGCGCGCGCCGGCTGATAGTCGATCGGCAGCAGATTGTTGCCGTAGCGCATGAGCGCGTCGCCGTCGGGGCGCGAGACCGGCTGCTCTTCATGCGGATAGTTCTCGGAGAAGCCGCATTCGAACAGGCGCACCAGGGGGACGTCCAGGCCGTCCAGCCAGACCACGGGCTCGCCACCCGGGTTGCCATGGTCATGCCAGGTCCAGCTCGGCGTGATGATGAAGTCGCCCGGATGCATGACAGCGCGCTCGCCTTCCACCGCCGTGAATGCGCCGCTGCCCTCCACGATCAAGCGCAATGCCGATTGGGTATGGCGATGGCTGGGCGCGATCTCCCCCGGCAGGATGAGCTGCAGACCCGCATACAGCGACTGCGTGATTGCCGAGGATGCCGGCAGACCGGGGTTTTCCAGAATCAGCACGCGGCGCACCGCCTCGCGCGCAGAGATCAACCGTCCCGACTCCATCAGCCAGGGCCGCACCTGTTCGTAGCGCCAGATCGCTGGCATGCAAGGCGAGTGCGGCTTCTCCGGGACGAGCGCAGCCATCACTTCCCAGAGCGGAGTCATGCTGGCCTGGGCGATCTGCCGGTAGAAAGCTTCGCGCGCAGCGTGCGGGTCGATGGCTGGGTGGTTCATGTGTTTACTCCCGCACTTCTAAAAGCCAACGCAGAGACGCAGAGAAGCGCAGAGGACGCAGAGAAAACGGCCCCACATACTGCACAGGGACGACGTCATTCTGGTCGGTTTTGCTTTCTCTGCGATCTCTGCGCTCCTCTGCGCCTCTGCGTTGGATGTTGCCTTACGCATTTGCTGCCTAGTTCACCGCAGGCAGACGCAACCCGAAATCCTTCTCCACCAGCTCGGTCACGCGCCCTAGGAAATCCGCCCGCATCTCGTCGTTGGTGCGCTGCTTCAGCTTCCACTTGCGATAGATCTCGTTGTTCTTCGACTGACTTGCGCCGAAGAACGCCGGCGTGATCGGGAAGTAGCGGTCGATCGCGTCCTGTACCTCGCCGCCCTTGCCCTCCTGGATCAGTTCGAGGCAGAAGTCCTTGCCGAACTTGGCATGGAACTTCTCTTCGGGCATGGTGATGCGCGCCAGGTTGCGCAGCGGATGAAAGCTGCAGTGGAGCAGATCTTCCACCTGGAGGATCTCGGCATAGTCGGCAATCGCCTTGATCACGCAGAACTCCGCCCAGGTGTTGAGCTGGAAATCGAAGATCGACAGCGGCTTCTTCAACTTGGGATCGGTACGTAGCGCCGGGATACCGATCTCATCGGCCAGCGCTTTGAACCGCACGTGATGGTGGTACTCCTCCATTGCGATGCGGCAGGTAAGCCATTTCGCATACGGCGTGGGCGCGAATTTGATCGCGGGCTCGTCGAACACCTGCGCGCCGTAGAGCTCATTCACCGCATGGCTCACGACGATCTTATGCACTGCCGTCTGATACTCCTCGGGCTGCTGGGCGAGCTCGGCGGCGGTTTTCACTTCGGGGATCTTGATGGCTGCAGTCGCGGACGCGGTCATGGCAAACTCCATTGATGATTTGGTGCTTCAGAGAAGCGGCTCGCTGTTGAATGCTTCCAGATCGGTCCCCAAGTCGGTGAACTGCCCGCTGAGCTCCATGGTGATCAATGCATCGAGGCGTTCGGGTGTGAGCTCATTTAGCACCGGGGTGACCACGCGCGCCGCCGGCCGCGGCTGCGCGAACACGAAGATCTCGCGGCCACGCACGCCGAACAACTGTCCGCTCACCGCGCAGGCGGGCGTGCTCAGCCAGCCGACCAGACGCGCAACGTAGGCCGCCGGGACGCTGAGCGCGCGCCTTTTGTAATCGGCTTGCGCCTCGTTCGCGGGCTGAATGGATGCGGTCACGCGTGTGGCGGCGAACGGCGCCACCGCGTTGCAGGTAATATTGGAGCGCGCCATATCCATTGCCACCACACGCGTCAGCCCAACCAGCCCCGCCTTGCTGGCGGCATACGCTGACTGTCCGAAATTACCGTACAAACCGGCGCTGGAAACGATGTTCACAATACGCCCGGGGCTGCGCCCGGCTTTTGCCGCTTCGCGCAGCACCGGTGTGGCGGCGGCCAGCACGGCCCATGCTCCGGTCAGATTGTTGTCGATCACGCGTTGCCAGTCCGCGCGACTGGACTTGAAGATCAATGCATCGCGTAGAATCGCGGCGTTGTTGATCACAATATCGAGCGCGCCGAAACGCTCGGTCGCGAGTTGCACTGCGGCCTCGGCCATGCCGGGCGCCGCGACATCGGCGGCAAATGCGGCCGTGCACTTGCCGAGCCGAGCCGCCGCACTCTGCGCAACCGATGCGTCGGGCGTTTCGCCATCGATCGACACACCGGAATCGGCAATGACCACTTGCGCACCGCGTGCGAGCAGCTCCTCGACGATCGCCAGTCCGATACCGCGGGCACCGCCGGTAACCAGCGCCACCCTGCCGTGCAGATCGAATTCAGCGCTCATGCCGACACGCTCGCGACTGGCGCATCGACCGCGCTGTAGAACGCGTCCGCGTGGATGTCACGGGCGGCGACGCCGCCCTGGAGCAGCAACGGCGTGGCCGCGTCCACCATCACCGGCGGGCCGGCGAGATACGCGTGAAAGCCGGCGAGCGTATCGAAATCCGCTTGCATCGCGTCGGTTACCAGACCGAAGCGCCTTGCGGAGGTGCGCTCTTCGGACAGCACGATATGAGCCTTGAAGTTCGGATAGCGCACCCGCCATTGTTCGAGCTCGGCTGCGCCGTAAATGTCGCGTTCGCTGCGCACGCCGAAATACAGATGCACCGGCCGCTTTGCATCCTGCGCGAGCGCGGTGGACACGATCGAACGCATCGGCGCGAGCCCCGTACCGCCGGCGATGGCGAGGATCGGCCCGGGATGCTGCTCACGCAGATACGAGGTGCCGAACGGACCGCTCACGCGGATCGAATCGCCCGTTTTCAGCGTGGGAATGCGGCCGCTCACACCACCCGCGATGCAGCGGATATGGAATTCGAGGCCCGGCTCATCGGCGCGATTGGCCATGGAATAGTCGCGCGGGACATTGGGCGCGAAGGGAAATTGCAGCTTGGCGAATTGGCCTGCGGAGAACGTATAGGGTCCGCCACTCTGAACGCTGAGCGACAGGCCCAACACGTCGTGCGTCAAGTGCTCCAGCGCTTCCACCCGGCATTGCATGATGCGCGAAGGGTGCATCACGAACTCTTCGGCGGACAGGCGGCGGATACTGACATCGCCCCATGCCTGCGTTCGACATGCGAGAATGGTGCCGCGGTTGCGCTCCGCAGCGGAAAGCGCATGCTCGGAGTATTCCAGCTCGGCGATTTCGCCGCCGACATATTCGCATTTGCAGGTGCCGCAATTGCCGGCCTGGCAGCTGTAGGCAAAGCCCACGCCGTGTTCGAGCAATGCATCGAGGATGGTCTGCCCATCCTCGACCGGAACCGCTTGCGGATCGCCCTCGACGGTGATGGTCCAGGTCATGCGAAGTAAGGAACTCCTGATTCGACGCTCAATGAGACTTGCGCGACGCCCAACCTGCTGCTAAGGTCGAAAGTATGGTCTGCCAATTGTTGGATGTCAAACAAAGTGGCTGCTGACTCGCGCCGCCGTGGTACCCGCTCCGCAGCCAATGCATCGGTGAATGGCTCCCCTGGCCATGGCATCGATCTGGGCTTGCTGCCATCCCTGCTGGGATACCAGCTGCGCCTCGCGCAACGGGCGGTGTTCTCTGATTTCGCCGATGCGCTGGGCGAGCTGGAGGTGAGCCCCGGACTATTCGGCATGCTGGTGGTGATCGAGGCCAATCCCGGTTTGAAGCAATCGCAGCTCGCCAAGGCAGCGCACCTGGATCGCTCTACCCTGGTGCCGGCTCTGGACAAGCTCGAAGCCCGCGGGCTGGTGATGCGCCGCGCGTCGGAGCATGATCGGCGCGTCAACGGCTTGTGGTTGACTGAGCCAGGCACCGCGCTGTTGAAGACGCTCAAACAGCGGGTAGCACGTCACGAGCAGCGCCTCGCGCACAGGCTATCGCGCAGCGAGCGCAACCAGCTCATCGCGCTGCTGGCGCGCATTTTCCCCGACAGACGATGAACCAGCACACCATCGGCGTGGCGCGCTTCGCCGAGCACGCACGATAGTTTCGCACCCACCATGCTGCACCTGCTCGCACAGTTCCTGTGCGGTTTCAGTCCTCGGAACGTCGCGAGCGCGCCTGCTTCAACTGCGAGCGCCCGCGCTTCTCTTGCAACCTGCGTTCCTTCGAGGCGGCTGTGGGGCGCGTCTTTCGGCGCAGCTTGGGCGGCTCGGCAGCCGCGCGAATCAGTTCCAGTAGCCGGGCGCGCGCGTCTTCGCGATTGCGCACCTGGCTCCGATAGCGGTTCGCGGAGATCGTCAGCCAGCCATCGGACCCGACCCGCCTACCGGCGAGAATGCGCAGGCGGCTGCGCACGTCCTCGGGTAGCGACGCTGTGTGCATGAGTGGGAAGCGCAGCTGCACCGCCGTGGCCACCTTGTTCACGTTTTGGCCGCCCGGCCCCGGCGACCGCACGAACGCTTCCTCCATTTCATCTTCATCGATCGAAATCTGCGGGGTCACAAATACGTGAGGTGGCATCGGTGCGCTTCAAGTTGGTGCCGATCGGATGCTGCTATGCACAACGGGGCGGTGCGCATTCGCCACCCGCGAAGTAACGTAACTTCTCGCAAAATCGGGGGCTTTGGAAGTTTGTCCACTTGCAAACGGGGGCGACTGGGGCTAGAGTTTCAGCGGATTTTCCGCGGCGATTTTTTTTGATAGTTCAAATAGCAATAAAAAACTCGCTGCCGGCGAAATCTCGAGTTGAAAACGAACTCGGTCCGCGAGGATCGAGGCTAGGTTCAACCAATAAATCCATGTTGGGAGAGACTTATGAAGCGATGGAACACTCAACTTGCTGGCGTTGCGAAGACGCTGTCCGCTGCCGCTGTGCTCGGATTCGCCTCGCAGGTCGGTGCCGCAGACATCACTTGGGATCGTCTGCTGAACGCCGACAAAGACGCCAACAACTGGCTCATGTATCACGGCTCTTACAAGGGCTGGCATTACAGTCCCCTCGATCAAATCAACAAAAGCAACGTCAAGAATCTGAAGGTGGCCTGGATTCACACGCCATCGACCGGCAAGCGCGGCATTCAGTCGTTCCCCCTGGTTGCCGACGGCGTTCTGTACTACACCAGCACCACCGGTCAGGTCTGGGCATTGGACGCCGCCACTGGAGCGTTCATGTGGAGCTACAAGGCCAAGATCGATGAAGAGCGCGCCAACTCCACGTTCTTCAACCCGTACAACCGCGGCGTAGCGCTGGGCTACGGCAAAGTGTACATGGGCACGGTCGACGGTCGCTTGATCGCGCTGGATCAGAAGACCGGCAAGGTCGTGTTCGACAACATGATCGTGACGGTCGAGAAGGGCGCGAAGGGCTTCACTGGCGCACCGCTGATCGTGAAAGACAAGGTGATAATTGGCTCCTGGGGCGGCGAGTTGTCCGGCTGCTGCGGTCCGATCTTCGGCGTGAATGCGCAGACTGGCGAAGTCGAGTGGCAGTATGACACCATCGCCGGCGACGATCGCTCCAAGAACTCCTGGGGCAACGACTCCTGGAAGGTCGGCGGCAGCGGCGGTTGGATGACCGGTACCTACGATGCGGATACCAATTCGATCTGGTGGGCAACCGCCAATCCGGCGCCCGACTTCGACTGGTCCGGCGACGCCTGGATGACCGAGGGCCCGCGTCCAGGCCTCAACCTGTACAGCTCGTCCGTCGTGGTGGTCGACGCCGATACCGGCAAGCTCAAGGCGTACTTCTCCGAAATGCCGCATGACAAGTGGGACTTCGACGCGGCGCCGGGTGAGTTCGTGCAGATCGATCGTGGCGGCAAGAAGTACATGCTCCATCCCAACAAGGGTGGTCTGTTCTTCGTGTACAACCGCGATCTGAGCACCGCGACCGACCAGGCCCTCAAGGTCGAGAACGCGCTGATCATCGGCAAGACGTACAACTTCATCAAGGGCGTCAACGCCAAGACCGGTGAGTTGATCGGCCGTCGCGAAACCGAGCTCGGCATGAACAAGAGCGTGTGCCCGGCTATCGACGGTGCCATCTCCTGGAACACGGGTGCATACAACCCGGGGACCGGCCTGTACTACAAGATCACGCAGGAGTGGTGCTTCGACCTCGATGTGCAGAAGGTCGACCGTCCGGCCGATTACTCCGGGCAGGCCTACTTCGGCGCGAGCTGGACCGCGGTGCATCCGGAAGGCCGTCAAGCCTTCGGTACGGTGCAGGCGCGCGACCCGGTGACCGGCAAGGAAAAGTGGGAAGTGGAGTTCAAGTATCCTCCGCTCGCCAGCTTGCTGACCACCAAGGGCGGTCTGGTGTTCGTCCCCGGTGCTGATGGCACGTTCTACGCGCTGTCCGCCGACAACGGTGAGAAGCTGTGGTCCAACAGCAATGGCCTGGGCCACCACGGTGGTGTAATCTCCTACGGCGCCCGCGGCAAGCAATACGTAGCCGTGGTGACTGGCTGGGGCAGCCACGTGTCCGGCAATTACTGTCCGCTGTTCGGCGAGCCGTTCTGCAGCATGCCGACCGACGCCGGCCAGTTGATCGTGTACTCGCTGCCCTGATGCGCTAACCGTAACAGACGCAGGTAGCAAAATAACATGGGCGAGGGTTTTTACCCTCGCCCATTTTTTATCTCAGCGCGTCAATGTGCGCTTGATCTCGAAGCGCAGCGGAAACCCATCGAACTTCCCGAGACCCTTCGCTTCGGTGCCCGCCTCATTGAGCTTGAGACTGGCGGTAAGCGGCCCACCCTTTTCACCTTCCGCGCGAAGCTTCAGGACACCATCGTCGAGGGAGGCATCCACCGGGCG
>Ga0335084_10006860_pt1 | contig 11326 bp, 11 predicted proteins | sample Lox_Sample_44_FD_206721 | JGI IMG/M metagenome (GOLD analysis project Ga0335084, IMG submission 206721) | Soil microbial communities from Loxahatchee National Wildlife Refuge, Florida, United States - Lox_Sample_4.4 | ecosystem: Environmental > Terrestrial > Soil > Wetlands | place: USA...
TCTTGGCTATTAGCTCTTGGCTTGATTCGCAGGGTTCAAGCTAAGAGCCAATAGCTAACAGCCAAGAGCTAGTACCCAAAATCTGCCTGCGCCGCATACGCATGTTGCTTAACACCCAGCTCGTCGACGCGGCAGCCGCCTAGCTGATTCATATATGCCTTTCGGTCTGTTACGCCATAAACCCAGCGATCGAGCCAGGCTGCCGTGTCCTGCCGTGTTTTGGTTTGCTCGTGGTACTGGCGGAAGAAGACATCGTCGCGCTTGTAGTATCCCTGCACCGGCGAGGGATGCGCGCCGAACGGGCACTCTACTACCGCGTTCACCAGGAAGCCGGGAATCACCGTGCGGTTAGGATCACTGGCGATGACTTCTGGCTCGACGATTTCTTCCGCAACTGCGATCACTCGCTTGGCCGCACGGACGCCTTCGATCATCACTCCAAAGTTGCCCCAGCAGTGCGCGTTGCCCTCGCGATCGGCGCGTTGCACGTGGACGATGGTGACGTCGGGCGTGAGAGCGCGGACGGCGTGGAGCTTGTCAGAGCTGCGGACCTGCGGCCCGCCTGGACGGGTCGGAGACCCGTCCCCACTCGAACTCTTCCCGTGCGAACCGAATGACGGAAACGGCGATTCGATCTCCACAAAGAATTCGTTGTCACGGACGGTGTCGCTGCCCAACGCAGTCTTAGTCGGCAGGAATGGCACGCCCATGGCAGCAGCTTGCAGGGCAAGCGCTACGGTGAAGTTGGTCAGGTTGATGACCTTCATTCCGTCTTCTTCGACCGCGCGGCGGAAGTTGTAGGCGGAGCCCATCATGACGTTGCCGACCCACGCCGCGATAACTTTTTCCACGCATCCCGCACCGATCATCTGATCAAACAAGATGTCGGAGATCGGTCCGATCAGGGTGAGATTCCTCTTCTTCTGGCGGATGAGTTCGTGGCCAGCGGCGAACGGGATCATCTGCTCGAGTTGCAGGCCGAGCGCGATCGAGGCGCCGTCGGGCACTAGGTCGGCAATCGCATCGCGCATGGAGAGGAGCTTAGACATCACTTCCCTCTCCACTTCGGTTGCCGTTTCTCCAAAAAGGCGTTGATTCCCTCGTGTGCGTCTTCCGTCTTCATCAATTCTTCGAAGTAAATCTTCTCGGCGCGCGCCAGGCCCTTGTCAAAGTGGATCGAGTCCCAGGCGTAAGAAGCTTTCTTGGTGATGGCCAGCGCCGCCGGGCTGAGCTGCGAAAGATGCTGGAGGGCCTCTTGTACTGCGGGCTCCAGATCAATTTCGGCGAGAACCGCATTGGCCAACCCGATGCTGGCCGCTTCTTTGCCGGTGATGCTGCGGCCGGTAAGAATCAGGTCGGCGGCATGCTTCGGGCCCACCAGCGCAGCCAGCGCGGTCGCCGCGACGGGTGGGTAGCAGGCCAGCTTGACCTCCGGGAATCCCCAAGTGGCGAGCTCTGAGGTGTAAACCAGGTCACAAACCATTGCGAGCTCAGCTCCGCCGCCAAGGCAATGGCCGTGGACTACCGCAATGCTGACCTTTTTCGAACCTACAATCGCCCGAATCACGGCATGAAACTTGCCGAGCATCTCCTCGACTTTGTCGGGCGTGTGGGCCGCGACGTCGACGCCGACAGAAAATGCCTTCTGAGAGCCGGAAAGAATGAAGGTAGTGATGTCGGGACGCGATTCGATGTCAGCGAGAGAAGTGGCGAGTTCCTCCATCATGGGAATGTCAATGACGTTGAGAGGAGGGTTGTTTAGGCGGAGACGTGCCACAGGAGGCTGTATCTCCACTGCGAGTCGCGTAAGTGCCGTGGATGAAGTCATGTTCCTTTACAGCAGGTCCCTTGACTACGGTGATCGTTCGCAACACTACGCTCGGGATGACAGTCTTCTATAAGAACGATAAATTCTGCAAACACCTACTTCGTCCAAAACCCTTCTTTGTCGTACTCGCGAATGGCCTGAAGCTCGGCGGCGCTGGGCTCAGGTGTTTGCTGCACTTGCTTGGCGGAACGCAAGGGCCATCCGGTATTTTCGAGCACGTCTTCTACTTCAACGCCAGGATGCAGCGAAGCCAGATACGCCTCGCCATCCTCTCCAAAGCGCAACACGGCTTTAGTAGTAATGACTGCCGCCGGACCGCCACGCGGCAACCCCACGCGCTGACGCCACGCCTGACCATCTCCGTTGCCGGGGCTGGTGATGTACGAAACCTGTTCCGGCAGCCGTTGCTTGCTGTGCTCGAGTAGTACCACGAAACGCTGCGCCAGCGATGCAATATCGCATGCGCCGCCAGAACCTGGCAGGCGGACCATGCCCTTCGGTCCTCGTACTTCCGTCGAGTTCAAGTTGCCGAAGCGATCCACTTCCGCCGCGCCCAGAAATCCCAGGTGCACCCGGCCGGACTGCAGCAGGCCCATGACGCCGAGCATGTCGAGGCACTGAGTCGCGCCCCGAATGTTGGGTGGATCTGCCATGGTGTAAATCAGCTCGGGCGCGGGAGTCGAACGGATAACACCGTTCTCGAACAGGCCAATTGTATTCGGAGCGTGCGTCTTTTTTGCCACGACAAAGGCGATCAGCGGCAACCGCATGCCGACGAACACGACTTCCCCGTCGCGGATCTCGCGGGCGGCACTTGCGACCATGAGTTCACCGAGGGTGTAGGTTGATTTGGCCGGAGTCGAGATGGTTGAAGTCGTCATGTTGCATTCCGGGACCTTCCCACCCTTGCGCAAAGAACGCGCAAGAGTGGGGCACCCGGGTTCTTTACAAATTAATCGCTGACTTTCTCACTTCGCCGATCGTGGCCAGCGGGTCGCGTCCACCCTCTTTGGGTACGATCCACTTCTTCTCGTTGCCGATGATGTCTAACAGCAGCTTCTTGTCTTCCGCCGTCGGCATGTACTCTTTCAGGTGCTGCTCGTAGGCCTTGTCGTCGAGCGACTCACCAGTTTGGGCATGGAATTTCTGCCCCGCCCAGCGGCCGATGTTGCGGTTGAATCTGATATCCGGCGCATACAGCTTCGGCTGCCCTGGCTTTAACACAGTGTTGAAGCGCTCGATTAAGCCGGCGACCTCATCGCGATAGAGGTGCCGGTTGTAGTCGTTGAGTTCATCCAGATCGGCGGTGTGCTCGTTCTTGGGCTCATCGTAGCGGCCCTTGATTCCCCAAACGTACGACCAGTGCGCCGAAGAAGAGTGGTCCGTACCGAACAGGTCGTAGGAACAAGAGATCCACTTGTTGAGATATTTCTGGATCAGCCAGGCAGGAATGACCCCGGCTTCGACCACGCGGCGAATGCCGTCGTTACCCGTGCCCATGTGGAAGGCCTCTTCGCGCAGCATGTACGACATGGAGCGGCCCAGCGGCGCAAAGGCCGAATATTTCAGCATCTGTAGCTGGAACTTGCCATCGCGGTCGACGAAGTCGGTATAGGTGTAGAAATCCATCCAGTTGTCGACATCGACGTTGAAGGCTCCCAGCAGGCGCTTGTTCTCGAAAGCGCGGCGCTCCAACATCTTCTGCGCTTCGACCTTGCCGGAGTAGCCGAAGTGCGCGATGAGCAAGGCGCACATCTGCCAGCCATGGCGCATTTCCTCGATCATGACGCGGGTAAGCGCGTTGCGGTCCCAGTCGCTAGGGGCCATTTCGAAAAGGTGCCGCTGCTGCTCGACACTGGCAAACTCGGTATCGCCCTGATAGACGATCAGGTTGATGAGCGCGTCGCGCATCTGCTGGGTGGGCACCTGGCGCAGGTTTTCCCACTTTTTCCGTCCCTTGAAGGAGCCGAACTGAATCTCGTCGGTCTCGATCGCGCCGTAGAGTGTGTCGAAGTGGAAGTTGGCAATGTCGTCGTGGTTAACGCCGATGTCCTTGCGCCAGTCGTCGAACAGTCCGACCCAGTCGCTAAACGTTCCGATTTTTGCAACTTTTCCAGGCATGTTGTTGGTCCTATTTATGAGTTCTTGCCGCTACTGAGTAGTCAGCAGTTGGCACTTGGCCGTACAGGGCAATGCTGCTATGCGAGATTCATCCAGACCGTCTTATTCTCCGTGTAATGCTCCAGAGCTTTGTCGCCCAGTTCGCGGCCGAAGCCGGAACTCTTGTAGCCGCCGAACGGCAAAGCGGCGTCCATTAATCCGTAGGTATTGATCCACACCGTGCCGGCTTTGAGTTGACGCGATACGACGTGCGCTTTCTTGACGTCGCGGGTCCAGACAGCTGACGCCAATCCGTACACATTGTGATTGGCTTGGGCGATGACTTCGTCGAGATCATCGAAGGCCAGCGTGGCCAGCACCGGGCCGAAAATTTCTTCCTGGGCGATCTTCATGTCGTTCTTGACCCCGCCAAAGATCGTGGGTTCGATGAACAAGCCTTGGCCGCCGTCAACCGAAACACGATTTCCGCCGGCGATCAGCTTCGCGCCTTCTTGCTTTCCGGCCTCGATGTAGCCGAGCACGGTTTGCATCTGCTCCCGGCTGACGATGGCGCCCATGCGTGTTTTGGGATCGAGCGGATCGGCGGGCCGCATCTTGCTGGCACGCGCGACGAGTTTCTCCAGAAACTCATCCTGAACTTTGCTCTCGACAAAGAGGCGTGAGCCGGCGTTGCAGACCTCGCCCTTGCCATAGAAGATGCCGGTGATCGCTCCCTTGACGGCGTTGTCGATGTCCGCGTCGGCGAAGACGATGTTGGGCGACTTGCCGCCGAGCTCGAGGGTCACGCGCTTCATGGTGTCGGCGGCACCGCGCATGATTTCCTTGCCGACTTCGGTGGACCCGGTGAAGGCAATCTTGTCGATGCCGGGATGCCGGACCATTTGGCGCCCAACTTCCGAGCTACCCGTCACGATATTGATCACGCCTGCAGGGAGTCCCGCTTCCACTGACAATTCGCCGAAGCGGAGAGCGGTAAGTGGAGTCAGGCTGGCGGGCTTCCACACAACGCTGTTACCACAGGCCAGCGCCGGCCCGAGTTTCCACGAGGAGAGCAGCAGCGGGAAGTTCCAGGGAACGATCATGCCCACAACGCCCACCGGCTCACGCAACGTATAGGTGAAGGCAGTCTCGGTCGTGTTGACGGTCTCGCCATGGATTTTTGTCGCCCAGCCGGCGTAGTAGCGCAGGACGTCGATCACCATCGGCATGTCGACGTAACGGGATTCGAAGATTGGTTTCCCGTTGTCGAGGGTTTCCAATTCGGCGAACTCGTCGATGTTCTTTTCGAGCAGGTCGGCAAGCTTCCAGATCAGGCGTCCGCGTTCGCTGGCCGACATCTTGCGCCACGGACCGTTGCGGTCTTCGAATGCCTTACGCGCTGCGGCAACAGCACGGTCGAGGTCAGCGGAGGAAGCCTGGGCAATCTGAGTCAGGACCTCTCCGGTCGCGGGATTGACGGTGTCGAACTTCTTCGCGGTCTCTACCCACTGGCCGTCGATCAACAGGCGGCCGGGGGAGAGCTTGGCTTTAGTTGCTGCAATCATAGAATTCTCGATCTCGTGGAGGACGAGCGTCTCCACCCGTCCTCCCTAGCAAATCGCTGCGGAGCTTCGATCCGCCGGGCAGGCGAGGACACCTGCCCCTACGCGAGCAGTTATTTCGCCGTGAACGTAGCCGGGCGCTTCTCCACGTACGCTGCCAGACCTTCCTTGGCGTCGTCGCTCTGGAAGAGCAACTGTTGGTTCTCGCGTTCGACCGCCAACGCTGATTCCATGGGAATCTCCCAGCCGGTCTGCACCGCACGCTTGATCCGTCCCACGGCTTTGGCGGCCTTGTTGGGCGGGCAGAACTGGCGAGCGTACTCCATGATGTTCGGCATGAAGCCGTCGCGGTCAAAGATGTCGTTGATGATGCCCAACTCCTTGGCCTCTTCAAAGGAGAAGGTGTTGCCGGTGACCATCAACTCAATGGCCTTGCTCTTCCCTACCAGACGCGACAGACGCTGGGTGCCGCCGGTGCCGGGCAGAACGCCGAGGTTCACTTCCGGCAGGCCGATCTTGCCGGCATCCTGGCGGGCGATGCGAATGTCCGCCGCCATGGCGATTTCCAGGCCTCCGCCCACGCAGTGACCGTTGATGGCGGCAATGACCAGCTTGGGAGTGTGCTCCAGGCGCAACAGGGTCTCGTTGGCGTGCAAACAGAAGTAGTACTTGAAGGTCGGATCGACGCTGGCCAGCATCTTGATGTTGGCGCCGGCGGAGAAGAACTTGTCTCCCGATCCCGTCAGCACGATGACATACACATTGTTGTCCATTCGCGCCTTGAGGATAGCGTCGTCGAGCTGGCGGTTCATCTCGTAGGTGTAGGTGTTGGCCGGGGGATCGAACATCTCGATGACCGCTACGCCGGCATCGGTGCGGTAGTTGATCAGGGTTTTCGTGGTCTCGCCCGTCGCCGGGGACAATGTAGTAGCCATGTCAAAACTCCTTTTTGGAACCTCTGAAGTGTAACGTCAGTTTACTGCCAATCTCTTCTTTCGCGGTTTTGCCCGCAGGCGTGGCGCGCCAATTCCCTGTAAAAAAATGTCTCCCATCTCGCGGGAGATTTCTTCCGCGCCCGAATCCACACGCGGTTTGTACCAGGTATAGATCCAGTTCATCATGCCGAACAGACTGAGCACGGCCAGGCGGCTGGAGAACTCCAGCTTTCTCGCCCGCTTGAAGTCGTCCAGCAGACCGACGCAGATCCGATAATACTCGCGCTTGATGGCGGCAATCTCGGCCCCAAAGCCGTTTTTGAGGGCTTCATCCTCGTGCGAGAGCACCTTCATCGCCTTGCGATTGGCCAGGAAATATTCCAGGTGGTTCAGGATGAAAACCCGGATGCGCTGCTCGGGATCGGAAACCTGTTCGAGCCGTTCGCGCAGCCGTTCGACGATCGTACTGAAAGTATGTTTCTGGATGAGGTAGAGCAGTTTCTCTTTGGACTCGAAATAGTAGTAGAGGCCCGACAGCGACATGCCGCTAGCGCGTGCCAGGTCGCGCATGGAAGCGCCTTCGTAACCCCTGTCGTAGAACACGTCGGTGGCGTGGACCAGGATCTTCGCCAGACGGCGCTCGAACCGCTGCTGGGTGCGGGAGAGCACCGGCACAGTTTGACGGCTTGAGGCCAGCGAATTCTGGGTAAAAGAGGCAGCCATAAAAGTTCGAACGTTCGTTCAAAGTATTATAGCAAATGTGACGTAGATCACAAGAGCGTGGTTCAGAACAATCTTCTATCCCGCGGCCGCCCCAGGCTACGCGATCGTCGAAGGGTAGGGACCACCATCTCCAAACCCCTCCCTATTGTCGTTCCGAGGAGCGCAGCGACGAGGAATCTGCTGTTTGTGCGGGCAAGAAGCAGATTCCTCCCTTCGGTCGGAATGACAAGGAAAAAATATGTCGAAATGCTAAGGGCACACGGAGCCTACCGCGCGGCTTCGTAAGCCCGTCCCAGCCATTCCAGAGCGTCGTGCAGTTCAGCGTCGGTGGTCAGTTCAAAGGTGAACCAGCGGGCTTTCTGCATCTCGGTGGAACCGATGCGAGTGTCCTTCTGCAGTTGAGACCGAAGACGGGGGCTCGCGTCGGGCAACTTGAACGCCAGCGAGTTGGGAGAATCCATGCCGCGAGTCTTCGGCAGCACAGCAAAGATCGTGCCTTTCCGGTACCAGGCGGTGAATCCAAACATGGGTCGCGTAGTCACCTGGGGCCAGGTGGCAAGGTCGGAAGCGAGGGCGGCGGCCCAGGCCTTCATTTGGTCGGAGATCACGGGGAGCCGGGGACGCGGCCGGATAACCCTCCGCTTCAGTGACGTTTCCATCGTCTTTCGTTTCACCCGACACCCCCTGCCTTGTTGCCTGCTAACGAACCTCAGCGGCTAAAGCCGAGTGTCGGTGGGCGTGAACGGCACGACTAAAAGTCGTGCCCTTCCCCAAACCACACGGGGGCGCGGACTGGGCCCCGCTAGTTCCGGATGTCTCCCATCAACTGCTCGATCTCCTGCTTGGCGTCGGCGGTGAGCGGCATCAGCGGCAACCGCGCGGGGCCGCCGTAGTAGCCATTCAAATCCATGGCGTACTTGATCCCGGGGACACCGAAGTCGCTCACAATGCGCAGCGACGCTTTCGTCACTTTCTGCTGCTTGAGCCGCGCCAGATCGAGGTCGCCTTCCTTCCAAGCGGCATAGATTTCGTAGCAGGCGGTTGGCGCAGGAACGGCGAAGCCGAGGATCGCGCCCGCAGCGCCGACTTCGAGGGATGGAGCGAGCGTGTGGGCCGCGCCTACCAGCACCTGGAATCCAACCTCTTTCTGGCGAGTCTTCATGCTCCCAATCGTGCTGACGCCGGCGGAAGAAGCCTTGGTCGCGACGGGCGAGGACGCCCGTCCTCCATCGGCCGGCATTGAGATTGAAACCAGTTCCCTGCTGCCTTCAGTCGCGGCCTTCAACATGCGCGGCGTGACCGCCTCGAAAGTTTCAGTCACGGTCGCGCTGCGCTTGACGTGTCGGGTTCCTTCCACCATGCGGCGGACTTTCTCCACGTCGCCGCCGGATTCCTTGATGCCGATGATGCTGGGATGGCCGCAGAGCTCAATGACCAGTTCTGCGGGAAGGTCATAGGCGGTGAAGGGAGGCACGTTATAGAGCAACACTGGAATCGGCGAGCGGTCAGCCACGAACCGGTAGAACGCCAAAAGATTGGCAGGCAGCATCTGCTTGCGATAGAAGTGCGGTGTCCGTACCAGGGCAACGTCATAGCCCACCTTGGCGGCGAACTCGGTGAGTTGGAGGGTCTCGTCGGCCGACTCCATGCCGGTGCCGCCGACCAGTACCTTGTTTGGAGCGGCAGTCTCCGCCACGGTCCGCAGCACGTCGCGCCGCTCGATATCTGAAAGCATGACCGACTCGCCGGTCGAGCCGAGTACTACGATGCCAGCCACCGGAGTCTTCGAGTAGCGCTCGACATTGTGCTCCAGCTTCTTGAAATAGACGTTGCCCGCAGGATAGTAGGGCGTGGTAATGGGAGGGAAAATACCAGAAAGTAACATGAAACCCGCTCCTAGCTTCTGGCTTCTAGCTTAACAGCTTCCTTCCCTGCGGTGATTATCGCAGTTAGTTAGGAGGGCAGAGGATCGGGATGACCTCTCGTTTGTTACGGCGGTAAACACGGAAATCGACTTCATCGACCGTAATGATGGCGTGCTGGGGAAACAGTTCGCTCATGCGAATCAGGCAAAGGTCGGCGAGATCGGGATGGCGGTTCGCGTAGCGAGAGGCGAGGTCCTGAAGGTGTTCCAGATGGCTTGCGCAATCGAAAGCAACGCGAATCGCTCCACGCCGCACCATGGCCAGCACGTGGGCGCTTGATTTCAGATGGAACGCAGTTTCAGCCAGCACCGCCTCACAAGTCAGCAGAGGTGCTTCCAGTTGGCCGGCAAGGCTCCTGGCCCACTCGTGGTGTTCATCATTCTGCTGAAGCAATGCGACAAGATAGCCGGTATCCGCTATAGCATTCATGTTTCATTCGCGAGAGAAACCCTTCCGAGATGAAAGGTTACGAGGCCCGCCCTTGATGACGCCTGCGAACTGCAGCAGGGGGTTCTCCTTCTGCTGCGCCAGAGTGCTCTCCAGCGACTCCCGGACAACCCGTCCCACAGGCAGCCCTGCGCGGCGGGACACCTGGCGTAGGCGTTCCAGCAGTGCCTTTGGCAGGCGGATGGTGAGTGTGTTACCCATAAGTAGAAATTGTAACACACAGACAATTATCGCGGTATCTTCACGCCTCGTTCCGCATGCAGCTTCTGCAGGGCCTGCACTTTCACTTCGCCCCGTTGCAGGGCGGCGATGCCTTCGGCGGCGGCACGGGCCGCGGCCAGGGTGGTGATGGTGGGAATACGTGCGTTGACCGCGGCCCGGCGAATGGCCTGTTCGTCAAACCACGGTTCAAGCCCGTGCGGCGTATTAATGATGAGCTGCATGCGCTCGCCCTTGATCAGATCCACGACATTGGGGCGGCCTTCCTTCACTTTATAGACTCGCTCAACCACCATGCCAGCGCGTTCGATTACGTCGGCCGTGCCCGCTGTAGCCACCAACTTGAAGCCCAAGTCGGCGAATTTGCGGGCCACATCGCTCACATGGGGCTTGTCCTGATCGGTCACGCTGATGAAGACGGTGCCCTTCGCCGGCAGTTTTTGTCCGGCGGCAGTTTGCGCCTTGGCGAAGGCCTCGCCGAAATTGTCGGCAACGCCCATCACTTCGCCGGTGGACTTCATCTCCGGCCCGAGCACAGTATCGACACCGGGGAACTTGTTCCACGGGAAGACCGGAGACTTCACGTAATAGCAGTGTCCAGTATCGAGATCAGCACGGCGTTCGATGAATTCCGGCAGGAACTCGCGCAGCTTGCGGCCCGTCATCAGCCGGGCAGCGATCTTCGCCATGGGCACGCCAGTTGCTTTTGAGACGTAAGGCACGGTGCGGGAAGCACGCGGGTTCACTTCCAGAACGTAGACTTTGCCACCGTTCTTGCCATTCCCGTTCATGCGCGGGATGGCGAACTGAATGTTCATGAGGCCAACGACTTTCAGAGCGCGCGCCAGCTTGAAGGTGTACTCGCGCATCTGGTTCAGCAACGCTTCAGGGATGTCCACCGCGGGCAGCACGCAGGAGGAATCGCCGGAGTGGATGCCGGCTTCCTCAATGTGCTGCATAATTCCGCCGATGACCACGTCCTCACCGTCGGACAGCGCGTCCACGTCCACTTCGATGGCGTCTTCGAGAAAGTGATCGATCAGAATCGGCCGATCATGCGAATACTCGACCGCTTCTTTCATATAGCGAACCACGCTCTCCTCGTCGTAAGCGATCACCATGGCGCGTCCACCGAGGACATAAGAAGGGCGCACCAGCACGGGATAGCCCACGCACGCAGCTCCGGCGATCGCCTCGTCGATGGAAGCCACCATGGCCCCCGGCGACTGTGGGATCTCCAGTTCTTCGAGCAACTTGTTGAAGCGTTTGCGGTCTTCCGCCAAATCAATGGACTCGGGCGAGGTTCCGATGATGTTCACGCCCGCGGCTTTGAGCGGCAGGGCGAGATTCAATGGCGTTTGGCCCCCGAATTGGACGATGACTCCAACCGGCGCGCCTGCCGACGCCTCGTGCTCGCAGATGGCCAGCACGTCTTCGAGAGTAAGCGGCTCAAAGTACAGGCGGTCGCTGGTGTCGTAGTCGGTCGAGACGGTCTCGGGATTGCAGTTGATCATGATCGTCTCGTAGCCGTCGTCACGCAGCGCAAAGGACGCGTGGCAGCAGCAATAGTCGAACTCGATTCCCTGC
>Ga0335084_10006861_pt1 | contig 11325 bp, 10 predicted proteins | sample Lox_Sample_44_FD_206721 | JGI IMG/M metagenome (GOLD analysis project Ga0335084, IMG submission 206721) | Soil microbial communities from Loxahatchee National Wildlife Refuge, Florida, United States - Lox_Sample_4.4 | ecosystem: Environmental > Terrestrial > Soil > Wetlands | place: USA...
TCCCGGCCGAGGCCTACGCCGCGCTGGAGCGGCTGCAGGCTGCAGGCCTCGCCATCGTGCCGATCACCGGCCGGCCGGCCGGCTGGTGCGATATGATCGCGCGCTTCTGGCCAGTCAGCGGCATCGTCGGCGAGAACGGCGCCTTCTATTTCCGCTATGACCACGAGACCCGGAAGATGACGCGGCGGTTCGTGGCCGATGAGGCCGAGCGCGCGGAGAACCGCCGCAAGCTCGCGGCGCTCGGGCAGCGGATCCTCGCCGAGGTGCCGGGCTCCGCCCTCGCCGCGGACCAGGCCTATCGCGAGGCCGATCTCGCCATCGATTTCCGCGAGGACGTGCCGCCGCTGCCGCCGGCCGCCATCGACCGGATCGTGGCCCTGTTCGAGGCGGCGGGCGCCACCGCGAAGGTCTCCTCGATCCATGTCAACGGCTGGTTCGGCCGTCACGACAAGCTCTCGACCACCCGGCTCTTCGCCCGCGACGTGCTCGGCATCGACCTCGACGCCGCCCGGGAGCGCTTCGTCTTCTGCGGCGACAGCCCGAACGACGCGCCCATGTTCGGCTTCTTTCCCTATGCCTGCGGCGTCGCCAATGTCCGCGACTTCCTCGGCCGGATGCCCGCGATGCCCGCCTATGTCGCGGAAGCCCGCGGCGGCGCCGGCTTCATGGAGATCGCCGACCGGATCCTGGCGCTGCGGCAGGGGATGACGTATTGAAGCCTCAAGATCGGAATTCAAGGACCACGACCATGGACAAGGCGGAACTGGAGCTTCGCAAGGGCATCATCGCGGCCTGCCGGGCGATGAACAGCCTCGGCATCAACCAGGGCACCTCGGGCAATATCAGCGCCCGCTACGGCGGCCGGATGCTGATCACGCCGACCAGCGTGCCCTACGAGGACCTCGACCCGAAGGACATCGTCTCGACGCGGATCAAGGGCGACGGCACCGCCTGGGATGGCAGGCTGCCACCGTCCTCCGAGTGGCGCTTCCATCTCCGCATCATGCAGGACCGGCCGGAAGTGGGCTCGGTGGTCCACACCCACAGCAATTACGCCACCGCCTTAGCGATCTGCCACAAGCCGATTCCCGCCGTGCATTACATGGTGGGGGCTTCCGGCGGGCCGGACATCCGGGTGGCGAAATACGAAACCTACGGCACCGAGGAGCTCTCGCAGGCGGCGATGCAGGCGCTCGAAGGCCGGACCTGCTGTCTGCTCGGCAATCACGGCGTGATCGCCACCGGCTCCACCATCAAGAAGGCGCTCTGGCTCGCGGTCGAGATCGAGACCCTGGCGAAGCAGTACTACCTCACGCTCGCGATCGGCGGCGCCCGGATCCTGCCCGATGACGAGATCGCCCGGGTGATCGAAAAGTTCAAGAGCTACGGCCCGCGCGGCAAAGCGGCAGCGGCCAGGAAGGCGATGCCGAAGAAGCGCAAGTCGCGCGCTAAGTGATCCGATAGATCCGCTCGGCGTTGCCCCGGAAGAGCTTCGTCTGATTCTCGGCGCTCGCTCCGGCAATGATCTCGTGGGTTGCGCTGACCCAGGCGCCGAGCGATGCGCCGAGCGTGCAGACCGGCCAGTCGCTGCCCCAGACCACGCGGTCCCAGCCGAAGGAGTCGATCACGTGCTCGACGAAAGGGCGGAGGTCGTCGGTCTTCCAATTTCCCGGCGCGGCGGTGGCGATGATGCCGGAGATCTTGCAGGCGACATTGGGCTCGGTTGCCATTGCGCGGATGTCATCGCGCCATTGCGCGGTGGGCGGCGCCTTCACGTCCGGCGCGCCGCCGCAATGGTCGAGGATGAACTGCACGTCCCGACAGGCCCGGGCGATGCGCAAGGCGAGCGGAAGCTGGCGCACCTGGACGCAGATGTCGAACGTGAGTTGATGCACCGCGAGACGCCGCAGGTTCTCGGTGAAGATCGGCGCCTGGCTCAGCGCATCGGGCGAGGTGTGCAGGATGCGGCGGAAGCCGCGGACCTTCGGGTTGGCGGCGAGCCGTTCGAGCTCGGCCGGAAAATCCCGGCTCTCCGGCCGGCAGGAGGAGATCGCGGCGATCACCTTGCCGCCGAGCCCGGTGACGAAATCCGTCTCGCGCTCGATCTCGGCTTCCGCGACATCGACCTCCATGTGGAGCGCCTGCGCGATCCCGGCCGTCGCGGCCTCCCGCGCATACGTCTCCAGATGGAAGTTGCGTTTCAGCGCCGGCACGCCGTCCAGCCAGGGATAGGCGAAGCGGTCGAGATAGATGAGGTGGAGATGGGTGTCGAGGATCGGGATCAAGAGGGCAGCCGGTCGAGATGACAGGCCGCAATATGCAGCAGCCCGCGCTCGGTGAGCAAGGGCGGCTCGACCCGGCAGCGTTCCATCACGTAGGGACAGCGCGGATGGAACGGACAGCCGCTCGGCACCGCCAGCGGGCTCGGCAGCTCGCCGCGCACGGCATCGACGACCGAGCGCCGTGCGGGGTCGAGCTCCGGTGCGGCTTTCAGGAGCGCCGCGGTGTAGGGATGGGCGGGGCGGCTGAACAAGATCTCGGTCTCGGCCAGCTCGACGATCGCGCCGAGATACATGACCGCGACCCGGTGCGAGATGTGCCGCACCAGGCGGAGGTCGTGGGCGATGAAGAGCACGGTCAGGTGCAGCCGCTCCTGCAGCTCCAGCAGCAGGTTGATCACCTGCGCCTGGACCGAGACGTCGAGGGCCGAGACCAGCTCGTCGGCGATCAGGCACTCCGGCTCGACGGCGAGCGCGCGGGCGATGCCGATTCGCTGGCGTTGGCCGCCGCTGAACTCATGCGGATAGCGCTCGGCGGAATCGCTCGGCAGGCGCACCAGGTCGAGGAGTTCGACGACCCGCGCCGCAACGCCGGCGCCTTCCCGGAGCTTGTGGAAGCGGATCGCCTCGGCGAGGGTCTGGCCGACGGTCATCCGCGGATTCAAGGAGGAATAGGGATCCTGGAACACCATCTGCACGCGGCGGTGATAGGCGCGCCGTGCGGCGCCTTCGAGCGCCAGGACATCGGTGCCGGCATAGTCGACGCGCCCGGCATCCGGCTGGTGCAGGCGCACGAGGCAGCGGGCAAGGGTGGACTTGCCGCAGCCGGATTCGCCGACGATGCCGAGGGTCTCGCCGCGCCGGACCGCGAAGCTGACGCCGTTCAGGGCGTGGACGATCTGCTGCGGCCGTCCGGCCAGCCGGTCGGCGGCGGAACGCTTGCGGGCGAACCGCATCTCGAGGCCGGCGACAGTGATGAGGGCGCCGCTCTCCGCGTTCATGACGCCTTCGCCACGTCAGCGTGATGGATGCAGGCGGCACGATGATCGGCGTCGATGGCGACCAGCGGCGGCTTCGCCGCGTTGCAGGCCTCCGTCATGAACCGGCAGCGCGGCGCGAAGGCGCAGCCCGGCGGCAGCTGGAACAGCAGCGGCGGCTGGCCGGAGATGGAACTCAAGGGCTGCCGCACCAGGTCGCCGCGCGGCACCGAATTGAGGAGTCCGAGCGTATAGGCATGGCGCGGCGACTTGAACAAAGCCGTCACCGGGCCGGTTTCCACGATGCGTCCGGCATACATGACGGCGAGGCGGTCGCAGGTCTGGGCGATGACGCCGAGATCGTGGGTCACCAGCACCACGCTCATGTTCATTTCGCTGCGGAGACGCAGGATCAGCTTCAGGATCTGGTCCTGGATGGTGACATCGAGCGCCGTCGTCGGCTCGTCGGCCAGCAGCAGCTTCGGATTGGAGGCGAGGGCGATGGCGATCATCGCCCGCTGGCGCATGCCGCCGGAGAACTGGTGCGGGTAGTCGTCGAGCCGGGATTTCGCCGCCGGGATGCCGACATGGTCCATCAGCTCGACGGCGCGCTTCTCGCGGCCCGCGGCGTCGAGGGTGGTGTGCTCCTTCAGGTTCTCCCGGATCTGCATGCCGACGGTCAGGACCGGATTGAGCGCCGTCATCGGCTCCTGGAAGATGATGCCGATCTCGCCGCCGCGGACGCGGCGAAGCTCGCCTTTGGGCAGGGTCATCAGGTCCTTGCCACGCCAGAGCACCTGGCCGGTGGCCTGGCCCGGCGCGCGGATCAGCCCCAGGATGGCGCGCAGGGTCACACTCTTGCCGGAGCCGGATTCGCCGGCGATTCCCAGCACCTCGCCGGACCGCACGTCGAGATCGACGCCGTCCACCGCGACCAGCGCGCCGCGTGTGGAGCCGAAGGCGACACGCAGATTCCGGATCGAGAGCACTGGTTCGGTCTGGACATTCTGCGCGGTGAAGGCGCCGGCATTCATGGCGGTCACCCGCGCCGCCGCAGGATGTCGGCGAGCCCGTCGCCGACCAGGCTGAAGCCGACGCCGGCGAGCACGATGGCGATCCCGGGGAAGACCGACATCCACCAGGCGGTGCTCATGAAGTTCTTGCCGTCGGCGATGATGACGCCCCATTCCGCCGTCGGCGGCTGGGCACCGAGGCCGAGATAGCCGAGGCTGGATCCGAGCAGGATGTCGAGCGCCATGTCGGTCATCCAATAGACCACGATCGGCGTGATCGCGTTCGGCAGCAGGTGGCGGAAGATGATCCGTGGCTCGGTATAGCCGAGCACCCGGGCCGCGGCGGCGTAGTCGCTCTGCTTTTGCACCTGGACGTCGGCGCGCATGAGCTGCGCATAGAACACCCAGCCGACGATGCTGACCGCGATATACATGCATTTGAGGCCGAGGCCGATCACCGGGCCGAGCATGGCGATGAGGGCGATCACGATCACCAGGAACGGGAAGGAGATCAGCAGATCGACCATTCGCCCGAAGACCGCGTCGAGCCAGCCGCCGTAATAGCCGACCAGGGCGCCGATGAAGGTGCCGAAGATGAGCGGGAAGAGGGTGCTGAAGATCGCGATCTGCATGTCGATCCGGGTGGCCCAGATCGTGCGCGAGAGGATGTCGCGGCCGAAATTGTCGGTGCCGAAGGGATGCATCCAGCTCGGCGGATGCATGATCGCCTGGTAGTCGAAGGCGAGTGGGTCGTAGGGGGCGAACCAGCCGGGGACGATCGCCAGCACGATGAAAGCGACCATCAGGACGATGCCGATCGCGAAGGAAATTCGCCGCCTGCGCGGGCGGCGAGCGATTATGGCCTTGGTAAGAGGCAGGGCCAGCGTCATCGCCGGCCGATCCTGGGATCGAGGCTCGCCTGCACCATGTCGGTGATCAGGAAGATCAGCGAGACCAGCAAGGCGAGGGCGAGGGTCAGGCCCTGGATCACCGGATAGTCGCGGCCGTAGATGGAATCGATCAGCAACCTTCCGACGCCGGGGATCGCGAACACCGTCTCGGTGATCACCGCACCACCGAGCAGGGTGCCGATATTGAGGCCGAACAAGGCGACAGTGGGGATGAGGGCGTTCCGGAGCACATGGCGGAACAGCACCAGTCGGCTGCGCAGGCCCTTGGCTCGGGCGAAGTCGACATATTCCGCCGTCAGCACCTCGATGATGCTGTTCCGCAGGTTCCGCATCAGCACGGCCGAGAGGCTGAGGGCAAGCGTCACCGCGGGCAGGAAGAGGTGATAGATGTCCTCGCCGAAGGTCGCGCCGAAGCCGCCCACCGGGAACCAGTGCAGGCGCGCGGCGAAGAAGGTGAGGAGCACGATGCCGATATAGAAGACCGGCATCGAAAGCCCGACTTGGAAGCTGGTGCGGATCGCGGTGTCGACGCCGCTGTCGCGCCGGAGCGCCGCCAGCACGGCCAGCGGCACGGCGAGGATCACCGCGAAGAGGCCGGCGAGTGCGGTCAGGAACAGGGTCACCGGCAGGCGCTGCACGATCAGGCTCAAGACCGAGACCTTGAGCACGATGGAATCGCCGAGGTCGCCGCGGAAGAAGTTGCGGATGAAGTAGAGAAACTGCACCGGGATCGGCTGGTCGAGACCGAGATTGGCGTTGGCCCGGGCCACGTCCGCATCGGTCGCCTTGATGCCGAGCAGCGCGCTGGTGGGATCGCCGGGGAGCAGGCGCACCAGCACGAAGCAGACGATCATGATCAGGAAGAAGGTCGGCAGGATCTGGAGCAGCCGGACGATGACGTAATTCAGGCTCAATGCTTCCCCTCGCTCATCATCAGGCGCAGGATTCGGGGCTGCGGCGCTTCGGAGCGAGGAGGCTCCGAAGCGCCGCCGTTCCCGGCAGGAACCGGAAGCTTACTTCTCGATATAGGCGCCGGAAAAGATGTTGTTGCCGAGCGGGATCTGCACGAAACCCTTCACGTTCTTGCGGAGCGCGACGGGATAGGGGGATTCGTAGAGGAACACGATCGGCGCGGCGTCCATGTAGGTCTTCTGGATCTGCTTGTACATGTCGGCGCGCTTGGCGGCGTCGGTCTCCTTCTGGCCGTCCTCGTAGAGCTTGTCCACGGTCTTGTCCTGCCAGCCGCCATGCAGGCTCTCGATGTTGGGGAAATAGGCGAAGTAGGAGGTGATCTCGCTGGGATCGGCGATGTCGTCGGTCCAGAGCGAGGTCCGCATCTGGAAGTCGCCGGCGCGATAGCGGGCGGTGCGGGTCGCGTTGTCCACCTGCTCGATGTTCAGCTTGACGCCGACCTGGGCCCACATCTGCTGGATGGTGGAGAGGATCGCCGTGTCGTCGGCGCTGCCGGCGAGGGCGAGGCAGGAGACCTCGATGTTCTGCAGGCCGGACTTTTGCAGCAGGTCCTTGGCCTTGGCGACGTCATAAGGGTAGGCCGGGCCGTCGCCGGAGACCAGCGGCGTCGCCGAGGACATGAAGGAGATCACCGGCTTGCCGACGTCATAGGTGACGATCTTGATCAGCGCCGCCTTGTCGATGGCGTAGTTCAGCGCCTGGCGGACCTGGACGTTGGCCAGCGGATTGTCGGAGCCGTCCTTCATCTTCGGCCGCACGTTCATGGTGAGGAACGTGACCTTGGTCGAGGGATAGAGCTCCATGTCGAGGTTCGGGTCGTTCTTCAGCTCGCCGACCCGGGCATAGGGGATGAGCTCGGCGCCGTCGACCTCGCCCGCCTGCAGCTTCAGGATGCGCGTGGCGTCGTCGGGAATGACCGGGAAATCGACCTCGTCGAGATAGGGCAGGGGCTTCCCGTCCTCGCCCATCTGCCAGTAATAGGGATTGCGCTTGATCACCATCTGGGTGCCGCGCTGCCAGCTGTCGAACATGAAGGGGCCGGAGCCGACCGGGTGCTCGGCGAAGGCCTTGGCCTTGTCGTCCGGCGTGGCGCCTGGCGCCGCATCCACCAGCTTCCCGGGCATGATGCCGGTGTTGAAGGTGGCGAGGCCGGCGGCGAGGGTCGGGTCGGGATGCTTCAGGTGCAGGATCACCGTGTCGTCGCCCTTGGTCTCGACCGTGTCCACGGATTCCAGGATGAAGTTCCAGATGCCTTCCTTCGGATTCTTGGCGCGATCCAGCGACCACTTTACGTCATCGACCGTGATCGGGCTGCCGTCGGAGAACTTGATGCCCTTGCGCATGGTCAGGGTGAAGGTGAGGCCGTCATCGGCGACCTTGTAGTCGGTGGCGAGGCCGGGATTGACGCCCTTGCCGTCCGCGGTCGGCTGCAGCAGCGTGTCGTAGAGGTTGGTCAGGATCCAGATATCGACATTGGCGTCGTTCAGCACCGGATCCAGGAACAAGGAATCGGCATAGCGGGCATAGACCATCTTCCCGCCGCGATTGACCGCTTCGGCCGTCTGACTGAGGCCGAGCAAGGCAATGACAAGAGACAGCAAGCCGAGAAATCGGGTCATTGGTGATCTCCCTGTTAGAGCCATGCCGATTGAAATCGGCATCATTGTTATAGTGAGCTATGACACCATGCAGGGCGGGACCTGTCAATATTGTGCAGGTGCGAGATGATCTCGAAGGGGACTCGCGTTTTTCTCGCTGGGACGCCTCGTCCGTTGTTCGCCGGATGAGATCGCGCGGGCTTGCTTGAACGCGCGAAGCCCGGTGTTATAGTCTGCAAGAACGCAACATCTCAGAGCGATATGCCCTTCAACGTCGATCCCGATCTGCCGGTCCCCGTCGGCACCCAGCTCCGCGGCGTGATCGAATACGGCATCGTCTGCGGCCAGCTCGCCCCCGGGCTGCGCCTGCCGACGGTGCGGAGCATGGCGCAGGAGCTCGGCATCGCGCCGATGACCGTCGCGCAGGTCTATAAGGAGCTGAAAGCCGTCGGCCTCCTCGAGACCAAGCCCGGCCATGGCACTTTCGTCAGCACCAGCGTCGAGGCTCAGGTGCGGCCGCGCATGCTGGAACTGCAGCGGCGCATCGATGCGCTGCTCGACGAGGCCAATGCCGCGGGGATGAGCGGCGCCGACCTGATGAGCCTCGTGCACGCACGGATCAACCGCCGCGCCCGTCCGGCGCCCGGCCTGCATCTGATGTTCGTGGGCCTGTTCGACGAGGCGACCCGCGCCTATGGCGAGGACATCCAGGCGCGCCTTGCCAACGACGACACGATCCAGACCACGACTTTCCGCGAGATTGCGGAGAACGAGCTCGCCCGCCAGCGGATGATGAAGGCCGACCTCATCCTCACCCTCGCCAACCGCAAGTCCGATCTCCAGGAGATCGTCGGGCCGAAGAAGCAGATCTTCGGCGTGACCTATATCCCCTCGGAGCGGACGCGCACCTTGCTGGCGCAGATCGATCCCCTGGCGCGGGTCGGCATCGTCTCGACCTTCCCCGAGTTCCTGCCGATCATGAAGGCCGGCCTGCAGCGCTTCGCGCCGCATGTGCACGAGATCCACGCCACCCTGTTGCAGAGCCCTAGCCTCGCCGAGGAGCTGCAGGGTGCGGATGTCGTCGTCTACGCCTCGGGCTCGAAGCGCGCCGCCGACCTGCTGCGGCCGGGCACCAGTGCCTTCGAATACCGCCACACGCCGGATCCGCGTGAGATCGAGCAAGCCCTGTTGCCGATGCTGGAGAGCATCCGTGCCGCCCGTCCGGCGGCGCCCGCTCGGGCAGCGGCAGCCAACGTCAGGAGGTCCCATGAGAATTAAGGACATGAACTGGATGCAGGTCGAGGACTACCTGAAGAAGGACGACCGCGCCGTCCTGCCGACCGGCAGCACCGAGCAGCATGCGCAGCTCAGCCTGATGGTCGATTGCATTCTCTCCGAGCGGGTGGCGGTCGATGCGGCGAAGCCGATCGGCGTCCCGGTGTTCCCGCCGGTCAACTACGGCATCACGCCCTACTTCCGCGCCTTCCCGGGCACGATCTCGCTCCGGATGGAGACGTATCTCAAGGTGATCACCGATGTGCTCGACTGCCTCTACGAGCAGGGCTTCCGCCGCATCCTGATTGTCAACGGCCATGGCGGCAACTCGCCGGCGGCGACGCTGGCCCAGGAATGGATGACCGAGCATGAGGGCGCGCGGATCAAGTTCCACAACTGGTGGAACGCGCCAAAGACCTGGAAAAAAGTGAAGGAGATCGATCCGGTGGCGAGCCATGCTTCCTGGATGGAGAACTTCCCCTGGACCCGGCTCGAGGGCGTGGTGGCGCCATCGCAGCAGAAGCCGATGGTCGATTACGACGAGCTGAAGCGCCTCGACCACAAGGGCGCGCGCAAGTTCCTCGGCGACGGCAATTTCGGCGGCTATTACGAGAAGCCGGACGAGGACATGATGGCGCTCTGGAACGTCGCCGTCGAGGAGACCCGCACCCTGATCGAGACCGGCTGGTAGCTGCCGGGCATGAACGGGGGACCGCTCGTCATCTGGGGTGCCGGCGCGATCGGCGGGACGGTGGGCGCCTATTGGCGCCGCGCCGGACACGACGTCGTGTTCGTCGATGTCGATGCGGACCATGTCGCCGCCATCAACAAGACTGGCCTCAGGATCGAGGGGCCGATCGAGGAGTTCACGGTCCGGGCGCCGGCCTTCCTGCCCAAGGACGTGAAGGGCAAGTTCGAGACCATCTTCCTCTGCGTGAAGGCGCCGGCGACGCCGGCAGCGGTGGAAGCGCTGGCGCCCTTCGTTGCAGACAAGGGCTGCGTCGTCTCGCTGCAGAACGGATTGAACGAGCGGGTGATCGCGGCGAAGCTCGGCGCCGAGCGCACGATCGGCGCCTTCATCAATTTCGGCGCGGACTATCTCTCGCCCGGCGTCGTGCACTACGCGGGCCATGGCGCGGTCGTCATCGGCGAGCTCGACGGCCAGAAGACGCCGCGCATCGAGGCGCTGCATCGCCTGATGCAGGAGTTCGAGCCGCGGGCGATCCTCACCACCAACATCTGGGGCTATCTCTGGGGCAAGCTCGCCTATGGCGCGCTGCTGTTCGGGACCGCCCTCACCAACGATTCGATCGCCGACTGCCTCGCCGCGCCGAAATACCGGCCGCTCTTCATCGCCCTCGCCCGCGAGGTGGAGAACGTCGCGGTCTCGTCCGGCGTGAAGCTGGAATCCTTTGACGGCTTCGATCCCGCCGCCTTCATGCCGGAGGCGAGCCTCGCCGCGGCAGAGGCCTCGCTGGACGAGCAGGTGGTGCATAACCGGAAGTCGGCGAAGACCCATACCGGCATCTGGCGCGACCTCGCGGTCCGCAAGCGCAAGACCGAGGTCGATGCGCAGCTTGGGCCGATCGTCGAGACCGGCGTCGCCAAGGGCATCCCGACGCCGCTCACCAGGCGGCTGATCGGCCTCATCCACGACATCGAGGACGGGCGCCGGCCGCTCGCCTGGGAGACGCTGGACGAGCTGGCGAAGGCGCGGCCATGAACATCTCCTTCGAAGGCAAGCGCGCGATCGTCACCGGCGCCCGGCACGGCTTCGGCCGCGCCATCGCCCGGGCCTTCGCCGCGAACGGCGCCCAGGTCTTCGCCTGCGACGCGGCGGCGGAGGGTTTGGCGGAGACCAAGAAGCTCTGCGGCGATCGCTGCGAGACCGCAGTCGTCGATGTCTCCGACCGCAAGGCCGTAGGCGTCTTCGTGGACCGGATCGCGGCGGGGCGTCCGATCGACATCCTGGTCAACAATGCCGGCGGCGTGCTCGGACAGGTCGGCCGGCCGATGGAGGAGATCTCGCCGGAGGACTGGCAGGTGATCTTCAACGTGAACACCACCGGCGCCTTCAACTGCGCCCAGGCCGTGGTGCCCGGCATGAAGCGCGCACGTTCCGGCCGCATCGTCAACATTTCCAGCGGCGCGGGGCTCGGCATCAGCCTCACCGGGATCCAGGCCTATGCCTCGGCCAAGGCGGCGCAGATCGGCCTGACGCGCCAGCTCGCGCATGAGCTCGGCCCCTGGGGCATCACCGTCAACAACGTGGCGCCCGGCTTCGTGCGCTCCAACCCGAC
>Ga0335084_10006862_pt1 | contig 11325 bp, 9 predicted proteins | sample Lox_Sample_44_FD_206721 | JGI IMG/M metagenome (GOLD analysis project Ga0335084, IMG submission 206721) | Soil microbial communities from Loxahatchee National Wildlife Refuge, Florida, United States - Lox_Sample_4.4 | ecosystem: Environmental > Terrestrial > Soil > Wetlands | place: USA: Florida...
CTTCCCGATGACCCGGAAGGTTGCCGGATTCTTCAGGGGCGCCTTCTGGTCCACCGTCAGGTTCAGCCGTTGATCGCCGACCAGCTCGGCGTAGGATACGCTCGGCCCTCCGCTTTTCGCCCGGATCGCGCCGTCCGCCGCCTCGAGCTCGCCAGCCGGCCTGCCGAGTCGCTGCGCGGCGCGTTCGAGCAGCGCCTGGCGGGCTGTCGCGGCAGCCCGTCGGATCTGCATTCCTCCGCGGGAGACACCCGCGCTCCCGGCGGTCGATCCTTGGTCCGGCGTGAGCGCCGTGTCACCCTCGATCATGGTGACGCGCTCGACGGAAACCTCCAGCTCCTCCGCGGCCATCTGTCGCAGCGCCGCCCTCGCGCCCGTACCGAGGTCCACCTTGCCGCTGAAGAGCGTCACCGTGCCATCCGCATGGATAGCCAGGAATCCATCCACCGCGTCCGCGGCAACGGTCTTCCCTAGGAACGCATCCGCCGTGGGTATGGTCTGCGCCGCCCCCCGTCCGGCCAGCATCGGCCCGAACTGGATCCCGACGACGACGGCGCCGCCCGCTTTGAGAAACGTCCGACGGGTCACCCGATTGTCCGTCATCTCAGCGCCCTCCCGTCGCCGCGGCCGCGCGCATCACCGCCCGAACCACTCGATCCTGGGTCCCGCACCGGCACAGGACTCCGGCCAAAGCCTGCTTGAGCTGGGCCTCGGTCGGGCGCGGCGTCTGGTCCAGAAAGGCCTTGGCGGCCATCACGATCCCCGGCGTACAGTATCCGCACTGCGCGGCCTGCTCCTCGATGAACGCGGCCTGCAGCGGGTGCGGACGTTCGGGCGAGCCGAGCCCCTCGATCGTCGTCACCGCCTGCCCGGCCACGGCCTGCACCGGCAAGAGACACGAGCGCACGGCCTGACCCCCGACCAGGACGGTGCACGCGCCGCACTGCCCCAGGCCGCAGCCGAACTTCGTGCCCGTGAGGCCGAGGTCGTTCCGCAGGACGTAGAGCAGCGGCGTCTCGGGATCCGCCATCACCTGGCGCGGCTGCCCATTGACGGTCAGAGCAATCATCGGGATTCTCCTTTCCTAACGGTCCTGCAGACGAAAGTCGCTCGTCGCGAGGAACCCGGCTCAGCGGTGTGATCTGACGGCGCCCTGCACCAACAATGAGGCCCTCTGGGGCTCATCCACCCAAAGGGCCGCGCTCCTTCCACGGAGATTTCCGAGTGCCGCGGAAACCAGAAATGACGGGCATGCCCCCCACCCCTCTCCTCGTGGATCGGCATTCCGCAATACGGCCAAACGCTACTTGGGCCTCGCGGCAATGTCAACGCGAAAGGCAGCTTGTTTGCCGGGGTAGACACCGACGTCGTCACGCCTGCGGCACGACCTCTCGCCAGAGCCGTCGGAAGGGCGGGTACGTGACGGCCTCCGTCAGCTGGACCGTCATGCCACCATCCACGAAGAGATTCGTTCCCGTGATCCACCCCGCATCATCGGAGGCCAGAAACAAGACGGCCCCGGCCACGTCCTCGGGAACACCCAGACGACGGAGAGGATAGCTCTCGACGCGAAGGCGGACCTCGGCTTCGGTCGCGGCCGCATTCATTTTGACGAGGCTCTCCGTCATGATCACCCCAGGGCAGACCGCGTTGACCCTGATCCCGGCCGGACCGTATTCCACCGCCAGTTCGCGGGTCATGGCGCTGATGCCTCCCTTGGCCGCCTCGTAGGCGGAGCGGCCCGGTATGCCGCCGTACGCTTGCATCGAGGAAAGGTTGACGATGGCGCCTCTTTCCTCCTTCAGCATGGAGAGGATGGCATACTTGCACATCAGCCAGGTGCCCTTGAGGTGTGTGGCGACGGTGCGGTCGAAATCCTCCTCGCTCATCCGGACCGCCATCTCCACCCTGGCCCAGCCGTGGGAGTTGACCAGGATGTCGACCCGCCCGTAGGAGTCGACGGCGCGCCGGATGGCCGCCTCCGCCTGGGCAGCCTGCGTGACATCCGTGGCCTGGAACACCGCCTGGCCGCCGCGGCCACGGAGTTCGGCCGCGATCTGCTCTCCCTGCGCGGTCGGCAGGTCGGCAATCACCACCGCGGCGCCCTCGCGCACGAACCGCCGGGCCACGCAGCCGCCGATGCCACCACCGCCACCTGTCACGACCGCTACCTTGCCGTGGAGCTTCGACATGCGATGTCTCCTTCCTTCCGTGGAGCCATGGCTTTTCTATGCCGACAATCGTGACCGCGGCCGGCTGCGGCCGGTGCGCCCCTTGGGTCTGGGTGGCCGGGGACGGCTCGGCCGCTCCAGCGTCAGGCCGCGTGCGTCGTCCCAGGCCGCCGGATCCTGCTGGAAGTACTTCGCCAGCAACTCGTACAGCTCCCCATGGTTCCGCCGCATCGCCAGCGCGGTTTCGAAGAAGGCCTCCACCGCAACGCCCAGAAACTCCACCGGATCGTGCGCACCGTATTCGTCGAGCAGCGACTCGCCGCGAAGCATCTGCGGGATCTCCCGTTCGCGGACTTCGACCCAGCGGCGCGCCGCGGCGTCGTCGAAACCACGGGGGATGCCATCGAAGCGCGTCTGCTCGAGGTCGAGGAGATGGGCAAACTCGTGGAACCCGACGTGATACGCATCGTCGGGATCCCGAAAACTCTGGCACAAAGCGGGCACCGACAGGATCACGGTGCCCCAGGGGTGCGCTTGGCCGGAGAGGTCATCCGCGCCAAACTCGTAATCCCGGTCGAAGTCGTCGGGGTAGAGCAGGACTTCGTTGAGCTGTTCCCAGTCGTACTCGGGCCAGCCGAGGGAAAGCGTCACGGCGGAGGCTGCGACCAAGACGCGGAGTTCGTCGACGACCTCCACCCCGACGCCGCTGATGAGCTTTTCCGCCAAGAAGATCCGCAGATCCTTCTCGAAGCGGACCCGGAGCGCCTCGGGCAGGCGGTTGTAGTGGTCACACCACTCCCGCAAGACAGCCCGCCAGGCTTCCGGAAACGGCGTGGCGAGGATCGTGCGCCGAGCCCGCCAATGTGCGGCAGAGCGCCAGGCGAGGATCGCGACCGCCAGCGCGGCGAGCACGAGGCTCCCCAACGCTCCCCAGAGACCGGCGAGCAGGCCGACCAGGCCCGAGACGATACCGGCACCCAGGAATAGGCCAGCCCAGGCGATTGGCGGAATCGGGGACGGGGCAGTCCGCATCGACCATCCTAAGGCGCAGGCTCACGCGGATCGCGCCATCGCATCACGTCGTCGGTGCGCCCGAAGCATCCCTGAGTCCTCCGTCAGATGTCAACCACAAATCCAGCCCCACCTGGCTATCCGACCTGTCTTGAGAAGTAGAGATCCCCGCGGGTCGCGAGAATTGGGATGCGCTGAGGCGGTGCTTGTGGTATGGGGTGGGCTGTGAGCACGGTGTGCAAGTTGGCTGGGTCAGAGCCGGAGGCGGGAGTAGCATGAGTCACGAGTCGGAGCGCAGGCCCGGGGACGTCGCGAGCGACGCGAGCGCTTTCTACGCCACTGTCGCGAAATATCTGGTTGCCAGCGAGCGCCTGGCCGTCTGCACCATTCTGCGCCTCACAGGCTCGGGGCCGCGGCGTGCCGGGGCCAAAATGCTCGTACGAGAGAGCGGCGGGTCGGCCGGGACCGTCGGCGGCGGCGTCCTGGAGGTGAAGGCTGTGGCGTGGGCGCAGGAGGTCCTCCGGACCGGCCTGGCGTTCTGCCGGCCTTTCGCGCTGGACCTCCAGCAGGCGTCGGACGAGGGGATGACCTGCGGTGGAGAGGTCGAAGTGCTCATCGAGTGCCTGGACGGAAGAACACCCGCGGTGCGGGACTTCTTCGCCCAGGTTCTCACCGTCCTGACGCGCGCGGAGCGCGGTTTTCTCGCGACCGCCATCGCTCCGAGCGGAAGCGTCGTTGAGACGGAGCACTTTCTCGTGACCAGCGGGCGGCTTCTCGTCTCCCCGTCCCTATCGGGCCTCGGCCTGCCAGAGGACCTGCTGCGCGGCCCTGTGCCAACGGCCCCCGGTCTCGTCGGGCGCGGGGTGATTCGCTACTTCCTGGAGCCGCTCGCACCACCCATCACCGTGTGCGTCTTCGGCGCCGGCCACATCGCGGCGCACCTCGTCCCGCTGTGCCATCTCCTTGGCTTCCGCACCGTCGTGGTGGATGACCGGGCTGATTTCGCCTCGCGAGATCGCTTCCCCCAGGCCAGCGATCTGATCATCGTCCCGTCCTTTACGCACGCGCTGGAGCGCCTCCCCTTCGGCGAGGACAGCTACGTCGTCATCGTCACCCGCGGCCACGCTGGAGACGAGGCGATTCTCCGCCAAGCCTTGCGGCGCGGCCCGGGCTACATCGGGATGATTGGCAGTCAGCGGAAGCGGAGGCTCATCTTCGAGCAGCTTGCCCGCGAGGGGTTTACCACGGAAGACCTTGCGCGGGTCAGTTGCCCCATCGGCCTCCCCATCGGCGCCGAGACTCCCGAAGAGATCGCCGTGAGCATCTCGGCGCAGCTCGTCGCCGCCCGTGCGGCCCGTCGCGGGAAGGGCTAGAGCGTGGCCGCCCGCCCGGATCTGGCCGCCATCATCCCAGCGGCCGGGTACTCTCACCGGATGGGCGCCTTCAAGCCCCTTCTTCCTTTCGGCTCGGCCACCATCATTGAACACGTGATCTCCACGGTACGCGAGGCGGGGACAGAAACCATCCGTGTCGTCGCCGGCTGGCAGGCAGACCGCCTGATTCCCGTGCTGGAGCGGTCGGGTGTTTCGTGGGTAATGAACGAGCGATTTGCGGAGGGGATGTACACGTCGATTCAAGCCGGCGTCCGCAATCTCCCCGCGGGCGTGGCCGCTTTCTTCCTGCTACCCGGAGACATGCCGCTAGTGCGAAGCGCGACCCTCGCTCGGCTCATTTCCGTATGGGACGCGAGGCCCGGCGGGATTCTTTGTCCCTGCCATGAGGGAAGGCGCGGCCATCCGCCGCTCATCGCCGGGACCTTCATCCCGGAAATCCTGGCCGAGGTCCCGCCCGGCGGGCTCCGCACCCTGCTCGCCCGTCACGCCGAGGATGCCCGCGAGATCGAGGTCGCGGACCGAGGCATCCTCGTAGACCTCGACACACCGGACGACTATTGCCAGGGGCTGGAGGCGTAGGCGAGAGATGGATGGTTTGGGGTCAGGGCGGCAATTCGTCCGACTTGGCACGCTGGCCGGGTCGCACTGCTCCACTGGCGACGTTCGTCTCGACGCGCATCGCTCGCAGCGCTGACGACGAACCAGCCGCTGCGAGCGATGAGCCGCGGGTGTATCGCTTTCCAGGCTCGGCGTTCCTGCTTCGCTAGAATTCCTCGAAGTGCCCCTCTATGTTGTCAGTCCCCGTTGCGGCGGCCACGAGACCGGGAGTCGCGACTTTCCGCTTGGCTTTCACCTTCAAGGGAACGATGTTTCCGATGGTTTGAGGGGCGGGAGCCTGGGCCATCGCTTGATGCGCCAGCTTGAACTTGGCCACCTCACCGACCGGGGGATGATGGGGAGAACGACTGGAGCCCTTCCGTCAATCGCGCCGGCAGATGACGTTGAGGACCGCTTGGCGCCCCTCTTCCCGAACCGCCTTAAGGGCTCGCTGCAGAGCCGGGCGCACTTGCTCGGCCCGCTCCACTCGCTCCCCGTATCCCCCGTGCGCCTCCACGATCTTCTCGTAGGCCGGCGCCGGGGTGAGATCGCTGAGGGGGAATGCTCCCGTCTTCACCGCCCACCCCTCGGGGAAAAGGGCCGCCGTGGTCTTGCGGACGGCGCCCCAGCAGCCGTTGTTGAAGACCACGACCAGAATCGGAAGGTTGTAGACGGTACTCACCATGTGGGCCGCCGTGGGCACGCTGAAGATATAGGCGCCGTCCCCCACCGTGACGATGACCGTCTTGCTTGGCTGGGCCAGCTTGACGCCCAAGGCCGCGCCGACGCCCCAGCCGAGACAGCCGGCGGGGGAGTGCGAGAAGAAGCAGCCTGTTCGATCGCGGTCGACCTGTGTCAGGCGGAGGTCGTATTCGTTGACGAGCACGGTCTCTTCGTCCGTCGCCTCGCCGATGCAGCGTGAGAGCCATTCGAAGTCAATCGGCGACTCCGCCTGGGCGGCCAGGGCGCCGCTTCGCCAAGCTGCCCGCTGGGCGTCATGCTCCGCGCGAAGACTCGTCGAACGCCGGGCGAGCGCTTCCCCGGTCCCAATCCGACGCCCCGCGGCGGCGGCGAGCGCCCGTAGCGTGCTCGCGGCATCGCCCTGGAGGTTGAGTGCCGCGGCAAACGTCCGGATCGGATAACGGACGAACAGTGGGTCACCGCCCAGGTGAATGACCCGGGCCTCGGGGTTGATATGCATTCGCGCCGGGAACCAGGGCACATCGCTTTCCGCCACCAGAACGACGTCCGTCCGCTCCAGGAATGGCGCCGGGTCGAAGCCGAGGTGGTGCGGATGACTGGTGGGGAAGTTGACATGCGTGGGGTTGAACTCCACGACCGGAATCGCCAGGGCCTCCGAGAGCGCCACCGAGGCCTCGATCGCGGCGGGGTCGCGGCCGACGCTGGTGGCGATCAGGAGCGGCGACTCCGCCGTGGCGAGCAGCGCCGCGGCCTGCTCGACCAACACCGGGTCCGGCTGCAAACGGCTCCGCGGTCCGCCTGGACCATCCACCGCGAACCGGAAAGTCGTTTGCGGCTCGGCCAGGACCTCGCGCGGGAGGGTCAGATAGGCGATTCCCTGGGGGTCGCTCGTGGCCACGGCCAAAGCCCGGTCCACTACCGCCTCGAGCTGCACGAAGTTCCGTAGCTCGTAGTCCCATTTCAGAAACTCGCGGATGATCCCGGCCTGATCGTAGGCCTCCTGCGCCCAGTGGATGTACAGATCCCGTGCCCCCAAGAGTCCTGTCTCCACAAGGGGTGTACGGCCTGCCGTCATGAAAAGCGGGATGTTGGCGCGGGCGGCGTTGATCAGGGCGCCCGCGCAGTTGGCCGTCCCGACGATGGTGTGGGCCATCACGACCTGCGGCCGTCCCGTGCACATGGTGACCCCATGGGCCATGCTCACGGCCACGAACTCGTGCGGCACCGTGATGGGCCGCGGTCGGTCTTTGCCCTCGGCCGCGAACTTCGCGAAGGCGTCCACGAGCGGGCCGAAGTCGGTGCCCGCGTTGCCGAAAAAGTATTCGAAACCGCGGGCGCGGAGCAACTCCAGATAGGCCTGCGCCGTGGTCTCCACCGAGACGGATCTTTCACGCCCCTCGCTCATTCACCACCCCCACGCGTGTTGGAAAGGAATACAGGCTTCCCCGGAACGACGGGACCGGCCACGAGCGCCTTGGCCAGATGAAGATAATGCGCCGTATTCCGGCGCCCGCATACCGGCCGAGCGGCGGACAGTCTACGCCGAGGGGGGCCCCCAAGGCAAATCCGTATGCGAATTCGTTGAAGTCGGCGACAGAGCGCAGAGCCCGTTGCCAAACCAGACTCTTGTTACGGTTCCCCCGGCGTCCGGGTGAGCTGGACTCTTTCCCGTCCCTCCAGCCAACGCCCCAGACGGATCAGCGCCTTCCCCATGCGCGAGCGCCATGCGTTCTTCGGCGGGCGATGTTCGTGCCGCCGGAACCAGCCCCGGTGTGTGAGCTGCCGATCGCGCTCAATGACATGGCGAAAGTATTCCTGCAATTCGTGCTCATACCAGTAGTCTGTCATGGCCATCTCCTTCTAGGAGTTTCGAGACCTGATGCCACGAGCCCGCTGGCCTTGGTCGCATTCGCTTTCCGTAGCGCCGGTGACTCCGCGGCGGTCGGACGTGCCGCCCCCGGAATCTCGAAACCCCGTGATGGCGCATGTGCTCACCCCCCTTCAAGCGCCCTGCGGGCGCGGTGCAAAAAACAAGAACCCTGAGGCCGGAGGACCCCAGGGTTCTTGCAGGACTTTTGTTTTCGATCAGCGCTCGGCTATGTCTCTCCGCGCCCCTGCCGACACCCCGGCCCTCGTCCGACGGAAACTCGTCGTCCCGGGCATCGCTTCAACATGACCTGCGGCAGAGCACGCACGACCGTCGACCTCCTCGAGTGGGAAGAACTATAGCCTAACCCGCTCCGGGATCAAGCGAAATCTCGCTGGCGCCACGCGACTACGGCCTCGCCCGTCACCCCGGCGGCCCTCTCGCTTCGCCGAAAGCCGATTCCCCTCTGATCTTGACTGTGCCGGCGGGGATGCTAGGGTACGCCCGAGCGGACGGGAGGCCCGGCGGCGGGGATCGTCGCGGCTTGTCGTGCACCGGGAGAGCATGCCACATGGGAACGTCGGGTTCGTTCCGGCAGATCGCACCAGGCCAGCTTCAGATCCGGGACGGCGGGGGATGCCTCTCCTTGTTCGGCCTGCCTTTCTTCCTGGCCGGATTGTTCGTGACCCTGATCGGCGCCCGGATCGTGCCGATGAAGAACGCGCACGATGTTCCCATCTGGGCCTGGCCCCTCATTGTCCTGGTCGGTCTCATCTTTGTGGCGGTGGGCGGCGCCCTGGTGTTTGGGCGGCGCTGGATCACCCTGGATGCGGACCGCGGCGTGTTCCTCAAGCAGTGGGGGCTCCTCGTCCCCATGCGGGCCGAGGAGCAGCCTTTGGGCGAGTATGACGCCGTGGTCGTCAGGTTCGCGGCCGGGGATTCGGATACCGCCGACCGGTATCCGGTCTTCCTCCGTACAGCATCCGGAAAGACGGGCCTCACACTGGACACCCCGACGGAATACGGTCGAGCCCGCGAGACGGCGGCGGCCGTGGCCAAGCTGCTGCGCCTTCCCCTGGTGGACGTCACCACTGACCATGAATCGGTGACGAGCGCAGACCGGGTGGGCGCCACGTATCAGGAGCGGCTTCGCTGCGGCGAGGACCGAGAAGAGGAGGCTCCCAGGCCGCTCCGGATGCAATGCCAGGTCCGGGAGTCTGGCAGCGCGGTCGAGATCGTGATCTTGGGGTCCGGCTTCAAGCCGGGGAGGCTCCTCGGGTTCGTCGTCTTTGCAGGCCTTCTGGCCTTTATGGTGCCCCAGTGCCTCTGGTTCTTCCGACACACCAAGACCCCGGATGCGGTGCAGTTCGCATTCTTTGGCTTCGCGGCGCTCTTCTTTCTCGGTATTCCCCTGCTGGGGGTGATTAAGTCAGTCGTCCTGGCGGTCCGTGGCCGCACCGTGGTGACGGCATCCGCGGAGGGTATCGCCATCGAGGAGCGAGCCTGGCGGGCCCAGACGACCCGTATTCCCGCCGCGGAGATTTTGGGCCTCGACTACGGGACGGCGCAGGCGGCGTTCGCCACTGCCCGGCGCGACGCCGAACAGCGTATGACCCGGGCCCACCGAGCCGCGCCGTCTTCAAGACCAGGCGGGGCCGAGCCGCGTTGGCTCACGGCGTGGCGCCGACTGGTTCGCTCCAAGGGAGTCATCGTGAAGAGCCGGAACGGCCTGGTGGCCTTTGGCGCCGGGCTCCCCGACGACGAGGTCCGTTACCTGCACGCCATTGTCGCGCGCGTCCTCGGCGGTCCCGATGGACCCCGCTGGTAGCCCCTCCCCCCCGGAAAGGCCGCACGCGGCAACCCCGAAGGATAACCTGTTTCGCCCAGGCTGCTCAAAAAGGCCTAGATGCAAGGCGGCGCGCCGGGTACCCATCCACAGGATGGGTGCAGGTGCGAGGCGTACTTAGCTCGTACGTCGCAGCGCCGTACCCATCGTTCCGATGGGTACCCGGCGCGCGGGGTACCCGTCCGTAGGATGGGCACCCATCAGAATGGGTACCCTGCAGATGGGCCTTTTTCAGCAGCCTGTCAGACGAGCACGGCGCGGTGGGAGACGCCGGCGCGGCCGAAGACCGCGCGGTATCGCTCGATCTCGTCGGGAGGACCGGTCGGCTTGGCGTCGTTGTCCGAGAGCTTGACGGCCGGCCGGCCGTTGGCCTCCGTGATCTTGCAGATCACGCTGATGGGGTCGAGGTCGGTCGCGCCGCGGGGATGGCAACCCCGGAAATCGTTGGTGAGCAGTGTCCCCCAGCCGAATCCGGTGCGGATGCGGCCGCGGAAATGCTGGTGGAGGGCGATCATCGTGGACGTCTCCAGCCCGTCGGAGAACAGGATCAGCTTCGCGCGCGGGTCGCGGCCGCGAGCGCTCCACCAGGCGATGGCCTCTTCGCCCCCAGCGACCGGGTCCTTGGAGTCGATGCGAAGGCCAGTCCAGTCGGCGACCCAGTCGGGGGCCTCGGCCAGGAATTGGGTCGTACCGTAAGTGTCGGGAAGGAAGATGAGCAGCCGGCCGCCGTAGGTCTCTTGCCAGCGGGCCAGCACCTCGTACTGGGCGGCGTGCAACGCCTCCGGCGTCTGCGCCAGGGTCGCTTGCACCATGGGCAACTCGTGCGCGTTCGTGCCGATCGCCTCGATGTCGTGCCGCATGGCGAGGAGCACGTTTGAGGTCCCGGTGAAAGCTGGCCCCAACACATCCCGCGCGGCCAGTACAGCCCATTCATGGTAGAGGTAATCGTGCCGGCGCCGCGTGCCGAAGTCTGCCAGGCCTGAAACCCCTGCCTCGCGGAGGCGCAGCAGGTTCCGCCAGAGGTTCGTCTTCGCCTGCGCGTAGAGGACGTCCAGCTCGAACCGCGACAGGCGTTGGAGCCCCTGCCGGTTGCGCAGCGTGTTCACGATCGCGACGGCGGGGATCTCCCACAGCGTCGTCTCCGCCCACGACCCGGAGAACGTCAGCTCGTACTGGCCGCCCTTGACCGCGAGGTGGTACGCGGGGAGCTGGTAGGACGCGAGCCAGGCCAGAAAATCCGAGCGGAACATCCCGGCCTGTCCGTAGAAGGTGTTGCCGGCCAACCAGATCAACTCGGATTTCGTGACGCGCAGTGTACGTGCATGGTCGAGCTGGGAGCGCAGCTCCTGTTCGGGGATCACATCCGCCAGACGGACGGCCGTCGTCCGGTTGAGCAGCGAGAAGGTAACGGGCACTGCGTGGTGGTGCAGCCAGATGAACTGGAGCATCAGGAACTTGTAGAAGTCCGTGTCGAGCAGGGATCGGACAATGGGGTCGATCCGGTAGGAGTGATCGTGCGCGCGCGTGGCGAGGTCGAGCATCGGCGAGGGCTCCGTGAGGTGGAGGTCGCTGCATTTGATCAGCGGACGCGCCCGCCGTCAAGGAGGATCTTCCGCGGTGTGGTAGATCAGTGATTCTGTCACCGGCTAACTGTTCCGTGATTCTGTCACCCTCGGGAGGTTAGGGCGGTAGGCTCTCCCCACGGAAGGGAGGGCCCATGAGTCCACCCAATGAGGTGAT
>Ga0335084_10006863_pt1 | contig 11323 bp, 7 predicted proteins | sample Lox_Sample_44_FD_206721 | JGI IMG/M metagenome (GOLD analysis project Ga0335084, IMG submission 206721) | Soil microbial communities from Loxahatchee National Wildlife Refuge, Florida, United States - Lox_Sample_4.4 | ecosystem: Environmental > Terrestrial > Soil > Wetlands | place: USA: Florida...
CTTCACCGGCGCCCACGCCACCAATCCCTTCAGCGGCCAGCCTGTGTCCATCTGGGTCGCCAACTTCGTTCTCAGCGACTACGGCACGGGTGCGCTGATGGCCGTGCCGGCGCACGACACACGGGACTTTGCCTTCGCCCGGACCTATGGCCTGCCGATCAAGCCGGTCATCCGCCCCGCAGACGGTCGGGACCTCGGCCCGGTCGAGAGCTGGACCGGGTCATTCAACGACGACGGCATCCTGGTCGACTCGGGGGAGTACACCGGACTCGATTCCGAGGAGGCCCGCCGCCGGATGGGCCAGGCGCTGGAGCAGCGCAGGCTCGGCAAGCCCACGGTGACCTACCGGCAGAAGGACTGGGGGTTCAGTCGCCAGCGGTACTGGGGCACCCCCATCCCCATCGTCTACTGCGAGCGGTGCGATCCGGAGCGGAAGGGCATCCCCCTGCCGGACGACCAGCTCCCGGTGCGGCTGCCGGACATCGACACCCAGGCGGTGCTCACCGGGAAGGGCGAGCCACCGCTGGCCAAGGTGAAGTCCTTCGTCGAGACCACCTGCCCGACCTGCGGCGGGCCCGCGCGGCGGGAGGTGGAGACGATGGACACCTTCGTCGACTCCAGCTGGTACCACGCGCGCTACCTCTCCCCCCATTTCGACAGGGCCCCCTTCGACCCGGCGCTGGCGCAGCGCTGGCTCCCGGTGGACCTCTACGTCGGTGGCCCCGAGCACGCGGTCATGCATCTGCTCTACTTCCGGTTCTGGACCCGGTGGATGAAGGTGCTCGGCCTCGTCCCGACGGACGAGCCGGTGACCCGTCTCGTCACCCAGGGCATCGTCAACGGCCCGGACGGGCGGAAGATGTCCAAGCGCTGGGGCAACGTCGTCGCTCCGGCCACCATCGTCGAGAAGTACGGCGCGGACACCGTCCGCACCTACGTGCTCTTCGCCGGGCCACCCGAGCGGGACTTCGACTGGAGCGATGACCAGGTCGAGGGCGCGCACCGCTTCCTGAAGCGGGTCTGGGCCCTGGCTGCCACGCACCAGGACGCCACCGCCACGGCTCGGGCCAATGGCCCCTTCGAGGGGAAGGCGCTGCAGATTCGCCGGGCCGCCCACAGGTGCGTGAAGCGGGTCGGGGAGGCCATCGACCGGCTCTCCTTCAACACGGCGATCGCCTTCGTCATGGAGTTCGTCAACGCGCTGTACGACGCGGGTCGTCCGGAGACCCCGGCGGAGAAGGCGGCGATGGGAGAGGCCATCCGGCTGCTCACCCGCGTGCTGACCCCGTTCGCGCCGCATCTGGCGGATGCCGTCGCCGAGGCGTACGGCCCGGCCGGCGCGCCCTCCACGGTCGAGCAGGGCTGGCCGGAGTTCGACCCGGCGCTGGTGGTGGAGGACACCCTGCCCTACGCCGTCCAGGTGAACGGCAAGCTTCGCGGGGAGATCCGCATCGCCGCCGACGCGGGCGAGAGCGAGGTCCGGGCCGCCGCCGAGAGCGAGGAGAAGGTACGCGCGGCCCTGGCCGGAAAGGCCCTCCGGAAGGTGGTCTTCGTCCCGAAGCGGCTGATCAACTTCGTCGTCGGATGAGCCGGTCGCTCGCGGCCCTGGTGTCGCTCGCCTGCCTGGCTGAGCCGGGCTGCGGCTACCACGTCACCGCCAGTGGTCCGGGGTTCCCCCAGGGCATCCGGAAGGTCTTCGCCCCGATCGTCGTGAACCGCACCAGCGAGCCCGCGCTGGAGGGCGTCTTCACCGAGGCGCTGCGCGAGCGGCTGGCGCGCTCGGGAAATCTGGGCGGGGAGAGCAGCGAGGGGCGGCTGGAGGGCGAACTGCTCTCGGTCGGAGCCGCGGTGGCCCAGCTGGCGCCGGGCACGCAGGGAGCGCTCACCTACCGGATCTCGGCCACGTTCCGGGTCCGCCTCCTCCGGAATGGGACGCTGCTCGCCATGACCGACGTCTACGGGACCGAGGACTACCTTCCGGCGATCCGCGCGGACGTGCTCACCACCGAGGCCAATCGTCAGGCCGCCATCCGCCGGCTGGCGAGTGCGCTCGCCGCCGACGCGGTCGCGCGGCTGCAGACCGGCTGAGGGGCGAGGAATCCCGCGGTGGGCGCAGGGCGCCCCGGACTCAGGCGCGCGCGCTCTGGACCGCGGCGGCGAGCCGGGCGATGCGCCGGCTGGCGTTCTTCTTGTGCAGCACGCCCTTGCTCGCGGCCTTGTCCAGCATCCGGGCCGCGGCCCGGAGCGCCTCCTGGACGCGGGCGGCGTCCTTCGAGGCCAGCGCCTCGCGGGCCTTCTTCACCGCCGACTTCACCTGCGTCCGGACCGCCTGGTTCCGGGCCCGGCGCTTCAGCGCCTGCCGGTTCCGCTTCTGAGCTGACTTGGTGTTTGCCACGGGCGGCCCTCCCTATCGGGGGGACCCCCGGTCGTCAAGAGCGACCCCACCCAGAGTCCGTCGTTCCCGGAAACCCCGCAGGCCCCGGCGAAGGATCAGGTCTCTTGTGGAGAAGTGGGCCTTTTCGATGCCCTAACCTCCCGTGCTGACTCGGAGGTGTCCGGCGCTGAAACCTTCTGCACGCCCGGTCGGTTGCCATCCGCTCGTCTCGCGCCTGTCACGGTCCACAGCGTTCTCCCCAGATTTCACACAAGTCCTGTGGGAACTCATCGCACGTGAATACACGTGCCCACCGGGTCACGGAAGACCAGCGGGCGCTCGGAGAGCACGGTGCCTCCGGCCTGCCGGACGCGGGTGTGGGCGTCGGCGGCGAGACCCGGCGCGTCGACGGTCAGCGTCGCCGCCGAGGCCGCACCCGCGGCGTAGCAGAGGCACAGCCCCGGCGTCTCGACCGACCACTCCCCGCCGTCGACCTCCACCGTCCAGCCCAGGGCGGGCCCGACCGAGCTCCAGAACGCATGCGCACGCGCCGGCTCGGGCGCGCCGAGCTCGAGCCGGGCGACGGCTGCCCGCGGCGCGGACGCCGGCACGCCGGCCTCGGCCGCCTTGGCCTGCTGCCAGAGCGCGTCCATCTGGGCGAGGGTCGCGGTCCCGAAGGGGACTCCCCGCGCCCTGAGCCCCTCCTCGACGGCGTGGAAGCGCCGGGTGAAGCGGGCGTTCGCCGCGCGGAGCGCGTCCTCGGCGGGCGTGGCGGTGAAGCGCGCGAGGTTGGCCAGGCTGAACAGCACGTCGCCCAGCTCGTGCTCGATGGCGCGGGCCTCCTTCGAGGCGAGGGCGACGTCCAGCTCGTCGAGCTCCTCGGAGAGCTTGCTCCGCACCCCGGCGAGGTCCGGCCAGTCGAAGCCGATGCGCGACGCCTTCTCGGTCAGCCGCTCCGCCCGGAGCAGCGCGGGGGCGGCGGACGGAACACCGTCGAGCACCGAGCCCTCCCGGCCGTGCTTGCGCCGTCGCTCCTCGGCCTTGATGCGGGCCCAGTTCTGGAGAACCTCCTCGGCGCCGCCCACCGTCTTCCCCTCGAAGACGTGGGGGTGACGGGAGACGATCTTGTCCGAGATGGCGGTGGCCACGTCCGCCAGTCCGAACTCGCCGAGCTCGCCGGCCAGCTGCGCGTGGAAGACGATCTGGAAGAGGAGGTCCCCCAGCTCCTCGCAGAGCGCCCGCCACGGCCCGCCCTCGCCCACCCGGTCCATCTCGTCGAGGACCTCGTAGGTCTCCTCCACGAGGTAGGGGCGCAGGGTACGGATGTCCTGCGCGCGGTCCCAGGGGCAGCCGCCCTCGGCGCGCAGGGTGCGCATGATCTCCTCCAGCCGCTCCACGGCCTCTCCCGAGCGTCCCATGTCCTCCTCGACCCGGGACCCGCGATTGACTCAGGTTGAAGCGTCCCGGCGCGGCTCGCCTATCATGGGCACACCCGTCCTCGAGATGCCCCCTCTCCGCGCGGCCCCCGCGCTCCTTGCCACCGTCGTGCTCCTGGCCTCGGCACAGGCAGCGGCGCAGATCGAGCCGCCGCGGCCGGTGGAGGAGCTCGCCCCGGACCGCCCGCCCCCGCATCCGTCGCGCACCCGGCGCGAGCCACCGCCCGCGCCCGCCACGGGCCAGCCAGACGAGGAGGAGGTCACGGGAGCGCAGGCGCAGGAGCCCGCCCGCTCCTCCCCGCCGCCGGTCCGGAGCCCGACCCGCGCGACGACCCCGGCGCCCTCGCCGTCGCCCTCGCCGGCGACGCCGGCCGCTCCGGCCACCGCGGCGAGCGTGCGCGACCGCACCCCACCGCCGCCGCTCCTCGTTCCGGCCGAGGGCGACGAGGCCATTCTCCGCACCTTCGACGCCTGGAAGGAGGCCGAGCGCACCCGCGACCCGAAGGCCTCCCGCGCCGCACGCGACCGCCTGGTCGAGCTCCGCGACACGCTGGCCATCGCCGACCTCGAGTCGGTGAGCCTGGCGCTTCTCCGCGGCGCACGCGTCCGCGCCGCCGGGCAGGACGGCGCCGGCGCGGTCGAGCTGGCCCAGTCGGCGGTGGCGCTCTCGCCCGACGTCGCCGACGCGCACTGGGGCCTCTTCCGTGCGCATCTGGCCAGTGACCCCCTCGACTTCCGTCGTCTGTGGGCGGACGCCCAGGATGCCGGCCGCGCCGCGCTCGCCGATCCGCGCTGGAGCCGGGGGCTGCTCGCTGACCTCGGGGCGATGGTGCTGGTCGCCTGGCTGGCGACCGCCCTGGCCGCGCTGGTCGTGCTCTTCCTCCGCACCGCGCCTTCGCTGGTTCACGACGTCCATCACGCCTTCCCCCGCGGCGTGGCTCGCTGGCAGGCCGGAGCGCTGCTGATCCTCGTCCTGCTGCTGCCCTGGGTGTTCCGGCTGGGGTTGCTCTTCCCCTCCCTGGTCCTCCTCGCCGCGGTGACGCTCTATCTGGAGTCGAAGGAGCGCTGGCTCCTGGCGGTGCTCCTGGCAGGGGCCTGCCTCGTCCCGCCGCTCGCCGGGGCTCTGGTCCAGGCCACCACCTTCGCCGGCACGCCGGCCGAGGACGTGCTGCAGCTCGAGCGCGGCGGGCTGGAGGCCGCCGAGGCCGCGGCGCACGTCCAGACGCGCCTCGAGGCCGGGCGCGCCACCTACTCCGAGGTCTACGCGCTCGCGCGCTGGGAGCTCCGGCGCGGTCAGCTCGAGCCGGCGCGGGCCCACGCCGAGAAGGCGCTCGGGCTGCGCCGCAGCGACGCCCGGGCACAGACGGTGCTCGGGAACGTGGCCTTCGCCGAGAGCAGGTGGCCGGAGGCAATCTCCGCGTACACCAAGGCGAGCGAGGCCGACCCCACCTTGCCCGACCCGCTGTGGAACCTCTCCCGGGTCTACCGCCGGCGAGCCCGGACGCTCTCCGACGACGCGGTGGGGCCCGAGCTCGACCGGGCGCAGAACGCGGCCGCGGCCGCCCAGCGGCTCGACGAGCGGCTGATGTCCCGGGCGGACCCGCCGGACAGCCGGCCGGCGATGAACCTGACGATCATGACTCCCGCCCTGCCGCGGACCGAGTCCCCGGTGACCGATGGTCCGGAGCGGCGAGCCCGGGTCACCGCCCAGCTCGGGCAGACGCTGGTGGGCGATCTGGCGCCGACCGCGGCGGTGCTGGTCCCCCTGGCCGGGGTGGCGGTGCTCACCGGGCTGGGGTTCGTCCGGGGCGGGCGTCGCGTCAGCCGGGTGTGCGTGAAGTGCGGCCGGGCGGCGTGCCGGCGCTGCGACCCCGAGCTGGTGGAGGACAGCCAGCTCTGTCACCAGTGCGTCAACGTCTACACCCGTCGCGGCAAGGTGGCGCCGATGGCGCGGGTGAACAAGGAGATGGAGGTCCGCCACCACCAGGCCTGGGTGAGCCGCTGGGCCTACGGGCTGGGCCTGGTCTGGTCGGGTGCCGGGCACCTCTTCACCGGGCTCCCGGTGCGTGGCGCGCTCCATGCCTTCGTCTTCGCCTTCGGCATCACGGTGGCGATCAATCGCGAGGGGCTGCTCCGGACGCCGGGGCTCTCCGCGGGCACGGCCGGATGGCTGGCGCTGGCGCTGGTCCTGCTCGCGGTGACCTGGGGCGCCTCGCTCCGGCACCTGGCCCGGCAGAGGAGCTAGTCATGGCCCTGGCCGGAACGCTCAAGGACTTCGGCATCGCCGACATCCTCCAGCTCATCGCCCAGCAGCAGAAGACCGGGGTGCTGCATCTCCGGTCCAAGGACCAGGAGGTGAAGGTCGGCTTCGTCGATGGGGCCATCGTCTCCGCCGAGAGCGCCACCAAGAAAAAGCGGGCCCTCTTCGGCCACATGCTGGTCGCCGCCGAGCTGATCACCGAGTCCCAGCTGGAGCTGGCGCTGGAGACGCAGAAGCGTTCGCTCCAGCGGCTGGGTGATTGTCTCATCTCGCAGGGCGTCCTGACCAAGGATCAGTACCGCCGGATGGCGCAGCTGCAGTTCAACGAAACGCTCTACCGGCTCTTCACCTGGAAGAGCGGGACGTACGAGTTCGAGCAGGGCCCGGTCCACCACGACACGCACGACCTGGAACCGGTGCGGGCCGAGTCGGTGCTGATGGAAGGCTTCCGGATGGTCGACGAGTGGCCGGTGATCCGGAAGCGGATCCCCCGCTACGACCTGGTCTTCGCCCCGGGGAAGTTCCTGCCTCCGGAGGGGGCCGCGGCCGAGTCGGCGGCAGAGTTCGCCTCCGTCGGCTCCTCCGAGCGCCGGGTGTTCGCGCTGGTCAACGGCTACCGCGACGTGCGGAAGCTCATCGACCTGTCGTGCCTGGGCGAGTTCGAGACCTGCAAGGCGCTGTGCAACCTGGCGAACCTCGGCCACGTCTCGGCGCTGATGCCGGTGGGCGAGCCCGACCTGCCCGAGGACGACATCGGGCTCGGCGACCGGGTCCGCGGGGCGCTGGGGCGGCTGGCGGTGAGCATGGTGGTGCTCGCCGGCATCGTGGGGGTGCTCCTCGGGACCCAGCTGAACCCCTGGGCGGTGCGCTCCAGCACCGGCGCGGGATTCGCCGAGGGGGTGCTCCGGCAGCAGATCACCCGGGCCCAGGTGAGCCGCATCGAGGGTGCGCTGGCGGTGTACCGTCTCGAGCGCGGGGAGGTCCCGGCGTCACTGGAAGCGCTGGTGGAGCAGGGGCTTCTGTCGTCCAGCGACGTGCGTTTCCCCTGGGCGGAGCGTTACTACTACCGGCGCGTGGGGCCCCAGGAGTTCATCCTCCTGCCGCCCTTGCGCTAGCCTCCCCGACTGCTGCCGCGCCCGGGGCTCCGGGCGCATCTGAAAGGAACCGTTGCCCACCGCTTCGCCCCGTGACACCTCGCTCGTGACCACCGCCCGGGTGGACCTCCGGGACAACGACGTCGCCCTCGGCGTCTCCGGCAACCACGCGGAGAATCTCAAGGCCATCGAGCGACGGCTGGGGGTGCGGGTCGGGCAGCGCGGGACGGAGCTGCACCTGTCGGGTCCGGCCGACGCGGTCGCCTCCGCGGTGCGTCTCGTCGAGCAGCTGGAGACCATCCTCCGTGCTGGCCAGTCGGTGGGCCGCGAGGACGTGGAGCAGGGCCTGAAGATGCTGGGCCGGGGCACCTCGCCGGAGGGTCTCGACAGCCTCGTGCTCGGGCCCGTGCTTTCCGGAGCGGGGCGGCACGTCGCTCCCAAGAGCCTCGGGCAGAAGCGCTACGTCGACGCCATCCGCCGCCACGACATCGTGTTCGGCATCGGGCCGGCCGGCACCGGGAAGACGTACCTGGCGATGGCGATGGCGGTGGCGGCGCTCCAGGCCCGCAGCGTGAAGCGCATCGTCCTCGCCCGCCCCGCGGTGGAGGCCGGTGAGAAGCTGGGCTTCCTCCCCGGGGACCTCGCGGAGAAGGTGAACCCGTACCTCCGTCCGCTCTACGACGCGCTCCACGACATGATGGACATGGGTCGCGCCGCGCAGCTGGTGGAGCAGGGGACGGTGGAGGTGGCGCCGCTGGCCTTCATGCGTGGGCGGACCCTGAACGACGCCTTCGTCATCCTCGACGAGGCGCAGAACACCACCGTCGAGCAGATGAAGATGTTCCTCACCCGCCTGGGCTTCCACAGCAAGGCGGTGGTGACCGGCGACGTGACGCAGGTGGACCTGCCGCAGGGGAGGCCGTCGGGGCTCTCCCACGCCCGGCGCATCCTCGAGGGTGTGGAGGGCATCGCCTTCTGCACCTTCAGCGAGGTGGACGTGGTCCGCCATCCGCTGGTGCAGGAGGTCATCCGGGCCTACGACCGGGCCGAGGTCGACGGCAAGGTGGAGGCCGCCCGGACCGAGCAGCCGACGCCACCGGCTGGGCCGGATGTCGAGCCCAGCAAGGCCTGAAGCCTGAGCCGTTAGTGCTGACGGCCGTGCTGGACCGCAGCGGCTCGAGGCTCGGACCGGGCGCCGCCGCTCACGAACGAACGCGGACGGCGAGCCCGCGAGCGCCGGGGACGCGAGCTCGCTCCGGCTGCTGGGTGGCGCGGCGCCAGCCATCCGTGTTGCCTGTCCGGAAATGGGATCCGACTTCCCGAGCCTGACTGCCCTCGACCCGGGCCGGATGCCCCTTCACCTCGTGATGCCAGCGAAGTTCCCGGGTGGCACGCCCTTCGCTGAGGGGCGTTTCCATGTCCCAGCCTGCCGCCCACGCTTCATCGACTCCGCCGCCCTGGGCAGGTCTCGGAAAGGACATGCGGGTGGCCGTCCGCCGCCTGCTGAAGGACAGGGGTTTCACCGCCACCGCGGTCCTCACCCTCGCCCTCGCCACCGGGGCCACCACCGCCGTCTTCACCCTGGTGAACGCGGTGCTGCTCCGGCCGCTGGCGTACCGGGCTTCCGAGCAGCTGGTGCGGATCTACGACGTCCAGCCGGACGTGGCCCGGGCGTCGGTCTCGGTCCCCGACGCACACGACTGGATCACCCAGTCCCGGAGCCTGAGCGGGCTGGCGCTCTTCGCCCAGACCAACAAGAGCCTCTCCGGTGACGGTGAGCCGCTCAGGGTCTCGACCCAGCGGATGAGCGCCGGTGCGCTCCGGGTGCTCGGTCTGCCGCCGCTGCTGGGGCGCGAGTTCGCCGAGGACGAGGACCGGGTCGGTGGGCCGGCGGTGGCCATGCTCGGAGAGCGCTTCTGGCGGAAACACTACGGCGGGCGCCCGGACATCGTGGGGAGCACTCTGCGGCTCGACGGCCGCGACCACACCGTCCTCGGGGTGGTCCGCGAGCAGCCGCACTGGCTGGGCGACTCCGAGGTCTGGGTTCCCCTGCAGAACGATCCGGCCACCTCCCCCCGGGGCACCCATTTCATGAATGCCGTGGGCCGGCTCGCGCCGGGGGTGACCGTCGCCGCGGCGCAGAAGGATCTCCTCTCGGTGGTGAAGTCGATCGCCCGCGAGGTCCCGGACTACCAGCACCACGGCATCCTGGTGGTTCCCTGGGAGGACGAGCTCCTCGGTGAGGCACGGACCTCACTCGGGGCCCTGGGGGCGGTGGTCGGTCTGGTGCTGCTCATCGCCTGCGTGAACCTGGCCAACCTCCTGCTCGCCCGCGGCGCGGCACGCCGACGGGAGGTGGCGGTCCGGATGGCGCTCGGCGCCGACCGCTGGCGAATCGCCCGGGCCCTGCTGGCCGAGGCCGCCGTCCTCTCGGTGATCGGCACCGGCCTCGGGCTCCTGGTGGGGTGGGTGGGCGCCTCGGTGCTGCGTGGCACGTTGCCCATCCGCGCTCCCGCCCTGGCCAACGCGGTGGGGCTCGATGCCCGGGTGCTGGCCTTCTCCGTCGGGTTGTGCGTGCTGACCACCGGACTCTTCGGCGTCCTTCCCTCGCTCCTGCTCGCCCGGGGCGATCTCGCCGCGGTCCGGGGCGAGATGCAGAGCGCGCTCGGCCACCGGACCCAGTGGCTGCAGTCGGGGCTGGTGGTGTTCGAGGTGGCGCTCGCCCTCGCTCCCTTGCTGGGTGCGGCGCTGGTGCTCCAGAGCGTGGGCCGGCTCCTGCACCAGGACCCCGGATTCCGTCCGGAGCAGGCCGTCGCCTTCCGGGTGCAGCTCCCCCCGGAGCGGTACCGCGACGATGCGTCCAGGCGGGCGATGCTCGCCTCGTTCCTCCCGCGCCTCCGGGCCTTGCCCGGGGTGAGCCACGCCGGGGCGATCAACGATCTCCCCCTCAGTGGAAGCAACTCCAACGGGAACTTCTCCATCGAGGGGCAGACCTTCGACAAGGCGCACGAGCCGGCGATCGAGTACCGCTTCGCCTCCTCGGGCTACGTCGAGGCGATGGGCATCCGCCTGCTGGAAGGCCGCTCGCTCGAGGACTCGGACCGGGCCGGAGCCGAGCCGGTGGCGCTGGTCAACGTCGAGGCGATGCGCCGCTTCTGGGCGGGCAAGTCGCCGGTCGGTGCGCGGATCCGGCCGGGAGACAGCGAGGACCACGAGCCGTGGCGCCGGATCGTCGGCGTGGTCGGTGACGTCCACCACGACGGGCTCGGCGAGAGGCCGCGGCCCGAGATGTACTATCCGCTCGACCAGGACACCTCCAGCCGCCTGACGTTCGTCCTCCGCAGCCGCGAGGCGCTGGCCCCGCTGGCCTCGGCCGCCCGGCGCGAGCTGGCGGCGGTGGATCCCGGTCTCTCCCTGTTCGAGGTGAGGACGCTGGAGGAGCGGGTCGCGGACTCGGTCGCCGCGCCGCGCTCGGCCGGGGTGCTGCTCGGTCTGTTCGCCGGCCTGGCGGTGGTCCTCGCCGCGGCCGGGGTGTACGGGGTGCTGGCCTTCAGCGTGACGCAGCGCACGCGGGAGATCGGCATCCGGATGGCGATCGGCGCTTCGGCCCGCTCGGTGCGCTGGTGGGTGCTCCGCCGCGCGCTGGTCCTGGCCGGCATCGGCATCGGGGTCGGGCTCGGCGGCGCGCTGCTGCTGGGCCAGTCGCTGGAGCGCCTGCTGTACGGCGTTGCGCCGTCCGACCCGCCCACCGCGCTGGCGGCGGCGGCGATGCTCTCGCTGGTCAGCGTGGCCGCGGCGCTCCTCCCGGCCAACCGGGCCACGCGCGTGGACCCACAGGAGGCGCTCCGGGCCGAGTAGGCGCGACGGAGCGCCAGTGCCCACCCGAGAACACACCCCCGGTGCGCGGGGAGGACGTCACCGGCTGCTCGGTCGGCCTCCATCGCTTGTCCGGCGCCGGTCTCGCACCCTAGGGTTCGGGCGCCCTTGGATGAAGACGCGAAGAGCCGGGGGGCCGAGGCCCTCCGGCGCGCTCTGCCGGCGCTGAGCTTGCTCGGCGTGGTCTCGGTCCTGGCCGGGCTGGTGGTGGCGCCGGGGTTCGCAGTGCAGGCGCTTCCACAGCTGCGGCCCGAGGACGTGGGCCGAGCGTTCGAGAGCCCGT
>Ga0335084_10006866_pt1 | contig 11321 bp, 22 predicted proteins | sample Lox_Sample_44_FD_206721 | JGI IMG/M metagenome (GOLD analysis project Ga0335084, IMG submission 206721) | Soil microbial communities from Loxahatchee National Wildlife Refuge, Florida, United States - Lox_Sample_4.4 | ecosystem: Environmental > Terrestrial > Soil > Wetlands | place: USA...
GCTCGCCCCGGTAGTGTCGGAGAAGAGCACGTTGGTGGCGGACAAGAATCGCCAATACGTGTTCCGCGTGGCGGACAACGCGACCAAGCCCGAGGTGAAGGCGGCCATCGAGCTGCTGTTCAAGACCAAGGTGCAGTCGGTCACGGTGCTCAACGTGCACGGCAAGGAGAAGCGCTTCGGGCGCTTCATGGGGCGGCGGCGCAACTGGAAGAAAGCGTACGTGCGCCTGGCCGCCGGCCAGGAAATCAATTTCGCGGCAACGGAGTAAGCCATGCCACTGATCAAGGTCAAACCCACTTCCCCCGGGCGCCGCGCGCTGGTGAAGGTGGTCACGCCCGAGCTGCACAAGGGCGAGCCGCATTGGCCCCTGACCGCGAAAAAGTCGAAGACCAGCGGGCGCAACAACCACGGGCGCATCACCGTGCGGCACCAGGGCGGCGGCCACAAGCAGCACTACCGCATGGTCGATTTCCGCCGCAACAAGGATGGCATCCCGGCTACCGTGGAGCGGCTCGAATACGACCCGAACCGCAGCGCGCACCTGGCGCTGCTGCTGTACAAGGATGGCGAGCGGCGCTACGTGCTCGCGCCCAAGGGCGTAAGCGCGGGTGCCCAGCTGCTCTCGGGCGCGGAGGCGCCGATCAAGTCGGGCAACACTTTGCCGCTTCGCAGCATCCCTGTCGGCACCACAGTGCATTGCATCGAGATGCTGCCCGGCAAGGGCGCGCAACTGGCGCGCTCGGCCGGGGCTTCCGCGCAGCTGCTGGCGCGCGAAGGATCCTACGCGCAGCTGCGCCTGCGTTCCGGCGAGATCCGCAAGGTCCATGTCGATTGCCGCGCCACCATCGGTGAAGTCGGCAACGAAGAGCACAACCTCGAATCGATCGGCAAGGCGGGCCGCAAGCGCTGGCGCGGCATCCGGCCGACGGTGCGCGGCGTGGCAATGAACCCGATCGACCATCCGCACGGCGGCGGCGAAGGCCGCACTGCCGCGGCGCAGCCGCCGGTGTCGCCATGGGGCGTGCAAAGCAAGGGATTCAAGACCCGCCGCAACAAGCGCACGCTGGTGATGATCGTGCGCGACCGGCGCACGAAATAAGGGCTAGCAGACATGGCACGCTCAATCAAGAAAGGTCCCTTCGTGGACCACCACCTGATGGACAAGGTCGCGGCGGCGCGCGCCGCCAACGACAAGCGGCCGATCAAGACCTGGTCGCGCCGCTCGACGGTGATGCCGGAATTCATCGGCCTGACCGTGGCGGTGCACAACGGCAAGCAGCACATCCCGGTGTACATCACCGAGAACATGGTCGGCCACAAGCTGGGCGAGTTCGCGCTCACGCGCATCTTCAAGAGCCACTCGGCGGTGGGTAAGCGCACCGAAGAGGCGGTGGGCGGGGGCAGGCCGGGCGGCGGTGGTGCGCCTGGGGCGGCGGCGCCCGCAGCCGCAGCTGCGCCCGCGACCGCGCCCGCGGCGGCGCCGGCGGCGAAGAAGTAAGGAGCCGACATGGAAACCCGTGCAATCCTGCGCAGCGCGCGCCTCTCGGCCCAGAAGGGCCGCCTGGTTGCGGACATGATCCGCGGCCAGCCGGTGGACAAGGCGCTCCACATCCTCGCCTTCACGCCGAAGAAGGGCGCGGCGATCCTGAAGAAGCTGCTCGAGTCGGCGATCGCGAACGCCGAGCACAACGACGGCGCCGACATCGATGCGCTCAAGGTGAAGAGCGTGCTGGTGGAGCGTGCCGCCTTCCTCAGGCGTTTTGCGGCGCGTGCCAAGGGGCGCGGCAACCGCGTTCTCAAGCACACCTGCAACATCTACGTCACGGTCGGAGACTGACGAGGGCATATGGGACAGAAAATCAATCCGATCGGCTTCCGCCTCGCGGTCAACCGCAACTGGAGCTCGCGCTGGTACGCGAACAGCCGCCTGTTTCCCGGCATGCTGGCCGAGGACATCAAGGTGCGCGATTTCCTCAAGCGCAAGCTCGCGCATGCCTCGGTCGGCCGCGTGCTCATCGAGCGGCCTGCCAAGGACGCGCGCATCACCATCTTCTCGGCACGCCCGGGCGTGGTGATCGGCAAGAAGGGCGAGGAGATCGAAGCGCTCAAGGCGGAGCTGCGCCGGCTGATGGGCGTGCAGCAGGTGCACGTCAACATCGAGGAGATCCGCAAGCCCGAGATCGACGCGCAGCTGATCGCCGACTCGATCGCGCAGCAGCTGGAGAAGCGCATCATGTTCCGCCGCGCGATGAAGCGCGCGATGCAGAACGCCATGCGCCTGGGCGCCCAGGGCATCAAGATCATGAGTGCCGGGCGGCTGAACGGCATCGAGATCGCGCGTACCGAGTGGTATCGCGAGGGCCGGGTGCCGCTGCATACCCTGCGCGCCGACATCGACTACGGCACGGGCGAGGCGAAGACCAACTACGGCGTCATCGGCATCAAGGTGTGGGTGTACAAGGGCGAGGTGATGTCGAAGGCCGAAGCCCAGGCTGCAGCTGCGACGGGCGCCGCGGGCGCCGCCGCACCGGCGCCGGCGCCGGCGGAAGCGCCGGCCGAGCCCAAGCGCGCGAAGAAGCCGGCGCCCAGGGCGGGCGCGCGGCGCGCACCGGCGCGTGCCAAACCAGAAGGCGAAAAGAAGGCTGCGGCGAAGAAGTCCGAGGCGCCCGCGCCGAAGACCACCGTGAAACGCGCCAGGAAGGTGGTCAAGGACGAGGGCGAGAAGAAGGAATGAAAGGGAACTGAGCAATGCTGCAACCTGCACGGACCAAATACCGCAAGCAGCAAAAGGGCCGCAACACCGGCGTCGCCACGCGCGGCAACAAGGTGTCGTTCGGCGAGTACGGCCTGAAAGCGATCGGCCGCGGCCGCCTGACGGCGCGCCAGCTCGAGGCCGCGCGCCGCGCGCTCTCGCGCCACATCAAGCGCGGCGGGCGCATCTGGATCCGCGTGTTCCCGGACAAGCCCATCTCGACCAAGCCCGCTGAAGTGCGCATGGGCAACGGCAAGGGCAACCCGGAGTACTTCGTGTGCGAGATCCAGCCGGGCAAGATCATCTACGAGATGGACGGCGTGGACGCCACGATCGCCAAGGAGGCCTTTGCGCTCGCCTCGGCCAAGCTGCCGTTCAAGACCATCGTCGTGCACCGGATGCTGGGGTAAGCCATGAAACCGAGCGAACTTCGCGCCAAGACGGGCGACGAGCTTTCGAAGGAGCTGAACGAGCTGCTCAAGGCGCAGTTCGGCCTGCGCATGCAGCTCGCCACGCAGCAGTTGGCCAACAACAGCCAGATCAAGAAGGTGCGCCGCGACATCGCGCGCGTGCGCACCGTGCTGAAGGAGAAGGCGGGCAAATGAACCAGCCAGCAACGCAGACCCCGGACCGCGCGCGCACCCTCGTGGGTCGCGTGGTGAGCGACAAGATGCAGAAGACGGTGACCGTGCTGGTGGAGCGCAGGGTGCGCCACCCGATGATGGGCAAGACCGTCACGCGCTCCAAGAAGTATCACGCGCACGTGGAAGAAGGCGGCATCGGCCAGGGCGACCTGGTCGAAATCGCCGAATGCCGCCCGATCTCCAGGACTAAGTCCTGGAAGGTGACGCGGCTGATCGAGAAGTCGAAGGCGATATAGATTACCCAAGGCGCGGATTTCGCGTTAGAATTCGCGCCCTTTCGCCCCGTACGGGGTCCAAAACTGCCCACCCGGGCGACCGGGCGGTGCAAGTTGGATGGAGAGTTTCCGATGATTCAGATGCAGTCGATTTTGGACGTTGCCGACAATACCGGCGCGCGCTCGGTGATGTGCATCAAGGTGCTGGGCGGCTCCAAGCGCCGCTACGCCAGCATCGGCGACGTCATCAAGGTGAGCGTCAAGGACGCGGCGCCGCGCGGCCGCGTGAAGAAGGGCGAGATCTACGACGCGGTCGTGGTGCGCACCGCCAAGGGCGTGCGCCGTGCCGACGGCTCGCTGATCCGCTTCGACAACAATGCCGCGGTGCTGCTGACGCCCAAGCTCGAGCCGATCGGCACGCGCATCTTCGGGCCGGTGACGCGCGAGCTGCGCACCGAGCGCTTCATGAAGATCGTGTCGCTCGCGCCCGAAGTTCTCTGACCGGACCCGCAAGGAATAAAGCCATGCAACGCATTCGCAAGGGCGACGAGGTGGTCGTCATCGCCGGCCGGGACAAGGGCAAGCGCGGCACCGTGCTGCGCCGCGTCGATGCCGAGTTCCTGGTGGTGGAGGGGGTCAACCGAGTGAAAAAGCACACGCGGCCGAACCCGATGAAGGGCGAAACCGGCGGCATCGTCGACAAGGACATGCCGATCCACGTGTCGAACGTCGCGCTGTTCAATCCTGCGACGCAGAAGGCCGACCGGGTCAGCTTCAAGCAGCTCGACGACGGGCGCAAGGTGCGCGTGTTCAAGTCGAACGGCGAGCAGGTGGACGTATAGGGTGATATCGATGGCCAAGGAAAAATCCCCCCAGACAGACAAGGCCGACAAGGCTGGCCAGGCGGAAAAAGCCGCCCAGGCGGAAAAGGCCGAGAAGGCAGGCAGGGCGGCCGACAAGGCGGCCAAGGCGGCGAAGGCGGCGGAAAAGCCGGCCGAGAAGCCCGCCAGGCCCGCGCTGCCCGTGCCGCCTGCGCGGCTGGCGGCGCACTACCGCGAGAAGGTGGTGCCGGAGCTTGTCAAGAAGTTCGGCTACAAGACCACGATGCAGGTGCCGCGCATCCGCAAGATCACGATCAACATGGGCGTGGGCGAGACGGTGGGCGACAAGAAGGTGCTGGACAACGCGGTCGCCGACATGGCGAAGATCGCCGGCCAGAAGCCGGTGATCACCAAGGCGCGGCGCTCGATCGCCAACTTCAAGCTGCGTGCCGGCTTTCCCATCGGCTGCATGGTCACGCTGCGCGGCGCGCGCATGTACGAGTTTCTCGACCGCCTGGTGAACATCGCCATCCCGCGCATCCGCGACTTCCGCGGCGTTTCCAACCGCGCGTTCGACGGCCGCGGCAACTACAGCCTGGGCGTCAAGGAACAGATCATCTTCCCGGAGATCGAGTACGACAAGATCGACGCGCTCCGGGGCATGAACATCGCCATCACCACGACGGCGAAGTCGGACGACGAGGCGAGGGCGCTCCTCGCTGCATTCCGCTTCCCGTTCAAGCACTAAAGACCGAGGACACCGCATATGGCCAAGCTCGCCGTCAAACTGCGCGAAAAGAAGCGCCGGCAGACCGTCGCAAAATTCAAGGTCAAGCGCCAGGCGCTGCTGGATGTGATCCACGACGCCCGCGCCTCCGACGAGGACCGCGATGCGGCGCGTGCCAGGCTGCAGAAGCTGCCGCGCGACGCTTCCCCTTCGCGGCTGCGCAACCGCTGCGCGATCACCGGGCGCCCGCGCGGCGTCTACCGCAAGTTCGGCCTGGGCCGCAACAAGCTGCGCGAGCTCGCGATGCGCGGCGAAGTGCCGGGCGTGATCAAGGCGAGCTGGTAAGGAGATTTGCGCATGAGCATGACTGATCCGATCGCCGACATGCTGACCCGCATCCGTAACGCCCAGATGGTCGGGCACACGGAGGTGAGCATGCCCTGTTCGCGGCTGAAGCTCTCCATCGCCCAGGTGCTGAAGGACGAAGGCTACATCGAGGACTTCGCGGTGCGCGAGGAAAGCGCGATGAAGCAGTTGCGCATCGGCCTGAAGTACTACGCCGGCCGGCCGGTGATCGAGCGCCTGGAGCGCGTCTCCAAGCCCGGCCTGCGCGTCTACAAGGGGCGCGACGACATCCCGCGCGTGATGAACGGCCTGGGCGTGGCGATTCTTTCGACCTCGCGCGGCGTGATGACCGATCGCAAGGCGCGTGCCGACGGCGTGGGCGGCGAAGTGCTTTGCATCGTGGCGTAAGGAGCGAACGATGTCCCGCATCGCCAAATACCCCATTGCACTGCCCAAGGGCGTGGAAGTGACGCTCGCCACGGGCAGCATCTCGGTCAAGGGGCCGCTCGGCAGCATCGCGCGGCCGACCGACCCGAACGTCGGCATCCAGAAGGACGGCGACGCGTTGGTGTGCAAGGCGCTGGGCAACTCGCGCCATGCCAACGCGATGTCGGGCACGCTGCGCGCGCTGGTCGCCAACATGGTGACGGGCGTGACCAAGGGCTTCGAGAAGCGCCTTGCCCTGGTGGGCGTTGGCTACCGCGCGCAGGCGCAGGGCGACAAGCTGAACCTGACAGTCGGCTTCTCGCACCCGGTGGTGCACCAGATGCCCAAGGGCGTAAAGGTGGCCACGCCGACCCAGACCGAGATCGTGCTGACCGGCGTGGACAAGCAGCTGGTTGGCCAGGTGGCCGCGGAGATCCGCGACACCAAGCCGCCGGAGCCCTACAAGGGCAAGGGCGTGCGCTATGCCGGCGAACAGATCGTCTTGAAAGAGACGAAGAAGAAGTAACGGAGCCCGACCATGCTCGACAAGAACCAATCCCGCCTGCGGCGCGCGCGGCAGACGCGGCTCAAGATCCGCGAGATCGGTGCAGTGCGCCTCACGGTGCATCGCACCAACAGCCACATTTACGCCCAGATCACCACGGCCGCGGGCGAGAAGGTGCTGGCGACGGCATCGACCGTGGAGAAGGAAGTGCGCGCGCAGCTCAAGAACGGCGGCAACCGCAAGGCCGCCGAAGTGGTGGGCGCGCGCATTGCGCAGAAGGCCAAGCAGGCCGGCATCGAGGCGGTGGCGTTCGATCGTGCCGGCTACCGTTATCACGGGCGCGTGAAGGCGCTCGCCGAAGCCGCCCGCGCGGGCGGCCTAAAGTTCTGAGGGACCAGTCATGGCGAAGATGCAGCCCAGGATGCAGCAAGGCGACGAGCGCTCGGATGGCCTGCGCGAGAAGATGATTGCCGTCAACCGCGTCACCAAGGTGGTGAAGGGCGGTCGCGTGCTCGGCTTCGCTGCGCTCACCGTGGTCGGTGACGGCGACGGCGGCATCGGCATGGGCAAGGGCAAGGCGCGCGAAGTGCCGGTGGCCGTGCAAAAGGCGATGGAGGAAGCGCGCCGCAAGCTCTTCAAGGTGAAGCTCAAGAGCGGCACGCTGCACCACGCGGTCGTCGGCCGTCACGGCGCGGCGACGGTGCTCATGCAGCCAGCGCACGAGGGCACCGGCATCATCGCCGGCGGTCCGATGCGCGCGGTGTTCGAAGTGATGGGCGTCACCAACGTGCTCGCCAAGTGCTTCGGCTCGACCAATCCGTACAACGTGGTGCGCGCCACGCTGCAGGGCCTGCAGGCGATGAACACGCCCGCGGAGATTGCGGCCAAGCGCGGCAAGAAAGTCGAAGAGATCCTGGCCTAGGGGCGAGCATGGCGGACAAGAAAATCAAGGTGACGCTCGTGAAGAGCACCAACGGCTGCAAGATCGGGCACCGCGCGACGGTGCGCGGCCTGGGCCTGCGCAAGCTCAACCAGACGGTGGAACTGGTCGACACGCCGGCAGTGCGCGGCATGATCGAGCGGGTCAATTACCTCGTGCGGATCGAAGGATAGCGACATGCGCCTCAACACACTGAAACCCGCGGCGGGCGAGAAGCGCTCGCGCCATCGCGTCGGCCGCGGCGTTGGCTCCGGCTGGGGCAAGACTGCGGGCCGCGGCCACAAGGGCCAGCGCGCGCGCTCCGGCGGCTACCACAAGGTTGGCTTCGAGGGCGGCCAGATGCCGCTGCATCGCCGGTTGCCGAAGCGCGGCTTCGCCTCGCCCACGCGCGCGCTGTACGCGGAGGTGCGCCTGTCCGAGCTGCAGGGCATCAAGGTTGCGGAAATCGACCTGGGCGTGCTCAAGGCCGAGGGCATCGTGCCGCGCGACGTGACGGTGGCGAAGATCATCCTGTCGGGCAAGCTCACGCGCAGCGTCACGCTGAAAGGCGTCAAAGCGACCAAGGGCGCGCGCGCGGCGATCGAGGCCGCAGGCGGCAAGGTCGAGGCGCCGGCGCAAGCGCCGGCAGAAGCACCGAAGGAATAATCCGGCTTGGCAACCGCGCTTCCCACCGCTGGCAAGACCGGCCGCTACGGCGACCTGAAGCGACGCCTGTTCTTCCTGCTGGGCGCGCTGGTCGTGTTTCGCGTCGGCGCGCACATCCCGGTGCCGGGCATCGACCCGAACGTGCTGGCAGACCTGTTCAAGAGCCAGCAGGGCGGCATCCTCGGCATGTTCAACATGTTCTCGGGCGGCGCGCTGTCGCGCTTCACGATTTTCGCGCTCGGCATCATGCCGTACATTTCGGCCTCGATCATCATGCAGCTGATGACGGCGGTGAGCCCGCAGCTCGACCAGTTGCGCAAGGAAGGCGAGTCGGGACGCCGCAAGATCACGCAGTACACGCGCTATGGCACGGTGGTGCTGGCGCTGTTCCAGGCCACGGGCATCTCGATCGCGCTCGAGTCGCAGCCCGGCCTGGTGCTCGATCCGGGCCTGATGTTCCGCGTCACCACGGTGACGACGCTGGTGACCGGCACCATGTTCCTCATGTGGCTGGGCGAGCAGATCACCGAGCGCGGCCTGGGCAACGGCATCTCGATCATCATCTTCGCCGGCATCGCCGCCGGCCTGCCGAACGCGATCGCCGGCACGCTCGAGCTGGTGCGCACCGGCGCGATGCATCCGCTCACCGCGCTGTTGATCGCGGCGGCGGTCCTGGGGATCACCGCGGTGGTGTGCTTCGTGGAGCGCGGCCAGCGCAAGATCCTGGTGAATTACGCCAAGCGCCAGGTCGGCAACCGTGTCTACGGCGGCCAGAGTTCGCACCTGCCTTTCAAGCTCAACATGTCCGGCGTGATCCCGCCGATCTTCGCCTCGTCGCTGATCCTGTTCCCGGCGACGCTGCTGGGCTGGTTCGGCTCGGCCGAGGGCATGCTCTGGCTGCGCGACGTCGCGGCCACGCTGACGCCGGGACAGCCGATCTACGTGCTGTTGTACGCGAGCCTTATCGTATTCTTCTGCTTCTTCTACACGGCGCTGCAATACAATCCGAAGGAAACCGCCGACAACCTGAAGAAGTCGGGCGCCTTCGTGCCGGGCATCCGGCCGGGCGAGCAGACCGCACGCTACCTGGAGACGATCCTCACGCGGCTCACGCTCGCCGGCGCGATCTACGTCACCGTGGTCTGCCTGCTGCCCGAATTCCTGATCCTGCGGTGGAATGTGCCGTTCTATTTCGGCGGCACTTCGCTGCTGATCATCGTCGTGGTGACGATGGACTTCATGTCGCAGGTACAGGCCTACGTGATGACGCACCAGTACGAGAGCCTGCTCAAGAAGGCGAGCTTCAAGGGCGGACTGCCGGTCCGCTGAGACAGAATTCGGGAGCAAAACGATGAAAGTGATGGCCTCAGTGAAGAGAATCTGCCGCAAGTGCAAGATCGTGCGGCGCAAAGGCGTGGTGCGCGTGATCTGCGCCGACCCGCGCCACAAGCAGCGCCAGGGCTGACGCGGCGCTTTTGATTGCTAACACCTTGACCACACAGGTATAATTGCGGGTTTCCCCGGGACGCTCATGGCACGCATCGCAGGCATCAACATTCCCAACCACCAGCACGCGGAGATCGCGCTCACCGCGATCTACGGCATCGGCCGCGCGCGCGCGCAGGCGATCTGCGCCGCCGCCGGCGTGGAGAAGTCGCGCAAGATCAAGGAGCTCTCCGACGCGGAGATGGAGCGCCTGCGCGAGCAGGTGACGCGTCTCACGCTCGAGGGCGACTTGCGGCGCGAGGTGTCGATGTCGATCAAGCGGCTGATGGACCTTGGCTGCTACCGCGGCGTGCGTCACCGCAAGGGCCTGCCGGTGCGCGGCCAGCGCACGCGCACCAATGCGCGCACGCGCAAGGGCCCGCGCAAGGCCGCGATCAAGCTCAACGTGCCGGCCGGCAAGGCTGCATGAGAGAACAACGATTCGCTGCGGAGCGTCGTTTCACGCTCCACCGCACCGAGAACTGTCAGAAAGGGCAAGCGTAGACATGGCAAGCAAATCCACCCCGAGCACCCAGCAGCTGCAACAGACTGCGTCGGCGCGCGCGCGCAAGAAGGTGAAGAAGAACGTGGCCGAGGGGATCGCCCACGTCCACGCCTCGTTCAACAACACCATCGTCACCATCACCGACCGGCAGGGCAACACGCTGTCCTGGGCGACTTCCGGCAACGCGGGCTTCAAGGGCTCGCGCAAGTCGACGCCCTTCGCGGCGCAGGTCGCCGCCGAGCGCGCCGGCCGCGCCGCGCAGGAATGCGGCGTGAAGAATATCGAAGTGCGCATCAAGGGCCCGGGGCCCGGCCGCGAGTCCGCAGTGCGCGCGCTCAACGCGATCGGCCTGAAGATCGCCAGCATCGCGGATGTCACGCCGGTCCCGCACAACGGCTGCCGCGCGCCCAAGCGCCGGCGCGTATAGCAAGGAGCAAGGAGAACGCATGGCCAGAAATCTCGACGCCAAGTGCCGCCAGTGCCGCAGGGAGGGCGAGAAGCTCTTCCTGAAGGGCGAGAAGTGCTTTACCGACCGCTGCGCGGTCGAGCGGCGCGGCTACGCCCCCGGCCAGCACGGCCAAAAGAGCGGCACGCGCATGTCCGACTTCGGCAAGCAGCTGCGCGAGAAGCAGAAGCTGCGCCGCATCTTCGGCGTCCTCGAGCGCCAGTTCCGCAAGACCTACGCGGAAGCCGCGCGCTCCAAGGGCGTGACCGGCGAGCGCCTGCTGCAGCTCCTGGAGACGCGGCTGGACAGCATGGCCTACCGCATGGGCTTCGGTGCCTCGCGCACCGAGGCGCGCCAGGTGGTGCGGCACAACGGCATTCTCGTCAACGGCAAGCGCGTCAACATTCCGTCCTACCAGGTGCGTCCCGGCGACGTGATCGAAGTTGCCGGCAAGGTGAAGGAGCAGCTGCGCGTCAAGGCCGCGGCGGAAGCCGCCGAGGGACGCGGATTCCCCGAGTGGCTGGAAGTCGACGCCAAGGCGATGAAGGGCACTTTCAAGACCATGCCCGCGCGCACCGACCTGCCCTCGACCGTGAACGAGAGCCTGATCATCGAGTTGTATTCGAAGTAACGGGAAAAAAGCCAATATGCCGCAATCCGGATTCCTCAAGCCGCGCATCGTCGACGTCCAGAGCCTGTCGCCCTCGCACGCCAAGGTGACCATGGAGCCGTTCGAGCGCGGCTACGGCCACACACTGGGCAACGCGCTGCGCCGCGTGCTGCTTTCCTCCATGCCGGGCTACGCGCCCACCGAGGTGCAGATCGCCGGCGTGGTGCACGAGTACTCGACCATCGACGGCGTGCGC
>Ga0335084_10006867_pt1 | contig 11318 bp, 6 predicted proteins | sample Lox_Sample_44_FD_206721 | JGI IMG/M metagenome (GOLD analysis project Ga0335084, IMG submission 206721) | Soil microbial communities from Loxahatchee National Wildlife Refuge, Florida, United States - Lox_Sample_4.4 | ecosystem: Environmental > Terrestrial > Soil > Wetlands | place: USA: Florida...
AGGCAGACGGCGTGGCCGTCTCGAGTGAACCGTATGTCGACCTCGCACGCCGCGCCGCTGCGCAGCGCAGCGACGAGGTTGGCGCGTAGAAACGGCGGGTCCGACTTGCGTCGGCGCAGCATGTGCCACTTCAGGCGAACCCGATTCTGCGCGCCGGCCTGCACTCAGTTCGTGGTCGCTGGCGGTACGAGCGGAATCGTACGGGCGATCGTGAAGTCCTGCATCGCGTCGAGCTTCTGCTCCGTCTGCATCGCGCGCGCGACGAGCGAGGCGGGCAGCACCTTCTCGAATTTCTTCACGTACTTTTTCTTCAGATCGAGCTTTTTCTGCGCGATGTCGAGATACGTTCCCGTCAAGGACTTCGCGTCCTTGTCGGTCATGCGATCGAAATCACCGGAGTATTCCTTCACCAGTTTGACGAAGCGGTCGTTCTGCACGGCAACATCCGCGCGGTACTCGCGATAGATGGGCCAGAACGCGGCGGATTGCTCGCTGGTCAACGGCAGGTTCGCCACGACCGTCGCCTGGCGGCTCGCTTCGGTCAGCGAACGGGCGATTTGGATATCGCGGTCCAGCGTCGAGTCGAGCGTTGCGTTGGGGGGATTGTCCTGGGCGGGCGCGTCCTGGGCGAACGACAGTGCGGCACACAGCAGCAGAACGACGCCGGAGCCGATTGTTGTTTTCGTCATGGTCTTCGAGCTTCCTCGTGGTGGTCGGGTGGCGATGCTAGTCGCCCACAACGACGTGCTCAAGGCGCGCGTTTTCGGGCAAGATGTCGCGCCATCGAATCGTGTGGGTGAATTTCGATCGACAGCGACGTGCACGGGGTCTCGAACTTGGGTGCGAGTCGCGCGCGAGCGCCGCGGCTGACCGTGCCTGCACTCGCTTTTGCGTCGCTCGCGCTCGTCACGTTCGGACTCTTCGCGATCAGCGCGCACGTCGAAGGCATCGGCATGGCGATCGTCGCCGATCCGCTCGGCTGGCTCGCCGGCTTCGATCACGACGAGGAGGCCAACATCCTCTTCAGTGCGTCGCAAGTGATGGCGGGTCTGTTGGCCGTCGCGATCACCGTGTCGGCGATCATCGTGGAACTCGCCGCGAATCGGTACAACTACCGCATCACGATGTTGTTCATCAGCGAACCGATCAACGTCGCGGTGATGTCGCTGTTCGTCGTCACGACGCTCGAGTGCATCTGGGTCGCCGTCAGTCGCGAGACCGGCGAGACGGCGCGACTACCGGGTTTCGCGTTCGGCGTGACGCTGACGCTCGTCACGATCTGCTTGTTGTTGCTGTTGCCGTATTTCGCGTTCGTGTTTCGGTTCCTCTCGCCGCTGTCGATCATCGACAAGATCAAGGACGCTGCGTATCGGCACATCGAGCGCGCGCAGCGTACGCCGACCGACGCCGTCAAACGCGGCGTACAGGATGCGATCGACGAGCTGCAGGATGTCGCACGCAGCGCGACCGAACAGAGCGATCGCAGCATCGCGATGGCGTGCGTGAACGCCTTGTACGAACTGGTCGTCGATTACCAGCCGCTGCGGGACAGAATGCCAAGCGCGTGGTATTCGGCACGCGCGTCGGTCGAAACCGATCCGGACTTCGTATCCTTGGCCCGCATTGTCTTGGCGGACATCGAAGCCAATGCGATGTGGTTCGAGGTCAAGGTTTTCCGCCAGTTCTTGTCGTTGATGCTGTATTGCGTACCGAACGCGCGCGAAGTCGCCAATCTGATCGCGATCAACACGGGACGCATCGGCGTAGAGGGTCGCGCCAACCGGAATCTGTTGGACCTCTGCGTGCGCTGCTTCAACAGTTATCTGCGCACGTCGATCAGCGCTGCTGACCAACGCACCTCGTACTACGTCATGAACGAATATAGGGTGATGACCGAAGCTTTGATGCGCGACGGCAGCGACGCGGTCGTGCTCGAGATCGCCGGCCACTTCAAGTTCTACGGTCAGCTCGCGCACAAGCGCGGCCAATCGTTCCTGTTGGAGACGGCTGCCGGCGACTTGACTCGGCTCGTCGAATCCGCACTCGACGACGCGCCGCGACTGGTCGACGAGTTGTTGACGGTCGTCCTCGACCTCGATTTGGAGATCCGCAGCGAGACTCAGGAGGAGAGCCTGCTCGGCGTACGCCGCGCGCAGATGCAACTCGCGACGCTGTTCGCGCTGCGCGGCGACGAGTCGCGCGTGCAGCGCGTTTGTCGCGACCTCGCGGGCGAGCGGCTGCAGCGACTGCAGCGCCTGAAGAAGGAGCTCGAATCGGAACATCGCGCCCAATACTGGGAGTTCACCGATCGCGGCTTGAACTTCGGCTACTTGCCGGCGGACCGGCGCGCCAAGCTCGACGAGGTCCTCGATTGCGTCGAGGCAGAAGCCGGGCGCACCAATTGAGCGCGGCCCTTCGGGCGGCGACTGTGTAGTGTCGTTGTAGCCAACCGTCGTGAGTTGGCACTTCCGCGTCTTGGCGCGCTTCTGTAGCATTCCATCAATAGTGGTTGGCTCAATTCGTCCGTTAGAGTCGGAAGCCGAAAGCGCAGGGTGGAAGGGACGGATTCGCGAAGCGGCTCCAGAGCACACAACAATCCATGGTGGCCGGACTCCGCCTGGGTCTCGCGAGCATCCTTTGGAGGCTCGCACAACGTTCAACAGACCAAAATGAGGCATTGCTATGAAGTCCGTGGTTTCGGTTCGTTCTTTCCTCGATCTATGCGCCGCTTCTGTGCTGACGTGCCTTTTAGGTGTGTCGTTCCCTGCGTTTGCGGATACCGCGATATCGGGGGGCGGTGCGCTTTCGAGTCAAGGAACCCTGTATCTCGACCTGGGGTCGGTCGATCAATTCCGCTGGGTCAAGCCCGATGCGTCGGTCGAACGTGAATCGGTTTCGGATCTTCGCGACTCGACGGGTCGGTTGGCGGACAGTTGCAAGCTCGCACTCGGCGCCGACCCGACGCGCAATGCATCGCTGGTGGCGATAACAACCAGTTCCGGCACGCCCGGCTTCAACAAGCAGCGAAACTGGATCGGGGTCCGCGAGCAGAGCGGCTGCCAATGCGGCCAAGTCTCGTCGGGCCAATCGCTTTCGATGGCTTTGGCGGGCGATCTGGCGGACTACGGGGTCGGCCATACGGAGTTGGTGATCAGCGCGAGATACAACGTCGTCGTGCGGGCCGATGTCACGTACCCGGGGCAGGACCCGAAAACCTTCTATTTCAAGAGCGGCTTGGCGGCCACCGGCACCCCGGGCCCCAACGATACGTTCTGCGATGCCGGGGGCCACGAGCGAGACGACGATGACGACCGCTGGCGGAAGACTTGCACGTGGAAATTCGACGGATTGTGGAACCACGCGACGTTCACGACCGTGGGTTACGGCAAATGGTCGATTGCAGGACCGACCTCGCATTTCGATTTGGTGAAGCCCGACGGCGTGCTCGCTTGCCCGGGTGGGGAGAACACGACGATCACCGCGGGAGACGGAACGAATTCGCCATTGGTGAGCGGCGTACGCAATGCGAACCTCAATGGCGTTGCGTGTGTGGCGATTCCCTACAACCTGTCCTCGACCTGCGATGCGACGAACGGCTGCAAGACCGTGTTCCAGTACGATCCGCTGAGCCAGGGCTCGAATATGTCGTTTACGTTCCACACAGCGTGGCCGCCCGAGGCCATTCCGGCGCCTCCGTTGCCGGGGGTCGCGCAGATCAAGGCGACGTTACAGTTCTTCGTCAACGGAAATCCGACGGGCATCGAGCTCAACTTCTGTCCGGAAGTGGTCCCGGTCTTTGACGGCAGCACACCCATCGGAATCGACCCGAATTTCCCACCGCTCGATCAAGACACGACGCTGCAGGGCACTCAGGCGGGCTGTTTACTGCAGCGTGAAGTCGAGCAGGCGGGCAACAAGGTTCAGGTGACCGAAGACGCCTACGTTCAGGGCGACTACACGGCGACGCGCAGATAGCGGAGCGACCCGTAGTTCAGACGATTCGATCCGGTCTCGGTGTCTCGCGGACACCGAGACCGGCGAAGATCTCCCGGGCGCGTCGGCCATCGTCGGTGTAGGCTGCGTCCACCTCGGCCCTGGCCGCCAGTAACAGCGCTTCCTCGAACAGCAACCGCTGGGCGCGAGCGGCAACGAGTCCCGCATCGATTTCCCAAAGGGCGTTCTTGTGTCGACCGAGCGCGGTCAGCGCACGCCCCCTGACCCAAGCCGTCTTCGCGCGCAGTAATTCGGCGTCTTTGCGGGCGAGCGTTTGCGCCTCATCCAACAGGACGAGCGCAGCTGCCGGATCCCCCGCCCGTAGTCGCCCGTCTGCTCTGATCACGGCGATTTCGAGCACGTAGATCCACTTGCCGACCCGGACGAATTCGTCGAGCACGCGTTCGAGGCGCGCATCGCCTTCGGCAAGCGCGCCGCGTTCGATGCGAATCCGAGCAAGGTGGATTTCGAGGATGTTGATTCCCTCGGCGAATTCGCAGGCACGCATCGCGCGCAGCGCGTTGTTGAGCGCCGCTTCGGCCTCCTCGTAACGACGTTGATTGATCAGGATTTCGCCGATGTTCAGACCGGATAACGCGGCACCCACGGCATCGCCGCTGCGCAGGAAGAGTTCTTGGCCGGATTCGAGCCAGCCGATCGCTTCGTCCCAGCGGCACGCGACCGCGTTGAGGAAGCCGAGATTGTTGCGAACGGTGGCCTGCATCAGGATGTCGCCGCGTCGTTCGAAGATCGCGAGCGCCTCCTTGAGGTGTGCGCCGCTGCCCGGACCGTCGAGCGTGATCTGCGCAAGTTCCAGCACGATCAGTGCGCGGCCGAGGCTCAATTCTTCGCCGGCGGCGCGCGCGTGTTCGAGTGCTTGTCGGGCCTGCGTCAGCGCCCGTCGCGGACGGTCCTGGCCGTACAGCACCATTGCCGCGAACGACGACAGTCGGGCGCGCGCCTGCGCTGCCGGTGCGGAAGAATCGCCGTCGATCAGCCGCGACGCCACAGTGATATCTCGCAACGCCGCCGAGAATGCTCCGGCGCGCTCCTTTGCACGCGCGCGGCCGAGCAGCAGGTCGGCGCGTGCGACGATGTCGTTGCCGACGATCTGCAGCGCGCGCTTGTACGCCTCGAACGACGCACCGAACAGACCGGCGATTTCGCGCACGTCGCCGAGGTCGGTCCACACCTCGACGCAGTCGCGCGAGTCGAGCTCGGGCAGCTGGCGCGAGACGGCGAGGGCCATCTCGTAGAACCGCGCTGCGTCGAGATTGGCGTAGCTGCGCCGCGCACGTTCGGCGGCGAGCCGCGCATAGTGCCAAGTTCTCTGCGGATCTCCGGCGCGCGAAAAATGCAGTGCAAGCGCGTCTGCCACCGTCGCTGCATCAACTGCGCTGCGTTCCATGATTTCGCCGGCCACGCGGTGCATGCGTTGCCGCTGACGGTACGCAATGCCTCCGTAAATCGTGTCGCGCACCAATCCATTGCGGAACCGGAAACGTTCGTTGCCGTCGGGTTCGAGGAACTCGTCGAGCCGCTCCACTGCGACGAAGTCGTCGCCTAACCCGTCGGCGTCGAGAAGTTCCCGCAACACGCGACGCGAGAAACTGCGGCCGAGTAACGTGGCATACCGCAGTGTGCGACGCGCCGATGCATCGAGTGCATCGACTTGCGCCGCAATCGCCGCCTCGAGCGAAACAGGGACGGCGTCGACGGAACCCACCTCGCGTGCGGCTCGCAAGATCTCCATCGCGAACAGCGGATTGCCGCCGGCGCGACGAACGATTTCGGCGCTGTCATGCGGTCGCAGCGGGGCGGCCTCGCTGGCGCTCTCGACGAGCGCCCGCATCGCTGCGTCGTCGAGCGGCGCGAGTGTCAGTGTGTTGCCGACCTTGGCCGCGAATCCGCCTTCGGCGGTGCGCCTCGCGGCTAGCATCAGCCACGGTCGGTCGACGCACGCACGCGCCAGCGCAGACAGGAGCTCGGTCGATGCCTCGTCGGCCCAGTGGGCGTCATCGACGGTGAACACCAACGGCCCCTCGTGCAGCGCGTCGATGACGGCGGTCAACGCGATTGCACGTTGTTCGGCGCGAAAGTTCGGCTGAATCGCGTTGACCGTGTCCGATGGTTCGCAGTCGATATGCAATGCATCGCCGATCAGCGACAGCAACGGCATCACGTGCGGCGCAGTCTTCGTGACGATCGCGGCCAACTCCGCTGCCATCTGCTCGCTCGAAGGTCGAACACCGAGCAGATCGCGCAGTGGATCGCGAAAGAGTCGGTATGGACTGCTGGCGCCGTAAGGTTCGGCCCGCATCGAGACGAGGTTCCTAGGTGGCACGTTCGCGGTCGATTCGCGAATCAGGCGGCTCTTGCCGGAGCCGGAATCACCGACCACCGTGAGGACCCCGCCACGCCCATTCGCCAGCGCAGCCACAGCGTCGGTGATCGTCGCAAGTTCCTCTGCACGCCCAATGAACCGGTCGGTTTCGAGGCCTTCGCGGCGCCGAGGCCCGATTTCGACGCCGATCTCGTATACGAGCATCGGCGCTTTCTTGCCCTTGAACGTGAATGGGCCGGCCGGCTCGACGTGGAACAGCGTCAACGACTGGTCGAGCACGGATGGATGCGCGTACATCGAGCCGGCCGGGGTCTTCGAACAGATTCGCGCCGCAGTGTTGGTGGTGTCGCCCATCGCCGAGTACGCGGCTCGGTCTGCGGCGCCGACTTCGGCTGCGAACACGTGGCCGCGGTTCACGCCGATTTGCAGCGGCAGCGGCGTCGGCGTATCGGCGATGCGCCGTAACGCCCGCAGCATCACGCCTTCATCGTCCTCGGTGGCATACGGCACGCCCGCGCCGAGGAAGAACTTGCCGCCGTCCTCGTCGATGTCGATGGCGAGCAGCGACACTCCTTCGCGATCGAGCGCGTCCTGCACCGTGCGGACGGTTTCGTCGAGGGCCAGCCCGAGCGCAGCGGGTCCACGCGTGCGCAGGAACGCATCGGTGCCGGAAAAGCGCATGAACGCGATGCACGCGACGCGGTGTTCGGGCTCCGGGCGCACCGTGAGGAAGTTGCCGAGCGCGCGCGGGAACAGCGACGCGATGACGTCGTCGTCGGTTTCGACGCGCAGTCGTGGCATTGGCGATCGGAACGGCGACTGGCGCATCCTGAGCAGGAATCGACCGTCCTCCCGCGCCGAGACGGAGTCGCGCGGCATTGCACGGGCGGCGGTCGCACTGAGCAGTATCTCACCGGACTCGGCGGCCCCTTCGGTTTCGATGACGGCGGTGGCGTCCTCGCCGAGCACGACGAGCTCGCGGTGCGTCGCACCGACGAGGAAGAAATGAATGTCGCCGCTGTGCACGCCGACGCTCATCGACAGCTTCAGCGGGCCGACCGATGTGGGGATCTTTGCCGCATCCTTGAGCGCGCGACGCATCTCGACGGCGGCGCCGGCCGCGCGTCGCGTGTGATCGTCACCGTCGAAGAAGAGCAGCAGCGCATCGCCGCCGAACTTGAGCAGCATGCCGCCGTGCGCGTGCGCGATGTCGATCATTGCAGCGAACACGCGGCTCAACGTCTCGACGAGTTCCTCGCCGCCGGCGCGACCGCGCTGCGCGAGACGTTCGGCGAGCGCCGTGAATCCCGAGATGTCGGCGAACACCAACGAGCCGCGCACGATGCGCCAGCGCTCTTCGGGGCACCGGACCGCCCACTCGATCGCGATGTCCGGAACGTGCCTGCGAAGCGACATGGGCGACCAGGCTACGACGACGGCGTCGGATCGGTGAGCGGCTGCGCCAACTCGCGCGCGCCGGGATCGCGGCCGGTCGGCAGCGAACCGGTCTGCCGCTCGATCATGCGCCGCACGCGCGGCGGCCCGTCGCTGCCGCCGGCGCGGTGCAGCGCACGGATCCGATCGGGAATCACGGTATCTTCCTGCGTGAGGCGATTGTTGTGACGGATGTAGTCGAGCCACGTCGCCGTCTCGTAGCGCTCGACCCAGATTTGCGGATCGGCGAGATCACGCAGCAGGGTCCACCTGAGCGCGCCGTCGCGACGCCGCATGCGTCCCCGCTCTGCCATCGCGGCCAAGAACTCGAGCACGTCCTCCGGACGGATCGTGTATTCGACCGTCACCACGACCGGACCGGTACGCGCTTCGACCGGCACCGCCGTCTCCGGCGTGCGCCATCGCCCCGCGGGATCGAGGTTCAGTTCCTCAGCTTGCGAGAGGCGCCACCAGACGCCGATCAGAGCGGAGCCGAGCGTGACGAACGACGCGATCGTCAGCGACGTCTGCACGCCGTGCGCTTCGGCGATCACGCCCCACATCCACGCGCCGCCTGCGAGTCCGCCAAATGCGGACATCTGGTACAGCGACAGCGCGCGCGCGACGACCCATCGTGGCGTCGACATCTGTACGGCAACGTTGAACGTCGAGAGCGCGAGCACCCACCCGGCGCCGGCGACGCACAGCGCCGCCATCGTGATGGCGAGATACGTGCTCATCGCGACGGTGAACGCGGCAATCGCGAAGCTCCCCGCTGCGAGCCGCACGATCGCTTCGGTCGACCAAAGTTGGCGCAGTCGCGCGGTCGCGAGCGCGCCGCCGACCGCACCGACGCCGAACGCGCCGAGCAAGAGTCCGTACGTCAACGGACCACCCGCGACGAGGTGTTTCGCGACCAACGGCATCAACGCCGTCACGGCACTCGCGCCGATGCCGAAGAGCGCACCGCGGCCCATCACCGCGTGCAACGCCGGTGACATCGCGACGTACCGTACGCCGCCCGCGATCGCGATGCCGAGCGTCTCGGGCGGCAGCAGTTGCGCCGGCTTCTCGCGCTTCCAGCGCGCGAGCACGCCGATCATTGCGATGTAGCCGAACGCGTTGATCGTGAACGCCGCCGCGGCGCCCGCGGTCGCAACGATCGCGCCGCCGATCGCCGGGCCGACGCTGCGCGCCATGTTGAAGCTCATGCTGTTCAGCGACACCGCACCCGGCAGTTCGGCTCGCGGCACCATGTCGCCGACGGACGCCTGCCACGCCGGTGCATTCAGCGCCGAGCCGCAGCCGATCGAGAACGTGAAGAAGAGCAAAAGCCACGGCGACAGCAACCCGGACCACGCGAAGACCGACAGCGTGATCGACATCACGAACATGAAACACTGCGCGGTCAGCAGGATCTTGCGGCGGTCGAAGCTGTCGGCCATCGCGCCCGCGAGCAACGAGAACAACATCGTCGGCAACGTCACCGACGCTTGTACGAGGGCCACCATGTCGGCCGGCTGCGACAGTGAAATCATCATCCACGACGCGCCGACCGATTGGATCAAGCCGCCGAGGTTCGACACCGTCGTCGCGAGCCAGACCTTGCGGAAGATCGGATATTGGAACGGCGACAGCGCGGACCGCGCCGGTTCGTCGCCGTTGTCTGCGGTGCGCTCTACCACGCGCGTATTCCCAACGACCGTGTTACGGCGCGGTTCACGCGCGCGGGAACGGCGTCGGGTCGCCGGGAAAGCTCGGTACGTCGAAGGCGTTCAGCGTCATCGATACAAATGTGTAGAAACCGATCGTCTGGATGATGTCCATCAGGCCGTGCTCGCCCCAGGTGGCGACCGCTCGGTCGTACAGCGGTTTCGGCAGATCTTGCGTTTCGTGCAGCGCGCGGCAGACCTCGATCGTCAGCTTCTCGTCGTCCGGTGCATCGACCGGCATCCGTTTCTCGAAGACGGCCTGGATCACGGCGTCGGAGATCCCTTGCTCGCGGGCCATCCGTGCGTGCGCATTCCATTCGACGTTGCTCCGCCAATGGCGGCCCGTGACGATGATCGCGAGTTCGACGATGCGGCGGCCGACCGACGTGCGCTCCCAAATGTAGTTGCCGAGGCTCAGCGCGCGCTCGGCGACTTCCGGTGCACGCAACCACGGGTCGAACGGGCCGCCGAACTGGCCGTCTGCCCCGGGCGCGCGGGCGCGCTTGATGCGCTCGAACTGCTCTTGTTGCTTCGCTGTCAGTTCGGCGAACGGCGTCGGTTTCAATCGGCTCGGCATGGGTGGGTCTCGCTCCCGGAACGTTCAGCCGGGAAGAATGTTGTTGTTCATCCGGAAGAAATTCGTCGGATCCCATTTCGCTTTGAGCGCGCCGAGGCGCACGTAGTTCTCGCCATACGCGGCGCGCACGCGGCTGCTCGGATCGTCGGCATCGAGGTGATTGACGTACACGCCGCGGCTATAGGGTTCGACCGCGCGCCAAAATCGGCGCGCCCAGCCGACGTGCCGATCGGCCTCGGCGGGGTTCGTCCATTGCGCGATCACGTCGAAGTCCCACATCGGTTCGCGCAGGCTGAACGCCGTCGCTGACGGATCCTTTCGCGTGCACGCGCCGTCGACGCGGAAGAGCAGGATCGCCGAAAGCGGCGACGTGGTATCGGTGGCGTGCTCGACGATACGATCGATCAGATCGTCGCTGAGCGTCTCGAAATAGCCGGACTTCCAGTAGCGATGCACGCCGAACGGATTGCCGGCGTCGAAGAGCATGTTCAGCGCCGTATATGGGATCGGACCGATCATGTCGGCCATTGGCGCCGCGAAACGACGGATCGGCGCAAGCCGCGTCTCGGCCTCCGCGATGTCGCCGAGCCACGCCGCGATCAGCGCGACCACGTGGTGGCCGTCCGGCGTATAGATGATGCCGGCGTTGACGGCCAGATCGACCGGCGGGTCCCGGCAGATGTCGCCGTAGAACTTCAGCACGCCGCGCGCCGCTTCGAACGGCCATGCGACGAGGCCGCCGTAGACCATCGGTGGCTGCGGATGCAGGTCGAATTCGAACGACGTGACGACGCCGAAGTTACCGCCGCCGCCGCGCAACGCCCACAAGAGATCAGGGTTGTGCTCGGCGCTCGCGCGCACCAATTCGCCGGCCGCGGTGACGACGTCCGCCGCGCGCAGGTTGTCGCAGCTGTAGCCGTACTTGCCGGCGAGCCAACCGATGCCGCCGCCGAGCGTGAGCCCGGCGATGCCGGTATGCGAGACGACGCCGCCCGTGGTCGCGAGAGCGAATGCCTGCGTCTCGTGATTGAAGTCCGCCCACGTCACGCCCGGTTCGGCGCGCGCGATGCGGGTGCGCGGGTCGACGTGGACGCTCTTCATCGCAGCGCAGTCGATCATCAAGCCATCGTCGCAGACGGCGCTGCCGGCGACGTTGTGGCCGCCGCCGCGCACCGACACGAGCAACCCGTTCGCCTTCGCGAAGCGCACGGACTGCAAAACGTCGGCGGCGCCTCTGCAGCGCGCGATCAACGCGGGG
>Ga0335084_10006869_pt1 | contig 11317 bp, 10 predicted proteins | sample Lox_Sample_44_FD_206721 | JGI IMG/M metagenome (GOLD analysis project Ga0335084, IMG submission 206721) | Soil microbial communities from Loxahatchee National Wildlife Refuge, Florida, United States - Lox_Sample_4.4 | ecosystem: Environmental > Terrestrial > Soil > Wetlands | place: USA...
CAGCGCGTTCGCCCCCGCACGCTCGGCCTCGAGCATGCGGTTGAGGAAGGCGACCTGCTCTTCGCGGGAGAATGCGTTCTGCGGCATGGCAGCGGCCTCCGGGAACCAGGGCGTACGCGGGCGGCGGTCTCGCTAACGCGCCGGCGCATCGAAGAAGAACTCCTGCATCAGGAAGTCCTCGAGCTCCGCGTTGTCCCGCGCGCGGGCCGACAGTATGACGTTGCGCCCGAGCCGCCGCGAGACCCAGGTGAAGTCGCCGGACTCGTGGTCGCGGATGATCACGATCATCCGACGCACCAGCGCGATCCGGATGTTGGCGTTTTCGCCCTTGCTCACCTCGATGCGCTGCGTCGAGTTCCGGCGGATGTCCTTGTTCCAGCCGAAGAAGAGGAACTCCGCGGAGTCGACGCCCATGCGCTGAATCTGGAACACGCCGCCGCCGGTGAGGTCGCGCCCGAAAGTCGGCGTGCGGTTGAGGCCGAGGTTCGCGGCGACTGCCTGGTTGTGGCGCTCCCGCTCGTCCTGCGGCGACTCCGTGGGGGGCGGGCTGTCCTCGGGCGGGGCGCCGCGAGCGCGGCGGCGCGCCTCGAGGAGCGCCGAGAAGTCCCCCGGGTCGGGCGTCACCGTCGGCGCCGGAGGGGGCGGCGCGGGCGGCGGGGCGACGACGGGCGAAGGCGTCTCCTGCGCGATCACCGGTGGCGGCGCCGGCGGGCGCGGCGCCGGCTTGGCGGCCTGCGCCTTGCGCGCCGGTGGGGGCGTCTCGATCGCCGGCGCGGACGGCGGCGACGGCGGCGGGCTGGTCGCCCGGCTCGGCTGCGGGGCGATCTGGAGCACGAGCGGACCGCTCGCCTTGCCGGGACCGACCTGGTCGAGAGTGAGCTCGTGCTCGACCGGATGCCAGCCCCACAGCACCACGGCATGGAAGACGAGCGACAGCGCGAACGCGACCCAGATCGTGGGGATCGTGAACCGGAGGCTGATGCGGACTCTGTCGGACGAGTCGATCATCGGCCGGCGCGAACGAGCGGATGAAAATTCAAGTGGCGAGGCCGGTCCGGCCCGGCAGGCGAGGTCGAAGCGCGGTCAATCCGTGTAACGTGCTCAGAATATACACGCGCCCGGCGCCGGGCAGGCGATGCCCGCTCCGTACCGGCGCTATCATTGCCGCGCCACTCACCGCCGCGAGATTGCCGTGATCGTCAAGCAGATCTGGACCGCCAATGCTTACCGGAACTTCAACTACCTGATCGCCTGCGGCGACACCGGCGAGGCGCTCGCCGTCGATCCGCTCGACCACGAGAAATGCTTCCAGGCGGCGAAGGAGGCGGGCTGGACGATCACGCAGATCCTCAACACCCACGAGCACGGCGACCATACGGGCGGGAACGGGCCCCTCGTCAAGAAGACCGGCGCGAGGATCCTGGCTCACAAGAACGCGAGGAGCAGGATCCCCGACATGTCGGTGGGCCTCGGCGCGGGCGACGTCGTGAAGGTCGGACGGACGGTCGAGCTCGAGGTGCTGGATACGCCGGGCCACACGATGAGCCACGTGTGCCTGCTGTCGCACACCGACGAGCCGGCGCTCTTCTGCGGGGACACGCTCTTCAACGCCGGGGCGGGGAACTGCCACAACGGCGGCCATCCGGCCGAGCTCTACAAGACGTTCGCCGAGCAGCTCGCGAAGCTCGCGCCGACGACGCTCGTCTACCCGGGCCACGACTACATCGAGAACAACCTGCGCTTCACCCTCAGCCGCGAGCCCGACAACCGGCGGGCGCAGGAGATGCTCGACAAGCTCAAGGGGCAGGACCCGAAGCGGGCCTACGTCTCGACCCTCGCGGTCGAGCAGGAGATCAACACCTTCTTCCGGCTCACTAGCCCGACGGTGATCGCGAAGCTGCGCGAAGCGTTTCCCGATCTGCCCGAGAACCCCGACCAGCGGACCGTGTTCCTGAAGCTCCGCGAGCTCCGCAACAAGTGGTGAGCGTGGCGAGGAGACTGCGCCGGGCAACTTGAAGGCAGCGCAGATCGCGACACCGAGCGTCGCCCCTTCGACAAGGCTCGGTCAGCGCTACCGTCGGTGTCGGCCCGCCCCTTGCGCCGGCGCCCGCTCGCCTGCTTCCTCGCCCGGCTTCGCGACCGGGCGCGCCGCGCGCGCCTTCTCGCGCTCGATGGCGCGGTGACGCTGGGGCTCGCCCTTCGGCGCATCCACCGGCCCGCGCCGCGGCGCCACCTCGCGCGCGCCCGGCCTGACGGCTTTCGGCTGGACGCCCGGACGCGGGGCTGCCGGCGCGGCTTTGCCCGGTCCCTCGCGACGCCCCTCCGCACCTCGCCGAACCGCCTCCTGGCGCTCGAGGCGGCGCGTATCGACCGTCTCGCGCACCTCGCGCGAGCGCGCGACGAAACGCTGCTCGTTGACCGTGGGCTTGAAGAACGCCGGGACCGACGCGAGCACGCGCGGTCTCGCGCCGCCGGAATGCGGATGGAACGCGGCCTGGTTTGCGCCCACTTCGAGGACGCTCGATCCGGCCCGCATGAAAGTGCGCCCTTCGTTCACCTTGTCGTAGGTTCCGGGCTCGCCGCGCGGATCGCCGACCGGGATGACGGTCGGCTCGTGGTCGGTGCCGCGGACGCCGATCGTCACCGTCGGCGTCTTGACCTGGTACGCGGCGCGATTGAACTTGCCGATCCACCCGGTGACCGACCGCAGCGAGCCCTGAACGAGCTCGAGCACGCTCGTGTCGTTCTTGCCGCCGTCGGCGACGTATGCCGCGATCTTCAGCCTGCTGTTCTCGCGCACGGAGAGGTAGGCACCGTCCGCCATGTGGACGTGCAGTTCACCCTGCGCGAACGTGACGATCGTGTCGCCCTCGGACACGCTGTCGCCCACCTTCGGCAGCCGGGCCTTTCCGTCCTGCGCCTCGATCATGCTGTCGCCGGCGGCCAGCTCGATGGTTCCCGCAACCCGCGGCGGCGGAGCCGCTACGGCCGCCGAGGTCGTTCCCTGTTCCTGCGCACCGGCCGGCGACGCAGCACCGATCAGGCCGAGCAGCGCCAAGGCGAGACACCAGGCGCGGAGCGGCCTGGCCGCTCCTGTGCCACGGCGAACGCCCATGGCTGCTGCTCGGCCTTCCGGTCGGCCGCTCGGCTAGTGTTTGCGCGTCTGACCGTCGTGCTTTTCCCGGTGGATGCGATCGCTTTGACGGTTCTCCGCGGTCTGGATGCGACCATGCTCGCGCGCACCGACGTGGCCGTCGCGGCCGGCGCGCGCCTCCATCCGGTTCTCGTGCGCCTGTCCGCGCTCGAGCCGCCCCGCCTCGCGGTTCGTCAGCTGGCCCGATTTCACGCCCTGCTCGATGCGGCGCTGCTGGTTGACGTTGCGCTGCACGTCTGCCTGCATGCGCCGCGAGGAGGCGGAGTTCGGGTTGCCGACCGCGGCGTTGTGCTTGTCGCGGTCGATCGCCCGGCTCTCGGTATTCTGCGCGCGCTGGATGCGCGCCTTCTCGTCGGCAGAGAGCTTGCCGTCGGACAGGGCCTTCGATTCCATCTTGTCGATCTTGGCCTCGCCCCGCTCGAGCTGCGACGCCTCGCGCGTCGTGAGCTGCCCGGACTTCAGGCCCTGCTCGATGCGTTCCTGCTGGTTGACGTTGCGCTGGACTTCCGAAGCTGCGGTCTGGGCCAATGCGGCGCCGGCGAACAGCGTCCCGACGGCGATGGCTACTGCGGTCTTGATAACGTTCATGTCGTTCCCCTCTTGGCATCTAGCCTGTGAGCATGAGACATCCCATGGGCGAATTAACGCCAATCGCGCTTGTGCAGTCGGTGCGAAGTTTGTAAGAGCTGTAACGAAGTGTTCCGGGCCGGCCGGAAATCGTGGAATTTGCCGCACAGGGTGTCGATTACCCCGGTCGCGGGCGTCCGGGGACGCGGGCGTGCGCGCCTGCTCATCGCCCCCTACCGGATGGCCGACGCGAGCGGTTAGACTGACCGCCTCTTGATCGCCGGGTCAACGGTCAAGCACGGGAAGTCGCCCATGCCGAAGCAACCGGAATCGACGTTCGAACCGCGCCGTGCACGAATCGAGGCCGGCCGGGCGCTCCGTCAAAGCGTCCCGCGTTCGTCGCACGGGGCCTGGAAGGCCGCGAAGAAGGGTCGCGACGCGCTCGCGCTGCTCGAGCGGAGCGGTGAAGGCCGGCTTGCCGAGCTGCTGCCGCTGCGGTACGCCCGGATGCTCCAGTCCCCGTTCGCCTACCTGCGCGGGTCCGCCGCGGTCATGGCCTTCGATCTCGCGGCGACGCCCGCGACCGGCATCCGCGTCCAGGCCTGCGGCGATTGCCACTTGATGAATTTCGGCGCGTTCGCGACCCCGGAAGGCCATCTCGTCTTCGACATCAACGACTTCGACGAGACGCTCGCCGCGCCGTGGGAGTGGGACCTCAAGCGGCTAGCCGCAAGCGTAGTGGTCGCGGGGCGCTACCGCGGGTTTCCCGAGCGCCGCTGCCTCGACGCCGTGCGCGCGACCGTGGGCACCTATCGCGAAATGGTGGCCGAGTACGCGGACGCACCGACCCTGGAGGTCTGGTATACGCGGATCGACGCCGGTGACCTCATCGAGCTGGGGGCCGCGAGCGGCGTCGGCAAGCTGCCCTCCGCGCCGGCTGCCCGGATGCACGCGCATGCCGGAGCACAGCTGCTCCCCAAGCTCACGCGGGTCGTCGCGGGCTCGCGCCGGATCAGGGACGACCCGCCGCTCATCGAGCACATGCCGCGCCACACCGATTACGCCGCCCGCGTGCGGGAGGCCGTGCGGCGGTACCGCCAGTCCCTCCCCGACGAGCGGCGCGCCCTGCTCGATCGGTTTCATCTCGTCGACATCGCGCGGAAGGTCGCCGGCGTAGGCAGCGTCGGTACCCGCTGCGCCGTCGCGTTGTTCATGGCCGACGACGACGATCCGCTGTTCCTGCAGTTCAAGGAGGCGCGCCCCTCGGTACTGGAGCCTCATGCGGGAAGAAGCCGCTATCGCAACCACGGCGAGCGCGTCGTCGTCGGGCAGCGTCTCATGCAGTCGGCTAGCGATCTCTTCCTCGGCTGGTCACGGACCGGGCGGCCCGCGTTCGACTTCTACGTGCGCCAGCTTCGGGACATGAAGACCTCGGTGCACCTCGATGCGCTTCCGGTGCGGGGCTTCGTCAGCTATGCACGGTTCTGCGGTCGGGCCCTGGCGCGAGCGCACGCCAAGGCAGGCGACGCCGCGAGGATCGCGGGCTACCTTGGCCGGAACGATGCGTTCGATCGCGCCATCCAGAAGTTCGCGCGGACGTATGCCGATCAGACGGAACGCGACCATGCGGCCCTCGTCAAGGCGGTGCGCGCGGGGCGAATCAATGCGGCGGCGGACGCATCGCCCTGACGGCGTGGTCGCAGCACCGGGGCAGGCAAGAGCGCGATCAAGCGGCGCCGACACGCCTCCCGGACAGGGGCGCGGGCGGCGTCTCGAGCAGGCCTCTCAGGTTTTCGTAGGCGGACGCGACCGGCCGGGCGGACGAGCGCGCGATGAGAGCGCGGAACGGACGCAGCCAGACCGGCAACTCGACCTCGCTCGTCTCGGTGATCCGCGTGCCGCTCGGGCCGGGCGAGGTCAGCCGGACTTCGGCGATCTCGGGCTACCAGAGGCGATCGTTCTCCACCCGCGCGACATAGGCGAACACTTCCTCGAGCGGCCGTCGGATCACCGTGGTGTGCTCGACCCGCAGCGGTGCCCCGGGGCCCGCGAGGCCGAGGACCTCGAGCAGCGCACCCGCCACCGCCCACGGCGTGCGCGCGAGCGGCGCACGCGGTTCCGGGACGCGCGCGCGGCCCTCGGGTGTCCGGGCCTGGCGCCGCGCCAGCTCGAGGCGCAGGCCTTCCTCGCCGCGACGCATCGTCCAGTTGTGGTTGCCCTCGAACACCGGCCGCAGCAGGAACGACAGGTACCTGAAGATCGGCTTGTTGCCGAGAACGGCCCACTCGTAAGTGATGTCCACCCAGGGGCCGTTCTGGTCGATGGTCCATTCGCCGCGACCGCTGAGCTCGCCTTCGGCGACGACCTTGAATCCGTGCGGAAAGCGCTCGTCGACGACACCTGCGTCGAACTCGATGACATAGGGCAGCCAGCCCTTGGCGCGCACACGCCCCACTTCGCCGACGTGGCGCTCGTCGCCACGCTCGATGACGCGCACGTCCCGCACTCTGGACGGCGGCATCGTTGCGCCGCACGGGCTGAGGTCACCGGTACGACGGGTTTGCCGCCTTGCGCGCAGCCCGGTAAGCTCCCGGCGCATGAGCAAGGTGTTCAGCGTCGAATACCCGATCCTCTTCTCGCACTGCGACCCGGCGGGCATCGTCTACTTCCCGCGGTTCTTCGACCTGCTCCACCGCGCAATGGAGGACTGGTTCACGTTCGGGCTCGAGGAACGGTTCGCCGACTTCATCATGAAGAAGCGGCTCGGCATCCCGACCGTGGGGACGAAGGTCGACTTCGTCGGCCCGGCCCGGTTCGGCGAGCTGCTGAAGATCGAGCTGCGCGTCGTGAAGCTCGGCTCGAGCTCGATCGAGCTCGCGATCGATTCGTTCGTGGACGACCGGCCGTGCTTCAAGGCGCGGCACACCATCTGCGTGTTCTCGTCCGAGACCTACAAGGCGGTGCCGATCCCGGAGGAGCTCCGAAAGCGGATGGAACCGTACCTCGTCGCCGCGTAGGCGCGCGCGCTAGCCCCAGATCGCGCGCGCGGCGTCCACGCAGAGCGCGAGCTTCGCGCGCATGTCGGCTTCGGTCAGCGGGTTCCCCGCAACCGTGCTCGCGAAGCCGCACTGCGGGCTGATTGCGAGGCGCTCCGGGTCGACGTAGCGCGCCGCGGCGTCGGCGCGCCGCTTCAGCTCGTCGAGCTCCTCCAGCGCCGCCACCTTCGAGCTGACCAGCCCGAGCACGACGCCCTTCGTCTTCGGCAGGAAACGGAGCGGCGCGAAATCGCCGGCGCGCGGCGTGTCGTACTCGAGCAGGAAGTGGTTGACGTTCGCGCGCTGGAAGAGCTTGTCCGCGACCGAGTCGTAGCCGCCCTGGGCGAGGTACAGGCCCTTGTAGTTCCCGCGGCACATGTGCACGCCGATCACCATCTCGGCCGGCCGGTTCGCGACCGCCTGGTTGATCGCCTCGACGTAGAGATCGACGAGCTCCTCGGGATCCTCGCCTTCGCCCTTCACCTTCGCGCGCGCCGCCGGGTCGCACAGCATCGCGAGCGCGACCTCGTCGAGCTGGACGTAGCGCGCGCCGGATCGCGCGAGCGCGGCGATCTCCTCCTGGTACACCTTGCCGAGATCGGTGAAGAACGCCACCGGGTTCGCGTACACGCCCGGCTCCGCGTACTGCCGCCCGCGATAGAAGTGCATCGTCGAGGGCGCCGGCAGGGTCACCTTCGGCGTCGCCTTGGTGACGCCGCGCACGAACTCGATCTCGTCCACCGCGATCGGCCGCCCCCGGCGCACCTTGCCGGTCACGTACGGCGCGGTGAAGTCGAGCTCGTGGCCGTGGTCGTCGTGGAACTTGTAGAGCGCCTCCTTCACGGCGAGGCCGTCGGTGAGCTCGACGAAGCGGCCCCAGTAGGAGCCGCGCCGGTACTCACCGTCGTTCACCACCTGCAGGCCGACCTCCTCCTGCAGCCGCACCACGTTCCTGATCGCGGCGTCCTGGATCGCGCGGAACTTCGCCTCGTCGATCTTGCGCGCGAGGACGTCGCGGAACGCGTGCCGCAGCTCGGGCGGCCGCAGGAGGCTGCCGATGTGGTCGGCGCGGAACGGCGGGCGGCCGTCGGGGGCGATGGTCATCGGCTCCTCCTTTGCCCTCATCTATAGTTTGATAGAATTCTGCCGGGTTCGGTTGCGAAAGACAACCGCCCGCGCTCGGACAGCGCTACAACGGAGGAGGTCCCCATGGCGCCTCGCGCCCCGCGCTTCGCGCCGGCCGGCGTCGCTCTCGAGCGACGCGCCGACGGCTCCGTCCTGCTCCGCTCGCCGCAGGGGCTCGGTCCGACGGCGCGCGCCCTCGGCGAGTGGCTCGTACAGTGGGCGGCCCGCGCGCCCGACCGGACTTTCCTCGCGGAGCGCGCCGGAGACGGCTGGCGAAAGCTCACTTACAGGGAAGTTCTGGCGGCGGCCCGTCGCATCGGCCAGGCCCTCCTCGATCGCGGGCTCGGGCCGGAGCGCCCGGTCACGATCCTCTCCGACAACGCGGTCGACCACGCGCTCCTCGCGCTTGGCGCGATGCACGTCGGCGTGCCGGTCGCGCCGGTGTCCCCCGCCTATTCGCTGATGTCCAAGGACTTCGCGAAGCTCAGATCGATCTTCGACCTGCTGCGGCCCGGCCTCGTGTACTGCTCGGATCCGGCCCGCTTCGCGCCCGCCCTCGCCGCGGTCGGCGCGACGGCGACGCCGATCGCGGCCCTGCTCGACGCCGCCCCGACCGCGCGCGTCGATGAGGCGTTCGCCGCGATCGGACCCGACACGATCGCCAAGATCCTCTTCACCTCCGGCTCGACCGGCACGCCCAAGGGCGTGGTCAACACCCAGCGCATGCTCTGCTCGAACCAGCAGATGGCGGCCCAGGTGTGGCCGTTCCTCGAGGACCGCCCGCCGGTGCTCGTCGACTGGCTGCCCTGGAACCACACGTTCGGCGGCAACTTCTGCTTCAACATGGCGCTGCGGAACGGCGGCACGCTCCACATCGATGGCGGCAAGCCCGCCCCTGGCCTGGTCGAAACCACCGCGCGCAACCTTACGGAGGTCTCGCCGACCGCGTACTTCAACGTGCCGCGCGGCTACGACCTGCTGCTGCCCTTCCTCGAGCGGGACGAGCGTCTCCAGGCGAGCTTCTTCCGCGATCTCGAGTTCGTCTTCTACGCCGCCGCGGCGCTTCCGCAGAACCTCTGGGAGCGGCTCGAGAAGGTCGCGCACCGCGCCGGCGCCACGCCCGCGATGACCTCGGCGTGGGGCTCGACCGAAACGGCGCCCCTCGCCACCGCGGTGCACTGGCACATCGATCACGCCGGCGTCATCGGCGTCCCGGTCCCGGGCTGCGAGCTGAAGCTCGTGCCTTCCGGCGGCAAGCTCGAGGTGCGGGTGCGCGGCGCGAACGTCACCCCCGGCTACTACCGGAGCGAAGCGCTGACGCGCAGCGCGTTCGACGAGGAAGGCTTCTACCGGATCGGCGACGCAGTGCGGTTCGCCGACCCGGGCGATCCGGCGCAGGGCCTCGTGTTCGACGGCCGCGTCGCGGAGGACTTCAAGCTCTCCTCGGGGACGTGGGTGAGCGTCGGCGCGCTGCGGGTGAAGCTGATCGCCGCCTGCGATCCGCTCGTGCAGGACGCCGTGATCACCGGCCACGACCGCGCCGAGCCGGGGGCCCTCCTCTTCCTCAACCCGATCGCGGCACGCGCCCTCTGTCCCGACGCGCCGGCGGACGCGACGCCGGCGTGGTTCGCGACGCAGCCGGCGGTGCGCGAGAAGATCGCCGCGGGCCTCGGGCGGATCGCCGCCGAGGCGGCGAGCAGCTCGATGCATCCCGCACGCGCGCTCGTGCTCGCCGAGCCGGCGTCGATCGACGCGAACGAGATCACCGACAAGGGCTACATCAACCAGCGCGCGGTGCTCTCCCGCCGCGCGGTGATCGTCGAGCGGCTCTACGCCGAACCGGCGGAAGGCGACGTGATCCTCCCGGCGTAGCGGAGCGATGAAGAGCGCGGTCGCCCTGCTCCGCCGCTCCGCCGGCAGCCCGCGCCGGCGCGCGCCCGAGATCATCGAGGCGGCGGCGCGCGTGTTCGCCGAGCGCGGCTATCACGGCGCCTCCACGCAGGACATCGCCGACGTCCTCGGCATCCGTCAGGCGAGCCTCTATTACTACTTCCCCTCGAAGGAGGTCGCGCTCGAAGTCGTGTGCACGCTGGGCGTCGACGAGTTCGTCGACCGCGAGGCCGCGGTCGCCGCCGGGCCGGGCACCGCCGCCGAGAAGATCCGCGCGCTCGTCCTCGCCCATCTCTCGCCGATGCGCGACCGGCGCGACTTCGTCTGGGTGTTCCTGCGCGAGCGCCATCACCTGCCCGACGGGAGCCGCAAGCGCGTCGGGCGCAGCTCGCGGCGCCTCGAGCGGATCATCCAGGGCGTGTTCGAGGCCGGCGTTCGCGGGGGCGAATTCCGCGAGAACCTCGACTGCCGGCTCGCGACGCTCGCGCTGCTCGGCATGTGCAACGCCGCGCCGGCCTGGCTCGGCAAGGAGCCCGACGCCTCGATCGAGCGCGTCGCGGCCGAGTTCTCACGCCTGATCCTCGATGGCGCTGCCGCCCAGCGCAGGCGGACGAAGTGAGATGACCGCCGCGGAACTGAGCCGCACGAACGCGCCCGCGCTGATCGCCGCGCACGCGCGCGCACGGGCCGATACCGTGGCGTTCCGCTCAAAGGCGCGCGGGATCTATCGCGAGCGCACCTGGCGCGATTACGCCGTGCTCGTCGGCCGCGCCGCCCGGGCGCTGCGGAGGCTCGGCGTCGTGAAGGGCGAGCGGGTCGCGATCATGGGCGATCCGTGCGAGGAGTGGATGGTCTGCGACCTCGCCGCCCAGGCGCTCGGCGCGGTGACCTACGGCATCTATCCGACCGCGTCCGCCTCCGAGGTCGAGTACCAGCTGCGCGACGGCGGGGCGTCGGTCTTCGTCGCCGAGGGCCAGGAGTACGTCGACCGGATCCTTCCCTTCGCCGACCGGCTGGCGGCCTTGCGCTGGATCCTGGTGATCGACTCCGGCGCGATGTTCGCGTACGACCACCCGAAGCTCTGCGACTACGGCGCCGCGCTCGAGCAGGAGCCCTGCAGCGACGTCGAAGCGCTTGCCCTGCTGGAGGACCTCGCGAGCAAGATCGCACCGCGCGACCCGGCGTTCATCGTCTACACGTCGGGTACTACGGGTAACCCCAAGGGAGCCCTCGTCGCGCACGGGCGGCATCTCGCCGCCGCCTACAACCTCGTCGAGCACTATCCGCTGCTCGCCGAACTCCAGCGGACGGTCATCTACCTGCCGCTCTGCCACATCCTCGGCCGCGACGTGGCGATCACGCTGCCGCTCGTCGGCGGGATCGTGCCGCACTTTGGCGAGGACCCGGAGGATCTCGCGCAGACGCTGTTCGAGGTCGCGCCGACCGTGCTCTTCACCGTGCCGCGCTATCTGCAGAAGTTCGCGTCGCAGGCGCTCGTCGCGGTCGGCAACTCGAGCGGTGCGAAGCGGGCGGTGTACGGCTGGGC
>Ga0335084_10006870_pt1 | contig 11316 bp, 10 predicted proteins | sample Lox_Sample_44_FD_206721 | JGI IMG/M metagenome (GOLD analysis project Ga0335084, IMG submission 206721) | Soil microbial communities from Loxahatchee National Wildlife Refuge, Florida, United States - Lox_Sample_4.4 | ecosystem: Environmental > Terrestrial > Soil > Wetlands | place: USA...
AGCCGTGGGCGAACAGCACGGCGGCGACGGCGGCCACCGCGGCGAAGCGCAGCCCCGCCGTCAGCAGCCAGGCGGTGGACGCGGTGGCGGCGGCCGCGCGCGCGGCCAGCGCCCGGAAGCTGAACAGCGCGAGCGCGCCGCCGGCCACCACGCCGAGGGCGCCGGGGGCGCCGCCCAGCCACGCGCCGGCCAGCGCCAGCGGCAGCACGGCGAGGGCCGTGCTCACCGTCACGCGCGCCGTCAGCTCACTTGCCGTCATCGATGTTCCGCCCCGCTCGATTGACCGTTCGAAAGAGATTCACGAATCCTGCGGCGATGCCGAAGCCGAGGCCGATCAGCGTCAGCCACGGCCGGGTGCCGAGCCACTTGTCCAGGTAATACCCGCCCGCGAGCCCGATCACCGTCGCCAGCACCAGCGTGATACCGACGGTCGACAGTTCGCCGAGCGCTTTCCAGGCGCTCTGCTCCTCGCCTGGCGTCATGTGAAGCGAAACACTAGCACAGCACTTCCGTGCCGACAAGCCGAGGAAAGCCGCTGATTTCACGTCGAAAACATCCGGGCGGCGGCGGTCGGTTCAGCACAACCGTCGTCTCATGCGGGGCTCTCCTGCTCCCAGTGCCGGGCGCGCTCGATGGCGCGGCGCCAGCCCTCGTAGCCGCGCGCGCGGCGCCCGGCGTCCATCGCCGGCGTGAACGTGCGGTCGATCGGATGCCGCTCGGCGAGGGCGTCGAGTGAGCGCCAGACGCCCGCGCCGAGGCCGGCCAGATAGGCGGCGCCGAGCGCGGTGGTCTCGATCACCTTGGGCCGGATCACGGCGGCGTCGAGCACGTCGGCCTGGAACTGGCAGAGGAAGTCGTTGGCCACGGCGCCGCCGTCCACCTTCAGCGCCGGCAGGCGCACCTTGGCGTCGGCGGCCATGGCCTCCAGCACGTCGCGGCTCTGCCAGGCGATGGCCTCCAGCGCGGCGCGCACCAGGTGCGCGCGCGTGGTGCCGCGCGTGACGCCGACGATGGTGCCGCGCGCGTACTGGTCCCAGTACGGCGCGCCCAGCCCCACGAAGGCGGGGACGAAGTACACCCCGCCCGTGTCGGGCACGGACTCCGCGAGCGTCTGGCTCTCCGACGCGTGCCGCACGAGCCCGAGGCCGTCGCGCAGCCACTGGATGGCGGCGCCGGCGATGAACACGCTGCCCTCCAGCGCGTAGCTGGTGCGGCCCGCGATGCGCCACGCGATCGTCGTGAGCAGCCCGTGGCCGGAGGCGACCGGCGCCTCGCCCGTGTTGAGCAGCACGAAGCAGCCGGTGCCGTAGGTGTTCTTGGCGCTGCCGGGCGCGTAGCACGCCTGGCCGAAGAGCGCGGCCTGCTGATCGCCCGCGATGCCGGCGATGGGCACGCCGGCCGGCAGCCAGCCGACGTCGCTCGTCTCCGCGCACACGCCGGAGGAATCGACGATGGACGGCAGCATCTCGTGCGGCACCTGGAGCAGCGCCAGCATCTCGGCGTCCCAGTCGACGGTCGTGAGATCCAGGCACAGCGTGCGCGAGGCGTTGCTAACGTCGGTGGCGTGCACGCGGCCGCCCGTCAGCTTCCAGATCAGCCAGGCGTCCACGGTGCCGAAGGCCAGCGCCCCGCGCGCCGCGCGCGCCCACGCGCCGGGCACGTGGTCGAGCAGCCAGCGGATCTTGGTGCCGGAGAAGTACGCGTCGAGCACGAGGCCGGTGCGCGCGCGCACGAGCGGCTCGGCGCCGCGGGCCTTCAGCTCGTCGCAGAGGGCCGCGGTGCGCCGGCACTGCCACACGATCGCCCGGTGGATGGGCGCGCCGCTCGCGCGGTCCCACACGAGCGTCGTCTCGCGCTGGTTGGTGATCCCGACGGCGGCGATCTCGCGTCCGCGCACGCCGGCGCTCGCCAGCGCCTGGCCCGCCGCCCGGCCCAGCGTGAGCCAGATCTCCTCGGGATCGTGCTCGACCCAGCCGGGCTGCGGATAGTGCTGGGTGAGCTCGGCGTAGCCGCGCGCGCGCACGACGCCCTCGGCATCCACCACGAGCGCGGTCGAGCCGGAGGTGCCTTGATCGAGGGCGAGAACGTATGTCATGGCTTGCGCGGCGGCCGGCCCACCAGCGTCAGCGCGCGGTCGGGGCGATCGGAGATGACGATGCCCGCGCCGAGGTCGACGAGGCGCCGGATGTCGGCCTCCTCGTTGGCCGTCCACGCCGCCACCTCGAGACCGGCGGCACGCGCCGCCGTCAGCAGCGCCGCGTCGACGGCCGGGTACTCGACGCCCAGGTGCGTGGCGCCGACGTCGCGGGCCCACGCCACCAGGTCCCGGGCGCCCGCCCGCTCGCGGCTCACGCGCGTCTTGCTCACCAGCAGCGCCATGCGAATCGTCGGATCGAGCGCGCGCACGCGCGTGAGCGTCGGCGCCTCGAAGGCCATGACGATGACGCGATCGCGCAGGCCGCGCGCGTCCACCAGCGCCAGCGCCGTGCGCTCGATGTCGGGGTACGGCTTCCTCTCGGCGTCCACCTTGATCTCCAGCAGCAGCTGGGCGGTGGACGGCTTGAGCGTGTCGAGCACCTGGGCCAGCGTGGGCACCGTGTCGGCGGTGACGCTGCCGTCGCGCGCCTTCAGCCGCACGGAGGCGAGGTCGGCGAGCCGCACGGCCGACACGGCGCCGCGCCCCGTCGTCGTGCGATCGAGGGTGGGGTCGTGGATGACCATGACCTCGCCGTCGGCCGTGAGGTGCGTGTCGAGCTCGAGGTAGTCGGCGCCGAGCGCCAGCGCGTTGCGGAACGCCGTCAGTCCGTTCTCGGCCCACAGCGCGGCGCCCCCGCGATGGGCGGCGACCTGGACGCCCGGGCCGGCCGCGCTCACGCCGACCCCGAGCAACAGGGCGCCGGCGACGAGCCGCGCGACGACGCCACGCACCTACATCCCCGCCACGGGGACCAGCTGGTCACGGCTCTCGCCATGGAGCTTGGCAATCTCCACCTCACCCCTCCGCCTGCAGCCGCGCCACGAGGTCGGCGCGGTCGCTGATGATGACGTCCACGCCCCAGCCGGCCAGGCGGCGCATCGTGGCCTCGTCGTTCACGGTGAAGAGGCCGACCGTGATCCCCGCCGCGTGGGCGGCGTCCACGACGGCCGCGTCGCAGAGCGCGTAGTGCAGCCCGAGGAAGTTGGCCCCGGCCCCGCGGGCCCACGCCACCGTCTCCAGCGGCGGCGCGCCCGCCTCCTCGACGTGGTGGCGGTCCACCAGCAGCGCCAGCGGCTGCGTGGGCGCGAGCCCCCGCACCTCGGCCAGCACGGCCGGGTTGAACGCCAGGATGAACGTCCGCTCGACGAGGCCCGCCTCGCGCAGGAGGTCGAGCACGCGGCGCTCGAGCCCCTCGTAGCGCGCGCCGGGCACGGCCACGAAGCCCGCCCCGCGCCGCTCGTAGCGCACCGCCGGCCCCGGCGTCTTCACCTCGACGAGGAGCGCGGTCACGGCCGGCGCCGCCAGCGCCAGCACCTCGCTCAGCGTGGGGACGCACTCGTCGGTCAACACGCCATCCGGGCCGCGCAGCCGCGCGCGCTTCAGGTCGGCGACGGTGCAGCGGGCGAGGGGCCCGCGCCCGCTGCTCGTCCGGTCGAGCGTGGGGTCGTGCATCACGGCCACCTCGCCGTCGGCGGTGAGGTGGACGTCGCACTCGAGGATCCGGGCGCCGCCCGCGATGGCGTGGCGGAACGCGCTGAGGCTGTTCTCGGGCCACCGGGCGGCGCCGCCGCGGTGGGCGACGTAGTGCGTGGGCACGGCTACTTGTCGCTCTCGATGAGCCCCTTCACGAACCAGCGCTGCATGAACAGGATCACGGCCACCGGCGGGATCAGCGCCATCATGGCGCCCGCCATGATGTAGTTCCAGGTCGGCAGCTCGGTGCCCGAGCGCGGGATGAGCCGTTCCAGCCCGATGACCACCGTGCGCATCTCCTCGGTGTTGGTGATCAGCAGCGGCCAGAAGTACTCGTTCCAGCCGTAGATGAAGAGCACGACGAAGAGCGCGGCGATGTTCGCCCACGACAGCGGCAGCAGGAAGGACCACAGGAAGCGCAGCGGGCCGGCGCCGTCCATCTGGGCGGCCTCGGCCAGCTCGTTGGGGATCGTCAGGTAGAACTGGCGGAACAGGAAGGTGGCGGTGGCCGAGGCCATCAGCGGCACCGTGAGCCCGGCGTAGGAGTTCAGCCAGCCGATGTTGCCCACCACCTCGTAGGTCGGCAGGATGCGCACGGGGATCGGCAGCATCAGCGTCAGGAAGATCGACCAGAACACCAGCGAGGCGCCCCGGAACCGGAAGTACACGATCGCGAACGCCGACAGCATGGAGATGGAGATCTTGCCCACCGCCACCCCGACGGCGACGATCGCCGAGTTCAGTAGCAGCCGCGCCATCCCCGAGCGCTGCCATGCCTCCACGTAGTTCTCCACCAGGTGCGTGGAGGGCAGCAGCCGCGGTGGCTTCTGGATGACCTCGTCCATGGCCTGCGTGGAGATCACGAAGGCGTACACGAGCGGAAAGGCGATGAGGATCACCGCCGCGATGAGCGCGGCGTGGACGAGCACGGTGCTCCAGTCGACGCGCCGGCGCGGGCGCCCGGCCTCGGCCGAGTGCACGGTGATCGTGGGCCGCGGCCGGGCGGCGATGCCGGGCCGGTCGATGACCGCGGTCGTCGTGGTGCGCGCGTCGCTCAATACGTGACCTTCTTCTCGGCGAAGCGGAACTGCAGCATGGTGAGGCCGATCACCACCGCCATCAGGATCACCGACTGGGCCGCCGAGGAGCCGAGGTTGAGGCCCACGAAGCCGTCCTTCCACAGCTTGAACACCATGATCTCGGTCGCGTTGCCGGGCCCGCCCTGGGTGACGGCGTGGATCACCGGGAACGAGTTGAAGAACGCGAACACCATGTTGACGACGACCAGGTAGAACGTCACCGGCGAGATCAACGGCACGACGATCGCCGTGAACTTGCGCAGCGGCGGGGCGCCGTCCACGCTGGCCGCCTCCATGACGGAGGCCGGGATGCCCTGCAGCCCGGCCAGGAAGAAGGCGATGTTGTAGCCCAGGTGCGTCCACGACGTCGCGACGATGACCAGCGTCATGGCGATCCAGCCCTTGAGCAGCCAGTTGAACTCGTAGGCCGTCACGAACGACAGGAAGTACGGCAGGATGCCATAGGCCGGGTGGAAGATGAACAGGAAGATGATCCCGGCCACCGCCGGCGCGATGCCGTACGGCCACAACAGCGCCGTGCGGTAGAGGGCCAGGCCGCGGATCTTCTGGTTGGCCAGCACGGCGATCACGAGGCCGCCGAGCACGCTGAGGACGGTCACCCCGCCCGCGAAGATGAAGGAGTTGAGCACGCTCTCGTAGTACTCGCGGTTGGCGAGCAGCGCCGTGAAGTTGTCGAGGCCGACGAAGACGTCACGGCCGCCGAAGGGCGGCGACTTGAACACCGACAGGTAGAGCGACTTGCCGGCCGGCCAGAAGAAGAAGACGGCCGTCACCAGCAGCTGCGGCAGCACCAGCAGATAGGGCAGCCACCGGTTGGGGAAGACCGTCCGCTTCATGCCGTGGCCTCCCGGCCGCGCCTACTGCTTGTAGGTCGCGGCGAACTCCTTGAGCAGGGCGTTGGACTTCGCCACCGCCTCGTCGAGCCCCTGCTTGACCGTCTTCTTGCCGCCGAAGATGTTCTCGAGCTCCGCCTCGATGACATCGCGGATCTGCACGAAGTTGCCGAGGCGGAGCCCCTGGCTGTTGGCCGTGGCCACCCGCTCGGGCTTGGCCGGCGCGGTCTTCTTGTCCTTCAGCGCGGCCGGCGGCGTGGGCGAGAGCCCGGTGAGCTGGGCGAAGGCGGTGTACTGCTTGGGGTTCTTCACGAAGTGGTAGCCCTGCTCGAGGTTGCGCACCGCGGTGTTGGAGATGGCGAGGTAGCCGGTGTTGACGTGCCACCACATCTGCTGCTCGGGCTTGGCCAGGAACTCCAGGAACTTCGCCACCCCGCGGTACTCGGCCTGCGGCTTGCCTTTCAGCACCCACAGCGTGGCGCCGCCGATGATCGACGTCGCCTTCTTGTACGGCGCGCCCCAGTGCGGCAACTCGCCGGTGCCCCAGTCGAACTTGATCGACTTGGTGAAGCCGTTGATCACCGCGGAGGACTGGATGTACATCGCGCAGTCGCCGTTGACGAACTTCGGGTCGGCGGCGCCCTGGCGGCCGCCGTACGAGTAGACGTTGTCCTTCTGCCAGGCGTTCAGCGCGCCGATGTGCTTCTGGCCGAACTCGCGGTTGATCAGGAGCTCCACGCCCTCCACGCCGTCGAAGCCGTTGTGCTTGGACGCAAACGGCTGGTCGTGGGTCGCGTGCATGTTCTCGACCATTGTCCACGACGGCCAGCCGGTGGAGAAGCCACACTTGGCGCCGCCGGCCGCGATGATCTTCTTCGCGTACGCCTCCACCTCCGGCCACGTCTTGGGCGGCTTCTCCGGATCGAGGCCGGCTTTCTTGAAGGCGTCCTTGTTGTAGTAGAAGATCGGCGTCGACGAGTTGTACGGCATCGAGTAGAGCTTGCCGTCCTTCGTGTAGTAGCCGACCACCGGCTTGATGAAGTCGTTCCAGTCGACCTTGATCTCGTTGTCGCGCATCAGCTCCCACACCGGGTACACCGCGCCGGACAGCATCATGGTCTGGGTGCCGACCTCGAACACCTGCACGATGTGCGGCGGGTTCTTCTGCCGGTAGGCCGCGATGGCCGCCGTCAGCGTCTCCGGGTAGGTGCCCTTGCGGACCGGCTTCACCTCGTACTCCGCCTGGCTCTCGTTGAACTGCTTCACCTGGGCGTCCACCGCGTCGCCGAGGGCGCCGGTCATCGCGTGCCACCAGGAGATCTCGGTGCGGGCCAGCGCCAGGCCCGGCACGCTGACGAGCGTGAGGGCAAGCGCGGCGATCTGGAGCAGGCGGCAAGTGAGCGTCCGCATTGATGTCCTCCTGATGTCGATGGCGCCGGTGGTCGCGATTCGGCGGGACTATAGCACAGGCGTCACGACGCGCACGTTACGGCCGCGGCACCGCCGCGATCCAGCCGGCGATGGCCTTCACCACCTGCGCGTCGAGGCCGACATAGCCGTGGGCGGCGCGGGCCTCGCAGGGCCCCGACTGCGGCGGCTCGCCCCCCTCGAACGCGATCAGCTCGCGCCGGGGGGCCTTCGCCAGCTCGCGCACCAGCCCGGGAATGTCCGCGAACGGCGTGAACGGGCACGCGTCCTCGCGGTGGTGCACGACCAGCGTGGGGATCGCGATGTCCTTGAGCTTCACGTCGCTCACCGACTCGCCTTCCTTCCGGTTCCAGCGCGTGATCGTCGAGGTCAGCACGAGGCCGTCGGCGCCGCCCTCGCGGCTCAGGCGGGCGGCGCCGTTGGCGGCCGACACCGTGCCCATGCTGGTGCCGACCAGCCACACCGGCGCCGGCGCCGTCGCGCGTAGCGCCGCGATGAGCGCGCGGATGTCCTCGGCATGCTCGCGAGTCGCGCGGAAGCGGCTGAGGCCGCCGGCGTGATCGCTCGGCGCGTCCGGCACCGCCACCATGAAGCCGTAGTCGGCGAAGCGGCCCCGGTTGCGCACGAGGAAGTTGCCGCCGAGCGCGGCCAGGCGGCCGTCGGCGCCGAGGCCGAGGGCGCCGTTGCCGCCGGCGAAGAGGATCACGGTGGCCACCGGTGTCTCCGCGCGGCGCAGCAGCAGGAAGGACTGCGTCACACCCGGCCGCGTGGGGATCGTCCTCACCTCCTCGGCCGCGGCCGGCGCGGCGAGCGCGACGGCGAGGGCGAGCGCGGCGAGGGCGCGCGGCCTCACGAGCGGAAGCGCTGCGAGCGCGCCACCTGCGCCTGGTACGCCTCCAGCTCGGCCTCCAGCCGCCGCGCGCTCCAGCCGGCCAGCGGGGCCATCCGCCGCGCGATGGCCTCGCCGCAGTCGCGGCCCTGGCAGCGGCTGGTGCCGATCCCGGTGCGGCGCAGCAGGAAGTCCTGCAGCGAGACGGTCATCTCCTCCTGCACTGCGTGGTGGAGCTGCGCCACCACGTCGGGATTCGAGGCGCACAGGCGATCGCCGCCGCCCGGCACCTTGCCGGCCAGCTCGACGACACGGCGATAGTTGCGGCCGTAGAGCGTGACCAGCGTCTCCAGCGTCTCGCGCGACAGCCCGCTGTCGGCGATGTCGCCGGAGACGTCGAGCCAGGTGTGGGCTTCCAGCCCTCCGGCCTCGTCGTCGGCGCCGTCGAGCGTCATCCGCGCCGTCCGTCCCGCCGTTCCCCGTCCCAGCGTGCGCGCGACCCGGTCGCCCAGCTCCTCGGCCAGGCTGCGGAAGCACGTCAGCTTGGTGCCGGTGATGGACAGCAGCCGGCCGTCGGCCTCCTCGACGATCTTGTGCGCGCGCGAGACGTCGGAGGCGCGCCGGCCCTCCTCGAACGACAGCGGCCGCACGCCGGCGTACGTGTAGACGACCTCCTCGGCAGCCACGCGCGGGTCGGGCACCGCCTGGCGCACCTCGGCCAGCAGGTACGTCACCTCGTCGCGCGTGGCGTGCACGCGGTCGAGGTCGCCCTCGAAGTCGGTGTCGGTGGTGCCCACCAGCGAGAACTCGCGCCACGGGATGACGAAGATCATGCGGTCGTCGCGCGTGGAGTGATAGATGGCGCGGTCGGTGATCCGCGGCAGCAGGCAGTGGATGCCCTTGGTACGGCGCAGGATGTGGGCGCCGCGGTCGCTCACGCGCGCCAGGGCTCGAACGTCGTCCACCCAGGGGCCGCTGGCGTTCACGAGCACGCGCGCCCGGAGCGTGGCCACGCCGCCGGTGAGCAGGTCGCGCACGCTCACGCCGGCGAGGTGTCCCTGGGCGTCGCGGCGGATCTCCTCCACCTGGGCGTAGTTGAAGGCGCGGGCGCCGTGGCGGCAGGCCGACAGCACGTTCTCCAGGCACAGCCGCTCGGGATAGACCAGCAGGTCGTCGAAGTAGTAGCCGGCGCCGCGCAGCTCCTCGGGACGGATGGCCGGCTCCAGGCTGAGCGCGTCGACGGCCGGCAGCACGCGGTAGCGCTCGCGATCGCGGCCGGGTGTGAGCCAGTCGTAGAGCTTGAGGCCGAGGCGGACCTTGATGAGACCCCGCGAGGATTCGCGGTAGATCGGCACCAGGAACGGCAGCGGCTTCACGAGGTGCGGGGCCAGCCGGCCCAGCCGCTCACGCTCGGTCAGCGACTCGCGCACGAGGCCGAAATCGAGCAGCTCGAGGTAGCGCAGCCCGCCGTGGATCAGCTTCGAGGAGCGCGCGGTGGTGGCGGAGGCGAAATCCCCCTTGTCCACCAGCGCCACCGACAGCCCGCGCACCGCCAGGTCACGGGCGGCGCCGGCGCCGGCCATGCCGCCCCCCACCACGACGACGTCGTAGTCGCCGTCGGCCAGCGGCCACGGCCGCCCGGCAATCTCAGGCGCCAAGCGCGTTGAGCAGGACGGCCAGGCCCAGCCGCAGGCCGACCGGCAGCCCGTCTTCGTTCATCTCGAACTCGGGCGCGTGGTGCGGGTGCGGGCGGCCGTCGATGGGCGAGATGCCCACGCGGAAGTAACACCCCGGCCGCACCTTCAAGAACAGGCTCATGTCGTCGCTGGCCATGACCGGCGGACTGGCGGCGAGCGCGGCGGCGCCCAGCTCGCCGGCGGCCACGCCGCGCACGAACGCCGTTTCCTTGTCGGCGTTGATCACCACCGGGCAGCCGTCGGCCTGGAAGGTCAGCGAGGCCTCCGTGCGGTAGGCGCGCGCCATGTGGGAGGCGTAGTCGCGCAGCCGCTGCTTGATCTGCGCGCGGACCTGCTCGTCGAAGGTGCGGAGCGAGCCGCGCAGCACGGCGCTGGCCGGGATGATGTTGTGCTTGGTGCCGCCCACGAACTGGCCGACGGTGAGCACGGCGGGCGCGTGCGCGGAGATCTCGCGGGAGACGAGGTTCTGCATGCCGAGCAGGATGCTGGCGGCGGCGGTGATCGGATCCATGGAGAGGTGCGGATAGGCGCCGTGGCCACCCTGCCCTCGCACCTCCACGTCGAAGAAGTCGGCGGAGGCCATCGAGGGCCCCGGGTGGATGTCGACCTGGCCGGCCGCCGTCTGCGTGGTGAGGTGCAGCCCGTAGACCTCCTCGACGCGCGGGCTCTCGAGCACGCCGGCCGCGATCATCGGCTCGGCGCCGCCGAAGACTTCCTCGGCCGGCTGGAAGATGAAGACGGCGGTGCCGGCCATCTGCGCGCGACGCGCGGCCAGCATCTCGGCCAGCGTGATGGCGATGGCGGTGTGGCCGTCGTGGCCGCAGGCGTGCATCACGCCGCGCGTGCCCGACACGAAGGGGGCATCCAGCGACTCGATCAGCGGCAGCGCGTCGATGTCGGCGCGCCACGCGATGGTGCGCCCCGGCCGGTCGCCGCGCAGCACGCCCACCACGCCGGTGCGGCCGAGCCCGGTGCGCACGTCCAGCTTGGCGGCGTGCAGCCGGTCCGCGATGATGGCGGCGGTGCGATTCTCCTCGAACGAGAGCTCCGGATGACGGTGGAAGTCGCGGCGCAGCGCCACCATCCCCTCGCGCCGCCGGTCGATCTCCTGCGTCCACTCCAGCGATAGCCGTGTCATGTCGCTCACCTCGCCTGCCTTCACCATAGTCTCTGGCCGGCGGGCTTGCCAAGGGCCAATCCGCGCCGCGCGCCGCCGATCACGACACGAGGGCGGCGATCGAGTCCAGCACGAGATCGGGGCGCAGCTCGGCGATGCGCGGATCGCCGGGGCGGGTGATCCCGCTCAGCACCAGCACGGTGGCCAGGCCCAGCCGCTTGCCCATCACGATGTCGGTCTCGATGCGATCGCCCACGATCACGCAGTCGGCGGCGGCGACGCCCAGCGTGGCGAGGGCGACCTCCAGGATGATCGGCGACGGCTTGCCGACCACGACCTCCACCGTCTTGCCGGTCACCGCCTCCACCGCCGCCATCATCCCGGCGCAGTCGGGGATCTCGCCCTCGGCGGTCGGACACGTGCGGTCGGGATTGGTCGCGATCAGCCGCGCGTCGCGCCGGCGCACCGCCTGCAGCGCCGTGTTCAGCTTGGCGTAGTCGAAGGTGCGGTCGAAGGCGATCACCACCCAGCGCACGTCCGCGTCGTCGCGCACCTCGAAGCCGTGCGCGCGCAGCTCGCCGATCAGCGGCGGCTCGCCGATGACGAACACCGGCGCGCCCGGATCGAGCCGCCGCAGGTGGC
>Ga0335084_10006871_pt1 | contig 11316 bp, 12 predicted proteins | sample Lox_Sample_44_FD_206721 | JGI IMG/M metagenome (GOLD analysis project Ga0335084, IMG submission 206721) | Soil microbial communities from Loxahatchee National Wildlife Refuge, Florida, United States - Lox_Sample_4.4 | ecosystem: Environmental > Terrestrial > Soil > Wetlands | place: USA...
CGCGGTCTCACCCAGCGCCCCGACGTTCTGGCCGTGGACCACCACCGTGCCGCTCGTGGCGCGCTCGAGGCCCGCAGCGAGCTTGAGCAGCGTGGACTTGCCCGCGCCCGAATGCCCGGTGACCGCCACCATCTCGCCCGCCGCGATCTCGACGCTCACGCCGTGCAGCGCCTCGAGGCCGCCCTCGTAGCGCTTGGCGACGGAGGAGAACTGGATCATGCGAAGAGCGCTTCGACGAAGCCGGCGGCCTCGAAGGGCCTCAGGTCGGCGGCTTTCTCGCCGATGCCCACGAAGAGGATCGGCACCGGATGCTCGCGCGCGATCGCCGCGACCGCGCCGCCCTTGGCCGTGCCGTCGAGCTTGGTGACCACGAGGCCCGTGAGCCCCAGCGCCTCGTCGAACGCCGCGACCTGGCGCACCGCGTTCTGGCCGGTGTTCGCGTCGATCACGAGCCAGGTCTCGTGGGGCGCCGCGGGATCGGCCTTCGCCATGACGCGCTTCACCTTGCGGATCTCCTCCATGAGGTGCAGCTGCGTGGGCAGGCGCCCGGCGGTGTCGGCGAGCACGACGTCGATCTTCTTCGCGCGCGCCGACTGGATGCCGTCGAAGATCACGGCGGCGGAATCGGCCTTTTCCTGGGACACGACGCTCACGTGGTGGCGCCGCCCCCACTCGGCCAGCTGCTCGCGGGCGGCCGCGCGGAACGTGTCGCCCGCGGCGAGCAGCACCGACTTGCCCTGGGACTGGAAGAGGTGCGTGAGCTTGGCGATCGTCGTGGTCTTGCCCGCGCCGTTCACGCCGGCGAGCAGGATCACCCACGGGGAAGGCGTGGCCGCCGGAAGCGAGCGCTCGAGCGGCGCGAGCATCGCGGTGAGCGCGCCCTTCAGCTCCGCCTCGAGCGCGGCCGCGTCCTCGAGCCGCTTGTCGCGCTGCGCCTTGCGCAGCGCCGCGATGAGGCTCGCGCTCGCCGCCACGCCCACGTCGGCCGCGATCAGCCGCGACTCGAGCTCCTCGTAGAGCGAGTCGTCGATCTTCGCGTGGGAACGGAGCAGCCCGAGCGCGCTCTTCCAGCGGTCGCGCGTGAGCTCCAGGTCCTTGCGGAGGAACGCAAGCAGGGGCGGCATTGGGACGAATATTTTACGTTATGATCCCGCGATCATGGCCGCAGCCCGCAACCGCGTTCGCATCGTCGGCGGCCGATGGCGCAGCCGCGTGATCCGGTTTCCTCCCGCCGAGCAGCTGCGCCCCACTCCCGATCGCGTGCGCGAGACGCTCTTCAACTGGCTCGGCCAGCGCCTCGACGGCCTCGCGTGCCTCGACCTCTTCGCCGGCAGCGGCGCGCTCGGCTTCGAGGCGCTCTCGCGCGGCGCCGCTCGCGTGGTGCTCGTGGAGGGCGATCGGGCCGTGGCGGCCGCGCTCAGGCAATCGGCGAAGCTCCTGGGCGCCAAGGACGCCGAGGTCGTGGTGGGGGATGCGATCTCGTACCTCGATCGCTGCGCCGAGCGCTTCGACGTGGTCTTCCTCGATCCGCCGTACGCGAGCGACCTCGCGCTGCGGGCGATCGAGCGCCTCGAGCCGCGCCTCAATCCCGGTGCGCGGGTCTATCTCGAGAGCGCCGGGGGCGCCGAGCCGCCCGCGCCGTGGCATGCCCTTCGCCAAGACCGCGCCGGGACGGTACGCTATGGCCTTTACGAGATCCAGCGATGACAATCCGCGCCGTCTATCCCGGAACGTTCGACCCGATCACCAAAGGGCACGAGGACCTGATCCAGCGGGCCTCCAGGCTCTTCGACCACCTCGTGGTGGGCGTGGCGCACAGCCAGGCCAAGCGGCCGTTCTTCTCGCTCGACGAGCGCGTCGAGCTCGCCCGCGAGGTGCTCGCGCCGTTCAAGAACGTCTCCGTGCTCGGCTTCAAGGGGCTGCTGTCGGAATTCGTGAGGGAGCAGGGCGCGTCGGTGATCCTGCGCGGCCTGAGGGCCGTCTCCGACTTCGAGTACGAGTTCCAGCTCGCGGGGATGAACCGGCGCCTCGCGCCGGGCGTCGAGACGCTCTTCCTCACCCCGTCGGACAAGTACCTGTTCCTCTCCGCCACGATCGTGCGCGAGATCGCGGTGCTGGGCGGGGACATCTCGGCCTTCGTGCACCCGGTCACGGCCGAGCGCATGCTCGCGAAGATCGGCCGCGGCGAGACCGCGGAGTAGATGGCCCTCAAGATCACCGACCAGTGCATCAACTGCGACGTCTGCGAGCCGGAGTGCCCGAACGACGTGATCGACTGGCGCCGCTGCACCGAATGCGTGGGCCATTTCGACAAGCCCCAGTGCGTCGAGGTCTGCCCGGTCGACTGCATCCCCCTCGATCCCGACCACGCCGAGACGCGAGAGCAGCTGCAGGCGAAGTACGAGGGACTGCAGCGAGAGGCGGCGGCGAAGGCCTGAGCGGCTAGGCGAGCGAGGGCGAGCGCTCGACGGCGAGCAGCGCCATGATGCGCTGCTCGTGCTCCTGGTGCTGCTCGCGCTGCTCGTTCAGGTGCGCGACGAGCGCCTTCAGCTCGTCGAGCTTGGTGAGCAGGTCCGATTCGGCCACCTGGATGCGTCCCATCCCCTCGACCCGCGAGTAGGACTGCTCCTGGTAGGCGTTGATCTGCGCCTCGAGCGGCCGGATGAATCCGCCCATCCACGCGCGCGTCTCGCGGTCGGCGATCTCGAAGATGCGCACGACCTGCACCGCCACCGAATCGAAGAAGAGGGCGCCCAGGGCCTTGCGGCTCTTCAGGAACAGGCTCGACCCGCCCTTGAACTCGCGCCGGCAGTGCTCCTCGATGCGGTCGAGCTCGATCAGGAAGCGCTCGGTGGCGAACTGCGCCGCCTCCACCGTGGCGATCTTGTACTCCTCGGTCATCTTGCGCCCGACCATGGCCATCTGGCGGCGCGCCTCGACGATCACCTCGATCGCCTTCGTGAGCTTGTCGCGCGATTCGCGGAAGAACTCGTCGAGGATCTCGCCGATGTTGCGCGAGAAGGCGGTCGAGGAGACGGCCTCGCGCGCGCGCATTCCCGCCTCGCGCGCCGCGGCCGGATCGAGGAGCTTCTCGAGCTCCGCGGCCTGGCGGTCGTGCGCCGCGCGCATTCCCGCCATGGTGGCGCGCGCCTGCTCGATGCGTCCGCGCTCGATGCCCGCCTTGCGGGCGAGCGCCTCGATGAGCTTCTGGTTCTTGCCCTGCAGCGCGGCGAGGTCCTCGACCTGGTCGTTGGCGAAGCCCAGGCGGCTCATGATGAGCGCGCGCGTCTCGCCGAGCACGCCGTGCGCCTCGGCACGGACCTCCATCGCGTGCGCCACGCGGCGCTGGTGCGTCATGCCGCGCGACAGCGCCTGTTCCAGGCGGTAGAGGCGGCTCCTCAGCAGCGCGTCGCGGTCGCCGGAGAGCTTCGCGTTGAGCCCCTGCTTGGCCGAGAGCGCGAAGATGCGCGTGGGATCGACGCCGAGCGCGTCGGCCACGACCCTCACCTGGCGGTCGATCTCCGAGAGCACCTGGCCCTCGCCGCGCGCCCCGTCGCGAAGCTCGTCGATCTTGTTGAGCACCACGAAGCACGATTCGCGGATTCCCGAGATCGTCGCCACGTGCTCTGCCCAGAGGGCGCGGTCGCTGTCGGTGATGGCATCGCCCGCGGAGACGACGAACACGACCGCCGCGGCGTCCGGCACTCGATGGAACGAGAGCTCCGGCTCCGAGGCGAGTGTGTTGAAGCCGGCGGTGTCGAGCAGCACCACGCCCGCGGCGAGCACCGGATGGGGGAAGTTCACGATGGCGTAGCGCCAGCGCGGCACCGCGGCGCCGTCGACGAGGCGCGACTGGGTGAACACCTCGCAGGCCCCGGCGACGGTCTCGGGCTTCGAGGGATCGATCGGGATCTCGCGCCAGAGCCCGGGCTGGCCGAAGCACTCGCGAAGGGCGATGCCCTCGTCGCGCGTCTCGATGGGCAGCAGCCGGATCGAAGGCGGCCGCGAGGCGTCCCACAGGATCTCCACGGGCGAGAGGATCTTGCCGCCCGAGGCGGGCAGCAGGCGCGCCCCCATCGCGGCGAAGAAGAGCGCGTTGATGAGCTCGCTCTTGCCGCGCGAGAGCTCGGCCACGAAGGCGAGCGTGAGGCGCTCGGCCACCAGGCGCTGCTCGAGGTGCACGAGGCGCGCCGCGGCCTGCTCGTCGATGAGGCGCGAGCTCATCGCCCAGCGGCGGAACGCGGCGAGCGAGCCCGAGACCTGGTCGCGCCAGAGCCTGAGCTCCTCGAGGCTCGTCTCGAACGAATGGGCCTGGGGGAGGGAGCCGGTGGCGCTCATCGCTGGCAGGCCGGGCAGAAGAACGTGGAGCGCTGTCCCTGGCGCAGCGCGCGGATCGGCGTGCCGCACACGCGGCAGGGCTTGCCCTCGCGGCCGTACACGGCGTGGCGAAGCTGGAAGTACCCGGGCCTGCCCTCGGCGGAGGCGAAGTCGCGAAGCGTGCTGCCTCCCGCTTCGAGCGCGCGCTCGAGCGTCGTGCGCACCGCGCCGGCGAGCTTGCCCCAGCGCGCGGCCGAGATGCGCCCGGCGCTTCGCCCCGGATGGATGCCCGCGAGGAACAGCGCCTCGCTCGCGTAGATATTGCCCACGCCCGTGACGATGCCACCGTTCATGAGGAACTGCTTGACCGAGACCTTGCGCCCGCGCGCAGCGCGCCGCAGCGCCTCGCCCGTGAATTGCGCATCGAGCGGCTCCATGCCGAGGTTGCGCAGCAGCGCGTGGCGCTCCGCCGGCTCCTCGAGCCAGAGCATCGCGCCGAAGCGGCGCGGATCGGTGAGCCGCAGCGTGCGCTCGCCTTCGATCTTCACGTCCACGTGGTCGTGCTTGCGCGCCGGGGCGCCGTCGGGAACGAGCGTGAGGCGCCCCGACATGCCGAGGTGCACGAGCAGGTGCCCCTTGCGGCAATCGATGAGCAGGTACTTGCCCCGGCGCCGGATGTCCACGACCTCCTCGCCGCGAAGGCGCCGCGCAAGGTCGCGCGTCACCGGCCAGCGGAGGTTCGGGTTGCGCACGACCACGCCGCGGATGCGCCGTCCGACGAGGTGCGGCAACAACCCGCGACGCGTTGTTTCGACTTCCGGCAACTCCGGCATCGAGGTTCGGTCGAAGGATGAATGGGCGTGGGCTCCCGATTATACGGGCGGGTCCGGCACCCCCGAATCGTTCTATGATAGGAAGCTCATCGCGCCGGAACACGGGGCGCCGAGAAAGGCGTGGAAGAAATGAAAGTCGCGAGGTGGTGGATCCCGGGAGCGGCGTTGCTCCTCCTGGGGCTTGCGGGCCCGTCCTGGGCCGAAGACACGGCCGAGGCCGCGGGGCAGCAGCAGGCCGAGGAAGGCCAGGTCGACACCGACGCGATGTTCGAATACCTGCTCGCGGAAGTGGCCGCGCAGCGCGGCGACACCGAGGGCGCCATCGCGATCTACCAGCGCCTCGCCCGCGACATGAAGGATCCGGCCATCGCCAAGCGCGCGGTGGAGACGGCCATCCGCGCGCGCGCGTTCGGCCCGGCGATGGAGAGCGCCTCGCTGCTGCTCGAGCTCGACCCCGAATCCTCGCTCGCCCGCGAGATCATCGCGGCGCTCCTCGCCAACGAGGGCGACCTCGACAAGGCCCGCGACAACCTCGCCGCGCTCCTCGCCAAGGCGCAGGACCGCGCGCCGATGCTGATGCAGCTCTCGGCGCTGCTCGGCAAGTTCCCCGACAAGGCGGCGGTGCTCGCCGCGGTGCGCCAGCTCACGGCGGCGTACCCGGTCGCCGAATCGCGCTACGCCATCGGCGTGGCGGCCCTCGTCGCCGGCCAGCCGGATACGGCGACCGCCGAGGTGGATGCCGCCCTCCAGATGCGCCCGGGCTGGGAGCAGGCCGCGATCCTCAAGGCCCAGGTCCTGCGGCGCACCTCGCCCGGCCAGGTGATCCCGTTCTACCAGTCGTTCGTCGCCGCGAACGCCGGCGCGAACGAAGTGCGCATGCAGCTGGGGCGCGAGCTCGCCGCCGAGCACAAGGTCGCCGAGGCACGCGACCAGTTCCGCGAGGTGGAGAAGCGCGCGAAGGACGATCCCCAGGCCTCGTACGCCGTGGGCCTGCTTTCGCTGCAGCTCGACGACTACGCGAGCGCCCAGGAGGCCTTCGAGCGCGCGCTCAAGGAGAAGTACCGGGAGCCCACCGCCGTCTACCTGGGGCTCGGCCAGGCGGCCGAGGGCCTCAAGCAATACGAGGAGGCGATCCGCTGGTACCAGAAGGTGGACGCGGGCGACTGGATCCGGGCGCAGCTGAAGATCGCCACGCTCATCACGCGCACGCAGGGCCTCGCCGCGGGGCGCGACTACCTGCAGCACATCGACGCGCGCACCACCGACGACAAGGTCCAGATCATCCAGGTCGAGGCCCAGCTGCTGCGCGACGCGAAGGAGTGGCAGGAAACCTACGACATGCTGAGCAAGGCCGTCGACGAGTATCCCGACTCCTACGAGCTGCTCTACGACCGGGCGATGGCCGCCGAGCGCGTGAACAAGCTCGACGTGCTCGAGGCCGACCTGCGCAAGGTCATCAAGATGAAGCCCGACTACGCCCACGCGTACAACGCGCTGGGATACACGCTCGCCGACCGCACCAATCGCCTCGCCGAGGCGAAGGAGCTCATCGACAAGGCCTACAAGCTCGCGCCCGACGACCCGTTCATCCTCGACAGCCTGGGCTGGGTGTACTACAGGCTGGGCAACAACAACGAGGCGCTCAAGTACCTGCAGATCGCCTACAGCTCGCGCTCCGATCCCGAGATCGCCGCGCACCTGGGCGAGGTGCTCTGGTCGGGCGGAAAGCACGACGAGGCGCAGAAGATCTGGCGCGACGCGCTGGTGGAGAACCCGGGCCACGAGGCGCTCCTCGCGGTGATGCAGAAGCACCAGCCCTAGTAGCGCGTGATCCGCGTCCCGGCCGCCTGCGGCATCGCCCTCCTGCTCGCCGCCTGCGCGACCGAACCCCCGCAACCGCTTCCGCAGCTTTCGAAGGCGCCGCAGTCCTTCGAGATCGCGGGGCGCATCGCGGTGCGCGACGGCCAGAAGAGCGACATCGCGAAGCTTCGCTGGACGCGCAAGCCCGGCGGGCACGACGAGTGGGTGCTCGCCTCGCCGTTGGGCAACGAGATCGCGCGCGTGGAATCCGGCCCCGAAGGCGCGGTGCTCTTCACGTCGGAATCCGATACGGGATGGACCACGTCGTTTGCCGCGGTGACTGAGAAATACCTCGGCGTCGCGCTCGATCCCGACATGCTCGCGAGCTGGATCCACGGCGGGTCCACCGACGCGGCTCCCGACGGCTGGAAGGTCACGCTCGACCAGACGGAACGGGCGGGCTCGGTGGACATCGCCCGGCGCATCACCGCATCGCGCGGCGACGTCGTGGTGAAGCTCGTGGTCGACGAGTACCGCTCGCTCGGTCAGTGACGGCATGCGGCTTCCCGGACCCGACTACCCCGCCCCCGCGAAGCTCAATCTCTTCCTGCACGTGGTGGGGCGGCGGCGCGACGGCTATCACCTGCTGCAGAGCGCCTTCACGCTGATCGACGTCTGCGATCGCCTGCGCATCGCGGTGCGCGGCGACGGGGCCGTGAGGCGCGTGAACGAAGTGCCCGGCGTGCCGGAAGGCGAAGACCTCGCGCTGCGCGCCGCGATGCTGCTGCAGGAGGCGAGCGGGACCGCGCTCGGCGCGGACATCGAGGTGGACAAGCGCATCCCCATGGGCGGTGGCCTGGGCGGCGGAAGCTCCGATGCCGCCACGGTGCTCGTCGTCCTCAATCGCCTGTGGAAGACGGGCTTCGATCGCGAGGCGCTCGCGGAGATCGGCGCCGGGCTGGGTGCCGACGTGCCTTTCTTCATCTTCGGCCGCAGCGCTTGGGCCGAGGGCATCGGCGATCGCCTCACGCAGCTGGAGATCGCGCCCCGGTGGTACGCCGTCCTCGTCCCGGCGGTGCAGGTTCCCACCCCTGTCGCCTACGGGGCTCCGGAATTGACCCGCAATACGGAACCCCTTAAAATAGAAGACTTTTCGGCGCAGTCCCCTGGGGATCGATTTCACAACGATCTCGAGCCCGTGGTGGCGAGCCGATTTCCCGAAGTGCGTGAGCATCTCGCGTGGTTGCGAAAGCACGGCGACGCGCGCATGACGGGCTCGGGGGCGTGCGTTTTCGCGGCGTTCGACGATCGCGAGAGCGCGCAGCGCGTGATCGACGCGCTCCCCGGGTCGATGAAAGGTTTCGTCGCGCAGGGGCTCGTGCAGCATCCCTTGCTCGAGTAGCACCGTAGGGGAGTCGCCAAGTTGGTTAAGGCACCGGATTTTGATTCCGGCATTCGAGGGTTCGAATCCTTCCTCCCCTGCCAACCGTTCGATTGGAGAGTCGATGGCCTTCGACAACCTGATGGTGTTCACGGGCAACGCCAACCCGAAGCTCGCGCAGCGGGTGGCGAAGAACCTGAACGTCCAGCTGGGCAAGGCCACGGTCTCGCGCTTCAGCGACGGCGAGGTGATGGTGGAGCTGCTCGAGAACGTCCGCGGCAAGGACGTCTTCGTGCTGCAATCGACGTGCGCGCCGACGAACGACACGTTGATGGAGCTGATGATCATGTGCGACGCGCTCCGGCGTTCGAGCGCGGCGCGCATCACGGCGGCGATCCCGTACTTCGGGTACGCGCGCCAGGACCGCCGCCCGCGCAGCGCCCGGGTGGCGATCTCGGCGAAGGTGGTGGCGAACATGCTCACCGTCGCCGGCGTGAACAGGCTGTTGACGATGGATCTGCACGCCGACCAGATCCAGGGGTTCTTCGACATCCCGGTGGACAACGTCTACGCGACGCCGATCCTGCTGGGAGACGTGTGGAAGCACGAGTACAGGAACCTGGTGGTGGTGTCGCCCGACGTGGGCGGGGTGGTGCGCGCCAGGGCGCTCGCGAAGCGGCTGGAGAGCGACCTCGCGATCATCGACAAGCGCCGCCCGCGCCCCAACGTCGCCACGGTGATGAACATCATCGGCGACGTGAACGGCCGCACGTGCGTGATCATGGACGACATGGTCGACACGGCGAACACGCTGTGCGAGGCGGCCAAGGCGCTGAAGGAGCAGGGCGCGGAGCGGGTGGTGGCGTATTGCACGCACCCCGTGCTCTCGGGCCCGGCGGTGGGAAGGATCGAGTCGTCGGTGATCGACGAGCTGGTGGTGACCGACACCATCCCGTTGAGGCCCGACGCGGAAGCGTCGAAGAAGATCCGCGTGGTGAGCGTCGCGGAACTGTTCGCCGAGACCATGCGCAGGATCTGTGAAGAGAGCAGTGTCAGCAGTCTGTTTGTCGAGTAGCGGCGGATCTGGTCGCGGATCGCCGCCGATTCCGTAGTCCAACTTTTTGGAGAAGTCATGAAGATCGCAATCAAAGCCGAACCGCGGAGCGTTCAGGGCACGGGTGCGAGCCGCCGCCTGCGCCGCGAGTCGAAAGTCCCCGGCGTCATCTACGGCGCCGGCAAGGACGCGCAGGCCATCCAGCTCGACCACAAGGACCTCTGGTTCAAGCTCAAGATGGAAGCCTTCCACGCCTCGATCCTCGACATGGAGGTCGGCGCGGAGAAGTCGCAGGTGCTGCTGCGCGACTACCAGATGCACCCGTTCCGCCCGCTCATCCTGCACGCCGATTTCCAGCGCGTGGACGCGAGCAAGAAGATCCACATGAGCGTGCCGCTGCACTTCGTGAACGCCGAGATCTCGCCCGGCGTGAAGGTCGCCGGCGGCCTGGTGGAATACGTGATGAAGGAGCTGGAGATCTCGTGCCTGCCGAAGGACCTCCCGGAGTTCATCCAGGTGGACCTCGCGAGCCTGCAGGCCGGCCACTCGCTGCACCTTTCGCACGTGGCGCTGCCCGCGGGCGTGGAAGCGATCGTGCCGAAGGGCGAAGATCCCACCGTGGCCACCATCGTGATCCCGAAGGTGATGACGGCGGAAGAGGAAGCTGCGGAAGCGGCGGCCACGGCCGTGGTGTCGGCGGCGGACGTCCCGACGACGGCGCAGAAGGCGAAGGAGGAGGAAGCAGCAGGAGCGGCCCCGGCGGCTGGCGGCAAGGAAGCCAAGCCCGCGGCCGGCAAGGAAGAGAAGAAAGAGAAGAAATAACGGAAGCGATACATCGGGGCGGTCGTTGGAGCGGACGATATTCGCCGCTCGACGCCCCGGGCAAAGGGACGCCCGCCGCCAATGGCGGGCGTTTTTTTCATGGAAGATATCCGGCTCATCGTCGGTCTCGGCAATCCCGGCAAGAAGTACGACCGCACTCGCCACAACGCGGGGTTCTGGTGGGTGGATGCGATCGCGGGCGCGAAGCGCGCCTCGTGGTCGAAGCACTCGAAGTTCTCGGGCTGGACCACGCGCGTGGACGCGGACGGGCACGAGTTCTGGCTGCTCAAGCCCGACACCTACATGAACGAAAGCGGCCGCTCGGTCGCGTCCTTCACGCATTTCCATCGCATCGAGCCCGCGCAGATGCTCGTGGTCCACGACGAGCTCGACCTCCCGCCGGGCACGGTGAAATTGAAGAAGGGCGGCGGCGCCGGCGGCCACAACGGCCTCACCGACATCATCGATGCGCTCGACACGAAGGAGTTCTGGCGCCTGCGCATCGGCATCGGCCACCCGGGGCACAAGGACCTCGTCGCCGACTACGTGCTGCATGAAGCGAGGCGCGAGGAGCAGGAGCTGATCGATCCGGCATTCGAGCGATCGCTCGAGCTGCTGCCCAGAATCGCCACGGGACGGATGACGGACGCGATGACCTGGCTGCACACGAAAGAAAAGAAGGAAACATGACTCTCCAGTGCGGCATCGTCGGCCTGCCCAACGTCGGCAAGTCCACCCTCTTCAACGCGCTCACCAAGGCGGGCATCGCCGCGGAGAACTATCCTTTCTGCACGATCGAGCCCAACGTGGGCATCGTCGAAGTGCCCGATCCGCGCCTCGACAAGCTCGCCGCGATCGCCAGGCCCGAGAAGGTGCTGCCCGCGGTCGTGGAGTTCGTGGACATCGCGGGGCTCGTCGCGGGCGCGTCGAAGGGCGAGGGCCTGGGCAACCAGTTCCTCGCGAACATCCGCGAGACGGCGGCCATCGCCAACGTCGTGCGCTGCTTCAGCGACGACAACGTGATCCACGTGGCGGGCAAGGTCGATCCGATCTCCGATATCGAGGTGATCCACACGGAGCTGGCCCTCGCCGACATGGCGAGCGTCGAT
>Ga0335084_10006872_pt1 | contig 11315 bp, 10 predicted proteins | sample Lox_Sample_44_FD_206721 | JGI IMG/M metagenome (GOLD analysis project Ga0335084, IMG submission 206721) | Soil microbial communities from Loxahatchee National Wildlife Refuge, Florida, United States - Lox_Sample_4.4 | ecosystem: Environmental > Terrestrial > Soil > Wetlands | place: USA...
GCACTGTCCTGCTGTACAACACCGGCAACGCCACCCAATTTATCCGCCGCTGACGCCGCCTGGCAGCCTTTCTACCAACCGCGACCGCGGGGTGGAGGGAACGCGGCAAGCACTATCCCCAGTCCCGGTCCCCACGTTTGGTCTTGTTCTCCTCTCATCCGCCTACCGAGCGTCCACTGCCCGCCGCCGCTTCAGCCGCTCAAAAAATTCCCGCGCCCGCGCAATATCCTTTCCGATCTGCGTCTTCAGCTCTTCCGCGCCCGAAAACTTTTTCTCCTCCCGCAACCGTTTCCAGAACCGCACCTCGATCCGCTTCGCCGCCACCTCTCCCGAAAAATCCAGCAGGTGCGTCTCCACCGTCAACCCCGTCCCGTTGAACGTAGGCCGCATCCCCACGTTCGTCACGCTGCGCCGGCTCCGCGTCTCTCCCTGCAGAACGGTCCGGGTAATATACACGCCTCTCCCTGGCAAAAGTTCCTGCTCCGCCCGCAGATTCAGCGTCGGGAAAGTGAACTTCCGTCCGACCCCCGTCCCCGGCATCACTTCCCCTGTCAACACAAACGGCCGTCCCAGCAGCCGCCCCGCACGGGTAACATCGCCTTCCGCGATCAGCTTCCGGATGCGCGTGCTCGACACGATCTCTCCCCGCAATTTCACCGGCTCGTGCACAATCACGTCGAACCCGTTGCGCATTCCGAGCTCCCGCAGCAATTTCACGTTACCCGCCTGCTTGTGCCCGAAGCGGAAGTCTTCCCCCACCACCACGGCCTTCACTTGCATCTGCCGCACCAGCATGTCGTCCACAAAATCCTCCGCCGACACGCGCGAAAGCTCCGGCGTAAACGGCAGCACCACCGCCGCCTCAATCCCCAGCATGTCAAACCAGTTCATCCGCTGTTCGTTTGTCGAAATCCGCAGCGGCGCCGCCTCCGGCCGCAACACCTTCAGCGGCGGCGGCTCAAACGTCAGCGCCGTGGACACCGCCCCGGTCTCCTTCGCCAACCCAATGCAATATTCCAGCACCCGCTGATGCCCCAAATGGATCCCATCAAAATTTCCAATCGCTATCACGCTTCCGCGCCCGGTAGCGGAGGCTTCAACCTGCCTCTCCTCCGCCTCCGTGGTCTTTCCAGGTGCCCATTCCGTTGAGTCTTTCTCTATAACTTTCCCCGGACCATCCGCAAACACCCGCTCCCATTCCCCAGCCGAAACAAAAATCCTCATCCGCCGCTTCGGGCCGCCATTCACCGCTGCGCCAACCTCCACGTCAATCTCGAGCCCGTCATATGCCAAGCGCACCTGCATGTATCCCAACTTTCGCAGCCGCTCCTCCGTCGCGGCATGTCCCAGATCGTGCGCGATATGCGTGAACCACGCCCGCTTCGGCTTCAGCCGCTCGATCAGCGCCAGCGACTGCTCCACCGTCATGTGCATCGGGTGCGGCACATCGCGCAACGCATCCAGGATCAGATCGTCCAAGCCTTCCACCAGCGGCACGCTCTCTTCCGGCAGCAGACTGAAATCCGTCAGGTACGCTGCCCCGCCGAACCGGTATCCCAGCACCTTCATCTCGCCATGCACCAGCGGCACGGGTACAAACTCCATGCCCATCAATCCAAACGGTCCTTTTACTTGGTGCAGCGTCACGCTCGGCACGCTGCTCAGCGTCGGTCCCTCGTCGAACGCGTATGCAAACGCCCGCCGCAAGATCCGGAACGTCTCCTCGCTTCCGTACACCGGCATCGGCGCCCGCTGTTTGAAGTTGTACGGCCGTAAATCGTCGAATCCCAAAATGTGGTCCGCATGCCCGTGCGTTAGCACCACCGCGTCCAACCGGTCGATGCCCGCGCGCAACGCCTGCGTCCGGAAGTCCGGGGTTGTGTCTATCACCACGTTCTCGCCCCCGCGCGATAGCAGCACGGAAGGGCGCAACCGCTTATCGCGCGGGTCCGCCGATTTGCACACCGCGCAATGACACCCCAGCGTCGGCACGCCCATCGACGTCCCTGACCCCAGCACCTTCACTCGAATTTTGTCCCTTCCCGCCATCCGCATTCCCCAATTGTATCCATCTTTCCTCTCTGGTAGCGCTGGCGCCCAGCTGCCAAACCACGTCCTCCTATTGTCCTGTATCCGGCCCACAGGTCTTGGTTACCTCTGCTCCCCTACGCTACCTTTGCGCTGAAATCTTTCCTCTTCTAGGCGCATGCTGCATTTCTCGGCTATCCCCCTCCTCTCCGTTTCCCACTTTAAATTTTGCGCATCCGTGATACCCTCCTGCCACTCGTTCAGGAGCATTCATGGAAACTCATCCAGCATCCGCCCCCAAATCTCCCTCTCGCCTTTGGCGCATCACAAAACGCATTTTTCTCGGACTGCTACTGCTCCTCGTGATCGCTGCCATCTCTGGAATCGCTTACCAGAAAATCTTCAACGCCCGCGACGCTAGCCGCTATCCGCAGGAAGGCCGCTCCGTCCCGCTTGGCCCTGAATTTCCAGGGGTCTCCTTGAATCTCAATTGCACGGGCTCCGGCTCGCCCACAGTCGTTCTCGACACCGGGTTGGGAGTTCCTGCCGTCGGTTGGGATCTCGTGCAGCCCACCGTCGCCAGTTACACTCGCGTCTGCTCCTACGATCGCGCCGGCTACGGTTGGAGTACCCCCGGCCCCATGCCGCGCACCAGCGAGCAAATCGTCAAGGAACTCCACGCGCTCCTAACCGCAGCCGGTGAAAAAGGCCCCTACATTCTTGTTGCTCACTCGTTCGGCGGCTTCAACGTCCGCATCTACACCTCGAAATATCCCGCCGACGTCGTCGGCCTGGTTCTCGTGGACACATCCCACGAAGATCAGAACCACTACTTGCCCGCTTCGCTGCAAGCTGTCATGAAAAACTATACGCAGGAGCTCGAAACCGAAAGGAAACTTTTCCCCGCGCTTCTTTTCTTTGGCGTCGCGCGCCTCATGGCCACCGACGATCTTTCCTCTCCGCGCGTCGATCACAAACTCCTGAAAAAAATCGGCTATCTCGAACTTCAGTCCAAAGCCGTGGATGCCGCCGCATCCGAAATGGAAAATTTCGACCAGAGTGCCGCCGAAGTCCGTACCGCGGGCAATCTGGGCGACCGCCCTCTAATTGTTCTCTCCGCGGGCCAGCCCCAGGATCCTAAGGATCTTCCCAAGGGCGTTTCGCTCAAAGACATGCAGGACTTTCAGAAATTCTGGATCGCCGATTTGCAGGTACGCGAAAAAAATCTCTCCACTCGCGGCAAACAGATTGTAGTCACCGACAGTTCTCACATGATTCCATTCTTCCGCCCGGACCTGGTGATCTCCGCCATCCGCGAAGTCTACGACGCCGCCCAGACGCCACCGGCGACGGTCACTCCTCCAGGTCCCGCAGGCGCCCTGCCTGGCGCCAAATAATCCGAGCCTCCACACGCCCGTGCGTGGGCGGAATACGTTTGCCCCTAGCATCGGGTCATCCCAATCCGCTCCGGTGAGGATCGCCGGAGGATCTCAACCACCGCGCCTCGTCTACCTCTGCCTTCCCTGAGCGAATTTTGCGAAAGGCGATGATCTCTTGCTTTTCTTCAGCCAAAAACAAAAGCGGCGCGAACCCTATCTCCGCGCCGCCCCATCTTCTATCTTTAAATTTCTCTTCTCTATTTCTTGCCCTTCATTGCTCCCTGCACCTGCGCCATCTGTGCCGCCATCGCTTTGTTGATTTCCAGGTACGTCATCTTCAGCTTCCCCAGCAAATCCAGAAGCATTGAATCCTCTTCCGGCGCCAGGTTTCCTTTGGTCTTCACGTGCAGCGCGTCCAGCATATCAATCAACTCCCGCGCCGCATCCGGATCAATTACGGGCTCGCCCGTACGCGGATCGGCGTATGCACCCAGCACCATCGCCGCGTTGCTCCCGATCATCCGCACCAAATTCTCGAAAGCCGCCACGCGCTTGGGCGCATCTGCCGCGGGCGTCGCCGACTTCTCCGCGGCCGCCTGCACCGCCTTCTCTTTCACTTCTTCGCGTTCCGCCTCGCGTTCTTGCGCTTCCACAACTTCCTTGCGAATCTCGCCCTCGGCGGTGAAGGGCCGCCGGTCAACCACCTTGAATCCTTCATCCTGCTTGTGCTCGGACACGGTTGCCTACCTCATTCTTTGTAATCTGTGTCGGTGAAACTCGATCCGCCACAGTTTACCATGGGAAGGGAAGTCCCCTCTCCCCGGCTCCATGCGGCAAACTCATCCAATCTTTCACTTCCCTTATCCCCTTTACTTCCTTCACCTCCCATCGATCGGTACCTGTAGTACGTACGATTATGACTTGACCCTCCCCGCAGTCCCCCTAGAATTGAGGAGCTTTAAAGATTACCCGTCGTCCGGGAGAGGTTTCAATTTATGCGTGCTTCGCGCCTGCTCTGGATCGCTTCGGTGGCCTTGGCCGCCCTGTTGCTGCCCTCGTTGGCCTCCGCCGACGGCATTACCTGGACCCTCAACGGCGTCACCTTTAGCGATGGAGCCACCGCCAGCGGCTCGTTCAACTATGACGCGTCTTCCAACTCTTACTCCAGTATCGATGTCACCACCGGCGCAGGCACTGTTTTCCCCAGCACTCTCTACACAACCACGTCCGTCGAGTTTTTCTCCAACAACTTCTTGCTCGGTCTCGGCCCAACGTCTGTCCCCTCCGACCTCACCGGCGTCACCCTCCTGGGGCTTTATTTCACCAACGCGCTCACCAACACCGGCGGCACCGATCCTGTTTACCTGGTCGAATTTTACTGCGGCAACTCCAACTGCAGCGATCTCAACACCCGCTACAGTCTCCCTGGCTCCGTCACCGGCACTCCAGTTTCCACCCCCGAGCCCGGTTCTCTCCTCTTCCTCGCCTCCGGCCTCCTCGCTTGCTTCCTCTTCCGCCCCCGCGCCTGATCGCCATCTCCTTACTCTTGGCACACGGCGGTGAACCCTTCTTCTTCTCTGCGCTTTCTCTGTGTCCTCCGCGTCTCTACGTTTAGTCTTCCTCTCTTCTCGCCACCGATTGACTCCCACCCCCGCTCCCCGTAGATTGTTTTCTCAGGACAATTCCGCGCATGCCCCCCAAAAAACTCTCTCGCTCCCACAAGAAATCCTCCACCAAACCGCGTCGCCCCAATAGAGTTTCGCGGGTGGCCAATCCCGGTCCCGCTTTCGCCAAGCTCGCCGCCGTCATGGCCCGCCTGCGTGCCCCCGGCGGTTGTCCCTGGGACCGTGAACAGACCCATGCCACACTCCGCACCTACCTCATCGAGGAAGCCTATGAGGTCCTTGACGCCCTGGACTCCCGCGACGACTCAAAATTCGCCGAAGAACTCGGCGACCTCCTCCTCCAGGTCCTCTTCCACGCCCAAATCGCCGCCGAGGAACGCCGCTTCTCGATCAACGACGTCATCCGCGAAATTCACGACAAAATGGTGCGCCGTCATCCGCACGTTTTCGGCACCGTCCGCGCCAAGACTTCCGCTGAGGTCCTCCGCAACTGGGAACAAATCAAAGCCGCGGAGCGTTCCTCCAAACACCCGAAGACCTCGGTAGAGGCCGGCCTTGTTTACCCTGAGTCTCGAAGGGCCCGGCCCGCCGCCGCAGCGGCGGCAAGCGATGCGCAAAGCGCGAGCGCTCTTCCTTCCGAATCCCCCGCTTCCTACCTGGACGGCGTCCCCCACGCTCTTCCCGCCCTCCTCGAGGGCTTCCAGCTCACCCGAAAAGCCGCCCGCGTCGGCTTCGACTGGGACAACATCGAAGGCATCTTCGACAAACTCAACGAAGAAACCGCGGAGCTCCGGGACGTCCTCTACAAAAAAGAACCCGCCGAACGCCTTGAGGGCGAACTCGGCGACATTCTCTTCGTCGCCGTTAATCTCGCCCGCTTCCTTCACGTCGATCCAGAACTCGCCATGAAGAAAGCCAACACCAAATTCTCCCGTCGCTTCCGCGAGATGGAACGCATCGCCCGCGAGCAGGGAACCACCCTCGCTCAAGTCCCCCGCGCCCAACTCGAGTCCCTCTGGGACCAATCCAAACAATCCGAACTCACCACTGCAGCCGGCATCCACGCCAAGGCCAAAACCAAATGAACCCCGCCACTCCAACAACGAAAAGCGCTCCAGGCGCGCCATACATTAGCCCGGGCCGTCAGTCCTGGGATGCAAGTCCAAAATGCATTCAGCGCCGTAGGTGCGGTACACCCTGGATCCGCCCTCGCGCCTATCTAATGTCGCCAACCCAATTCTCCGTGTGCTCTGTGTTCTTTCTAGGGGTCCTCTGCGTTAATTCTTTCGCTTCGTCTTTTCCGAAACGGTCGATTGTAAACTGTCAACTGTCGGCTTCCTCATGACCTCTCCCATCCAAATCCGCAAATGCACGACGCTCCCCGAGTTCCACCGCTGCGTCGAACTCCAAAAACTCATCTGGGGCGAATCCGAACTCGAAACCGAGCCCTACGTCACTTTCGTCGTTGCCCATCACACCGGCGGCCAAGTCCTTGGGGCCTTCGAGGGCGACACCATGATCGGCTTCACCATAGCTCTCGCCGGAGTCCGCCACCGCACACCCTATCTCCATTCCCACATGACCGGCGTTCTGCCCGAGTACCGTGATCGCAAAGTGGGCCGCGCCCTCAAACTCTTCCAGCGCGAGGAAGCCCTTTCTCGCGATATCCGTCTCGTCGAATGGACCTTCGACCCGCTCGAAACCCGCAACGCGCACTTCAATCTGAATCGCCTCGGCGCCCTTGTTCGCACGTATATCCCCAATTTTTACGGCGTCACCTCCAGCCCGCTGCATCGCGGACTGCCCACGGATCGCCTTCTCGCCGAATGGCATCTCGACTCCAAGCGCGTCATCGCCGCCGTCAACGATATCGCCCCCGAACCTTCGGAATCTCCCGCCGTCATCCACATAGCCCAACTCACGCTCGAAAACACGGCCGCCGTCCAAACCAATATTCGCGGTGAATTCCAGCACTGGTTTGCCAAGCATTACGCCGCCACTTCTGTCCGTTTCACCACCGCCGGCGCCGACTACCTCCTCCACCCGTGGTCCGACTTCTAATCAAGGCCTCCCTTCGCCAACTCAAGTTTCTCCTTAAGAACGCTGACGGTTCCCCGCCACGTTCTCTTCGGGCTGTCACTAGCCACCGATCGCCAGTTACCAGTCGCTGCTTTTCGTGTCCTCTGTGTTAAATTCTTCATTTCGACCAGTAAAGGATCGTGCATGCAAATTCGTCATCTCACGCTTCGCGAAATTCATCTCAAACTTCTACATCCCTTCGAAACCTCCATGGATCGCGTCTCCGATCGCCGCATTCTCCTCGCCGAACTCGATCTCGAAGGCACCGTCGGCTGGGGGGAATGCACCGCCGGCGAAAATCCCTTCTATTCGCCAGAAGACACCGATACCGCCTGGCACGTCATCACCCGATACCTGTGGCCCATGCTGAAAGGGAAGAGCATTGCCTCCGCCGCCGACGTCTGGCCGCTGCTCGAGCATGTTCGTGGACATAACATGGCCAAGGCCGCGCTTGAAACCGCCGTGTGGGACGCCGAAGCCAAACTCAAGAAAATGCCTCTCTGGAAATTAATTGGCGGCACGCGCGAGGAAATCCCTTGCGGCGTCTCCATCGGCATCAAGGACACGCTTGAAGAACTCGCCGCCACCGTCAAGAAAGAACTCGACGCCGGTTACCAGCGCATCAAACTGAAAATCAAACCGGGCAAGGATATCGCGCCCGTCCAGCACATCCGCAATCTGCACCCGCGCATCAAGCTCTCCGTGGACGCCAATTCCGCCTATCGCCTCGCCGATCTACCGCACCTCCAGCAGTTGGACGCTTTTTACTTGATGATGATCGAGCAACCCCTCGGCTGGGACGATATCTACGGCCACGCCGCCGTCCAGAAAAACCTGCAAACACCGGTCTGCCTCGATGAATGCATCCACAGCTACGAGCAGGCCGAGGGAGCCGTCGCTCTCGGCGCCTGCAAAATCATAAACGTGAAACTCGGCCGCGTCGGCGGCCATCTTCAGGCGCGCCGCATTCACGATCTCTGCGAGAAAAATTCCGTCCCCGTCTGGTGCGGAGGCATGCTCGAAACCGGGGTCGGCCGCGCCCATAACATCGCCATGTCCACGCTCTCCAATTTTTCTCTCCCCGGAGACGTTTCCGCCAGCGCCCGCTATTGGCACGAAGACATCATCAACCCCGAAGTCACCGTAACGCCGCAAGGCACCATCAAAGTGCCCTCTGCGCCCGGCATCGGCTTCACCCCCCGCGTCCCTCGCATCGACTCCCTGACCGCCCGCAAACTCCACCTCACATAACCCGAACCCTTGGGTACCGCACTGGGTAGGTCTGCTTTCAGCTCATCCTGAGAGGGTAGGCCGGCCGAGTTCATTTGGGTAGCGCGGGCATCCTGCCGCCAATCGCATGTGCGCGCAAAAGGCGGCCCGCTGTCCTGTCGCTCCAGGCTTTCTTCCTCGATCTTTCCGCGTTCTCTGCGTTCTTTCTCTGCGTTAATCCTCTTTGTCCTCCAACCTCGGAACTCCGGTTTCCGATATCTGCTATCTGATTCCTCATGTCCACGCCGCTCCGGTACTCATTTTCAATTTTCTATGCCCCAATCTGTCTCTACTATCCGCTCGATAAATTCTTTGCGTTGGACACTTTCCCCCTCCTCAGGCATTCTCCATCTGTCTTCTATTTGTCGGCCAAGTAGCCGCGTACTAGCGAACCTCGTTGTTCCTTCCACGTTCCCTGGGCAACTCGTCTTGATCCAGGACCAAGTCGTGCTGACTTGCTGTGCAATGGCGGTACACGGCGCCGGCTTTGCCGTTGCGTCATCTCAAAATCCAATTTAGGAGCAGGAAATGAAACTCTTTGCATCGCTATCGTTGCGTTCATTTTTGATCGGTTCAGCGTTTTTAATCGCTCTGCTTGCGGGAACTGGCCCTCTCGCCTTCGGCCAGGAAACCATTCAGGGCACAATGAAGCTTTCCGTGGCCGCGCGCCTCGGCAGCACCGTCCTTCCCGCGGGAGAATATCGACTCTCCGTTTCCATGCTTGGCGGCACGCACTCCCTGAGCGACGTCCAAGTCGCCAGCCACGTCGCCGTTCTTGTCACCGGCATGTCCAAGAACGCACCGACCGCCAGCGTCATCGCCACCGCATTTCGTTCCACCCCAAACTCGCCAAAGCCCGTCAACTTCGCCAGCTTCAGCGACGGCTTGGCCATCCACTCCATCGCTCTCGATAGCTACGGCGTGGTCATCAAGTTTTACGAAACCGGCGCCAAAACCACTTTGCGCGCCGGCGTTTCTCCAGCCTCTTCCACGATGATGGCCGCCAAGGCTAACGACTAGGCGTCTTCACTTCGGTGCGAGGGCGGACACACTGTCCCCTGCGGTTGTCCGTCCTCGCTCCGTATTTCCGTTTGGTTACACTCGAAATTGCGATTTGCAACACCGGATTCTTGCATTGGACTTCGCTTTCTATTCCCGTTAGGTTTGTTGTATGACTAATAGCAACACCATACTCGATCACGATACCCGGGAGGTTGATCTCCTTCACGAAATCGGCAGCCGCCTCGCCGCCTCCGATCCGCTCCACGAAGTTCTTCGCAAGGTAATCGACTTCATCTCCATCGTCGCCAAATTCGATTCCTGTTTCGTCTACGTACTGGAAGACAACGAACTCGTTCTGCGCTCCTCAAAAAATCCCCACGCCGAAGTTGTGGATCGCCTGAAGCTTCAGGTCGGCCATGGCATCACGGGCTGGGTCGCCGAACACAAACTCCCCGTCGCCATCGGCCGCAACGCTTATAAGGACCCGCGCTTCCTCTCCTTCAGTGAACTTCCCGAAGATCGCTTCGAAGCCTTTCTCTCCGTCCCCGTGCTCAGCCGCGACAAACTCGTCGGCGTCATCAATCTCCAGCGCCGCCAGCCTCACCTCTATAGCCAGCGCGAAATTCGCCTCATCTCCACCATCGGCTTTCTCGTCGGCGCCGAAATCGAACTTGCGCGTTTAGAGGGCGCCTACTCCGAACTCTCCGAACAGCTCGACACGCGCAAAGCCATGGAACGCGCCAAGGGCATTCTCCAGCGCGATCTCAGTCTCAACGAAGAAGAAGCCTATCTCACGCTCCAGCGCCAGAGCCGCCAGCGCCGCCGCTCTCTCCGCGAAATCGCCGAAGCCATCGTCCTCTCCGACGAAATCAAGCGCGCCCCCCGCAAACCCGAAACCCCGTAGCGGCCACCTTCCGCTGCGCCTGATCCCGCGCGCTTCAGGGCCTCCTCTGCTTCAAATCGCATCCCAACTCTTCACTGCCTCTTCGCCCTCCTCGCCCTGAACGCTTTTGGCGAAGGGTGCTAACACTGCGGCGAAACTCTTGTCTCGGCCTCTCGGCCGCTCCATTCCGCCGTGATATCCTTGCGCTAGGTAACCCGTGTTCTCACGGCCATCCAAGTCTTTCCGTCTTTTCCTGGCTCCGGGCATTCTCCTGGGTGTATTTGCCCCCGCGCTCGCGCAATCACCCGCCACGGAAACCCCAACCCGGGGCCCGGTCCTCAAAGCCGAGGTCCGCGTCGTCCTGGTGGATGTCGTCGTCACCCAGAAAAAGGACAAGCCCGCCCCCGACCTCCGCCGCGAGGACTTTGAGATCTACGAAGACGGCCGCCCGCAAACGATCTCCTTCTTCGAGGAGCACAAGCCCACCCCTCCCCCACCCGCGCCCGCGCCAACGGCTCCCTCCTTACCGAGCGTGTTCACCAACGTCCAGCAGGTCCACGCCACGGACTCCCTCAACGTGATCCTTCTCGACTGGCTCAATACCCAGCCTCAGGACCGCGCCTACGCGCAATCCCAAATCGCGCAGTACCTCCACCACGTTCCCCCGGGCACTTCCATCGCCGCCTTCGTGCTCGGCTCCCACCTCCAGATGGTGGAGGGCTTCACGTCTGACCAGGTGAAGCTCCTCGCCGCGCTCGACACGCAGAAGAAAGGCGCCGCCGAGCATTCCTCCTCGCTCCTGACGTCCGGATCGCAGGACGCCGCGGAACGCCAGATGGTCGACACGATGGTCATGATGCAGATGGCGCCAGCCGGCCTCGAGGCTGTGCGCGACGACCAGTCCGCGACGAACACCGAGAACACCGCCCGCCGCGTCAACCTGACGCTGCAAGCCATGCAGGAACTTGGGCATTACCTCTCCGGACTGCCCGGCCGCAAAAACGTCATTTGGTTTTCCGCGGCGTTCCCCATCAATTTGTTCCCCGGGCA
>Ga0335084_10006874_pt1 | contig 11314 bp, 11 predicted proteins | sample Lox_Sample_44_FD_206721 | JGI IMG/M metagenome (GOLD analysis project Ga0335084, IMG submission 206721) | Soil microbial communities from Loxahatchee National Wildlife Refuge, Florida, United States - Lox_Sample_4.4 | ecosystem: Environmental > Terrestrial > Soil > Wetlands | place: USA...
CAACTCGTGACCACTCCGAAAGAGAACCGCATATTGGAGGTGCGCCTTAACGTGGGACGTAATCTCTACAATGCCTGTCTCTCCGAGGCGCTCACGCGCCTTAATGCCATGCGTGGTTCCGACGAATGGAAGGCTGCGCGGAACATGCCTCATGGGAAAGCCAGGACAGCAGCGTTTCAAACCATCAATGAAAAGTTCGGGTACGGCGAGTATTCACTGCACAAGTACGCAGCGGCATTTCTCTCGCAGGATTATCCGCCACAATCACATATATAGCCACTTCCCTGGGAACGACGGCTTTTGCTCGAATATCCGCACCGTTGACAATTTTGCTCCCGGGATAATGGTAACCTTCTATCCCATCCACGTATTATTGCTCGTTATTATATCCCTGTCATATACGGCTGATCGTTAATCATCATCGAGACTACGATGCCTCATTCAGCAATCAGGGGAGTGATGCCATATATCGATTAGTCAAATTCTCTGGATCTGAAAATAATTATTTAGGCGCTTTCTCCCGGAGCTGCCCACAAGCCGCGGAGATGTCTATCCCTCGCGATTCGCGCACCGGAGCGGTATAGTGATGGTCCAGCAGTATTTTTTGAAAACGCTTCACCACGGCATCATCGGGTCTGCCGAACTCACTTGCGGGAAAAGGGTTAAAGGGGATGAGGTTCACCTTGCACCTAATTCCTCTAAGCAACCTTGTAAGTCGCAAGGCATCTTCCTGCGTATCATTGACCCCCTTTAACATCACATATTCAAAGGTAATCCGCCTCCTCGGCTCGAGATGGAAATGCTTACATGCAGCCAGAAGCTGCCTGATCGGGTATCGCCGGTTCACCGGCATGATCCGGTCCCTCACCTCGTCGGTCGTTGCATTGAGAGATACAGCAAGATTCACCTTCACACCCGACTTTCCAAGTGCATCAATCTCCGGGACAAGACCAGCCGTCGAGATGGTCACCCTGCGGGGAGAAAACCCTAGCCCACAGGGCCCCGTGGTGATTTTCAGCGCCTTCAGCACTTCCTCGAAGTTCGCCAGAGGCTCCCCCATTCCCATGAGCACGATGTTCGTAATGCCCCGCGTTCCGTCCTGTTTAAGGATGCGCGAGACCGCCAGTACTTGATCGGAGATTTCATGGGATTTGAGATTCCGCGTGAAGCCACTCCTTCCAGTCAGACAAAACCGGCAGGCCTGTGCACATCCCACCTGCGACGAGATGCAGAGTGTCAACCTGTCTTCACCGGGGATGAGGACGCTCTCGATCGTGTGCCTGTCCTCAAGTTCGAAGAGAAATTTTCTTGTTCCATCCTTTGACAGCTCTGTTCTCACAATGGCGGGAGAGGTGATGCAGAAAGCGTCAGAGAGCAGAGAGCGCTCCGCCTTTGCGATATTCGTCATTTCCTCGAACGATGATGCATGGTTCTGGTAAATCCATCCAAATATCTGTGCAGCACGATACTTTTTGAGGCCCATCTCGACAAGTCGCGACGCAAGTTCATCAGGGGCGAAGTTTTTTATGTTGGATTTTGAAGAAGTCATCCGATCATTCCTAAAGACCTTCCGTGCAACACTAACACCTTTCATGAGGAAAAGCAATATTACCAGATTCTTCTGGTGTTTTTATCGCCTGCGCCGTAAATCCCGTATCTTCAGGGCGGGGATAAGGCGCTGGTTCCAAGGCAAACTGAAAAATGGTGCTCCAACCAAATTGCAACTGCGTATATTTTTTAAAAAAATTTCGTATAACTTTAGCATTGTATGATGGAAATCGGGATAAAAGGTTAAGTTTTTCCCCTATAAAATCGAGCCTCTTTCTCTGCATGCCGGGCAGGTGTCACGAGGCGTAACATCCTGACTCACAACAAAAAATCCTTGACACTCTCGCTTGATAGATGTTATTTTGTCCTATTATTTTCCCGGGAGATTTCCTTGAAAATCGCGATTACAGGCAAGGGCGGTGTGGGGAAAACCACGCTAGCTGGCCTTTTGGCACGGTTATACGCATCGGAAGGGAAGAAGGTTCTTGCAGTAGATGCCGATCCGGATGCGAATCTGGCCTCAGCAATTGGAATTTCTCCAGAAGCTGCAGCCCGTGCTTTGCCGCTTGCGGAACAGTCGGATATGATCGAGGAGCGTACCGGCTCGCGGCCGGGTGCGCCCGGCGGCATGTTCAGCCTCAATCCTAAAGTCGATGATATACCCGACGTCTACAGCATCCAACACGAAGGAGTGCGGCTCCTTGTTGTGGGGAAATCCAAGGAGGCGGCCTCGGGTTGCTACTGCCCCGAGAACGTGCTCCTTCGCCGCTTGATCAGCCACCTGATCCTCAGGCTCGACGAAGTGGTCATTCTCGACATGGAGGCAGGTATCGAACACCTGACCCGCGGCACCGCAAGCGGTGTCAATGCCTTCATTGTCGTGGTGGAGCCGGGCCAAAGAAGCCTCCAGACCGCGCGACACGTGGAGAACCTGGCAAAGGGGCTCGGCGTCAAGGATGTATTCGTTGTCGGAAACAAGATCAAGCAGGAAACGGACAAAGAATTTATCACGAAACACCTTTCAGGCATGAAGGTTCTCGGGTTCATGAGCTACTCCGACGATACAGTCAAGGCGGACCTGGATGGCAAGTCGCCATTCGATGCATCACCAAGCACTGTGAAAGAGGCAAGGACGATCATGGCTGCACTCGATCAGTTGATGAAGAATTAAATCCTTCACTTGAAAAAAGAGATTAGAAAACGGGTCCTGGCTGCCAGGGACAGCATTCTGCATGCACGGCGAAAAACGAAAAGCCGGGAGATCGAAGAGCGGCTCTTTTCTCTTCCCCAATTCACGTCAGCGCGCGCTGTCCTGTTCTTTGCATCATTCCGGAGTGAGGTGGAAACCGGCCCCATGATCCGCCGGGCTCTGGCTTCGGGAAAACGGGTTATCCTACCGAAGGTAAGAGACAAAGAACTCGAGTTGTTCGAGATAAAAAATTTCGACAAGGATGTTTCACCCGGCGCCTGGGGAATCCCCGAGCCGCGAGAGTCCGCACCCGTGAGGCTTGATCAAATAGATGTTATTGTCGTGCCGGGGGCAGCATTTGACGAGCATGGAAACAGGCTTGGCTACGGAGCAGGGTTCTATGACAAGCTCCTTTCCGAATTTACGAAGCTGACCATAGCCGTTGCCTTTGAAGAGCAGATCGTTGCGAAAATTCCCACCGATCCGCACGATGTGCCGGTGCGGAAAATCGTGACGGAGAAAAGGGTCATAACTGCTGCAGATAGCAGAGAGCGGAGCGCGTAAGTCAACGGCTTTTCCCTATGCACCATATGCTATGCCCTCTGCGAGCTTGGTGAACTTTTATGGATTCTAAAAAAATCGAAAAGGGCGTGCGTCTCATCCTCGAAGGCATCGGCGAAGACCCGGACCGGCCGGGCTTGAAGGATACCCCCGCGCGCGTGGCAGAGATGTATGGGGAAATTTTTTCCGGTATCTCCGCGAATACCGAAGAGTTGCTGAAGCCCATGGCGGGAGAGAGCCATGACGAGATGGTGATGATTCGGGACATCCCGTTTCACTCGATGTGCGAGCATCATCTCTTGCCGTTCTCCGGCAAGGCGCATATCGCGTACATTCCGGGCGCCGGAAAGATCGTAGGAATCAGCAGTCTAGCCAAGGCTCTCGAAGTCTTCGCGAAGCGTCCCCAGGTGCAGGAGCGGCTCACGGCACAGTTCATCGACCTGATCGTGAACAGGCTTAAGGCCAAGGGCGCCATGGTCGTGATCGACGCGGAACATTTATGTATGAGCATGCGAGGTGTCAAGAAACCCGGGGCCCGCGTTGTCACCTCTGCGGTGAGGGGCAGTTTCCGCAGCAAGGAATCCACCCGCATGGAGATGCTTGAGCTATTGACCAAACAGGAAAAGTGAATTGTTCTCCGCAGAGATAAATCTTTCTTTTTTAGCAGGAGTATTTCATGGCATCGCAAAAGATAGAGGAAGCGCCCATGCCTTACCGACCCTATGGGGCCGATATAAAGGAGACGAGGCCCTACTCACCCTGTCGCGCGGCATGTCCAGCGCACACTGACGTACAAGCCTATGTGGGCCTGATCGCCCAAGGGAGGTACACCGAGGCCTTCGATGTGATCACGGCACCCAATCCGATTGCGTCGGTCTGCTCCATGATCTGCCACCATCCCTGCGAGCAGGCGTGCCGCCGCTGCGGCGTCGACGAGCCTTTGTCGGTCAGGCACCTGAAGCGTTTCGCCATCGAGAAATCTCTCGACTATCGTCGTGCCAAACGTAAACTTGTTCAGAAAACAAAGGGTAAGAGCATCGGCATTATCGGCTCCGGACCTTCCGGCCTTACCGCAGCGAGGGACCTTGCTGACTTCGGTTATGGGGTTACGATCTATGAACGTCATCCCGCGCTCGGCGGCATGCTCGTGTCCGCAATTCCTCCCTATCGTTTGCCGAGGGAAGCATTGAAGGAAGATATCGATGATGTCATTTCCAAGGGCATTGAGGTGAAGACAAACTGCGAGATCGGCAAGAATGTGAAGCTTGAAGAGCTTACAAAAAAGCACGATGCCGTTCTGGTTGCGATAGGACTTTCTTTAAGCCGCTCGATCCCCATTCCGGGCGTTGACGGCCCTGATGTGCTGCTTGCCATTCCATTTTTAACCGACGTGTCCTTCGGGAAGAAACCCAGGCTCGGGAAAAAAGTGTTGGTCATCGGCGGCGGAAACGTCGCCATGGATGTGGCGCGTACTGCCCGTAGATTGGGTGTCAAGGACGTCTCGATGGTCTGCCTCGAAAGCGCTGAAGAAATGCCTGCGTGGAAATGGGAAGTGGACGAGGCCGTGGAAGAGGGCATCAGGATCAATCACCGCTGGGGCCCTAAGTCAGTCAAGCGGGAGGGAGCCAAGGTCCTCGGCCTTGAAGTTAAGAAGGTCACATCGGTTTTCGATGCGAACGGAAGGTTCAATCCCGCTTATGATGAGAATGAGACAACCGTACTTGAGGCTGACACGATCATCATCACTATCGGCCAGATGTCGGACCTATCATTCCTAAAAGGCAGTGCGGTTAAGATCGATGAGCGCGGCCGGGTCGAGTGGAACCAGGCTACCCAGATGAGCAGCGCCAAGGGAGTGTTCCTCGCCGGCGAGGTCGTGACCGGCCCGGGCTCGGCCATTGCTGCTGTGTCAAACGGTCATCGTGCCGCCTTGGCGATCCATCTTTACTGCCAGGGAGAGGCGATCGAAGGAAAGCTCCCCTCCCAGGAAAAAGAGAAAATTGCACAGATGCCCCCGGACCTAGTGGAGAAGATATCCAAGGAGCCGCGTCAAAAGATCAAACACCTTCCCCCGGAAACGCGATGCGACCAAATGGTTCAATTCGAGATCGGCTATGATGAGGCCGAGGCGCTTAAAGAGGCCGGCCGGTGCCGCGGCTGTGGAGGCGGGGCCGTTGTTGACAAGAACAAATGCATGGCCTGCCTCACCTGCATGCGTATCTGCCCCTATGGGGCTCCGGTGGTCACATCCCATTCAGAGATCCGGCCCGAGTACTGCCAGGCCTGCGGTCTCTGCGCGCCTGAGTGCCCGGGCGAGGCCATAAGCATGGTGAGCTACGACGTGCGTGAACACCGGAACAACATGCACTCACTTGTCGGCGAGATCGATCCGAAGCGTCAAGAGCCGGCGATCGTAGCTTTCGTGTGCACGCACCATGTAGGCGTTCTGGGTTTTGACGTACCGAAGAATGTAAAGACAGTCCCGGTGCATTGCACGAGCCGGATCGACGTTCTTGATATTCTGAAGGCCGTAGAAAGCGGCGTTGATGGCGTGGCTGTGGTACGGTGTAACGACGGGACTTGCAAATACCGAGACATTGCACCGCGCGTGAATGCGCGGGTGAAGCGGGTTCAGGATCTGCTCGGCATGCTGAGGATCGAGCCGGGTCGTGTGGATATACTTTCGGCAGCATCGACCAATGGCGGCAATCCTTACGCTGCAGCGTGTGCCGACTTTTCAGAGCGCATTAAACAAATAGGGCTGCGAGCTGATAAATAATCGCTCGCACAAATGAACACGATATGAAGGAGTAACACTATGATCGTTGGATCACAAAAACCATTAGAAGAAATTTGGAACATGGTAAAGGACTTCAGAAAGGTCCTTGTATTCGGGTGCAACACCTGCGTTGCTATCTGCCATGCCGGCGGCGAAAAGGAAGCCGAGACGATTGCGACGTTGATCAAGATGCGGGCGGCCCAGGAAGGGAAGTCCATGGTCGTTAACCACATGGGAGTCATGCGCCACTGCGAGCCCGAATACTTTGACCCCGTGATGGACGAGGTGAAAAATTATGATCTCGTGCTTTCGACTGCCTGCGGAGTTGGGGTAAATTTTCTCTCTGACCGGACCGGAAACATTCCCGTCTATCCGGGCATCAACACATCGTTTTACGGCGCAGTGCCGGAGCCGGGCGTGTTCAAAGAGCTCTGCGCGGGCTGCGGAGACTGCATTTTGCATTTGACGGGGGGAATATGTCCCGTTGCGCGTTGTGCCAAGACGCTCATGAACGGCCCCTGCGGCGGCACGAACAAGGGCAAGTGTGAAATCAGCAAGGATGTTGATTGCGCATGGTATCTCATCGTTGAACGCATGAAGGCGCTCGGGACTCTCGAAAAACTCTCCGCGATCCAGCCACCGCGAAACTGGTCCACCTCGCGTGACGGCGGTCCACGCCGCATATCGATGGAGCATATCCGGGAGTTCGAGGACAAGGAAGCGATGAAGACGGAGACAGCGGGGGTGAAGAAATAATGAAGAGCGGAAGCACACTGGAAAAAGTACTCGCGAGCGGCAAGCCCGCGGTCACAGCAGAGCTCGGCCCTCCCATGAGCGCCGATCCTCATGAAGTCATCAAGAAAGCACAGCAACTCAAGGGTTACTGCGATGCTGCGAACATTACGGACTGCCAAACTGCGGTCGTCCGGATCTCGAGCATCGCTGCTGCAGCCATCGCTTTGCAGCAAGGCCTGGAGCCGGTCATGCAGATGACCTGTCGCGACCGAAACCGCATTGCCATGCAGGCTGACCTTCTCGGCGCTGCTGCTCTCGGTCTCAAGAACTGTCTCTGCCTTGCCGGAGACCACCAGAAATTCAGCGCTGCAGGAAAGCTCAAGGGCCATCCGGGCGCAAAGAACGTGTACGATGTTGACACCTGCCAGCTCGTCGGTATTCTTAAGAAAATGCGAGACGAGAGTAAGCAGGATGGCGGTGATCCGATCGAAGTACCACCCAAGTTTTTCATCGGCGCTTCATGGACACCCATGGCAGACCCCATTGATTTCAGACCGGTCAATCTCATGAAGAAGGTGAATGCCGGTGCCGACTTTATCCAGACTCAGGGCATTTATGATATCGAAGGTTTCCGGGCGCAAATGGCCAAGATCCGGAACATGGGCCTCCATGAGCGGACCGCGATCCTGGGTGGTATTATCGTGCCGAAGAGCGCAATGATGCTGAAGTACATGGATTCCTCTGTTGCCGGCGTATCAGTCCCGAAGTCTCTCATCGACCGGATGAACAAGGCTAAAGAGGCTGCCGGCGATGACAAAAAGAAGGCCAGGGAACTTCAGGAGCAGGAAGGCATCAAGATCACGGTCGAGCTCATCCATCAGGTGTTGGAGACGCCTGGCGTGAAGGGGGTGCACATCCAGGCAATTGAATGGGAGAGTGCCATAGAAGGGATCGTGAAGCAGGCGGGTCTCTATCCAAGGCCGCAGGTATAGAAATTGCTGAATGGCAAATTTGGTGTGTGAATATTTGTGGCATAGAGCAGAGGCTATTAGGTAACGTCATGCCATTTTGCCCCTACTGCCCTGAGCTGTGCTGGAATTTTATCCTTTCGCGCCGTAAAACCCCGTCTCTTCAGGGCGGGGATATAAGGCGCCAACCTAACATGGTTCGATACACTGTGAGGCCACTACTTTCTGTTTGACAAATAATAAACCTGCAAACAGAATCAGTAGTGACTCTCAGATGATGTAGAGTCTGACTCGGGAATCCTCGGCCTTAACACCGGGGAGGATGTCACGTGAGGCTTTTATGCCCAAGATAACCGTCCTCGATATATATAAGAAGAAAGCCGAAGGCAAGAAGATAACCATGCTCACGGCCTATGACTATCCTATGGCTCAGATTGTGGACCAGGCGGGGATCGACATGATTCTTGTCGGGGACTCGCTTGGTATGGTGGTGCAGGGTGTATCGAGCACGCTTCCGGTCACGATGGACGAGATGATCTACCACACAAAGATAGTTTCCCGTGCTGCTGCTTCAGCCATGGTTGTCGGCGATATGCCGTTCCTTTCATACCAGACGAGCATAGAGGACGCGGTCAGAAACGCTGGCCGGCTCTTGAAAGAGGCTGGTGCCGAAGCAGTTAAACTTGAAGGGGGCACGCAGATGGCTGAGGTAATCCGGGCAATCGTGAATGCCGGCATTCCGGTGATGGCCCATATCGGTCTTACCCCGCAGTATTTGCACATGCTCGGCGGGTTTAAGGTACAGGGTAAGGACGAAGCTGCCCGGGAGAAGATCCTTGCTGATGCTCGGGCTGTTCAGGATGCAGGGGCGTTCTCGATTGTGCTTGAGGCAATGCCTGCTTCGCTTGCGAAGGATATCCATGAAATGCTCCATATCCCGACTATTGGTATCGGAGCCGGACCGGATTGTGATGGTCAGGTACTTGTAATACATGATATTTTAGGTCTTTTTGACCGGTTCATTCCGAAGTTCGTCAAACAGTATGTTAAGCTGAAAGACCTAGCACTCAAGGCGGTAAAAGAATACAAGCATGACGTAGAGACTGGAACATTCCCGTCAGAAGAGCATAGCTTTAAATAATCATACAGCGAAAATCGAGTGGACGTTAGTAATAGACCATAAGCTGCATTCCGCAGCGCACGCATTTTTTATCAATGAAATTTATAAGTTAATTAAAAAAATTTGTCCGCAACTATTTCATTTTTCTTGACTCATGAGATACGGGCTGGATATAATATTACTCCCCTGTCATCCGTTTTCATCCCCTTTTCTCGCTGTATGGGGTGTCGAGGGGCGCTCTGTGAGGTGGGGATAGCATGCCTGAGGCAGCATTGAACGTTGTTCTGCTCCGGCATACGCCGGAACCCGAAGAGGTCGTGGCAATGGCTGCGAAGCTTTGCTACAGTCCGTCGGGCGTTGATGAGCTGAAGGAGAAGATCGAGGCCAAGGACCAGGCGGCATTCGTGGAGAAGCTGGCGTCCATTGGGCACCTCTCTCCGATCGAGCACGTTTCCTTCTCTTTTGGAATCGAAGGCATCTCGCGGGCCTGTTCTCATCAGCTTGTACGACACCGCGTGGCCTCGTATTCGCAGCAGAGCCAGCGATATGTGAAAGAAGAGCAATTTGACTATGTGATCCCGCCGAGCATCAAGCAGGACCCTGCGCTCACTCGCGAGTTCGAGAAGTTCATGGCCGAGGCCCAGGAGAATTACACCAAGGTTCTGAAGCGGCTTGAGGAGCTTGGATACAAGGGCGAAGCGGGCCAGCAGGATGCGCGGTATTTGCTTCCGAACGCGGCGGAGACTAAGATCGTCGTAACCATGAACGCACGTGAACTTCTGCACTTTTTCCGCGTGCGGTGCTGTAACCGGGCGCAGTGGGAGATCCGGGAAATGGCCGAGCGCATGCTCGCTCACGTAAAAAGAGTGGCGCCGACGATATTCGCCAAGTCGGGCCCCGGTTGTCTTTATGCCCCCTGCCCCGAGGGCAAGATGACCTGTGGCAAGATAGAAGAGGTCAGGAAGAAGTTTGGAGTAAAAAAGAATAATTAACAACAAAGTACAGAGCAAGAAACGCTCCGAAATTTCCTGTTCTCGTCGCTGTGGTAAAGGTGTTTTATGGGTTTTACAATAGCAGTAGCAGGCAAGGGCGGCACGGGCAAGACCAGCCTCTGCGGCCTTGCTATTCGATATTTGACAGAGAAAAAGCGCAGAGCGGTGCTCGCGGTCGACGCTGATGCCAACGCGAACCTGAACGATGTGCTCGGCGTGAAGGTTCATGCTACCGTAGGCGCTCTGCGGGAGACCTCGCTCGAAGCTGTCAAGTCCACGGCGCCCCGGCCAGGCGGCATGAGTATGGAGCAGCTCTTCGACTATCAGATCCAGCAGGCGCTTATCGAGGCGAAGGGTTTCGACCTGCTCGTCATGGGCAGGCCGGAGGGTGCCGGCTGTTACTGTGCAGCCAACAACATCATCCGAAAGTACATGGACAAGCTGGCCGACTCCTATTCCTATACGGTCATGGACAACGAGGCAGGCCTTGAGCACCTGTCCCGCCGCACCACGCAGGACACGGACCTACTCCTCATCATCAGCGATCCGTCGGTGCGTGGGATCATGACTGCCGGCCGAATCGGCGAACTCGTAACAGAACTGAAGCTGAACGTCAAGCGTTCGGTGCTGATCGTGAACCGGGTGCAGGACGGGGTGAGCGACGACAAGGTTCTCCAGCAGGCGATCAAGCAGCAGGGCATCGAGTTTGCGGGATTCGTCCTCGCCGACGAGCTGATCTTTGAATACGATCTGAACGGCAAGCCGCTGATCCAGCTTCCTGCCGATTCAAAGGCACTCACGGGATATTACGGTATTCTCGATAAGCTGATCCCGTAACTGATGAACAGAAAAACCGTTGCCATCATAGGTGCAGGTCGCGTCGGCAGTTCGGTGGGCTTCCTGCTCAGACGGACAGGGTATACCGTGACTGCAGTTGCGTCGCGCACGGAATCTTCGGCAAAGATGGCCGCAGCATTCATCGGCGCCGGTAAACCGTCAACCGATGTGATAAAGGCAGCAGCGGGTGCTGAGATCGTTTTCATTACTACTCCCGACAGGGTCATCAAAGAAGTTTGCGAGAAGCTTGGTGCAGCAGGGACGTTTAAACCTGGTGTGCTCGCAGTACATATGTCCGGAGCTCACTCGCTCGATCTTCTCGATGCAGCGCGGACAGCCGGAGGGCATCGTGCAGTACTGCATCCGCTCCAGTCCCTCGCGAGCAGGGAGCAGGGGGTAAAGACGCTGCCGGGCTCGTATTTCCGGATCGAAGCGGACACCGATGAGCTGGAAACGGCAAGAGACATCGTGAAGGCGCTCGGCGGAATCGAACTGGTGATGCCGAAATGGAAGTCCGATAGAGTTTCTGCTGCCCTGTACCACACCGGCGCAGTTGTGGTGTCAAACTACTTCGTAGCCCTCGTA
>Ga0335084_10006875_pt1 | contig 11314 bp, 15 predicted proteins | sample Lox_Sample_44_FD_206721 | JGI IMG/M metagenome (GOLD analysis project Ga0335084, IMG submission 206721) | Soil microbial communities from Loxahatchee National Wildlife Refuge, Florida, United States - Lox_Sample_4.4 | ecosystem: Environmental > Terrestrial > Soil > Wetlands | place: USA...
ATCATTCGGAGTCGGCTATGCCCCGCTCGACCCGCTCGAGCGCGCGGTGCTGGCGGTCGAGCAGGCGCTCAACGCGCCCGCGACCAAGGCGCAGCATCCCGCGCTCGGCGAGGACGTGAAGATCATGGGCGTGCGCACGGGCGGGAAGATCGCGCTTACCGTGGCGTGCGCGCTGGTGAGCCGGCACGTCGCTGACCTCGACGACTACCGGCACAAGAAGGCCGCGATCGTGCCGCTTGCGACCGCAGCCGCGCGCGCAGCCGGCGCGGGTGAGGTGGAGGTCGCGGTCAACGCCGCCGACGGCGACACCGAGTCGGGCCTCTATCTCACCGTCACCGGCCTGTCGGCCGAAGCGGGCGACGACGGGCAGGTCGGGCGCGGCAACCGGGTGAACGGCCTGATCACGCCGTTCCGGCCGATGAGCCTCGAGGCGGCGGCGGGCAAGAACCCGGTCACGCACGTTGGTAAGCTGTATAACCTGTCGGCCGGCCGGATCGCGCACGCGATGGTGACCGAGGTGCCCGGGGTGATCGAAGCGTATTGCTGGCTCCTCGGGCGGATCGGCAGTCCGATCGACGAACCGCAGGTCGCGGACGTGAAGCTGCGGCTCGCGGATCCGGCGGGGTTGGACGCGGCGCGGCCCCGGGCGCTCGAGGCCGTTCGGGCGCACCTTGCCGCCGTACCCACGCTCTGGCGGGAGATCGTCGGCGGCGGCACCGCTCTCTGGTAGCACGGCCACGGCGGACGCGAATGCCCGCCGTCGACAAGGTGATCAATCGGATCGAAGTGCGCGGGTGACGCCCGCGGAGCCCTCCCGGCCCCCCGCCCCGATCGCCGTCTCGATCTCGCGCGGGCCGAGGTAGCGCCGCTCGGCGGCGACGCGTAGCCGGTCCGGCTGGAGCTTCGCTACAGTCCCAGCATCCGCCCGATCCGCGTGAGGTAGTCGCCGAGCTTGAACGCGTCCTCGTACAGCGTCTCGCCGACCTCCTCGAGCGTCGAACGCACGCCGTGCAGGCGCTCGCGCACGTGCTCTTCGTGCGGCTCCGCCGCGCTCAGCGCACCGCGCAGGGCCTCGACCTCCTCGCGCAGCGAGTCGACCCCGGCCGTCCCTGCCCGCACCTTCGCGAGATCGCGCTCGAGCGCGTCGACGAGCCGCTGCACGTCGTCGAGATTCACCGGCCCGCTGCCGCCCTGTCCGGGGTTCGCCATGGTTCCTTCTCTCCGGTCGCTCGCTTCGAATGTACCGCAACTCCGCCGTCGCTTCCGCGACGGCCTCTGCCGCGAGGCTAGGGCAGGATCGCCCGGGGCCGCTTGATGCAGCGCAACCCACAGCAGGCAGCGGGCGGGCAAACTGTCGGCATCCGTCAGGAGCACAGGGCGTGACGATCGCGCATGACCACGTCGGAATCGCGCTGCTTGCGGGCAACGCGCATCCGGAACTCGCGGAGGCCGTCGCCCGTCTGTGCGGTGCCACGCGCGTCCCGGTGTCGATCGGGGCGTTCGCCGACGGCGAGACCCGCATCCGCATCGACGGCGACATTGCCGGCGCGGACCTCTACATCCTGCAGCCGACCTCGGCGCCGACGAACGAGCGCCTGATGACCCTCGCGCTCCTCGCCGACGCCGCGCGCGGCGCCGGCGCGGCGCGGATCACCGCGGTCGTGCCCTACTTTGGCTACGCGCGCCAGGACGTCCGCAAGACCCCCGGCGAGCCGCGCTCGGCGCGCCTCGCTGCGCGGCTCCTCGCCGACGCGGGGATCGACCGGCTGGTCGCGCTCGAGCTGCATTCGCCCGCGCTGGAGAGCGCGTTCGACATGACCTTCGTGCACCTGGAGGCCGACGAGCTGATGCTTCCGGCCGTTCGCGGCTGGGAGGTGCCGGCGCTCACGATCGTCTCGCCGGACGCCGGCGGGCTGAAGCGCGCGCAGCGCTATGCCATCGCGCTCGCCGTGCCGCTTGGCGTCGTGGCGAAGACCCGTCCTGCGCCGGATGTGGCGGTGGCGGCCGGCGTGCTCGGCGACGTCCGCGGCCGCTCCTGCCTGATCGTCGACGACATGGCGAGCACCGGCGGCACGATCGCCGGCGCGGCGCAGGCGCTGCTCGCCGCCGGCGCCCGGGAAGTGCACGCGCTCTTCGTTCACGCGGTGATGGCGCCCGGCGCGCTCGAGCGCATCCGCGCCGCGTCGGTCGGCAGAATCCTCACGACCGACAGCGTCCCCGGCGCTGCACCGACCATCGAGCGCGTGTCGATCGCGCCGCTGCTCGCGCGGACGCTGGGACGGCTCGCGCGGGCCGCGTAGCGCTCGTCGTCACCGTGCGGCGCCGGAGGGCGCACCTGCGGCCCGCGCCGCGCCAAGCGATCCATCACTCGGACTCGGACAGCACGATGATCACCGCCACCAGGATGCCGGCGCCGAGGGCGTACAGGCTGTACTTGCGCGGCTCCCGCTCCGCCTGTGGCAGCAGGTGCGTGGCGCCAACGTAGACGAGCGCCCCATGCGGAGACCGCGAGCAGGCTGCCGAGCAGCGGCCGACCGATCTCGCTGACGTAAGGATAGGAGACCAGCATGCCGAGCGGGGTGGTCAGCGACGCGGCCAGGAGCGCGAGGATGGAGGCGCTCCTCTCGCGGAAATCCCCACGCAGCAGCAGCAGCAGGTAGGTGATGATCCCCTCGGGAAACTCGTGCAGCACCATCCCGACGGCGGCCAGCGCGCCGGTGAAGACGCTGACCGTGAACGTGATCGAGTACACGACGCCGTCGATGAACGAGTGAAAGCCGATGCCGACCATCGGAATCAACCCGACGCCGTACGCCGAAGCTGGTCACGGCGACGCCGCGCGGAAACACATGGATCGGCCGCCGGCGACGCGCCTGGCCCGCGCTTGACGCCGCGGCGTCGATCAGGGGAACGGCGGGACGGTGGGCTCGGTCCCCTCGGGTTCCGCCTCGGGATGGTGCCGTTTCACGCGCTCGATGGTCTCCTCCACCTTTCCGGGCGGGACGTCGACGATCACCAGCAGCTCGCCGCGCTCGATCGCCTCCTCGAATGCCTTCAGGCGCGTGTTGCCGACGTTCATGCCCACCATGCCGCCCAGCCACGCCCCGACCCCGGCGCCGGCGAGTGCGCTCGCGAGCAGCACGGCGCCGCCGGCGACGACGATTCCGGAGGTGAGCGCGAGACCCACCAGCCCGGCAAGCGTGCCGCTTGCGCCACCGAGCGCGACCCCCCGCTCCACGGCCGGGACGAAGTCGCTCTTCTGCAGGAGCGAAGCCTCGGGCAGATCCCCGAGCGGCGTGCCGCGCCTGGCGAGCACGTGGATATGGCGCTCCTCGATGCGAGCCAGCAGGAGGTCGTCGACGACCTTCGCTGCGATCGCAACGTTCGGGACGAGGAAGTACAGCCGTCGGCGCATAGACCGGATCCTTTTAGGGCCCGCCCGGGGCGGGCGAGCATCCAGTCTGCTAGGCTAGCCACCCCATTGCGCCGCGGCTTGATCACCGTCAAGCGCGCGCGCCGGCGGCCGGGCCAGCTCAGCGATAGACGAGCACCGGCACCTTGGTGTGCGCGAGCACTTTCTGGGTGACGCTCCCGAGCAGCAGCGTGGCGAAGTCGCCGCGGCCGTGCGAGGCCATGAAGATCACGTCGCAGCGCTGGCTCCGCGCCGCGGCCACGATCCCCTGATGCGCCGTCGCGGGCCTGCTGATCAGCGTCTTGCACGGAACGCCGGCGGCCTTCGCCGCCTTCACCACCTCCGCGACGTACTTCTCGCCCTGCTCGCGCGCCCGCCGGTCGAACTCCTGCCGGAGCGTGTTACCGAGCAGGTAGCCCTCGGAGTAGCTGTACGGCGGCGTGGCATCGATCGCGTAGTACGCCGTGACCCTCGCCCCGAGCTCCTTGGCGAGCCTGATTCCGGCCCTGATCGCCTTGCGCGACACCTTCGATCCGTCGGTCGGCAGCAGAACGTGCTTGAACATCTTCTTCTCCTTTCGCGCTCGCCGGCGCCCGCCGGCTGTAGATGGATCAGTGCACGAGCACGACCGGCGCGTCGGCGAGATGCAGCACCTTGGTCGCGGTCGAGCCCATGACGAGGTTCGGCAGCGCGCTCATCCCGCGCGTGCCCATGTAGATCATCTGGCAGCCGGACCGGTGCGCGTGGTCCACGATCGTCTCCGCAATCTGGCCGACGAGGATGTGCGGGACGTAGGGGATCCCGCCGGCGTCGAGCAGTCGCCGCGCGGCGGCGAGCATCCGCTCGCCCTCCTCCTGGTAATAGCGCTCGATCATCTCGCGGCTCACGACGAGGTCGGCGAATCCCACGGTCGGCACCGGAAGGTGCACCGCGACGAGCTCGACCGCCGGCCGCTCCTTGTACCAGCCGGCGGTCTCGATCAGCTTGCGCGTGGCGCGAACCGCGCTCTCCGAACCGTCCACCGCCAACAGGATCTTCAGCATCCGGCCTCCTCCGCAGGTTGCAGCGCAACGGTATTCTCGCCGACCCGCCGGCGATTGCGGAAGCTCAGGCGGGCGCGCTACCTCCCTCGCCCCATCGCAACGCGAGCCTCCCGTCAGGGCGCAACTCTACCTGCGTTCCGAGCGCGCGACCTTCGCGGCTCAGCAGCTCCGCGAGGACGCGGGCATCCTCCTCCCGCGCGCGGTTCGCGCGGAAATGGCGGATCTGCATCGGTGCGAGGGTGAGCTGCATCAGCCGCCCGGTGGCCGGGTCCAGGACCGGAAAGTACATCAGCGCCAGCTCGGGGCGGAACGACTCGTGCCCGCGGATCCCCTCGTAGTCGTTGAGGAAGTCGCCGCAGCCGTACAGGATGAGGCGGTCGCGGTAGACCTCGATGCCCTTCGGGTGATGCGACGAGTGGCCGTGCAGCACGTCGACCCCGGCGTCGACGAGCGCGCGCGCGAAGCTGCGCTGCGCAGTGGGGATCGCGTAGCCCCAGTTTCCTCCCCAATGGATCGACAGCAGGACGATGTCGCCCGCCCGCTTCGCGGCACCAATCTGGGCCGCGATCCGCGCCACCGATTTCCCGGAAAGGTCGTCGAGAAAGTTGACCCCCGCGCGGGCCGCATCCGCCGCCCACTCCGGCGGGACGCCGGAGCTCTCCATCGCCAACGCAAAGACGAGCACCCGCCCCCTGCCGGGCAGCTCGATCGCGGCCGGCGCCGCGGCCGCGGCGGCGCTGTGGCCCGCGCCGGCGGTGCGCAGGCCAGCATCGTGCAGCGCGCGGAGCGTCTCCGCCAGCCCGCGGTAACCCCAGTCGAGCACGTGGTTGTTGGCGAGCACGCAGCAGTCGATCCGCGCCGCCGACAGGCAGCCGAGGTTCGCCGGACTCATCCGGTAGTGGATGCCCTTGTCCGGCCAGGCGTCCTCCGCGACGGTAACGGCGGTCTCGAGGTTGACGATCCGCGCGTCGGGCCGGGCGCGTTCGAGCTCGGCGAGCGCGTCGCCCCAGATGTAGGCGAACTCGACCGGCCGCCCGATCGGCCCGGTCGCACGCTCGGCGATGTCCACGTAGCCGAGCGCCGACCGCATGTAAGGCTCGTAGAGGTGCGGCGGGACCGGGTGGGGAAGGATCTGGTCGATGCCGCGCCCGGTCATGACGTCGCCGCAGAGGAAGAGCTGCAAAGCGGGCCCGGCCGGCGCCACGGGCGATGTCATCCCTTGACCTCAATCAACCGTCAGCCGCGAGTCTCGCCTATCGTCGGTGAACAGCACCAGCGAGAGCGAGACCTGCCATGACCCAGGCGATCCCCGAGACACCCCCCGAGTACGACCGGACGCGGATCATCGAGCGCCCGGACGGCTTTTACTGGCAGGCGCAGGACGGCGGGAAGGACTACGGCCCGTTCGCGACGCTGCTCGAGGCCGTTCAGGACATGCAGTACAGCGACGAGCCTTCCTCCTACGAGCCCGGCGAGACGCTCGCCGAGGCGGAAGCCGACATCGGCATCGCGGAGTGGACTGATCCCGATACCGGTCTCCCGGCCGAGGAGGATCGGCCGCGGACCGAAGAGCATTGACTCCCCTGCCATGGACGCCGTCAGACAATACATCCGGGAGAACGTCTTCGGCCGGTGTGGCCAGGCAGTGAGCCGCCTGGCGGAGAGCGGGCTCATCCCGCGGCCGGAGATGGCGACGAGCGAGCACGAGGTGCACGAGTGGTGGCTCGTCTCGGCCGACCTGGCGGCGAAGCTGCGCGCCGAACGCTGCCCGGTGCTCCAGTTCTGCGAGCTCAACATGTGGGGCCGTGAGGCAACCGGCACCGCGCTCGAGGACGACGAGGACCTGCTCGCCGCGATCGAGCCGGCCCCGGCGCGGCCCGCGCCGGCGCGCCACCGGCGCGTGCGCCCGCGCACGACCCGCAGACGCCGCTGATCGGGACCGCCGCCGGAGACGCAGACGTGAACGGGATCGCGAACGTGCTGCTCGGGCTCGGCGCGGTCATCCTCGCCCTCGACCTGCTGGTGCTGCGCCTGATGCTGCGCAAGCGGCCCGGCCATCGTCTGGTCCTCGCCGGCACGGCCTGTCTCGTCGCGGCGCTGCTCCTCCTCTGGCTCCTGCCGCCGCGGCCGGCGGGCTGATCTTCTCGAGCGGTGTCGAGCGCCTCCGCGCGGAGGCCGGTACGATTGCGCGCCATGGGGGCGATCAGCAAGGGGAAGCCGCGGACGAAGCGGGATCGACGCGCGCGGAAGACGACGATCGCCCGCCGCGTGCCGAGGGCGACGGCGGCACCACCGGAACCGGAACCGCGTGCGTCAAAGCCCGATGGCCGCATTACCCGCGCACAGCTTCGCGCGAAGCTGACCGCGATCCTGCGCGGCTTCGTTCCCGATTTCGATCCGAAGACGCTGAAGCCCGATGCGAGCCTGAGGCAGGCGCTCGCGGCCGATTCGATGGACGTCCTGAATCTCGTGGTCGCGATTCACGACCAGCTCGGCGTCGACATCCCGGAGGAGGATTACGGGAAAATCGACACCCTCGACGGCTGTCTCGACTACCTCGCGGCAGCGATCGCCGCGCATCCTGCCGGGCGACCCCGCCCCTCTGCGCTCTGACGCCGTCGCGCCAGCCGCAGCCGGCGCGACGGACCGGCCGTCACTTCACCGCGAGCTTCTTCGCCGCGGACGTGGCCTTCTTCGGCAGCGTGAGCTCGAGGATGCCGTCGGTGTACTTGGCGGTCGCCTCGGCCTGGTCGACGTCGTTGCCGAGCGAGAAGCTGCGGAGCATCGAGCCGTAGTAGCGCTCGCTGCGGATCACCTTGCCCTTCTCCTCGACCTTCTTCTCGCGCTTCGACTCGGCGGAGATCGTGACCATGTTGCCGTCGATCTGCACGTCGATGTCTTCCTTCTTGACGCCCGGGATCTCGGCCTTGACGAGGTAGGACTTGTCGTTCTCCTCGACGTCGACCTTGATCTCCGGCGCCACTGCCTCGCCCTCCCAGCGCACCGGCCGCCACATGCGCCGGAACATGTCGTCGAACACGTCGCTGAAGGGGTCGAAACGGGTGATGTTTGCCATGATCAAAACCTCCTGTCGGTACAAATGGCAACAAAAGTCTATGCCTTCCCGGGTCGGGGCGGTTGATGAAAGTCAAGCCGTCGCCCGTGGCGACCGCATGGCCGGGCGTGGCCGCCGATTGACTGCGGTCAACCGGAAGCGGTGAAGATTGGCGTGAAATAAATATGTCATGCCGTGGGACGAAGATCGCTACCCCGCGTCGATGAGCCACCTCCCGGAGCGGGTGCGCCGCAAAGCGATCGAGATCGCGAACGCGCTCCTCGAGGAGGGATACGACGAGGGAAAGGCCATCCGCATCGCGATCGCGAAGGCGAAGGAGTGGGCGGCGCGCCATCCGGCCGGATACGAGCCGTGACCGGCCGCTGGGAGCACTTCCCGCATGGCGCGGACATCGGCGTGCGCGGCCGCGGCACGACCAAGGCGGAGGCGTTCGAGCAGGCCGCGCTCGCGATGACCGCGGTCGTCGCCGACCCGGCGATGGTCACGCCGCGCGACGCAATCGCGATCCGTTGCGAGGCGCCCGACGATGAACTGCTGTTCGCAGAGTGGCTGAACGCCTTGATCTACGAGATGTCAACCCGGAAGATGCTGTTCAGCCGCTTCGCGGTGCGTTTCGACGGTCCGCTGCTCACCGGCGAAGCGTGGGGCGAAACGGTCGACGTCACGCGCCACTGTCCCGCAGTGGAGGTCAAGGGCGCGACGTACACCGAGCTCCGCGTCGCGTGCGACGCCGACGGATGGGTGGCGCAGACGGTGGTCGACGTATAGGACCATGGACCTCAATCTCCTCAAGCGGCGCTCCGAGTACGAGTGGGAGATCCCGCAGCACGCAGCGATGCGGGTGCCGGCGGTGATCTACGCGAGCGAGCCGCTGATCCGCGAGATGGACCACAAGGTCTACGAGCAGGCGGTCAACGTCGCGATGCTGCCCGGAATCGTCAAGGCGTCCTACGCGATGCCGGACGCGCACTGGGGCTACGGCTTCCCGATCGGCGGCGTGGCGGCGTTCGACCCCGGCGCCGGCGGCGTGGTGTCGGCCGGCGGGGTCGGCTTCGACATCTCGTGCGGCGTGCGCTGCCTGCACACCGGCCTCGCGCGCGCCGACATCGTCGCGGCGCAGAAGACGCTCGCCGACGCGCTGTACCACCGCATCCCGGCCGGCGTGGGCTCGACCGGCGCGATCCGCCTCGGCGCCGAGGAGATGGACGCGATGCTCGCGGGCGGCGCGCAGTGGGCGGTCGACCGCGGCTGGGGCGAGCGCGCCGACCTCGAGCGCGTCGAGGAGCACGGGCGGATGTTGCACGCGAAGCCGGGCGAGGTGTCGCCGCAGGCGAAGAAGCGCCAGCGCGACGAGATGGGCACGCTCGGCAGCGGCAACCACTACCTCGAAGTGCAGGAGGTGACCGCCGTCTACGACGAGGCGATCGCGCAGGCCTTCGGGCTGGCGGCGGGCGACATCGTCGTCATGATCCACTGCGGCTCGCGCGGCCTCGGGCACCAGATCGGCACCGATTTCCTCAGGCGGATGGCGATTGCCGCGGCGGGCTACGGCATCGCCCTCCCCGACCGCGAGCTCGCCTGCGCGCCGATCGAGTCGGACGTCGGCGAGGCGTACCTCGGCGCGATGCGCGCGGCGATCAACTGCGCGCTCGCGAACCGCCAGATCCTGACGCACCTCGTCCGCCAGGTGTTCCGCGACGTGCTGCCGCGGGCGCGGCTCCCGCTCCTCTACGACGTCTCGCACAACACCTGCAAGGTCGAGGAGCACCGGGCGGACGGCGGAGTGCGCCGGCTCTACGTCCACCGCAAGGGCGCGACGCGCGCGTTCGGGCCGGGTCACCCGGACGTCCCCGAGCCGCTGCGCGCGGTCGGCCAGCCGGTGCTGATCGGCGGCTCGATGGGCACCGGCTCATACGTGCTCGCCGGCACGAAGGAATCCGAGGCGCTCGCGTTCAGCTCGGCGTGCCACGGTGCCGGCCGGGCGATGAGCCGCCACCAGGCGCTGCGCACCTGGCAGGGGCGGCAGGTGATCGACGAGCTCGCCGGGCGCGGGATCCTGATCCGCAGCCCGTCCGGGCGCGGCGTCGCCGAGGAAGCACCGGGCGCCTACAAGGACGTCGCAGCGGTGGTGGACGCTGCGGACGCGGCGGGCCTCGCACGCAAGGTGGCGCGCGTCGAGCCGCTCGTCTGCATCAAAGGCTAGCTCGCCGGCACCTTGCGGCGACGTGCGAGCAACGCGCGCAGCTCCTTCAGCGGGCGGGTGTTCGCCACATCGCGCGCTTCGAGCCACCCCCGCCGGGCCTGGCCGATCCCGAACCGGAGATCGTCGAAGTCGTGCACCGAATGCCCGTCGCTCGCTACGCACACCAGCGCGCCTTCGTCCTTCGCCATGCGGCAATGGACGTCGGTCAGGTCGAGCCGGGAGGGCTGCGAATTGACCTCGAGCAGCACGCCGCGCTCGCGTGCCCGCCGGACGATCCGCGCCATGTCGACGTCGTAGGGCTCCCGCTCCTCGAGCAGCCGGCCGGTCGGGTGCGCGAGGACGTTGACGAGCGGGTGGTCGAGCGCCTTGAGGATGCGCGCCGTCTGCCGCGCCCGCGGCAGATCGAACCGGCCGTGGACCGCGGCGACGACGATGTCGAGCTTCCCGAGCACCGAGTCGGGGAGGTCGAGCGCGCCGTCGTCGAGGATATCGACCTCCGTGCCCTTGAGCAGGGTGATGCCTTCCAGCTCGCCGTTCAGGCGGTCGATCTCGCCGATCTGCTTGGCGAGCCGCGTCGCATCGAGGCCGCGCGCAACGCGCTGGCTCCGGGAGTGGTCGGTGATCGCGAGATAGGCAAACCCGCGCGCCTTCGCGGCGAGCGCCATGTCGCGCACGGTGTCGTGGCCGTCGCTAGCCTTGGTGTGCGCGTGTAGGTCGCCCCTGAGGTCACCCAGCTCCACCAGCTTCGGCAGCTCGCCCCGCGCCGCGGCCTCGAGCTCCCCGCGATCCTCGCGCAGCTCGGGCGGGATCCACGGCAGCCCGACTGCGGCGTACACCGACTCCTCGGTCGCGCCCGCGATGCGCCGGTTTCCGCGGAACACGCCGTACTCGCTGACCTTCAGGCCCTTCCGCTGGGCCATGCGGCGGACCGCCACGTTGTGCGCCTTGGAGCCGGTGAAGTAGTGGAGCGCGGCGCCGAAGCTCCCGGGATCGACCACGCGCAGGTCCACCTGGATGCCGCTGCGCAGCACGACGCTCGCCCGGGTGTCGCCCTTCGCCAGCGTCTCCGCGACCTCCGGGTAACCGGTGAAGCGGGTCATCACCGCGTCGGCCGCTTTCGCGGTCACCAGGATGTCGAGATCGCCGACGGTATCGCGCATGCGCCGGTAGCTGCCGGCGACCTCGACCCGGTCGACGCCGCGGACACCGCGCAGATGGTCGGCGAAAGGCAGCGCGTACTGCGCAGCGACGGCTAGCCGGAAGCGCCGCGCCTTCGACAGCTGCCGCTTCACCGCGTCGGCGATCTGGGTCTCGCGCGCCGCGCCGAAGCCCTTCAGCTCGCGGATGCGGCCCTGTTCCGCGGCCCGCAGAAGCTGGGGCAGCGTCTTCACTTCGAGATCGCTGTAGAGCGCCTTGACGCGCTTCGGCCCGAGGCCGGGCACGCGCAGGAGCTCGGTCACGCCGGCCGGCAGCTCCTTCCGCAGGCGCACGAGCAGGCTGCAGGTCCCGGTCTGGACGATCTCCCCGATCTTGGCCGCCAGGTCTTCACCGATGCCGGGAAGCTTGGGCAGGGGCTTCCC
>Ga0335084_10006876_pt1 | contig 11312 bp, 11 predicted proteins | sample Lox_Sample_44_FD_206721 | JGI IMG/M metagenome (GOLD analysis project Ga0335084, IMG submission 206721) | Soil microbial communities from Loxahatchee National Wildlife Refuge, Florida, United States - Lox_Sample_4.4 | ecosystem: Environmental > Terrestrial > Soil > Wetlands | place: USA...
CAGTCGCGATTCACCGCGATGCCGCCGGCCTCCAGGCGCGTCATATCGAGCACCTTGGCGACCAGCGCGTTCACCTGCTGCGCCTGCTCGTAGATGCTGCGCGCGAGCGCGGCCCGCTCTTCGGCGCCGAGCCGCTCGCCGCGCTCGGCGAGGCTCGAGGAGGCGCCCGCGATCACGGCGAGCGGCGTACGCAGGTCGTGCGAGATCGAGGCGAGCAGCGCGTTCCTCAACCCCTCGGTCTCGGCGTCGATGCGCGCGCGCTGCGCGCGCTCGGCGAACTGCGCGCGTTCCAGCGCCAGCGCGATCTGCCCGGCGAAGGTCTCGAGCAGGTGGTACTGCTCGGGCAGGAGCACCCGGCGCGGATTCGCCGGTAGCACGCCGAGCACGCCGAGCACGCCCTGCGAGCCCTTGAGCGGCAGGTAGAGCGCCTCGGTCCCGGGCAGCGTGTCGGTGCCCAGCCCTGCAGCGCTTCCGTGGTCGAGCACCCATTGCGCGATGCCGAGGTCGGCGCCGTGCAGCGAGCCGGCGATGCTCTCGCCCTGCGGATAGTGCAGGCGGCCGCCCGCGTCGGGCAGCAGCACCACCACCTGGCTGTCGAATACTTCGCTCACCTGGCGCACGGCCACGCGCGCCATGCTGTCCTGCCCGCGCGTTGCGGCGAGCTGGCGGCTCATCGCGTAGAGCACGGCGGTGCGCCGCTCGCGGTGCCCGGCGACGCGCGCCTGCAGGCGCACGCTGGCCGTGAGGCCGGAGATCACCAGCCCTACCGTCAGCATGATGCCGAAGGTGAGCAGGTACTGGACGTCACTCACGGCGAAGGTGAGCTGCGGCGGCACGAAGAAGAAGTCGAATGCGGCGACCGACAGCACCGAGGTCGCGACCGCGGGCCCGCGGCCGTAGCGCGCGGCGAGCACCACGACGGCGAGCAGGTACACCATGGCGATGTTCACCAGCTCGAAGGCGGGCGACATGGCCATGCCGAGCAGCGTGCAGGCTGCCGTGGCGGTCACCGCCCAGGCGTAGCCGGGCCAGCGCCGCTTCTCGCTTGCGGGCGGCGCGCCAAAGTAGGCCTGGCTGCGCGCGAGGAACGGCATGCGCCCCGCGGCAGCCTCGTCCGCGCCGCCGACCACGTGCAGGTCGATGCCCCTGGTCTTGGCGAGCAGCTCGCCGTAGGTCGAGGGCCGGAACAGGCGGCGCCACAGCGCGCGCCGCGGCCGCCCGATGAGGATGCGCGTGACATTGCGCGTGGCTGCGTAGTTGGCGATTTCCTCGCCCGCGGAGGAGCCGCCGAGGGTCACCGTCTCGGCGCCGAGCGACTCGGCGAGCCGCAGCACTGCGATCCGGCGGTTCCGCTCCGACTCGGGCAGGCGCAGCAGGTCGGGGGTCTCCACGTACACCGCGATCCACGGCGCGTGCAGGGCTGTCGCCATGCGCTTGGCGGCGCGCACCAGGCGCTGGGCGTCCTCGTAGGGGCCGAGCGCCACCAGGATGCACTCGCCCGCCGCCCAGGTGGCGCGGATGTCGTGGCCCTCGCGGTACTCGCGCATCGCCGCGTCCACTCGGTCGGCGGTGGTGCGCAGCGCGAGCTCGCGCAGCGCAATCAGGTTGCCCTTGCGAAAGAAGCTGTCGATTGCGCGCCGCGCCTGCTCGGGGATGTACACCTTGCCGGCCTGCAGCCGCTCGAGCAGCTCATCGGGCGTGATGTCCACCAGCTCCACCTCGTGCGCGGTCTCGAACACGATGTCCGGGACCGTTTCCTGCATGCGCACGCCGGTGATGCCGGCAACGATGTCGTTCAGGCTCTCGATGTGCTGCACGTTGACCGTGGTGAACACGTCGATGCCGGCATCGAGCGCCTCCTCGATGTCCTGCCAGCGCTTGGCGTGGCGCGGCGGCGGCTCGGCCTCCACCGGATTGGAATGCGCGAGCTCGTCCACCAGCAGCAGCGCGGGCTTGCGCGCGAGCGCGGCGTCGAGGTCGAACTCGCGCAGCGTCGCGCCGCGGTAGGCCACCTTCAGGTAGGGGAGCTGCTCCAGTCCCTCGAGCAGGGCCTCGGTCTCGGCGCGGCCGTGCGGCTCGACGTAGCCGACCACCACGTCCTCGCCCGCGGCCTTGCGCCGGCGCGCCTCCTCGAGCATGCCGTAGGTCTTGCCCACCCCGGCGGTGGCGCCGAAGAAGATCTTGAGCTTGCCGCGCTGCGCCTGGGCTTCCTCGCGCTGCACGCGCGCGAGGAGGGCGTCCGGGTCGGGGCGTGCTTCGCTCATGCGCCAAATCTAGCGCATTGCGCCGCCCCGCGCTTCCGCGTCAGAAGCTCTTGCCGATGGAGAGCACGACCGTGCCCTTGCCGACGTCTTTGGTCTTCGGACTCGCCGAATTGCCGTTGGACAGCGTGTACCAGTTCGAATCGGCATCGGTGTCGATGTAGGCCGCACCAAGCAGCCAGCCGCTGGCGTCGTAGGTCAGGCCGATCTTGTAGTCGCTGTACTCGAGCGGGCTGCAGTTCTTGATCGACTGGTTGCCGTAGTGGCCGACGACGGTCAGCTTCGGTCTGATTTCGTAGCTCGCCGTGACGTCCAGATACCCGGAGCCCTTGGAGTCGGACCCGGTGCAGGCGCTGGTGGTGGTCGAGTTAGCGCCGAAGTAATCTGTCGTAGTCATGGAATACTTGGCACTGATCCATTTCCAGCTGACGGCCAGATAGCCCTCGAGCGTGTCGTACTTGGTGTTGGTGCCGCCGATCATTGCGCTCGGGTAGTAGTACTGCAGCAGGCCGATGTCGAAGCCGAAGTCGCCGAACGCCTTCTTGAAGCCGCCGTAGAAGTCCATCTCGATGCCGGCGCCGCCGTTGTAGCTATTCCCGCTCACGTTCGAGTCCCAGTTGCCGAGGTAGAAGCCGCTCGCGTGCGAGTAGTCGATGCCGCCCTGGATGGCGGGCTGGCCGAAGGTCTGCGAAATGCCACGGAACCTGTAGTCGCTCACGATCGCCATGTTGCCGGTGAGGGTGTGCGGGGATTGCGGGGCAGCGGCGGCCTGGGCCAGCGCCGTAAGCGGACTAACGAGCGCTGCTGCGATGACGAGGAAGAGCGCGGTCTTGCGCATGGTCTGCTCCTTGATGGAAAGGTTGGTTGCCTGGAATCGGGCCGGGCAGCACCCGGTACGGCGCCCGGCTGCGCCTCCGGCGTTCGGCTTCGCAGTCCGGGCCGCAGGTCAGTTGGCGCCCGTAGGCGAACTCGGCGCGCGGTGCCGGCACCGCGTGCGCGATGCCGCAAACGGGGCAGCGGTGCGGCGTCGGGATCAGAACAACCTCTCGGCCAGCCGCGCGAGGCGTTGCGCGCGTTCTTCAGGCTGGTCCGGCGCGAGCTGCTGCCCGCCGCGCACGACCCCCTCGATCGCGTGCGGCGCGACCAGCGTCACCTCGGCGCCCGGCAGCACGATCAGGGCCGCCGCCAGTGTGAGCGTCATTGCGCCGTGCGAGCGGATGCAGACGTGGGGGTGTGCCGATTCCTGCGCGATCTGTTTGCTCAGGGCCGTCACGCCTGCAATGCCCGCCGCGTAGCGAGTGGCTGCGGCGTTGCTTCCGGTCGGCCGCGCGGCGACCACGAGCGCACCGTCTTCGGCGATATCAACGCCGTAGTAGCGCTCTTTGGCGACTTGCGAGGAGGTCCTCATGACATCCGCACGAAGGCAAGCACGCGCAGCAGGGCCGGCAGCGTCAGCGCTGCGAAGAGCAGCACTGCGCCGAAGAGATACGTGGAAATGCCCAGCTCTTCGGTTTCGCGCTTCGAGGTGACGCGCTCGCGAACCGGGCTTTCGGTCGAGGATAGGACGTTCATGACTTCTCCTTTCGCGGCGGGATTGCGCGCCGCACAAGGAGCAATCTAGGCTCGACCGCGTCAGGATTTCGTAAATACCGGCCCGCCGCGCGTAAGGGCGGCGTAAAGAAATGCCGCCAACGCTCAGTGGCTTGCAGCGTCCAGCGCCAAGTTGAGGCTCTTGACGTTGACGCGCGCCTCGCCGAGCAAGGCGAATGTGCGCCCCTCGGTGTGCGCGGCGACCAGCTCGCGGACATTCGCCTCGTCGAGCTTGCGCAGGCGCGCGACGCGCGGCACCTGGTACTCGGCGGCCTGCGGGCTGATGTGCGGGTCGAGGCCGCTCCCCGAGGCGGTCACGAGGTCCGCCGGCACCGGGCGCGTGTTGCCGGGATCGGCTTCGCGCAGCGCCTTCACGCGCTCCGCTACCGCTTCGGCGAGCGCCTTGTTGGTCGGGCCCTGGTTCGAGCCCGAGGAGGCGGCGCCGTTGTACGGCTGGGGCGAAGTCGCGGATGGCCGGCTCCAGAAGTATTTCGGGTCGCTGAAAGGCTGGCCGATCAGCATCGGGTCGCCGCCGGCCTGCAGCGGAAAGAGCTGCGCGAAGGCAGTGACCGCGAGTGGATATACGACCCCGGTCAATACCGTGAGGGCGAGGAAGGCGAGCAGGGCGGGACGGATTTCCTTGAGCATGGCGGGTTCCTCAGGCAAGGCGCAACGCGACCAGAATCAGGTCGATCAGCTTGATGCCGACGAAGGGCACAACGATGCCGCCCAGGCCGTAAATGAGCAGATTCCTGCGCAGCAACGCCTGGGCTCCGACCGCGCGGTAGGACACGCCCTTCAGGGCGAGCGGAATCAGCGCGATGATGATGAGGGCGTTAAAGATCACCGCCGACAAGATTGCCGAGGAGGGCGTCGCAAGCTGCATCACGTTGAGGGCGTTCAACTGCGGATATGTGCTGGCGAATGCTGCCGGGATGATGGCGAAGTACTTGGCGATGTCGTTGGCGATCGAGAAGGTGGTGAGCGAGCCGCGCGTGATGAGGAGCTGCTTGCCGATCTCCACGACCTCGATGAGCTTCGTGGGGTTGGAGTCGAGGTCCACCATGTTGCCGGCTTCCTTGGCGGCCTGCGTGCCGGCGTTCATCGCCACCGCGACGTCGGCCTGCGCGAGTGCGGGCGCGTCGTTGGTGCCGTCGCCGCACATCGCCACCAGGCGCCCGCCCTCCTGGTGGCCGCGGATGAGCTTGAGCTTCGCTTCGGGTGTAGCCTCCGCGAGGAAGTCGTCCACTCCGGCTTCGGCGGCGATTGCCGCGGCAGTGAGCCGATTGTCGCCGGTGATCATCACAGTGTGGATGCCCATGCGGCGCAGCTCGGCGAAGCGCTCCTTGATGCCGCCCTTGACGATGTCCTTGAGCTCGATCACGCCGAGCACGCGCGCCTTGCCGGCAACGCTTTCGGCCACGACCAGCGGGGTGGCGCCGCGGCGCGGCCCCGGGTCGACCCAGGTGCGCACCTCGGTCGGCGCACCTTTGCGGATCTGCCGACCGCCAAGGTCGATCCCGCTCATCCGCGTGTACGCCGAGAACGCCACCAGCGTCGCGCCCAGCGACTTCAGGTCCCGTTCGCGCAAATTGTATTTCTGCTTCGCGAACACCACGATGGAGCGCCCCTCCGGCGTCTCGTCGGCGAGCGAGGCGAGCTGAGCGGCGTCGGCGAGTTCCTCGGTCCGCACACCCGAGGCGTGGGCAAACATCGACGCCTGCCGGTTGCCCAGCGTAATGGTGCCGGTCTTGTCGAGCAACAGCACGTCGACGTCGCCGGCGGCCTCGACGGCGCGGCCCGAGGTGGCGATGACGTTGGCACGGATCATGCGGTCCATGCCGGCGATGCCGATCGCCGACAGCAGCCCGCCGATGGTCGTCGGAATCAGGCACACCAGCAGCGCCACCAGTACGGTGATCGAGACCGGCTCGCCCTGGCCCGCAGCCTTGACCGCGTAGAGCGAGAACGGCAGCAGTGTCGCGCAGGCGAGCAGGAAGATGAGCGTGAACTTGGCAAGCAGGATCGACAGCGCGATCTCGTTCGGCGTCCGCTGGCGCTTCGCGCCCTCGACCAGGGCGATCATGCGGTCGAGGAACGTCTCGCCCGGGTTGGCGGTGACGCGCACCACCAGCCAGTCGGAGAGCACGGTCGTACCGCCCGTGACGGAGGAGCGGTCACCGCCTGACTCGCGCACCACGGGGGCGGATTCGCCGGTGATCGCCGCCTCGTTGACCGTCGCCGCGCCGTCGATCACTTCGCCATCGGCCGGGATCAGGTCGCCCGCCTCCACCAGCACGATGTTGCCCTTGCGCAGCGTCGAGCCGGCGACCTTGGACCAGGCTTCGCGCTTCGCGGGGTCGGCCAGCTTCTTCGCCATGACGTCGCGGCGCGTGCCGCGCAGCGCGGCGGCCTGCGCCTTGCCGCGCCCTTCGGCAACGCTCTCGGCAAAGTTCGCGAACACGACTGTGAACCACAGCCACAGCGTCACGTGCAGGATAAAGCCCGCGGTTTCCTTGCCGGTTCCGCCGAAGAATGCGTTCTGTATCCACAGCAGCGTCGTGAGCAGGCTGCCAACCAGGACCACGAACATCACCGGGTTCTTCCATTGCACCCGCGGATCGAGCTTGGCGAAGGAGTCGAGCGCGGCGCGCTGCAGTATCGGAGCGCTAAGGGTCTTCAGGGCGTGGCTAGGCGAGGTCATGTTACTTGCTCCAGAGTTGCAGGTGTTCGACGATCGGCCCGAGCGCGAGCCCCGGCACGAAGGTCAGCGCGCCGATCACGAGCACGGTGCCGACCAGGAAGCCGATGAACAGCGGCGTGTGCGTGGGCAGCGTGCCCGCGCCCGCCGGCACCAATTTCTTGCGTGCAAGGCTGCCCGCCATTGCCAGGACTGGCACGATGATCCAGTAGCGCGAGGTCCACATCGCAATGCCAAGCGCAGTGTTATAGAAGGGCGTGTTCGCGCCCAGCCCGGCGAAGGCGCTGCCGTTGTTGTTGCTGGCCGAGGAGAAGCCGTAAAGCACCTCGGAGAAACCGTGCGCGCCCGGGTTGGCCATGCCGGCGACGCCCGGCTCAATCACCACCGCCACGGCGGTGCCGATCAGGGCCGCAAAGAAGGGGAACAGCACGGCGAGCGAGGCCATCTTCACCTCGTAGGCCTCGATCTTCTTGCCTACGTATTCCGGGGTGCGTCCGACCATCAGCCCGGCGATGAACACCGCGACGATGGCGAAGACGATCATGCCGTAGAGCCCCGAGCCGACGCCGCCGAACACGATTTCGCCCAGTTGCATCAGCACCATCGGCACCAGGCCGCCAAGCGGCGTGAACGAGTCGTGCATCGAGTTCACCGAGCCGTTGGAGGCGGAGGTAGTGGCCGTCGCCCAGAGCGCCGAGTTGGTGACGCCGAAGCGAACCTCTTTTCCTTCCATGTTGCCGAGCGGCTGCTCGACACCCAGCTTGGCGAGGATTGGGTTGCCGGCCTGCTCGGAAATGACACAAACGGCAAGGAAGCCTGCGAACAGGATCGCCATGGCGGCCATCAGCGCCCAGCCCTGGCGCGTGTCGCCGATCATGCGGCCGAAGGTGTAGCAGAGCGCGGCGCCGATCAGCAGGATCGACAGCATCTCGAGGAAGTTGGCGAGCGGGGTCGGGTTCTCGAAGGGGTGCGCGGAGTTGACGTTGAAGAAGCCGCCGCCGTTGGTGCCAAGCTGCTTGATGGCGATCTGGGAGGCGGCGGGCCCGAGCGGGAGGGTCTGCTCCTTCGTCGTCGCCTTCTCCATCACCGGCTTGCCTTCCTTGTCCATGAGCGGCTTGCCGTCCGGGCCGTTCTTCGGCTGCTCGAACTCCAGGGGCGCCTGCACGAGGTCCACCGTCTTGTACGGCTGAAAGGTCTGCACCACGCCCTGCGTCACGAGCGCGCAGGAAAGCAGGATCGATAGCGGCAGCAGGATGTAGACGGTCGAGCGCGTCAGGTCCGCCCAGAAGTTGCCGATGCCGCTCGCCTGCTTGCGCGCGAAGCCGCGCGTCAGCGCGATCAGCACTGCCATGCCCGTCGCCGCTGACAGGAAGTTCTGGACGCCCAGCCCCAGCATCTGGCTGAGGTAGCTCATGGTCGACTCGCCGCCGTAGCCCTGCCAGTTGGTGTTGGTAACGAAGCTCACCGCCGTGTTGAAGGACGAGTCCGCCGACACGGCACTCATCTTCTGCGGATTGAGCGGCAGCACATCCTGCAGCCGCTGCAGGCCGTAGACGGCGACGAAGCCGAACAGGTTGAACCAGAGCACGCCCCAGAGATAGCGCTTCCAGTCCATGTCCTCCTCGGGCTTCACGCCCGACACCCGGTAGGTCAGCCGCTCGATCCAGCCGAGCACGGGGGAGAGAAACGTGCGCTTGCCTTCGTAGACGTTCGCCATGTACAGGCCGAGCGGCTTCGCAAGCGCGAGCAGCACGATGATGTACAGGGCGCATTGCAGAAACGCGTTCATCTAGAAGTCCTCCGCGTTCAGCAGGGCGTAGACGAGGTAGACGCCCAGCGCGACGGCCAGGACCAGACCCAACCACATGAATCCGGTCATGATTTCTTCTCCATCACGCGGGCGCACAGCAAGCCGAGGCCCAACGTCAGGCCGAACAGCGCCGCCGTGAGCAAGAGGAAGGTCAGGTCCATACAAGCCTCCGTAGGGGAATTGGCCGAAGCAGTCTGGTCCGGCCAATTGCGTCGATATTGACGCGCGTCAATTGGTGGTCTTGCGCCGCTTGAGGCGGGCAAGCAGCATGCCGAGGCCGAAGGCACCGGCGACAATGAGGAAGATCAGTTCCATCGCCATCCTGCAAATCGTTTGCCAGGACGGCACTCTAGGATTGCCGGCGTAAAGACGGCGTTAATTCAGAAAATCGGGGTCAGACCCCAATTTCCGCGAAATTGGGGTCTGACCCCGATTAAAGCCAGGCGTGGATGGCCCTGAGCAGGGTGTCGCTCGCCTCGTCGAGCGGGTCGCAGGTGAAGGTGGCGCCGAACTCCTGCAGCCAGGCGCGCTTGGCATCCCCGGCCACCGTGGCGACGATGGCGATGCGCGGATTGAGCGCACGCGCCGCCGCGCAGATGCGTATCTTCTCCATGAGCGATGGATTGGTGACCACGACCATCTTCGCGTCCGCGAGGCCCGCCGCGCGCAGCACTTCGGGCTGGGCCGGATCGCCGTAGACCGCGCCGACGCCGCGCTGGCAACAGCAGCGGCTGCTGGACCACGAAAAGGAAATTGCGCCGCCTGCGGGCCGTAGCGCGACTGGCCCACCACCAGCCCGCCGAGGAATGCGCGCAGCGCCACGGAGCGGTTGAAGACGACTGCGGCGAGCAGGGCGATGCCGAGCGCGACGACAAAGACGCTCAACGCGAAGAGCTCGGTGGCGCGCGTCTTCGCGACGCGCTCCATGGCCGTCGCGGCCGTCCAGGCGCCCCTGCTCTACGAGCATGCGCATCAGCACCACAGTGCTCGCCACCGCGAGCGCCATGCCGAAGACCAGGCCGCCCCGCCAGCGTGACGATGATTGAAAGCTCGTGCATCGCCCGTTTACCACACGGGCGCGAGCGGTCAGGCGGCGCCGTCAGTGACCATAGAGGTAGTCCGGCAGCCACAGGCTCATCCCGGGCCACAGGTACATCACGATCATGCAGAGGATCACGATCAGCATGTAGGGCATCATGCCGGCGAAGATCTGGTTGAGCGTGACATGCGGTGGCGCCACGCCCTTCAGGTAGAACGCCGACATCGCCACTGGCGGCGAGAGGAACGCCGCCTGCAGGTTGACGAACACCAGCGTGCCCCAGAGGATCGGGTCGATGCCGAAATGCGGCAGCATCGGCAGGAAGATCGGCACGAAGATCACGATGATCTCGGTCCATTCCAGCGGCCAGCCGAGCAGGAAGATGATGGCCTGCGACAGGATCATGAATTGCACCGGCGTCAGCTGCATGCCGAGCACCCACTGCTCCAGCAGCTGCTGGCCGCCGTGCAACGCGAACACCGCCGAGAACAGGCCCGAGCCGAGGAACAGCCAGCCGATCATGGCGGTGGTCTTGGCGGTGAGGAACAGCGCCTCGCGCGTCTTCTTCCAGGTCAGCGTGCGCGCGTGCAGGGCGAGCACGAAGGCGCCGGCGGCGCCCACGCCCGCCGACTCGGTAGCCGTGGTGATGCCGAACAGGATTACCGCCAAGACGAGCAGCGTCAGGACGCCGAGCGGCATGACCGAGCGCGTCAGCAGATCGAGGATCACGAACTGCTCCGCGTCCAGCCGCCGGTAATACCAGGCGAGCAGCAGCAGCATTCCCGCGGTTGCGCCCCAGAACCAGGGGTAGAACTCCGGAGGCGGCGCGCCGGTGTCAGGGGGCGCGCTCTTGGCCGCCTCGTCCTCGGGCGTCTCGATGAGCGCGTTCTCGTCGCCCTCGTCCGGTGCCGCCTGCTGCGCCGCCTGCGCCGTGGCCTGCGCTTCGGCCTGCTTGTGCACCACCACGTACCACCAGGTGGTGCCGAGAAGCGCGCCGGCAAAGGCGAGCGGCACGAGTGCCATCAGCACCTCTTTCCAGCGGCGCGCGCCGATCAGCGCGACGAGCATGTTGCGGCCGCGAAACGGCGCAGTCCACTCGGGCAGCGGCGGATGCAGTTCCGCCTCCGGCAGGCGCGGTGCGATCTTGGGATTGATGATCGCCCAGCCGAGGATATAGAGCAGGTAGAGGAACGCGAGGAAGAATCCCGGCAGCATCGCAGAGGCGTAGAGCTTCACCACCGACTGGCCGGCGATCGCCGCGTAGACGATGATCATCACCGAGGGCGGGATCAGGATTCCGAGGGTTCCCCCCGCAGTGATCACTCCGGAGGCCAGCCGCACGTCGTAGCCCGCGCGCAGCATCGGCTGGAAGGCGATGACCCCCATCAGCACCACGACCGCGCCGACCAGGCCGCTGGCGATGCCCCAGAAGGTGCAGACCATCAGGGTGGCCACGGCGAGCGAGGCCGGCATGCGCCGGAACGCGAGCTGGATGCTGTAGAACATGCGGTCCACCAGCGCCCCGCGCTCCATGACGTAGCCCATCAGCACGAACAGCGGGATCGACAGCAGCGTGTCGTTGGTCATCACGCCGTAGCTGCGCTCGACGAACAGGTCGAACACGCGGTTGTCGATGAGTGCCGCGCCGGGGGCCCAGAAGGCGACCAAGCCGAACAGCAGGCCCAAGCCCATCAGCGTGAACGCGGTAGGAAAGCCCATCATGATCGCGATGACGATGAGCCCGAGCATGACCAGGCCGAGGACCGGGCTGCTCATGGTTTTTCGCCGGCGTTGCGCTGGTGCGCAGCCTCGTCGATCTCGTGCACGCGCTCGATCGCGGAGCGCTTCGCCTTCTCGTCGACATAGGCGCTCGCCGCCAGCTGCTCCTCGACGACATCGATTTCCTCGGCG
>Ga0335084_10006877_pt1 | contig 11310 bp, 13 predicted proteins | sample Lox_Sample_44_FD_206721 | JGI IMG/M metagenome (GOLD analysis project Ga0335084, IMG submission 206721) | Soil microbial communities from Loxahatchee National Wildlife Refuge, Florida, United States - Lox_Sample_4.4 | ecosystem: Environmental > Terrestrial > Soil > Wetlands | place: USA...
GTGACAAGGCGCTGATCTGTTTGTGGGCCGGGTTGGAATCGAACCAACGACCAAGGGATTATGAGTCCCCTGCTCTGACCGACTGAGCTACCGGCCCTGCGTCTAGCTTAGTACAAACAAAAACGGCCGCTTTCGCGGCCGTTTCTTTTGCTGCTTTCCTGCTTATCCCTCTTGGTCGAGGAAGCTCTTGAGCCGCTCGGAGCGCGAGGGATGCCGCAGCTTCCTCAGCGCCTTGGCCTCGATCTGGCGTATGCGCTCGCGCGTGACGTCGAACTGCTTGCCGACCTCCTCCAGCGTGTGGTCGGTCGACATCTCGATGCCGAAGCGCATGCGCAGCACCTTCGCCTCGCGCGGCGTGAGCGTGTCCAGCACTTCCTTGGTCACGTCGCGAAGCGACGCGTAGGTCGCCGCGTCGGACGGCGCCATGGTCGACTGGTCCTCGATGAAATCGCCGAGGTGCGAGTCGTCGTCGTCGCCGATCGGCGTCTCCATGGAAATCGGCTCCTTGGAGATCTTGAGGATCTTGCGGATCTTCTCCTCCGGCATCTCCATCCGCTGCGCGAGCGTCGCCGGGTCGGGCTCCTGCCCGGTCTCCTGCAGGATCTGGCGCGAGATGCGGTTCATCTTGTTGATGGTCTCGATCATGTGCACCGGGATGCGGATGGTGCGCGCCTGGTCGGCGATCGAGCGCGTGATCGCCTGGCGGATCCACCAGGTGGCGTAGGTCGAGAACTTGTAGCCGCGGCGGTATTCGAACTTGTCCACCGCCTTCATCAGGCCGATGTTGCCTTCCTGGATCAGGTCGAGGAACTGCAGGCCGCGGTTGGTGTACTTCTTCGCGATCGAGATCACCAGGCGCAGGTTGGCCTCGGTCATCTCGCGCTTCGCGCGCCGCGCCTTGGCCTCGCCAGTCGACATCTGCTTGTTGATCTCCTTCAGGTCGCGGATCGAGATGCCGATCTTCTGCTGCACGCCCTGGATCTTGGACAGCAGCTCGAGCATCGACGGCTCGAGGCGGCGCAGCGCCTCGGTCCACGGCTGCTCGGCGTTGATCTCGGTGGTCAGCCAGCGCTTGGAGCCCTCGGTGCCGGCGAAGATCTTGATGAAGTGCTGGCGCGGCATCTGCGCCTTCTCCACCGCGATGTCGTGGATCTCGCGCTCGTGGCGGCGGATCTCGTCGACCAGCCCGCGCACGCTGTCGGACAGCCGCTCGACGGTGCGCGCCGTGAAGCGGATGGTCATCAGCTCGTTCGAGATCTGGTCGCGCGCGCGCAGGTAGTCCTTGTCCTTCGAGCCCTTGTTCTCGAGCGCCTTCAGCAGCTTCTCGAACAGGCGGCGGATGCGCGCGAACTTCTCCAGCGCCTCGCCCTTCAGCTTCAACAGGCTCGCCGACTGCGCGGCTTCCGCGGCTTCCTCGTCCTCCTCGCCTTCCTCCTCCTCGATCTGCGCCTCCTCGTCCTCCTGCGACGGGGCGGCCTTCTTCGGGTCGAAGTCGTCCTTGGCGTTCGGGTCGATCAGGCCGTCGACCACCTCGTCGATGCGCAGCTCGTCCTTCTCCACCTTGTCGGCGAGGTCGAGGATCTCGCGCACCGTGGTCGGGCAGGCGCTGATGGCGAGGATCATGTGGCGCAGGCCGTCCTCGATGCGCTTGGCGATCTCGATCTCGCCCTCGCGCGTGAGCAGCTCCACCGAGCCCATCTCGCGCATGTACATGCGCACCGGGTCGGTGGTGCGGCCGAATTCGGAGTCGACCGTGGAAAGCGCGGCTTCGGCCTGCTCTTCCACGTCCTCATCGGGCTGCGCGACCGGCGCCGCGTCGCTGGCGATGAGCAGCTGCTCCTGGTCGGGCGCCTGGTCGTAGACCTGGATGCCCATGTCGCCGAAGGTCGAGATGATCGCCTCGATCTGCTCGGCGTCGACCAGGTCGTCGGGCAGATGGTCGTTGATCTCGGAATAGGTGAGGAAGCCGCGCTCCTTGCCGAGCTTGATCAGGTTCTTCAGGCGCGTGCGGCGCGTCTCGGCGTCTTCCTTCGGCAGCTCGGCCGGGATGAGCCACGCGTCCTTGCCGCCGCGGCGGCCGCGGCCGCCGCGCTTGCCCTTCGCCTTGGCGGCGGCGACGTTCGCCTCGAGCAGCTCGAGCGCCTGCTTCGCGCTCGGCGTCTTGCCCTTCTTCGCGAGCTTCTCGTCGGCCTTCTGCGCCGGCGCGCCTTTCGCGGCGAGCGGCTTCGCGGCGTGCAGCTTCTTCGCGTGCGCCGGCGATCTTGCGCGCAGCAGCTTCTTCGCGTGCTGCGGCTTCTTCGCCTGCCTGGGCTTCAGTCGCTTGACGGCATGCGCCTTCTTCTTCGCCGCGCGAACTTTCTTCACCCTGGATTTGCGCTTACGCTGGACCATCCTTCCCCCGACGGAAGTAACTGCGACCGAAAAAAGAGCCGCGCATTATAGTTGACCGCTCAAGGGCTTGGAAGTGCCCTTGACAGATCTCTGCGCGCTCGACCGGGCAGCTTTCGTGCCAGCCTTCTAGATGGGGGCGGAGCCGCCTCTTGCAAGCTGCTGCTCGAGCGCTTTCACCTCGGAAATCATCGTCGCATAGCGGCGGTGCTCGTCCTTGCTGAGCTGGCCCCTGCCGAGGCGTTCTTCGTAGGTCTTCAGCTCTCGCTTGCGCCGCGCGAGATCCAGGCTGGCGAGCGTTTGCCGGACGAACTGGCGCGCGGCATCCTCGTCCTCCTTCATGAGCTCGCCGAAGGCCTGCGCCTGGCCGAGAAGTTCCTCGTGGGGCGTGTTCTTGAAATGCTCGATGAGCATCGCGGGCGACAGGGCTCCCGCCTGCCTGATGCTCATCAAGGCCTTCGACTCCGCGAGGGGTTCCGCCATCAGATCCGGACTGATCTCCGCCGCGAGCGGCGGATAAACGGCCACGCGCGCGAGGAGCTTCCATTCGATGGTCGAGGGCGGCCGGAAGCCCGTCTTCGGCGGCGCGGGCCGGGCGTAGGTAGTGGTGCGCGGCAGCTCGAGGAGCTTCTCGGCCTCCTCCTGCGACAGCCCGGCGAGGCGCCCGACCTCCTTGGTGAGCTGGAGCTTGAGCACCGGCGCGGCGACCTTCTGCAGGTGCGGCTTGGCGGCCGTGACGAATTGCGAGCGGCCCTCGGCGGAGCGCAGGTCGAGCTGGGCGCGCAGGGTGCTCAGCAGGGACTCGGAGAGCATCTCGGCCTGCTTGAGTTGCCCTTCGAATGATTCCTTGCCGTGCTTGCGGATGTAGGTATCCGGGTCCTCGCCCTGCGGCAGGAACATGAAGCGGATCGGCTGGCGATCGGTGGCGAGCGGCAGGCTCACCTCGAGCGCTCGCCAGGCCGCTTTCCGCCCGGCGTCGTCGCCGTCGAAGCAGAACACGATCTCGTCGGCTCTCTTGAGGAGCTTCTGGATGTGGACCGGCGTCGTGGCGGTGCCCAGCGTGGCGACGGCGTACTCGACGCCGTGTTGTGCGAGCCCGACGACGTCCATGTAGCCCTCGACCACGATGACGCGGCCCGCGGCGCGGATCGCCTCGGTCGCATGGCCGAGGCCGTAGATCTCGCGCCCCTTCTCGAACAGCGGCGTTTCCGGCGAGTTGAGGTACTTCGGCCCGCCTGAGCCGCCAGAGTCGGCTCCAGCCGACTCTGCTATGGTCCGGCCGCCGAAGCCGATCACCGCGCCGCGCGCGCTGAAGATCGGGAACATGACGCGGTCGCGGAAGCGGTCGTAGCGCCTGCCTTCGTTCTCGATCACCAGGCCGCACTCGACGAGCGCCTTTTCGTCGTAGTTTGAAAAAACCTCCTTCAGTCCCTGCCATCCGTCCGGCGCGTAGCCGATGCGGAAGCGCGCCGCGATCTCGCCGGTCAGGCCGCGCCCTTTCAGGTACTCGATGGCGCGCGGCGACTTCTTCAGCTCGGCGCGGTAGAAATCCATCGCCTTCTCCATCACCGCGTAGAGGTCGGTGGCGCGCTCCTCGCGCTGTATCTCCTCGGGCGAGCGCGGCCGCTCCGGCACCTGCATGCCGACCGAGGCGGCAAGCTCCTTCACCGCGTCGACGTAGCCCATGCCGCCGTAGGCCATCAGGAAGCCGATGGCGTTGCCGTGCTCGCCGCAGCCGAAGCAGTGGTAGAACTGCTTGGTCGGGCTGACCGTGAAGGACGGCGTCTTCTCGTTGTGGAACGGGCAGAGGCCCTGGTAGTTGGCGCCGCCCTTCTTCAGCTGGACGTAGCGCGAGACCACGTCCACGATGTCGACCCGGTTGAGGAGGTCCTGCTTGAACGAATCCGGGATCACTCCCGGATTTTCAACTGGAAAGCTTGGCCTTGACTAGCCCCGAGACCTTGCCCATGTCCGCCTTGCCCGCAAGCTTCGCCTTGAGCGCCGCCATCACCTTGCCCATGTCTTTCACCCCGCTCGCGCCGGTCTCGGAAATCGCGGATTGCACGGCGTTTTCGACTTCGGCCGCGCTCATCTGCTGCGGCAGGTAGGCGGAGAGGACCTGGATCTCGGCCTTCTCGGCGTCGGCGAGGTCGTTGCGCGCGGCTTTCTCGAACTGGGCGATCGACTCGCGGCGCTGCTTGATCATCTTCTCGATCACCGACAGCACCTGCGCGTCGTCGAGCTCGATGCGCTCGTCGACCTCGCGCTGCTTGATCGCGGCGAGGAGAAGACGGACGGTCGACAGGCGAGCAGTCTCCTTCGCCCGCATGGCGACCTTCATGTCTTCGGTGATTTTGTCTTTGAGGCTCAGTAAAGCTTTTGCGGAAGCATCTGGCTGCGCAGACGCTTGTGATGCCGCTTCACCGCCGCCGCGAGCTTGCGCTTCCTCTCGGCGGTGGGCTTTTCGTAGTACTCGCGGGAACGGAGCTCGGTCAGCAGGCCGGTTTTCTCCACGGTGCGCTTGAAGCGGCGCATCGCCACCTCGAACGGCTCGTTTTCCTTCACGCGTACGGTGGGCATCTAACTTCTTCTCTCGGTTCCGAAAAGGGGTGCGAATTGTATCAGAATCCCCTTGTGCCGCATTCCTTCCTGGTGCTCGGGATCGAGACTTCCTGCGACGAGACCGGCGTCGCCATTTACGAGGGAGGCCTCGGGACCGACGGCCGGCTGCTCGCGCACGCCGTGCACTCCCAGGTCGCGATGCACGAGGCCTACGGCGGGGTGGTGCCCGAGCTCGCCTCGCGCGACCACATCCGGCGCATCGTTCCCCTCGCCCGCCGCGTGCTCGCCGAGGCGAAGCGGAAGCCCGCCGACCTGACGGGCATCGGCTACACCGAGGGCCCGGGCCTCGCCGGCGCGCTGCTGGTCGGCGCCGCCTTCGCCCGCGGCCTCGCCGGCGCGCTCGGCATCCCCTCGCTCGGCATCCATCATCTCGAGGGGCACTTGCTGTCGCCGCTTCTCTCGGCACGGGCGCCCGAGTTTCCTTTCGTGGCGCTGCTCGTCTCGGGCGGCCACACGCAGCTGATGCGGGTCGAGGGCGTCGGGCGCTACGCGCTGCTCGGCGAGACGCAGGACGACGCCGCCGGCGAAGCCTTCGACAAAACGGCGAAGCTGCTCGGCCTCGGCTATCCGGGCGGCGCTCCGCTCTCGGGATTGGCGGAGCACGGCAAGCCGGGGCGCTTCCGCCTGCCGCGGCCGATGCTCGCGAGCGGCGACCTCGACTTCAGCTTCTCGGGCCTGAAGACGGCGGTGCTCACCCTCCACAAGAAGGAAGGCGACGGCGCGAAGGCCGACATCGCACGCGCCTTCGTCGACGCGATCGTGGAGGTGCTGGCGGCGAAATGCGCGGCGGCGCTCGAGCGCACCGGCCTCACGCGCCTGGTCGTCGCCGGCGGCGTCGGCGCGAACCGGCAGCTGCGCGCGGCGCTGTCGGCCGAGGCGGCGCGCGGCGGCTTCGACGTGTTCTACCCCGAGCCCGAGCTCTGCACCGACAACGGCGCGATGATCGCCCTCGCGGCGTCGCTCAGGCTGCGGGCGGCGGCGCCGCCCCTGCGAGGCGCGTTCGGCGTCAGGCCGCGCTGGGATCTGTCGGCGGCGTAGCTTTCTTCGCGCCGAGCTTCGACTCGGTGCCGGCGAGGAGCCGCCGGATGTTGTCCTTGTGCCGCCAGACGATGAGCAGCGCCATGACCGCGATGGCGAGCGTCGTCGCGTCGCCCAGCTTGAGGAACCAGGAAAAGAACACCGCAAAGGCCGCCGCGGCCATCGACGCGAGCGAGACATAGCGGAAGAAGGCGGTGATGACGACGAAGGTCGCCAGCGTGCCGAGGCCGAGCCAGGCGTCGAGGCCGAACAGCACGCCCGCGGCGGTGGCGACGCCTTTGCCGCCCCGGAAGCGGTGGTACACCGGATAGAGATGGCCGACGAAGGCCGCCAGGCCGACGTAGGGCGCCGCCGCGGGGAGGAAGATCAGCGCGAGCAGCACGGCGACAAAACCCTTCAGCGCGTCGCCGGCGAGCGTGAGCGCCGCGGCGGCCTTGCTGCCGGTGCGCAGCACGTTGGTCGCGCCGGGATTCTTCGAGCCGTAGCTGCGCGGGTCGGGCAGCCGCATCAGCCGGCTCACCACGACCGCGAACGACACCGAACCGAGCAGGTACGCGGCGAGCGCGGCGAGCGCCACCATGGCCGTCAATGGCATCGCGGCGATTCTATAGAATCAGGCGCCATGGATGCCGTCATCCTCCGCGACTTGCGCGTCGAAGCGCTCATCGGCATCCACAAGCGCGAGCGCCACGTGAAGCAGACCGTCTCGATCGACCTCGACATCGGCCTGCCGGGCAGCGCGGTGTTCGCGAGCGACAAGGTCGCCGACACGGTCGACTACGAGCAGGCGTCGAACGCGATCCGCGCGCTCGCGGCGAGCCGGCACTTCCGCCTGGTCGAGACGCTCGCCGACCGCATCGCGCAGCTCCTCCTGAAGGACTTCGGCGCGCCGTGGGTGAAGGTCACCGTGGCGAAGATCGGCATCCTGCCGAACGCGAAGTTCGTCGGCGTCACCATCGAACGAACGAAACGCTAGCTAGAGCGCGACGTCGACCGGGACGGGGTTGACGGCCTTGCGCAAGTCGTCGCTTTTCAATTTGACGAGAAACCCGCGCCGCCCGCCGTTGATGTAGATGAACGGCAGCTCGAGCACGGATCGCTCGACGTACACCGGCATCGGCTTCCTGAGGCCGAAGGGCGAAGTGCCGCCGACCTGGTAGCCGGAATGGCGCTGCGCCACCTCGGGCCTGCACGGCTCGATGCGCTTGCGTCCTGCCTGGCGCGCGAGCTCCTTCGTCGAGACCTTGCGGTCGCCGTGCATGAGCACGATGAGCGGCCTCCTCGCCTCGTCCTCCATGACGAGCGTCTTCACCACCTCGTGCTCGGGCACGCCGAGCGAATCCGACGACACCGCCGTGCCGCCATGCTCGACATACTCGTACACATGCTCGGTGTACTCGATGCCGAGCGATTTCAGGCAGGCCGTGGCGCGCGTTTCAGCCACGCGGGTGGTGCTTGGCGTGCAGCTGCTTCAGCCGCTCGCGCGCGACGTGCGTATAGATCTGCGTGGTCGAGATGTCGGCGTGGCCGAGCAGCATCTGCACCACGCGCAGGTCGGCGCCGTGGTTGATGAGGTGCGTGGCGAAGGCGTGGCGCAGCACGTGCGGCGAGAGCTTCTTGCCGGGAATCGCGCGCGCGCCGTAGCGGCGCAGCAGGTGCCAGAACGCCTGGCGCGTCATGCCGGCGCCGCGCGCGGTGATGAAGAGCGCCTCGCTCGAGCGCTTCTTCGCCAGCGCCTTGCGCGAGTCCGCGAGGTATTTCTTCAGCCAGTCGACCGCCTCCTCGCCCAGCGGCACCAGGCGCTCCTTCGAGCCCTTGCCGAGCACGCGCACGACGCCGGCGTCGAGGTTGGCCGCGAACAGCTTGAGCGCGACGAGCTCCGAGACGCGCAGGCCGGTCGCGTACAGCGTCTCGAGCATCGCGCGGTCGCGCAGGCCGAGCGCGCTCGAGACGTCGGGCGCGGCGAGCAGCGCCTCGACGTCGGCTTCCGACAGCGTCTTCGGAAAGCGCGGCGCGCGCTTCGGCGGGTCGAGCTTGAGCGTGGGGTCGGCCGCGATGCGCCGCTCGCGCAGCTGGTACCGGTAGAAGCGCTTCAGGCTCGAGACGCGCCGCGCGGCGCTCGAAGCTCTGCCCTTGCGGGACGCGAGAAAGGCGAACAAGTCCTGCTCCGCCACCTCCAATAACGATTTCCGGGAAAAAGAGGCGAGCTGTTCAAGATCCACCCGGTAGGAAGAGATCGTGTTCTTGGACAAACCGTCCTCGAGCCACAGCGCGTCGCTGAAGGCGTCAAGTGCGGCCGCGTTCGCCGCGCTCAGGCCTGCAGCTTGAACTCGTCGGGACGGATCTCGTGCGCGAGGAGCCAACGCTTCGCCTCGATCAGGTAGCCGCCGGTGGCGTGGCCGAAGCCGCCGACGCCCTTCGCGGCGACCACGCGGTGGCAGGGGATGACGAGCGGCAGCCGGTTGTCGCCGCAGGCCTGGCCGACGTCTTTCGCTTCGGCGCCCAATTCCTTCGCCACGTCGCCGTAGGTGCGCGTCTTGCCGCGCGGGATCGCCTGCATCGCCCGCCAGACGCCCTTCTGCAGCTCGCTGCCCTCGATCACGACCGGCAAATCGAACTTCGCGTCCGGATTCTCCCGGTAGGCCGCGAGCTGCGTCGCCGCTCGCTCGGCGAGGGCGTTCGCCGGAGGAATCGTCGGGGAAGAAAGAGGCAAGTAGCGGATCTCGACCACGCGCTCACCGCGCGTCTTCACGCCCACCTTCATCGCCGGGAACTCGACGACTACGTCGTACACAGCTTCTCGATCTGCGCGATGAGATCGTCGGGCACTTCGATGCCTTTCTTCGCCGCGGCTTCGGCCGCGAAGCGGCGCGAGCCCGGCAGGCGCACCTCGGGGTCGGCGAGCATGCGGGTGACGACGGCTTCGACGCGCTCGAAGTATTTCTCCATGCCGGCGAGCGCCGACGGATCGACCACGATGAACGCCTGGCCGATGCGCGGCTGGTTGCCCTCGTCGGAGAAGAACGAGTCGGCCTCCGGGCCGATCGCGGCGCCGGTGAGCGCGGCGCAAATCAGCTCGAACATCAGCGCGAGCATCGCGCCTTTCGCGCCGCCGATCGGGAACAGGCTGCCGCGCTCGATCGCCTCCTTCGGGTCGGTGGTCGGCCTGCCGTCGCGGTCGAGCGCCCAGCCTTCGGGAATGCGCTCGCCCTTCTTCATCGCCATCATGATCTTGCCGCGCACCACGGTGGTGAGCGCGAGATCGATCACGATGGGTTCCTGATTTTTCCTGGGAAACACCGCGGCGACGGGATCGGTGCCGAACAGCGGCTTCTTGCCGCCCCACGCCGGAATGGCCGCCGGCGAATTGGTGAAGGCGAAGCCCACCATTCCCGCGTCGCCGACCGGCGCGAGGTGGATGCCGAGCACGCCGACGTGCGCGCTGTTGGTGATGCCGGCGAAGGCGATGCCGTTGCGCCGCGCGCGCTGGATCGCTTCCTCCACCGCCCACCGCGCCGAGACGTACGGCAGGCCGGCGCGGTTGTCGATCAGGCACGCCGCCGCTCGCTCGGCCGCCAGGCGCGGCTCGGCTTTGCCGTCGGCGCGGCCGCGGCGCAGCATGCCGCAGTAGAACGGCACGCGCGACATGCCGTGGGTCGGCAGGCCCTGCTCCTCGGCGCGAACCAGGTGGCGCGCCGCGGCCTCGGCCATGCGATCATTCGCGCCCGCGCGCTTCAGAGCGTGGGTCGCAAGCAAGAGCAACGCCGCAGCGTCTTTTTTCATCCGAGGAGGATTCTATGGGAAAGATGATCGAGCTCACCGCTTCCGACGGACACAAGCTCGCCGCCTACCGCGCCGACCCCGCGGGCAAGCCGCGCGGCGGCGTGGTCGTCATCCAGGAGATCTTCGGCGTCAACAGCCACATCAAGTCGGTGGCCGACGGCTACGCCGCCGACGGCTACCTCGCCATCGCGCCGGCGATGTTCGACCGCGTGCAGAAGGGCTTCGACGTCGGCTATTCGCCCGAGGACATCGCCAAGGGCCGCGAAGTACGCGGCAAGGTCACCAACGACATGGCGCTGCGCGACGCCGAGGCGGCGATCAAGGCGGCCTCGAGCGCCGGCAAGGTCGGCATCGTCGGCTACTGCTGGGGCGGCCTGGTGACCTGGCTCTCCGCCGCCAAGACCGCCGGCCTCGCCTGCGCCGTGCCCTACTACGGCGGCGGGATCCTCGACAACGCCGAGGCTGCGCCGAAGGTGCCGCTGATGGGCCACTTCGGCGACAAGGACCAGCACATCCCGGTCGACGGCGTACGCAAGCTCGCGCAGAAGTACTCGCAGCACCAGATCTTCATCTACCCGGCCGACCACGGCTTCAACTGCGACCAGCGCGGCTCCTACAACGCGCCCGCGGCGAAGCAGGCGCGCGAGCGGACGCTAGGCTTCTTGCGGAAGCACGTCGGCTGAGCCGCCGAGGAGCGCGCGCCGGAAGCGCGCCTTGAGCAGCACGCCGTCCTTCGGCGGCAGGACGAGCGGGACCTTTTCGGCTTTCACCTTGATCTGCACGAAATGCGGCCCGGGCGTGGCGTGAATGATTTTCCGCAACGGGGAAATCTTCTTCAGCGACGAGACGAGCTGCGAGCTGCGGATGCCGCAGGCCTTCGCCACCGCGGCGAGGTCGACGCCGGACGCCGTGTGCGTCGCCTGCATGCCGGTCTCGCCGTAGCGCTCGTTGTCGATCACCACCACGGTGAGGTTCTTCGGCTGCTGCACGCCGATGGTGGCGAGCGAGCCGAGGCCCATCAGCATCTCGCCGTCGCCGGTGACGACGAGCACGCGGCGCTTCGGCTGCGCGAGCGCGAGGCCGAGGCCGAGCATCGCCGCCTGGCCCATCGCGCCCCAGGTCGGGAAGCTGAGATCCGCGTCGCCGGCCGCGGTGACGTCCCAGCTGGTCGAGCCGAGGCCGGCCACGACGAGAAGGTTCATTCTTTCCTTCAACAATTCCTTGACGACGTTCCGCCGCCCGAGCGTCGCTTTCATTGGCTGCGCTGCTCCTGGAAGCTCTTGATGCCGATCACGCGCTGCGCGATCAGCACCGCCTGCGCGCTCTGCGCGTCGTAGGCGAGCCTGAGCGCCGCGTGCACGTGCGCGGCGATGGTGTCGGCCTCGCCCGCCTGGCGCACCGCGACGCCCATCGTCTCGAGCACGCGCGCGGTGGCCTCGCCCATCGGCACCTGCCAGGGATTGAACTCGCCCTGCTCGC
>Ga0335084_10006878_pt1 | contig 11310 bp, 4 predicted proteins | sample Lox_Sample_44_FD_206721 | JGI IMG/M metagenome (GOLD analysis project Ga0335084, IMG submission 206721) | Soil microbial communities from Loxahatchee National Wildlife Refuge, Florida, United States - Lox_Sample_4.4 | ecosystem: Environmental > Terrestrial > Soil > Wetlands | place: USA: Florida...
GCCCCCTCCTGCATCGGGCCCGGAAGCTCCTGTCACCCTCCCGCCGACGATCACCAAATCCCGCCTAGCCCCGCGTGGTGACCTTCTAGCGGTTCGTGTCCCTGTACGGCTGTCTCCCAAGGCTCAGAAACAATTCATGATCGCAACGACGATGTATAGCGACATGGGCATGCAGGGCTGGCAGGCGCAGCCGGAGACGGGGATGGAGGGGCTCAGCTAGTGCTCTGCCCGCAATGTCACTTCGACAATCGCGCGAGCGTTACCTTCTGCGAGGAGTGCGGGGCGAGGTTCGATGTCGCCTGCCCGTCCTGTGGTGCGGCCGTCCCTCCGGGCAGAAAATTCTGTGGAACCTGCGGGAAGCCCCTGACTGCCCACCCTGCGCCCGCAGCGAAGTTCGCCTCTCCCGAGACCTACACGCCCAAGCACTTGATCGAGAAGATCCTCACGTCCAAGGCTGCCCTCGAAGGCGAGCGCAAGCAGGTCACGGTGCTCTTCGCCGACCTCAAGGGCTCGATGGAGCTGCTGGCCGACCGGGACCCCGAGGAAGCGCGGAAGCTCCTCGACCCCGTCCTGGAGCGGATGATGGAGGCCGTCCACCGCTACGAGGGCACCGTCAACCAGGTTATGGGCGACGGGATCATGGCTCTCTTCGGAGCGCCGCTCGCTCACGAGGACCACGCGGTGCGAGCCTGCTACGCCGCCCTGCGAATGCAGGAGTCGGTGAAGCGCTATGCCGAAGACGCATTCCGGCGTTGCGGAGTTCCGGTCGAGATCCGGGTAGGCCTCAACTCGGGCGAGGTCGTAGTCCGGGCCATCGGTTCGGATCTCCACATGGACTACACAGCGGTCGGACAAACCACCCACTTGGCCGCGCGCATGGAACAGATGGCCACCCCTGGAACGATCTTGTTGTCTCCGGACACGCTGGTCCTTGCCGAGGGCTTTGTGCAGGTGCTCTCGCGCGGCCCGGTGCCAGTGAAAGGGCTGGCGGCGCGGATCGAGGTTTTTGAGCTCACCGGCGCGAGCCCGGCGCGCAGCCGGCTGCAGGCCGCTGCCGCCCGAGGGCTGACGCGCTTCGTCGGCCGCGATGCGGAGATCGACGTGCTGCGGTACGCCCTGGAACAGGCGGGCGGAGGCCAAGGCCAGGTGGTCGCCGTCCTCGGCGAGCCTGGTGTGGGTAAGTCGCGCCTCGTGTGGGAGTTCACCCACTCGCATCACAGCCAGGGGTGGCAGGTGCTCGAGGCCGCCGCCGTGTCCTACGGCAAGGCCACCACATACTTCCCAGTGATCGGGCTTCTGCGCAGCTATTTCGGCATCGAGCCGTATGACGACAACCGGAAGATGGGCGAAAAGGTTATAGGCAAGCTCCTGTCGCTCGACCGAGCCCTGGAGCCGACACTGCCCGTATTCCTGTCGCTGCTCGACACACCGGTCGCGGACCACGGGTGGACGAGCCTCGATCCCGCGCAACGCCGGAGGCAGACGCTGGAGGCACTCAAGCGGCTCCTGCTGCGGGAGAGCCAAGTGCAGCCGGTGCTGCTGGTGGTGGAGGACCTGCATTGGATCGACTCCGAGACGCAGGCCTGGCTAGACCTGCTGGTCGAGAGCGTACCGACGGCACGGCTACTCCTGCTCGTGAACTACCGGCCGGAGTACGGACACGTTTGGGGGAGCAAGACATGTTACCGGCAGGTACGGCTTGACCCCCTGCCGGCGGCGAGCACGGGGGAGCTTCTCAGGACGCTGCTCGGGCCTGGCCCGGACCTCGCAGATCTCGAGCGGCTTCTGATAGAGCGCACGCAGGGCAACCCTTTCTTTCTCGAGGAGAGCGTCCGGGCCCTGGCAGAGACACGGGCGCTCACAGGGGAGCGCGGTGCCTATCGGCTCGCCCAGCCAATCCACAGTCTTCGGCTTCCCCCCACGGCACAGGCGATCCTGGCCGCTCGTATCGATCGCCTCGCTCCCGAAGATAAGCGACTGCTTCAGGCGGCAGCGGTGGTCGGCAAGGACGTACCGTTCGCCTTGCTCGAGGCGGTCGCCGATGAGCCAGAGGAGCGTCTTCGCCAGGGGCTCGCGCGGCTGCTGGCGGCAGAATTTCTCTACGAGGCGCGGCTCTTCCCCGAGCTCGAGTACACCTTCAAGCATGCGCTGACGCACGAGGTCGCCTACGCCGGCATCCTGCAGGATCGGAGGCGCCCGCTCCACGGGCGTATTGTCGAGGCGATCGAACGCCTCCACGCCGACCGCCTCCCCGAGCACACCGAGAGCCTCGCGCATCATGCGTTCCGGGCCGAACGCTGGGACGAGGCCGCGGCCTACGCGCTCCAGACCGCCCGCCGGGCCTCAGAGCGCCAGGCATGGGGAGAGACCCGCGCGGCTGTCGAGCAAGGGCTGGCGGCCGTCGCTCATCTCTCGCCGGACCAGGCGGTGCTCGAACTGACGATCGACTTGCGACATGTCTACCATCCCGCACTCGTCTCCCTGGGAGAACCGGAGCTGCTCGCCGCCAACCGGGAGGCGCTGGTGGAGTGCGCTGAGCGCCACGGTGATCGTCACCGCGTGGTCCACGCGAAGATCAATTTGGCGAACGCGCTGTGGTTCAACGGCGAGGCGGCGCGCGCTTTGCCCGTTATCGAGGAGGCGGCCGCCGTCGCCGAGGCGCTCCAAGACGTGAGGCGGCAGATCACTGCTGGTTTCGACCTGGGCCAGATCCGCGGGGCCCTTGGCGATCACCACGGCGCGATCGATGCGCTCGAGGGGGCGAGGGGCTTACTTCGCGGCGACCTTGTCGGCGACCAGCTGGAACGAGCCTTCCACCCCTTTGGGAGCATCCGACGCTCGCTCTCGGAAAGCCTTGCCGAACTCGGGCACTTCGAGCGCGCGCTCGACGTGGCCGCCGAAGCGATGCGCTTCGCCGAGACGATCAGGCAGCCCTCCACTCTCGCCCAAGCCGCGGCGGCGACCGGAATGACGCTCCTCACGCGGGGTCGGCTGGCCGAGGCCATCCCATCGCTCGAGCGCGCGCTGGAGGTCGTTCGCCAGTCAGCAGGGCTCGCCATGATGTATCCCGGCGCCGCCGCGAACGTCGCTCGAGCGTATGCGCGAGCCGGGCGGACGGACCGCGGGCTCCAGCTCGCAGTGGACGCGGCGGAGCGTGCACCCCGCACGTCTCGGTTCCGGCTGAGCTACGTGATGCTGGCCTTGGCCGAGACGTACCTTTGTGCCGGCCGCACCGACGACGCCAGGATCGCAGCCAGGCAGGCAGTGGGACTCGCCCACCAACGCGGCGAGCGCTCGATTGAAGCGCACACCCTGTGGCTCCTTGCGGAGGTGGCCGCGGCGGCCGAGCCATTTAATGCTGCCGATGTTCGTGCGCGGTACTGCGCGTCGCTCAACCTCGCGACCGAGCTGGGCATGCGCCCGCTCGTCGCCCACTGCCACCTCGGCCTCGGAAAGCTGGGCGCGCGCACGGACAAGCGCGAGCAGGCGCGCGAGTACCTCACCACCGCGACGACGATGTACCGCGAGATGGACATGCCCTTCTGGCTGGAGCAGGCGGAGGCGGAGCTGAAGGGGCTCGCGTGAGCCGCTGTCTCCAGTGCCGGCACGAGAATCCGGATGACGCTAAGTTCTGTCTCGAGTGCGGCCGCCGGCTGGCCCTTATGTGCGGCGCCTGCGGCACGGAGCTGCCCGCCGAGGCGAAGTTCTGCAAGGAGTGCGGCAAGGCCGTCAACACGATCACTCCGGCGATAGCGGGGCGCGTCGGGGCGACGCCGGAATCCTACACTCCTAAGCACTTGGCCGAGAAGATCCTCACATCCAAGGCCGCCTTGGAAGGCGAGCGCAAGCAGGTCACTGTCCTCTTCGCCGACCTCAAGGGCTCCATGGAGCTGCTGGCCGACCGCGACCCCGAGGAGGCGCGCAAAATCCTCGACCCCGTCCTCGAGCACATGATGGAGGCCGTCCACCGCTACGAGGGCACGGTGAACCAGGTGATGGGGGACGGCATCATGGCGCTCTTCGGCGCCCCGCTCGCCCACGAGGATCACGCCGTGCGGGCGTGCTATGCGGCGCTCCGGATGCAGGAGAGTGCGAAGAAGTACGCGGAGCAGGTGCGACGCTCTCACGCGGCCGTAGTCAAGATCCGCGTTGGGCTCAACTCCGGAGAGGTCGTCGTGCGTGCCATTGGCAGCGACCTGCACATGGACTACACGGCCGTCGGCCAGACGACCCACTTGGCGGCCCGAATGGAGCAGCTCGCCGATCCCGGCGCGATCGTGATCGCGCCGGATACGCTGGCGCTGGCCGAGGGCTACATCGAGGTGAAGTCGCTTGGCCTCGTGCCGGTCAAGGGGCTCGCCGGCGCCGTAGAAGTGTACGAGGTGACGGGGGCTGGCCCCGCCCGGACTCGCCTGCAGGCGGCCGGCCGCCACGGGCTGACACGGTTCGTGGGCCGCGATGCCGAGCTGGAGCAGGTCCGTCGCGCCCAGCAACTCGCGGGCAGCGGGCACGGTCAGGTGGCGGCGGTTGTCGGCGAGGCCGGGGTGGGCAAGTCGCGCCTCCTCTACGAGTTCACCCACTCCCATCGCCTGCAGGGCTGGCTGGCCCTCGAAGCCGCCTCGGTCTCGTACGGCAAGGCGACGAGCTACCTACCGATGATCGACCTCCTCAAGAGCTACTTCAAGATCCAGGATCGGGACGACCTCCGAGCGATCCGCGAGAAGGTGACGGGCAAACTGCTCACCCTCGACCGCGCACTGGAGCCGACAGTGCCGGCGTTGCTGGCCCTGCTCGACGTGGCAGACGACGATTCCGCATGGCACAGTCTCGAGCCCGGCCAGCGTCGCCAGCTCACGCACGACGCGGTTAAGCGGCTGCTGCTGCGGGAAGCGCGGGAGCAACCCCTCCTCCTGATCTTCGAGGATCTCCATTGGATCGATCGCGAGAGCCAGGCACTCCTCGATGGCCTCGTGGAGGGTCTGCCGAACGCGCCTGTGCTCCTCCTGGTGAACTTTCGCCCGGAGTATGAGCATCGCTGGGGAGGCAAGACATACTACACGCAGCTCCGTCTCGACCCGTTGCCGCCTGCGAGTGCCCGTGAGCTGCTCAACGGACTTCTCGGAGAGGATGCGGGCACCGAGCCGCTCAAGCGTGTGCTGATCGAGCGGACCGAGGGCAACCCCTTCTTCCTGGAGGAAAGCGTCAGGACCCTGATCGAGACCAAGGTCGTTGCCGGGGTGCGCGGAGCCTATCGACTGGCCCGGGCGCTTCCCGAGATCCACGTCCCGGACACTGTACAGGCGATCCTCGCGGCCCGCATTGACCGCCTTCAGCCGGATGAGAAACGCTTCCTCCAATCAGCGGCGGTCGTTGGCAAGGATTTTCCCTTTGCACTCTTGGCCTTGGTTGCCGAAGCGTCCGAGGAGGAGCTGCGCCGGGCACTGGCCGAGCTGCAGGCTGCGGAGTTCGTCTACGAGACGCGGATCTTCCCGGAGCTCGAGTACACCTTTAAGCATGCGCTCACTCACGAGGTGGCCGCCGGCGGGGTACTCAAGGAGCGCCGACGCGCCATGCATCAGCGCATCGTGACAGCACTCGAGAATCTCCACCCAGAACGCCGTGAGGAACATGTGGAGCAGCTGGCGCACCACGCGTTCGGCGGAGAGCTGTGGGAGCAGGCGCTGGACTACAACCGACGGGCGGGTGTCAAGGCGCAGACGCGCAGCGCCTACGCCGAGGCGCTCGCACCCTTCCAGCGTGCCCTAGACGCCGCCGAACGCCTGTCCAACCAACGAGACGGGCTGGAACAGGCGATCGACCTCCGATTTAGTGTCCGACACTGCCTGACCAACGTGGGGCAACCCGATAAGGCCGTCGAGGTGTCTCAAGAAATCGTGGAACGGGCCAACGCGCTGCAGGATACGCGCCGGCAGGCAGTCGGGATGTGCCTGCTCGCGAATTCCTTGTACCTGGCAGGCCGATCAAAGGAGGCCCTAGACGCCGCCATCAAGAGTCTTCCGCTCGCCGAAGCCGTCGGCGACCCGAGCCTCGCGGTGGCGGCTCGGTTCTACCTTGCTCAGATCTACGAGGTCATGGCGGATTACCCTGGGGTTATCCACACGCTGGAACCGAGTCTGGAAATCTGCGCTCAGCACCCGGGGCTCCGCCTGTTCGGTTCGCTCTTTCCGAACAGCGCCGAAGCGATGTCCAAGATCTGGTTGGCCACAAGCCTCGCGCAGCAAGGTGAATTCGCCCGTGCAACCGATGTCTCCCAGGAAGTGATCGCCCTCGCCGAACCGTCAGGCATGCCGTGGATGGCCGTGGGGGCATGGCTTGCGCGGGGCTTCGTACATCTCAACAGAGGTGAAGCGTCCGCCGCTGCCTCACATCTGGAACGAGCCTTCCACGTGTGCGAGGCCTTGTCGATTCGGGTTTGGCTCGTGCCCGTCGCTGCGTGTCTCGGCTACGCGTACACTCTCGGCGCGCGCGTGGTCGAGGCTCTCGAGATGCTTCGCCGCGCTTGCCACGCCGCTACAACGGAGCAGCGCGCTCATCAGGCCCGCAACCTTGTGTGGCTCGGCGAGGCGGAGGTCGCGTCCGGCGATCTCGCGGAGGCGGCTATCCGCGCAAGCCAGGCACTCGAACTGGCGCGGGCTCGCGGCGAGCGAGGCACCGAGGCGTGGGCGCTTTGGTTGCAGGGGAACATTGCCGCTGTCTCCACTCCGCCGTCTGTCTCGTCGGCCGAGACCCGTTACGAAGAGGCTGCCGCCGTCGCCGAGACTCTGACCATCCGCCCCCTCGTCGCCCACTGCCACCTCGGCCTCGGCAAGCTCTACAGGCGCACAGGCAACCAGGAGCAGGCCCGCGAGCACCTCACCACCGCGACGACGATGTACCGCGAGATGGGGATGACGTACTGGTGGGAGCAGGCGGAAGCGGAAGTGCATAACCTTGCATGATTTGGAAGGGGGCTGACAATGGCTGGACAAGACAACCTTCACATCGCCCGAGAGAACTTTGCGGCTTGGAACGCGCACGACGTGGAGGCTTTCGTGAAGCGATTGGACACGAAGACGATATGGGAGTCGGACGCGTTTCCGGCGCCGTTCGTGGGGCATGAAGGGGCGCGGCAGTTCTTCAAGCTCTACCTCACGGCGTTTCCCGATCTGCACCTCGATATGGAGGCGATCCTTCCCGCGGGTGAGAGCCACGTCGTCGTTCGCTGGCGCTCCAGCGGCACCCACAAGGGCCCGTTGGCGAACATACCCGCCACCGGACGGAAAGGGAGCGTCCACGGGTGCACGGTGATGGAGGTCAAGAACCAAAAGATCGCGCATGCCTGGGTCTACTTCGACAACGCGCACCTGCTCCGGCAACTCGGCGTCCTTCAGGCTTGATAGAGAGCAGGCGACGGTAGGAACGCTCCATGAGGTGCCCCCGGTGCCAGCACGAGAACCCTACGGGGTCGAACTTTTGCCTCGGCTGCGGGGTACGCTTCGGTAGTTCGTGCAGTTCGTGCGGTAACGAGCTCCCGCCAGGGTCACGGTTCTGCAACAAGTGCGGCACGCCGGTCGCACTTGAATCACCTGGCCAATCTCGATTCTCCTCCCCCGAGTCTTACACCCCCAAGCACCTGGCCGAGAAGATCCTCACTTCCAAGGCCGCCCTTGAAGGTGAGCGCAAGCAGATCACCGTTCTCTTCGCCGACCTCAAGGGCTCCATGGAGCTACTCGCCGACCGGGACCCCGAGGAAGCACGGAAGCTCCTCGACCCCATCCTGGAGCGGATGATGGAGGCCGTCCATCACTATGAAGGGACGGTCAACCAGGTGATGGGCGACGGCATCATGGCCCTCTTCGGCGCGCCCCTGGCCCACGAGGACCACGCCGTGCGCGCGTGCTACGCCGCCTTGCGGATGCAGCGGCGCGTGAACCTTTACGCCGACGAGATCCAGCGCATGGGGGGCACGCCCGTGCAGATTCGCGTAGGGCTCAATTCCGGCGAGGTCGTCGTCCGCGCCATTGGCAACGACCTGCACATGGACTACACCGCGGTTGGCCAGACCACCCACCTCGCCGCCCGCATGGAGCAGATGGCCAAGCCCGGGTCCGCCCTGGTCACCGGCGACACCCTGCGGCTGGCCGAAGGACATGTCGAGGTGAAGCCGCTCGGCGCGGTGCCCGTGAAGGGGCTCGAGGCTCCCATACCGGTCTACGAGCTGACCGGCAGCGTCCCAACTCGCTCCCGCTTTCAGGCGAGCACCGCACGCGGTCTGACCCGCTTCGTCGGGCGGGACCGCGAGCTGCAGCAGCTCGCGCAGGCGCTCGAACGCGCCGCTGCCGGACATGGGCAGGCCGTCGCCGTGGTCGGCGAGGCGGGCGTGGGCAAGTCGCGCCTCGTCTGGGAATTCTCGCGGTCACATCGTACGCACGGGTGGCTCGTGCTCGAGAGTGGGTCGGTCTCCTATGGCAAGGCGACGCCGTACCTGCCCGTCATCGAGCTGCTCAAGGCCTATTGCCGCATCCAGGAGCGCGATGACCCGCGGGCCATGCGCGAGCGTGTGGCGGGCAAGCTGCTAACACTGGACCGCTCGCTGGAGCCGCTCCTGACGCCGCTCCTGGCGTTGCTCGATGTCCCTATCGACGACAAAACCTGGGAGACCCTCGATCCGCCGCAACGCCGCCGGCAGACTCTGGACGCGGTCAAGCGCTTGCTCCTCCGGGAGAGCCAGGTCCAGCCCGTGCTGCTGATCGTCGAGGACCTCCACTGGATCGACTCCGAGACCCAGGCGCTGCTCGACGGTCTCATGGAGAGCCTGCCCACCGCCCGTATCCTGTTCCTTGCCAACTACCGACCCGAGTACCAGCACGGGTGGGGGAGCAAGACCTACTACCTCCAGCTGCGCATCGATCCCTTGCCGCCCGAGAGTGCCGAGGAGCTGCTGACGGCCCTGCTCGGCCAGGATCCTACCCTCGAGTCGCTCAGGCGAACCTTGATTGGTCGCACCGAGGGGAATCCGTTCTTCCTGGAGGAGAGCGTGCGGACGCTTGTCGAGACAGAAGTGCTCGTCGGGGAGCGCGGAGCCTACAGGATGGCCAAAACCCCGCAGGCGTGGCAGATCCCGGCGACGGCGCAGGCAATCCTCGCCGCCCGCATCGATCGCCTGCCCCTCGAGGAAAAGCGTCTGCTCCAGGCCGCCTCGGTCATTGGGGAGGATGTGCCCTTCGCCCTGCTGCAGACCATTGCCGACTCGTCCGAGGACGACCTGCGTCGGACGTTGCGTCATCTCCAAGCTGCCGAGTTCCTGTACGAGGCGAGCATCTTTCCGGACCTCGAATACACCTTCAAGCATGCGCTCACCCACGAGGTGGTCTACGGGAGCGTCCTGCAGGACCGGCGGCGACCACTGCATGCTCGCATCGTCCAGGCGATCGAGGCGCTGTACCCGGAGCGGCTAGAAGAACAGATCGAACGCCTGGCGCATCACGCCGTGCGGGGCGAATTGCACGAGCAAGCCGTGACCTACCTCCGGCAGGCCGGTCTCAAGGCGGCCGCAAGGTCAGCACTCCACGATGCCCGGACCTATTTGGATCAGGCTCTCAGCATCGTGGAGACGCTCCCAGAGACCGAATTCACCTTGCAGGTGGGCTTCGAGATCCGTCTCGAGCTGCGGCAGACGCTGGCCCAGCTCGGTGACGTCGCGCGGGCCCTCGAGCGCCTGCTGGAGGCCGAGGCCCTCGCCGAGCGGTTGAACGACGACCGCCGGCGCGGCCGGGCCTGCGCCTTCATGACGACCATCCACGTACAGCTCGGCGAGCCGGACGAGGCGATCGCGTCCGGGACGCGTGCGCTGGCGATCGCCGGCCGCCTCGGGGACCTAGGACTCCGCATCCTCACCACAAGCTTCCTCGTGCAGGCGCACGCCTTCCGGGGCGAGTATGAGCGGGCAGTCCAGCTGGCCACCGACAACCTCGACGTGCTACCCGCCGACTGGGTCTATGAGTCCTCCTTCGGAGCCACCCAGCCCGCATCGGTCTTCGATCGTGGCCATCTGATGCTGAGCCTGGCCGAGCTCGGCCGATTCGCCGAAGCAGTCGAGCCCGAAGCCGAGGCGATCCGGATCGCGGCGCGGACGCAGCATGCGTACACCGTCGGCTGGGTCCACAACATCGCAGGCACGGTTCACCTGCTGAAGGGTGACTGGGCCCAAGCGCGCTCGCTGTTCGAGCATGCGGCAGCGATGATCAGGGCGGGGAACGTCGCCTCCCTGCTTTCCCAATCGGTCGTCGCCTCCGCTTGGGTTCTGGCGCAGCTCGGCGAGGCGAGCGAGGGTCTAAGCCGGCTACGGGAAGGTGAGCAACTTCTCGAGCGTCAGGCCGCGGGGGGATTCGTCGGCTTTCTCGGACCGTACTATCGGAGGCTGGGTCGAGCCGCGCTGGTGCTCGGCCGTCTCGACGACGCGCAGCGCCTGGGCGACCGCGCGGTGGAGTCCTCTCCGCGTCAGCCCGGGTTCGCGGCCCATGCGCTCCACCTGCTCGGTGACATCGCGACCCACCCCGACCGGTTCGATGCCGAGCGCGGCGAGACCCACTACCGCCAGGCGTTGGCCCTCGCCGAGCCGCGCGGCATGCGCCCGCTCGTTGCCCACTGCCACCTCGGCCTCGGGAAGCTGTGCGCGCGCACGGACAAGCGCGAGCAGGCGCGCGAGTACCTCACCACCGCGACCACGATGTACCGCGAGATGGACATGCCGTTCTGGCTGGAGCAGGCGGAGGCGAAGATGAAGGAACTCGGCTAGTGCTGGTCATCAACCTCAAGACCGCCAAGGCACTAGGCCTGACGATCCCGCCGTCGCTGCTGGCGTGGACGAAGTGATCCGGTGACGACGAGGCGGGCGTTTCTCGTCACGCTGGCCGGCGGTCTCCTCGCCGCGCCGCTCGCCGCCTGGGCACAGCCAGTCAAGAAGCCGTGGCGGATCGGTTATCTCTCCGGCGGGTCGTCGCCGGTCATGGCTCCCTACGTTGCGGCCTTTCGCGAGGGCCTCCGGAACCGCGGCTTGATTGAGGGTGAGAACATCGTGGTCGAATACCGCTGGGCGGACGGCAACAATGAGAAACTCCCCACGCTGGCGGGGGAGCTGGTCGCCCTGAAGGTCGATCTCCTTGTCGCATCGGGCACGCCGGCCGCGGTGGCCGCCAAGCGCGCAACCAGCCAGATCCCGATCGTCTTCACGACTGTGAGCGATCCGGTGGCGAGCGGGCTCGTCGCGAGCCTCGCGCGCCCGGGAGGGAATGCCACGGGCTGGTCCAC
>Ga0335084_10006881_pt1 | contig 11308 bp, 12 predicted proteins | sample Lox_Sample_44_FD_206721 | JGI IMG/M metagenome (GOLD analysis project Ga0335084, IMG submission 206721) | Soil microbial communities from Loxahatchee National Wildlife Refuge, Florida, United States - Lox_Sample_4.4 | ecosystem: Environmental > Terrestrial > Soil > Wetlands | place: USA...
TCGAGAACGTGCTCCCCCGCCACGTGCCCGACGGCCGCGGCCTGCCGCCCGAGCCCGTCGACGCGGTCCTCCTCGTGAACGTGCTGCACCACTTCCCCGATCCGGCCGCCTACCTGCGCGAGCTCGCCGGGCGGCTGCGCCCGGGCGGGCGGATCCTCGACGTGGACTTCCACGGCGGCGAGCTGCCGGTGGGGCCGCCCCCCGACTTCCGGCTGCCGCGGGAGGCGTTCCTCGCGATCGTCGCGCAGGCGGGCCTCGAGGTGGCGAAGGAGCACTCCGGGCTGCCCTACCAGTACGCGTTCGTGCTGCGGCCCGCCTGAGCGGGGCCGCCGTCACTCCGCCTGCAGCTGGGCGAGGAAGGCCCGGCGCACGAGCAGGCGCTTCCCGGCGAGCACGATCTGGCCGCGCCGCGCCAGCTCGGAGAGCGCGCGCGACACCGTCTCGCGGCTCGTGCCGATCATGGCGGCGATCTCGGCCTGGGTCGGCCGGTTGCGCACGAGGATGCCGTCCTCGGTGTCCTCCCCGTCCGCCTCGGCGAGCTCCCGGAGCTTGCCGGCCAGGCGGCCGTACACGTCGAGCAGCGCGAGGTTGCCGATCACGGCGTCGGCGCGGCGGAGTCGCCGCGAGAGCTCGGTGAGGACGCGCAGCGCCGTGCGGGGGTGGCGCTGGATGTGCGCTCGGAAGTCGTTTCGCGAGAGCACGAGCAGGCGCGAGGGCTCGCTCGCCACCAGCGTGGCCGAGCGAGGCTCGTCGTCGAGCAGGCTCATCTCGCCGAAGAAGTCGCCCGGCGACTTGAAGACGCTGAGGATGATCTCCCGGCCGGATTCGCCGTAGAGCACCACCTTCACCCGCCCGCGCACGAGGACGTAGAGCGCGTCCCCGGTCTCCTCCTGCGAGGCGATCACCGCGCCCTCGTCGTATTCCTTCACCTGCGACATGCGCTCCAGCTCGGCCGCGCTCTGCGGGTCGAGCTCGGAGAAGATCGAGACGCTGCGCAACAGCTCTCGGCCGCGGGTGAGCGGGACGCCGGACGCCATGGCGGAGGGGACTGTAGGGGGAATGATCCGACCCGGTCAAGGCAAGGCGGCCGAGAGCGCCGCGACCGTCCGGGCGGGATCGGGGCCGGCGAGCCAGGCCCGGATCACGCCCACGCCGCGCGCGCCGGCGGCGGCCGCGGCGGGCGCGCTCGACCCGTCGATCCCGCCCAGCGCGACGAGCGGGAGGCCGAGGCGGGCGGCCCGCGCGAGCGCGTCGAATCCGAGCGGCGGGCCGTACGGGCGCTTCGACGGCGTGTCGAGCACCGGGCCGAACGTGGCCCAGTCGGCGCCCCCGGCGCGGGCGCGGGACACGTCCCCCTCCGAGTGGCACGAGACTCCGACGAGCGCGGACGGCCCGAGCAGCCGGCGCGCCTCGGCCGGGGGGATACCGGCGGCGGGGAGGTGCACGCCGTCCGCCCCGCACGCGAGCGCCACGTCGGCCCGGTCGTTCACGACGAGGAGCTGGCCCGCCTCGCGGCACGCGGCGAGGAGCTCCCGCGCCAGCGTGAGCAGGTCCCGGCCCGAGAGGTCCCTCTCGCGCAGGTGGACGGCGGCCCGGCCCCGCGGCAGGCCGGCGAGTGCGGCGCGGGCGCGCGCCGGGAGGTCGGCGCAGAGCGCGCGATCCGTGATCAGGTGGACAACCGGAACGCCCATCCGTAAGCTCGCCCCCGCTTCTTCATCGTGACCACAGGGGTAGCGCCGTGTCGAGCGACCTGCAGACCTTCGTCCGCTTCCTCGAGGAGCAGCGATCGAAGCAGGCTCCGCATTTCCCCACCGTGAAAGCCGACAAGGTGCTGTCGTTCCTGGGGACGACCAGCCTTTCCGGCTCCCGCGCGGCGGTCTCGGTGCACGCAGTCCGCCACATCGACCCGGGCCCCACCCCCCGCGAGCTGCGCATCGGGCTCGCCGGGGCGCTCCCGCGGCCGCCGGCGAAGGGCGAGTGCGTCACGGTGCACGTCACCCGGCTCGAGCAGTACCAGGGCTACCAGGTGAAGACCCGGCCGCTCGGGCCGGGCGTCGCCGAGGCCGACCTCGCCGAGCCCGCGCCCGGCGGGGGCATGGTCGTGAAGGGCGCGCAGATCTACACGGTCCACCACAGCCCCTACACGCTCAAGTTCTTCGAGAGCGTGCCGTTCGAGGAGCTCACGACCATCGTCGGCGACGTGCGGTTCGCGCTGCTCGCGGTGGGCGAGACGGCCAACCTGTCGCCGCGCTTCGTGTTCCACCAGGAGCTCCACGGCGACCGCCTGGCGCTCTACCACGGCGACGGCCTCGCGCTGAAGACGTACATGAACCTCAAGGTCAACCAGCAGGTGACCGCCCTCGTGCTCGACCTCGACGGGTTCTCGGGCTGGAAGCTGGCCGGCGCGGTGGAGGAGTTCCAGCCGCACCAGCACGCCGAGGCCTACGAGCGCATCTGCGCCGGCTTCTCCGCCGGCAGCTGGGGCATGCCGTCGCGGGTGTTCCGATTCGTGCCGGAGACCTTCGAGCGGATCCAGCCGGTGAGCTAGCTTCCCACGAGCCCGGTCATCGGGCTCGAGGCGGACGCGTGGAGCTTCATGGGGATGCGGCCGGCGAGGAACGCCTTCCTCCCCGCCTCCACCCCCGCCCGCATGGCCTCGGCCATGAGGATCGGCTGCCTCGCCTCCGCGATCGCCGTGTTCATGAGCACCGCGACCGCGCCGAGCTCCATGGCGACCGCCGCGTCGCTGGCGGTGCCCACGCCCGCGTCCACCAGCACCGGCACCTTCACGGACTCCATCACGATGCGGAGGTTGTAGGGGTTCCGGATGCCCAGGCCCGAGCCGATGGGCGCGCCGAGCGGCATGACCGCGGCGCAGCCCGCGTCCTCGAGCTTCCGCGCCGTCACCGGGTCGTCGTTCGTGTACGGGAGGACCGTGAAGCCCTCCGAGACGAGCGTCCGGGAGGCGGCCACGAGCGCCTCCACGTCGGGGAAGAGCGTGCGCCGGTCCCCGATCACCTCGAGCTTCACGAGCTCGCCCATGCCGAGCTCGCGGCCCAGCCGGGCGGTGCGGACGGCCTCGTCGGCGGTGAAGCAGGCCGCCGTGTTGGGGAGGAGCGCCATGCCCTTCGGGATCCACTCGAGGAGCGACGCCTCCCCCTTCTTCGAGAGGTCGAGCCGGCGGACCGCCACGGTGACGATCTCGGCGCCCGAGGCGGCGAGCGCCCTCTGCATGGTGGGGAAGTCCGGGTACTTGCCCGTACCGACGAGGAGCCGGCTCGTGAACTCCCGCTTCCCGAGCGTCCAGGTGTCGCCCATGACCCTCAGCCCCCGCCCACGAACGCCACGATCTCGATGTTGTCGCCCTTGCCGATCCGCTGGGCCTCGTAGCGATCCTTCGTGACCACGGCGTCGTTGAGCTCGACCGCCACGCGGGTCGCCTTCACGCCGAGATGGGCGAGCAGCCCGGCCACCGTGAGCCCCTCGGGGATGTCCCGCATCTCTCCGTTCAGCCTCACCTGCATGCGGGAGGTATGGCCCCGGGCCGCCCACCGCGTCAACAGGGTAGTCTCACGGTAGTCTTCTGGCATGGCGGAAGCGCGCGACCTGGCCATCCGGCCGCTCGGCCTCGGCGAGGTGGTCGACCGGTCGGTGGCGCTCACCCGGCGCCACTTCCGCGCGCTCTTCCTCTCCATGCTGGTCCTCGAGGCGCCCGCCCTCGCCCTCGCCCGCGTGGAGTCCTACCGCATGAACGAGCTCCTCGCGGCCCTGGGCGACCCCGCCCGCGCCCGGGAGCTCCTGCCCCCGCTCGCCGGCGCGTTCGCCGGCCTCCTGGCGGCGTTCCTCCTCCTCCAGCTCGTGGCCACCGCCGTGGCCGCCGCCATCGTGGCGCCCTCCCTCGACCCGAGGCCCACGCCCCGGCCGCCGCTCGCCCGCACGGCCCGGGCCGTGGCCGCGGCCTGCGTCCTCGAGGCGCTCGTCCTCGCCGCGGCGCCCGCTGCCGCGACCGTCCCCGGCCTCCTCCTCGTGACGCGCGCCCGGAGCGGCGCCGGCATCGTCGTCGGGGCGCTCGCCGCGGTGATCCTCCCGCTCGCGGCCTTCGTCGTCGCGGTCGTGCGCCTCGTCCTCGCGCCGCCGGCCTCGGCCATCGAGCTGCGCGGCCCCTCGGCGCTCCTCCGCTCGAGCCGCCTCATGGCCCCCGCCCGTGGCGCCCCGTTCCGCGAGCGGCCGGGCGTGCGCGCGTCGCTCGTGCTGCTCGCCACGTTCCTCCTCGTCCTCGCGGTGAACGCGCTCGCCGGAGTCCCGCGCGCTCTCGCGGGCCACCTCGCTTCGGCGCCTGGCCCCCTCGGCCTGCCCCTCGGCCCGCTGCCGCTGCCCCTCGAGCTCGGCCTGTCGCTCTTCGAGGCGGTCGCCGGGGCGGCGCTGCAGCCGTTCAGCCTGGTCGCGATCGCGGTCCTCTACTTCGACCGGCGCGCCCGGGTCGAGGGGCTCGACCTCGAGATCTGGGCCGGCCGCCTGGGGACGCGCGCGTGATCTCCCTCGCCGCCGCCTCCGTGCTGGCCTGGCTCACCGCGGCCACCGCGCCGGGCTGCCCGGTCGCCCTGGCCGCGGCGGCGGCGGAGCGCACCGACGCCGGCCTGGCGCAGGCCTCGCTCGCCATCCTCGGCCGCCTGGAACGTGGCGGCGCAGGGGGCCCCACCCTCGCGGTGGCGCGCGCGGCGCGCCTCCTCTCCGATGCCGCGGAGGCCGGCGCGCCCGACCTCGCGGCCCCGGCCCGGGCGTTCCGGGCGGCGCTCGCGCGGCACTGCGAGCTCGCCGGCCTCCCCCAGCCGCCCTTCGCGACGGCGGCCGACCGGGCCTCCCTCGACCGGATCCTGTCGCGGGAGGAGTTCCGCCACGCCCGGACCGACCCGCTGGCGCTCCGGCGCCTCCTTCTCTCGGCCTGGGCGTGGCTCCTCGATCGCCTGGGCTCGGTCGAGGCCGAGCGCTGGGCCAGCCTGGGGCGCGCCGTGTTCCTCCTCGCGGCGGCGGCGGCGGTCGCGGCGGGAGCGATCGCATGGGTCCGCCGGCGGCGCGGCGCCGTCCCCCGCCCGCGCGTGCCCGCACCCGCCGCAGTTCGACCCGCCGACGAGCCCGACCGCGCGCTCGCCCTCGCCGAGGAGGCGCTCCGGGCGGGGGAGCTCCTGCCCGCGCTGCGCCACGCGCTCCTCGCGGCGCTGGCGGCTCTCGAGCGCGCCGGGCGACTGCCCCGGGGGCGCGCCCTCACGAACCGTGAGATCCTCCGGTCGGTCTCCGCGCCGCAGGGCGGTGCTATCCTCGCCCGGGAGCCCGCCTCGCTGGTCGGACCCTTCGATGCGGCCGTCTACGGCGGCCGCGCCCCCGAGCCCGGGGAGGTGCGAGCGGCGGTCGAGGGCGCCCGCAGGGTGCGGGCGCTCCTCGGGAGTGCAGCGTGAGGCGCCTCGGGCTCGGCCTGGCGCTCGTCGCGGCGCTCGCGATCGTGGCCGCCGGTGCGGCCGTGGGGCAACGCCGCCAGCGCGAGAGCGCCCTCTCGCCGCTCGCGTCCGCCGACAACACCGGCCCGGCGGGCCTCGCCGCGGCCCGCACGCTCCTCCTGGAACGCGGCCACGCGGTGGCGACGGTGCGCTCGCCGGGTGACACGCCGCCCGAGAGCGCGGTCGTGATCGTCGCCGCGCCCGGCGCCTCGCTCTCGGAGGACGACGTGTCCGGGCTCCTCCAGCGCGCCGCCCGCGGCGGCACGCTCCTCTGGGCGGCCGGGGGCGCACCGCAGCCCGAGCTCGAGCGCCGGCTCCTCGCCCGGCTCTCGCCCTACCCGGGCACGCGCGCGGCCTTGCCGCTCGCGCCTCACCCGCTCGTCCAGGGCGTGGTGCTGCCGGTGAACGAGGGCGCCGTCTCCTCGTCGCACCCGGCCGCGCTCCCCATCGCCGGGAGCCGGGACACCACCTCGGTGGTGTCCATCGCGTGGGGCCGCGGCGAGGTCCTCCTCCTCTCGGGCCCGGAGCCGCTCTCGAACGAGCACCTCGCGGAGGGGAACGCGCTCTCGTTCCTCACCCGCCTCGCGGCGCGAGGACCCGTGCTCTTCGACGAGCGCTGGCTCGTCTCCCGCGGAGGCCCGCCCGCGGCGGCGCCTCCGCTCGCCGCCCTGCTCGCGCAGGCGCTCCTCGCCGGGCTGGCGTGGGTCCTCGCCCGCGGCCGCCGGCTCGGCGCCGTCCGCCCTCCGCCGGCCCGCGAGCGGGGCCGCACGGCGCGCGACTACCTGCGCTCCCTGGCGGCGCTCTACCGGAGGGCCGGCGCGGAGGGCGAGCTGGCGCGCTCGGCGTGGGCCCGCGCGCGGCGGGAGCTCGAGCGCACCATCGGCCTGCCTTCACGCCTGGGCGACGCGGAGGCCGAGGCGCGGCTCGCCCTCCGGGCACCGCATCTCGTCCCGGCCTTCGCGCGCGCGCGCGCCGGCCTGGCCGCGCCTCCCGGACCGGCGGCGCTGCTCGAGGTCGTCCGCGCGGCCGCGGAGCTGGAGTCATCCCGACGGGGCGGTGCGCGAAACACGCACATGCACCGCTTTTGACCGTGAGCACGTCGTTCGCTACCTTGGTCGCTCGCCATGAACGAACGCCTCCGGAGCCTCGCACCCGCTCTCGCCCTGCTCGCGCTCGCCAGCGGCTGCCCCAGCATCTCGACCATGGGAACCGCGCGCACCGTGCCCGAGGGCACGACGCAGTTCTACACGGCCGCCACCTACGGGCAGATGAAGGACACGGCGATCTCCGACACGGGCACGCCGGAGACCCTCGCCGTCCCGGGCATGGAGCTCGGCGCCCGCCACGGCGTGAACGACTGGATGGAGATCGGCGCCAAGGTCTTCCCGGTGGGCGCCGAGGTGAACGCCAAGTTCCAGATCCACCGCTCGGCCACCGCGGACCACGGCTTCGACCTCGCCATCTCGCCGGCGCTTTCGGTCTACCCGTACTCGGGAGGAGCGTTCGGCTGGGGGCAGCTGTCCGTGCCGCTCGGCTTCAACGTGGGCGGGGGGAACCAGCTCGTCCTCTCGCCGCGCGCCGCGTACATGAAGGTCTTCGCCCCCGACGGCAGCGGCGATGCGTTCTACGCAGGCGGCTCCATGGGCTTCGCCATGCGCATGGGCCGCGGCGGAATGCAGGTGCTGCCCGAGCTCTCGGCGGTCATCCCGATCTCGAAGAAGCTGCCGACCTCGGTCGCCGCCGACTTCGCGCTCGAGGGCCCCATCCTCCAGTTCGGGATCGGGTTCCTGTTCGGGCCGTAGGAGATCGCGACACGACCTGGCGTAGGTTCGCGGCCACCTCTTGCAAGCGGGCCAGCGCTCGGTCCGGTCTGATCTCACTCCGTCGCTCTGCGTGACGCCCGGCTCTCGCGGATGCGCCGCTCGACGTGCGCCCTGCCGAAGACGTCCCTGGCGACGAGCTGATTGTGGAGCTTGCAGTGAACCTCGAGCTCGTCGGGGGTCGACGACCCCGTGACGAGGGCGCCGTCGCGATGATGCAGCTCGAGCTGCCGCTCGACGGCGCCGCGCGGCTCGGGGCGGCCCGAGCGGGACGGAGGCGAGGTGAGGAGAGGCTCGGGCGCCGTAGCTGCCGCCTCCAACGCGTCCTGGTTGGATCCGCCCACCGGCAAGGCGCCTCCCCGCGCGCCCTCCGCCCGCCTCTGCTAGCCTCGCCCGGCCATGCCCGACGCCCCGGGATCCTCTCCCTCGACCGCCGACGCCGCCGCCCGCCTCACCGCCGAGATCGCGAAGGCCGTCGTCGGCCAGCGCGACGCGGTCGAGCAGCTCCTCTGCGCCCTCCTCGCCGGCGGGCACGTCCTCCTCGAGGGCGTCCCCGGCCTCGCGAAGACGCTCCTCGCGAAGGCCCTCGCCCGGGCGCTCGACCTGCGCTTCGGACGCATCCAGTTCACGCCCGACCTCATGCCGGCGGACATCCTCGGCACGAGCGTCTACCGCGCCGCCACCGCCGAGTTCGAGCTCCGGCGCGGGCCGATCTTCACCGAGGTGCTGCTCGCCGACGAGGTCAACCGCACGCCGCCCAAGACCCAGGCCGCGCTGCTCGAGGCGATGGAGGAGCGCCAGGTGACGCTCGACGGGACGCGCGAGCCGCTGCCGGCCGGCTTCTTCGTCGTCGCCACCCAGAACCCGGTGGAGTACGAGGGCACCTATCCCCTCCCCGAGGCCCAGACCGACCGCTTTCTCCTCAAGGTGAAGGTGGACTACCCGTCCGCCTCCGACGAGGCCGAGCTCCTGCGGCGCGCCGCCGACGGCTTCGACGGGCACGACCTCGAGCGAGCCGGGGTCCGCCCGGTGCTGGATCGCGCCTCCCTCGACGAGCTGCGGAAGCGCGCCCGGGCGGTGCCGGTCGCGCCGCCGCTCCTCGACTACGTGGCGCGCCTGGTGCGCGCGAGCCGGGAGCTGCCCCGGGCCCGGCTCGGGGCGAGCCCCCGCGCCGGCATGGCCCTCCTCGCCGTCTCTCGCGCCCGCGCCGCGCTCGGCGGCGCCGGGTGGCTCTCGCCCGACGACGTGAAGGTGGTCGCGCCCGCGGTGCTGCGCCACCGCCTGGTCCTCCGGCCCGAGGCCGAGCTCGAGGGGGCCACGCCCGACGACCTCGTCGCGGAGCTGCTCGAGACGGTCGAGGTCCCGCGCTGACGCTTCCGGTTCCCACCCCGCGCGCCGCCGCGCTCCTCGCCGTGGGAGGCGTCCTGGCCGTCGCCGCGGCGGGTGCTCCCGACCTCGGCCCGTGGCTCCTCGCCCTCGACGCGGTGGCGATCGCGGTCATCGGCGCCGACGCGGCTCTCGCGCCGCGGGCGGCCTCCCTTCGCGCCGCGCGGCGCATGCGCGAGCCGCTGAGCGCCTTCTCCTCGAACCGCATCGAGCTCCGGATCGAGAACGCCGGCCGCCGCTCCGTCACGCTCGAGCTCGCCGACGCGCCGCCCCCGGGGTTCGACTCGGCGGGCCACCGCACGCGGCTGGCGCTCCCCGCCGGCGCGAGCGCCGTGGTCGCCTACGAGGTCGTGCCCCGGGCCCGCGGCGAGGCCTCCTTCGGCGATCTGTTCCTTCGCGCCAGGGGCCCGATGGGCCTCGCCTCGCGCCCGATCCGCCTGCCGCTCGCGCGCTCCGTCCACGTCTACCCGGACCTGCGCGCGCTCGCCGCTCTCCCCGGCGCCGCGGCCGCCGAGCCCGGGAGGCGCCGGCTGCGCGGCCACCACGAGGGGCGAGAGTTCGAGGCGCTCCGGCCGTACCTGCCCGGCGACGACCTGCGGGCCGTGGACTGGAAGGCCACCGCGCGGCGCGGCTGGCCGGTGGTGCGCGACTGGCAGCCCGAGCGCAACCAGACGGTGTGGCTGCTGCTCGACGAGGGTCGCCACCTCTCCGCGCGGCTCCGGGACGGGCGCACCAAGCTCGACCACGCGGTGGACGCGGCGCTCGCCCTGGCGCGCGCCGCGGCGGTGCGCGGCGACCGGGCCGGGGCGGTGCTGTTCGGGGCGGAGGTCGAGCGGGTGGTGCCGCCGGGGACCGGCCGCGGGCAGCTCGGACCGCTCGCCGGCGCGCTCCACGCGGCCGCGTCGCGGGTGGAGGAGTCCGACTACGCCGCGGCCATCGACGCGCTCGAGGAGCGCCAGCGCCGCCGCGCGCTGGTGGTCGTCTTCACCGATCTCGCCGACCCGGACACGAGCGCGCTCCTCGTCGCCCGGGCGGCGCTCCTCCGGCGCCGGCACCTCGTGATCGTCGCCGCCGTCGCCGACTCGGAGATCGCGGACGCGGCCCGCGCCATGCCCGACACGGCGGAGGACGCGTACGCGCGCGTCGCCGCCGAGCGCATCCTCGGCGAGCGGGAGGCCGCCGCCGCGCGGCTCGCCGGGGCCGGCGTGCAGGTGGAGAGCGTGCCCGCCCGCGAGCTCGCCGCCGCCCTGGTCGGGAGGTACCTCGAGGTGAAGGCGCGGGGGGAGCTGTAGGGCGGCGTGGGGCGGATCCGCCGTTGCCGGGCCTCCCCCGGACGTGCTACTCGCCTGCCTCTCCCGGAGGAGGCGCGCCTTGAACAGGCCCATTCCGTCGGTCGCCCTCGCGGCAGCGCTCGCGGTCGCCGCTCCCGAAGCCCGCGCCGAGGAGGGCATGTGGATGCCCGAGCAGATCCCGGCCCTCGCCCCGAAGCTCCGGGAGCTCGGCTTCCAGGGCGACCCCAAGGCCTTCGCGGACCTCACCGGGCAGCCCATGGGCGCGGTGGTCTCGCTCGGCGGCTGCAGCGCCTCCTTCGTCTCGCCCGACGGCCTCATCGCCACGAACCACCACTGCGTCCAGCCCGCGCTCCAGTACGCCTCGACGCCCGACCGCGATCTCGTCCGCGACGGTTTCGTCGCGCGCTCGCGCGACGAGGAGCTGTGGAGCGGGCCCGGCTCGCGCGTGTACGTCACGGTGTCGGTGGACGACGTCACCGACGCCGTCACCCGCAAGCTCGACCCGCGATCCTCCGACATCGATCGCGGCCGGCTCCTCGAGCGCCGCGTGAAGGAGGAGACGGCGAAGTGCGAGAAGCGGAACCCGCGCTGCACGGTGGTCTCGTTCTTCGAGGGGGCGCGCTGGTACGCCATCGGCGAGATGGAGATCGAGGACGTCCGGCTCGTGTACGCGCCGCATCACGACGTCGGCAACTTCGGTGGCGAGGTCGACAACTGGATGTGGCCCCGCCACTCGGGCGACTTCTCGCTCTACCGCGCCTACGTCGGCCCGGACGGGAGGTCACGGCCCCACGCGAAGGAGAACGTGCCCTACCGGCCGCGCCACTGGCTGCCGGTCCAGCCCGCCGGCATCTCGCCCGGCGACCTCGCGCTCGTGGCCGGCTACCCGGGCCGGACCTACCGGATGCGGACCGTGGCCGAGGCGGAGGACCTCCTCGCCTGGTCGTACCCGCGCGCGGTGCGGCGCTACGGCGACATGCTGGCCATCCTCGCAGGCGTCACGAAGGGCAACCGCGCCACCGCCATCAAGGTGAACACGAAGGTCCGCGGCCTCGCGAACTCCATGAAGAAGCAGCAGGGCGTGCTCGAGGTGGCCCTCCGCACCGGCCTCCTCGAGAAGCTCCGGAGAGACGAGCTGGCGCTCCAGCAGTGGATCGACGCGGACGCGAGCCGGAAGGACGACTGGGGCGACGCCATCCCGAAGCTCGCGGAGCTCCAGGCGCGGAAGGCCCGGACCCGCGAGCGCGACGCGCTCCTCGCGGAGATCTACCCCGAGGGCTCGCGGGTGGGCAGCCTCGTGGGCGCGGCGCGCATCCTC